>Ga0326726_10004309_pt1 | contig 12994 bp, 14 predicted proteins | sample MHFenrmetagenome_2_FD_207603 | JGI IMG/M metagenome (GOLD analysis project Ga0326726, IMG submission 207603) | Lab enriched peat soil microbial communities from Michigan Hollow, Ithaca, NY, United States - MHF15MN | ecosystem: Environmental > Terrestrial > Soil > Wetlands > Peat | place: USA... | reverse complement strand
TGCGATGTCTTCTTGACACTTGGCCCGTGCCTCCTCGTTCTCGGAGGCTTCACGGGAAGCGCGATCGATTTCGGCAGGCAGGCACGGATAGTTCTTCTCAGTGATGAAATCAGCTGCCTCGTGGCAGAGGAGTTTCGTGCGCGCGGTATCTCGCTCCTTGTCAAAATTGTCAGTCTTCTCGTTGTGCCTGCCAATGACGGAGCGTAGTTCATCGAACGCTGTTAGAAGGTCTGAGGAACTGTCGACTATTGGCTCTGCGACGAGAGGCTCAAACGGCTTTGCCTTCTTCGAGTAGAGTTGGGCCTCCAAGCGTGCAAATTGATCCAAATAGCCTTTCCGAACTGCAGCGAAAGCGAGCTGCTTCTGGTGAAAACTGTCTCTGAGCTCATTGTAGAGTTGAGATGCGACCGGCAGAGACACGCTGGCGATGTCGGATGTTTGCTCTTGAATCTGCGCTAATGCTGTGTCGAAATCGTGCTGGAGTCGATCGTACTCATGGGAGAAGTGCTCGTCTAGCCTCTGCAGTCGCTCTGCTGGGAGTGCTTGCCCACAGAACCCGCAAGTGATTCTGGTGCGGTGGAGTGGGCGCCCTTTGTTGACCCAGATATTGAGCAGATCATCGTCTCGTAGTTCGTCGATAATTCGCGCGACAGAAATCGTGCTGGTAATAATTCGTTCAACCGCGGCGGTGATGGTATTGAGAGTTAGGGCAGAAAGATCAGCAAGAACGACGGAATCCATCTTGTCTAGGCTTCTGTAGGTGGCAAGCGTGTCGGCGAAGGTGCTCTGGTCGACCAGATAACTCCGTGGATCAGAGTCAACTTGCTCAACATACGGTATGAGTTTATCACGATTGAAATCAGGCAATAGCAGCGTATTCTTGATCTCACGTGCCCGATCAGTAAGCGCATCGTCCCGAGCAGTTTTTGCGATCCGGGCTTGTCGATTTAGGTCGCCATTCCGCTCACCAAGAACAGTCTGCCTGCCACGAAGCTCGGAAAGACGTTTCTGTAATTCTATGTTCTCTTCACCCAGCAGAAAGATGGGTTCGATCTGATCTTCTGCGTGATACCACCGGAGATTCTCGGCGACGAAGTCGGAATTGAAAACTCGGACGGGCGGAAAGTTCTCGGTGCCAACATCTTCCTGGCTGAATGTGTTGCCGTCATCAGCTGTAAGTGTGAATTGAGGCTGAGGATAATCGGTATGTAGAATTCGCGTTTCGAAGCACCGGAAGATTCGTGATATGGTGGTCTTGCCGGAGTAGTTCCAGCCATAGAGGACGTTGTGCCTCTCGAATTTTGGCAAGTCAGAGTGCCACTGAGAATCCTGAAAGACCCCGAATCGCTTGATGGTAAGTCCTGTTATCATGCCCGATATGAAGCCTGTTGAGCCGGAACGGTAGCCCCTGCGTTTGAACCAGCTGGCGCGTGCTCAAGATAAGGGCGCCCGCAGCGTCCGGTCAAACTGCTCAGGAGGCACAAAGGAAGGGGAGAGCGGAAGGACTACTTCTGCTTGACTTCCCCTCCCAAACTCCAATGACGTTCAGCAGGGTAGCCCAGATGAAGCTCGCGGACGCCACAGACCGCTTCACCCGCCAACTGGCGGCAGATGGCCGTTCTGGGCACACCCGGGCGGCGTACCGGCGGGATCTGGCGGCGCTGGCCCGGTTTATGGGCGGCAATCCCGATCTGGGCAAGATCACTCCTGATTCCCTGGCTCGGTACCTGACCTCGGATGCGGTGCTTCTGACCTCCGAGGGCCAGCCCGCCACAAACACGGCGGGTAAACCCGCCTCGGCGGGCAGGCCCCGCTCCCCGATCTCGATCAACCGCACCAAGTCGGCCCTGCGGTCGTTCTTCGGATTCTGCGTCGATTCGCGGTACCTGCGGGAGAATCCAGCGCGACTGATCCGATCAGCCCGGACAACCCGGGCTGAGCCACATGCCTTGTCTGAAGCGGAAGTGGCCCGGCTTCGGGATCAGGCCAGCCACCGGACCGGCCCTTTGGCAGACCGCGACCGCCTCATCCTCGATATCCTGCTCGGTACTGGCATCCGGCTGGGGTCGCTGGTGACACTGAACACCGGGGACATCGACCTGAAGCAGGGGGCCATCCACATTCGCACCAAGGGTGGGGGACGGGACAAGGTGTTCCTCAATCCCGGCCTACGGCGGATGATGGCCGGCTACCTCGAGAATAACGCCCCACAGGCCAACACAGGGCCGAATTCGCCCCTGATTCGCAGCCGAACCGGCTCCCGGCTCACCGCCCGGCCGATCCAGCTATGGTTTGCCAAGCTGTGCCGGGAGGCGGGGATTGAGGGCAAGGTCTCGGCCCATTCTCTCCGCCACACCTTCGCGACCAACCTCTATCAGAAGACAGGCGATTTGTACCTGGTGCAGAGGGCGCTGGGGCATCGGCAGATTGGGACGACGGAGATCTATGCGCACGTGATTGACGACCGACTGAAGCGGGCGGTTCGACCTACCTCCTAATCCGACTCTACTCCTCCCACCTGTTCTTGTGCTGGATCCCGGGGCTTTTTCAGTACGCTCGTCACCGGAGTCCGCCGGTTTGGGACGCGGGCGTGGCCCGGTCTTGTGACACATCGAGTTTTTGACAAGTCCATCCTTTCATTGTCATAAATTCCTACATAGCAATCACAGTTCCTCCGCGCCGCGGCGAAAAAGGACGGCCCACCATGAAGTTGTTTTCGAAGGGTAAACTGATCAGAAGAGATGATTTGCTGCTTGCTGCTGCCGCAGTGTTCCTGCTTCTCGGCTGTTCAAAATCCACAGGCTCTGGCAATGACATGCCGGATGGCCCAACAGTTGTTGATCAGGTGAAGGCATCCGTGACGACCACCGGTGCGGATCTGAAACTCAAGAATGGAATGACGCTCTCGGTACCGGCCGGCGCTGTGACCGGACCTACCAACGTCACGCTTTCGCAGCTATCTGGTGACACGTCGTTCTCGGCATCATTCCAGACGATTCTGAAACTCGATTTTCAGGGGACACTCGGATCGGGCTTCTTGAAGATTCCGCTCGACTCGAATCAGCGTGTCGATCGTGTGGCAGCAGCGTATCGGCCAGTGGGGGAAACCGGCGCGCTGCCGCTGGAGGGTACGGCGGACGCCACCGGTGACACCTTTGTTGTCAACATGGCTCTATCGCCATCCTCCATGCAGGCCGCAGGTGCGTCGGGAGACGTGGGCACGGGAACATATGTTGTCGAGCGGGACGCAGGCTATGTGGCGACACGTAGCGAGGCGATCATCCCGATTCCCTACTACGCGCAGGATGGGGAGAACTGCTGGGCGGCGGCGCTGCTCATGTATCTTCGCAGCTACAGAACCGTGCTGAGCTTAGGTGAGATCTACCAGTTGCTGTATTTGTTTGGCCTGGATAGGGACGCCGGTCTCGACTATTCGTCGGCGGGCCAGATCTCAAAGAACACGGAGTTGCTGACGAATCTGAAGACCGAACAGAATACGTGGATCAGCTACGAGAATTTCGTCGATTACTGCATCAAGAGTATCGAGGATGGCAAACCGGTTCTGACCTGCGTGATCTCACACCAGATCGTCATCTGTGGCTTTGAAAAGGTGGGAACCGGAACTGATGAGACGACCTACCTGATATTCCACGACCCGCAAAATCACCTGGAACGCACCGCATACACCCGCTGGACGAAGGCCCAGGTCCGCGCGCAGTGGTGGAACCAGGGGATAGTCGGTTTCACGATCTGGAACTTTGTGACTGTAGCGATGACGACCCCGCTGCCGCAGGCCGCGCGATTACAGACGATCCACCTGCCCTACCCTGATACGATGTCCGCCGATATTCGTACGTTCGGTAAAGGGATGGGCTTCGCACATGACAACCGCGTGGTCGGCACGGCTCGTTGGGATCACCGGCAGGCGAGCGGACTTCTCGTCGGGAACAATGGCGAAGTGCCGCGCAATATCACCAGGATCGTCCTGAAGTCCGTGCCGGTTTGGAATGCCGATCGGAGCAATGCTGCGAGCGTGAGGATCAAGACCTCACTCTATCGAGTACAGAATGGTTCATTCAAGATTCCGGCGCTGCAGGAGACGGAAGAGACGCGGAGCATTCCCCCAATTTCGGAATACGCATACAGTACCGCATTCCAAGTGGAGGACTTCATTGCGGACCTCGCAGGTGGCGACACACTATTTGCCGTGGAAACGGAGATCTTCGATCCGACCAGCTTGCGCCTCGACGACTTCAACGTGCGGTTCAAGTATCGTCCCTTGCGAATCAACTCGTTGAATCCCGAGAGCGGCCAGATCGGCGACAATGTCAGCATATATGGCATCGGTTTCGGCCATACCGCCGGTACGGTGACCTTCGACGGGATTTCGGCGGAGGTCCAATCGTGGAAAGACACAGTCATCGTGACGAAGGTTCCGGTGGGCGCGGAATCCGGCGATGTGATGGTTGCGATCGGCCCTGACAGCAGCAACGCGGTGTCCTTTTCCATCGGAGACATCATGGCACTGCTGCGCACGACGAAATACTGCGACGTGACCATTTTTGGAGCGTTCACGACCACTGAACAGAATACAATGTTCGGGTTGTACTTCCCGGGGAACAACTGGGTTCACGAGTTGGACTGGGCCGGCACCGAGTGCTCCAAGAGCTACCAGAATTACGGACCAGAGGATTTTAAGGAAGCCGAATCCGTCACGGCCACCTTTTCTGCGGACGGGCAAGCGATTACCCATCTGGTATGCAGTTATACGGAGGATTACAGGCCGGGCGGCAGGTTGTACACCCGGACCATCACGGAACTGGAAGCGACCGATATACCGCTAAACAGTCATAGCGTTGGGGATTATGGTTTCCAGGCCTACTTTGACATTCCGCTGGCCGATCTGGCGACCAAGGTGGTTCGCCTCACTTGGAGTCGGACCTACTACAACTCCGAGGGCAATCAGACAGGCGAGGCCCATGTGACCACCGTCGATTGGAACCGTATCGATCACGAGGGAGAAGTATCGATCTCGTTTTTCGAGAGATCCCCGCTGTAAGCGCAACAGCCTGAACTGGTAATCGAGCTTCCACAAGCGCGGCAGGTGTTCACACCTGCCGCGCCGCGATCATAAGGACAACGTCAGCATCACTCCGGGTGCTCTGCGACCGACGAAGTAGGATGGCGTGATTCGTCGCCGCTCGGGCTCCCGGCTCACCGCCCGGCCGATCCAACTATGGTTTGCCAAGCTGTGCCGGGAGGCGGGCATTTTTCCCGCCTCAGGCGGGCGAGGCAAAGTCTCGGTCCACTCCCTGCGCCACACCTTCGCCACCAATCTGTACCACAGAACCGGGGACCTGTACCTGGTGCAAAGAGCATTAGGGCACCGGCAGATTGGGACGACGGAGATCTATGCGAGGGTGGGCAATGACAGACTCAAGCGGGCATTCGGAGTCGCTTGATCCTTCAACTGCATTCCCTCTTGCAGCATGTGCAGTATGAGTGCAGGCGAGGCGAGTCGCCAATCGCCCGGCGTCTGTGTGCCGACATGGGATGGCTGCAGAGAGGACACCTTGACCAGCGCCTTGAAAAGGTCCACAACCAGACGACAATCAGGACCGCCGCACCAACGATGAGAATGCTCCCCATGGAATCCGCCTTCAGTCGTCCGATGAGATACCGCGATATGCTCCTGCACGCGATGCAAGCGACCGCTTCTTCGCTTCACATTCACTTCGACTTCCCTCAATAGAAAGCGGCACCCAGGAGCTTCTCCGGGCGCCGCTTTCATGCACGAGCTATCTCAGAGATCAGGTGGTCGCGTCGTCGATGGTGTTCTGCAAAGTCCCTGCGTCATTGATGGTCCAGGTGTCAACGGTCGCGTCATCGTCGATCTTCGCCGTGGCGGTGCACGTGAACGTGTTGGCCGCGGCGGTCAGCGCATAGGTGTAGCGCGCGCTGGCCATGATCGTCACGCCGATGCGCGCAAAGTTGTTCGGGTTGTTCTTGTTGGCCGACACCCCGTTCCCCCAGTACGCATCGTACTCCTGGCGGTACGCCTCCTGCATCACATAGATCTGCTTGAGAATCTGCTTCGCCTCAGACGTTTTGGACTTCGCGGCAGCGGCCATGAAACGAGGAATCGCCAACGCGGCCAAGATGCCGATGATGACCACCACGATCATCAACTCGATCAGCGTGAAGCCCTTGTTCGAGCGATGGAACTTGGACAGCATGGGCTGGTCTCCTTCTTGATCCGTCATCTACAATCAGGACGGTGAGAGCCTGAGCACTCGCTGGTGGTAGTCCGTTCGACAACGGGTGTTCCACCTCGAGTGATCGAGCATAGTCAAGTTATCGGACGCCTGAGGCCGAAATCCGAGAGCGAAGTATGACAATCTCTTGCGATCGATGAGGAAGTTGTCAGCAGGCGGTTTGCTACGGACCGATACGCGAGCTATACTAATCACACTCGCCGTACTTGACTTCTCTCTCTCAGGAAGCCGGAGTTCGACAATGGAGCAGTTGCTGCAACCCCCCGAGGCTGGAAATGCGCACAAACGCTTCCCGTTGTTCAGCCTGGCCTGGGCATTCATGTTCCTTTGGTGGTTCCTCGGTGCAGTGTTGCTTGGCCCCAGTATCCTGATCGTCGTCGAGGCGTTGCGCTCGGCGCCCTACACGACTCTAACCCTGTCTGTGCTCGCTGGGATCGAGGCCGTCTCCGCATTGTTTTTCATGCTGCCGCGGGCACAACGTCTTGGTGCGGCGGGACTTCTCATCACAATGCTCGTGGTGTTTGTGATCCATGCTGCTCACCATCAATACCAGTGGGAACTCTTCCTCTACTCAGCAGCCGTGCTCTTTGTGGCCGTGCACGGTCCGATGTCCAGAGAGCAGCTGGAAGGGCGTCGGTGATGGAGAGGGCGCAGGGGCAAAAGCAGATTGGGACGAACGGAGATCTATGCGAGGCCGAAGGTCCTCTCTTGAGGGGTGAGTGATCAGAGGCTCAAACAGGCAATTGGAATCGCCTGACCCCTCAGCTGCACTCCTTGTTGCAACGAAAGCAGAAGGAGTGGTGACGTCCCCCGCCACTTTTCTCCATGCGCTTGTGTGCTGACATCGGGTGGTGGCAGAGAGAACAGGTTGAGCTGCTTCCCGAGAAGGCCCACCTCCCCGCGGCAATCAGGACAATCACAGCAACGACCCAGATGATCCACATGAGATTCCCCAGCGCGTCAGTAAACGCTCATGAGTCCCGCTGATCAAGATGACGCGGAGCGGCGTCTGAGATCTTTGCCCGGATCAATGACGAGACCGTGAAGATGGCAGTGGATCTGACCCGACTCGTCACAGCATCTCGCAGATCGAATTGAATCCCCCGAGCTCGTTGGGTGCGGTGCGCGGATTGTTGGGATCTTGCCAGGACACGTTATCGACCAAGAACCTGTACTGGTAAATCCCCTGCAGCAACTGAATCGAACTGCGCCACAGCCCGTCCAGCCCTTTTGTCATCGCTTGCGGCTCCCAGTTGTTGAACGTCCCGGCAATCGACACGCTCAGGCTGGTGGGGGCGCTGAGGGTGAAGGTGATCGATTTCCCCCTCGTCGGGAAGGTGCGATGCTCGGTGCGCGGTCGCGCCTTTTCTTTGGCTCGCGCCCCGGTGTTGGATGGAGCCTGCTTCTTGGGTTTCTGAGACTTGGCGGCGGGCTTGGGCTTGGACGTCTTCTTTGCAGTCGTCGCCCGTTTCGATTGAGGTGCGCTCTTGGTCTTGGTTGGGGTAAGCCGCTTGACCTTGCGGCCCGTTGCAGGGCGCGAGGTAGTGGGCATCGCTGCGGTCCGTCGCTTCGGGGCGGAACCGCGCTTGGTGGTCTTGCCTGCCATGATTGACTCCTTGAGTAGGGCGGATGCCCTTCTCTGGGTGGCGGTGTCGCTGATCTTGGTGCAACCTACCGGTCACACGGGGCAGATACCAATGATATCCGGAGGGATCGACAGAGAGGGACATGTTGGGCCGGGGACAACGAAAGGTTTGTTGGGGGGACCATCAACCAAGCTGCCGTCGACTTTCGCACTCCGGTGAGGTATACTCCGAGTTAGAACACGAAACCTTCGACTTTTCTCCGATTGTCCGCAAGGCTAATGACCGACGGCATCTCATGAAGAGCTTGATAGGTTTCAACGGCCGTCGGGGCCAACGGAAGGGAATGCCGTTTCGTTCCCAAGCAGCAAAGGACGCGTAAGATGGCAACAGGTGCAGTGAAGTGGTTCAACGACGCCAAGGGGTATGGCTTTATCACCCCGGAAGACGGCAGTAAAGACGTGTTCGTACATCATCAGGCGATTCAGTCGGAGGGGTTCCGCAGCTTGAAAGAGGGCGAGCGGGTGTCGTATGATGTGACCGAAGGTCCGAAGGGTCCGCAAGCCGCGAACGTTCAGAAACTCTGATCAGAGCGACCATAACCAGGCCCCCGGTGGGAGTTGATCCCGCCGGGGGTTTTCATTTGAGCTGTGCGTACTGCAGAGAGCCGACGCCGCTGGCTGAGAATCGGATCTGCTCCAAGATTCCCTTACTCACAAGCCACGCTTGGTACGTATTCCCTATAACTACGCTCTATCCCTGCAACACCTGGGCACTGCTACAAGACGCCGCCCCGGCTTCCACGCTGAGGCGGCGTTGCCATGCGCTCGGGCACCCCCAGATTGGGACGACGGAGATCTATCTATGCGAGAGTGTCGGACTCGTCTCTCCAGCGAGCTGTGCTTTCCCTTTGATCTACCTTTGACGGACAGGTTACTTCGTGGTGTGTGCCGTAGGTAGGGCACTACGCCGATCGCGCAGGGGGATCAGGTGTCCGCTGTGCCGTCCTATGATCGAATCGGAGGAGAAATGGCCAAGTGTCCCTATTGCAAGCAGTCAATCACGCTGGAGAAGACTAAGCGCGAGACCGGCGACGCACCAGAAGAAGTGCACAAAGATGTGGCGGGATTCGTGAAGAAGGAAATCATGTACTCGTGCCCGCACTGTGACGCAGTCCTTGGTTTCGGATTCTTCCTCGGTGGCCTGCTCACTGGGCGACCGTAGAGCCGGTCCGTGTCATGACCGGAGTGACGCTTCATCTGGCATTCGACCGGAGACTCGCCGGCTGACTCTGCTACTGCGTTGTCATCGTTGATCACTGGCGAGTCCCGATCTTGTCGCTCGGGCCACTGCCGGCTACATTTCTACCCGAGATTCGTGTATGAACAGCTTACCACACGGACTAGATGTCAGCGTTCCGTGCCCTACAGAGGTCAATCAAGCTTCCGCTGACGGCGCAGAAGGCCTCTCGCAGTGACGCATCGTACGCTACAAGTAGCAGGAGCACTCCTCAAGCATGTTGGGCTGGGCCTGGCCGTGGTCATTGCGGTGGCAATCCCATGGTCCGCCCTTGCCGCATTCAACCTGCGCCTCTCACCACATGTGCCGTGGGCGATACCAGTAGGAATCGCTTATGTCTTCCTCGCCATGGCTTACCTGAATGGAAGCGGCTGGCCGAGTTCCACTTCAGCGGCTCGCAGACGGTACTTCCGGGCTCAACCCCTTGGCCTGATGGAATTCGGGTGGGCGTTCCTCGCAGGCTTGGCCGGTGTTGTGACTCTCTGGCTACTCTTTGCTGCGTCTGGCTATCTCCCCGCCCAGGCAACGCACAGCAATGAGACCGACTTACCACCTCTCGTTCTCCTCGGCGCCATCGTTATCGGTGCAGCCGTAACCGCAATCGCTGAGGAAGGTGGGATTCGCGGTTTCATGCAGGCACGCCTTGAACGCCTCGTCGGTCCTGCCGCGGCCATCGCAACGACTTCCGTGTTCTTTGCCTTGATCCACTTGTCCCATGGCGTGGTGGCCCTCGTCCAATACGGCCCGTTCTATCTTGCCGCAGGCGCTGTCTACGGCCTCCTCGCCTACCTGACCCAGTCCATCCTTCCCTCGCTGCTGCTTCATTTCCTCGGCGACGTACTCGTGTTTGGTCTCAGTTTCTCACTCGTGCATCTGTCCGGTCCACTGGGGACTAACACCAGGGCATTCCTGGCGCTGTTCGCGATCTTCGCTGCCTGTGCCTCCGGCGCAGCGTTCTTCAGGCTCGCGCGCCTTACTGCAGGCAAACGATCACACCCCGACACCCAAGCTGAGCCCGACTGAGAGTCGGTCGAAGCGGATGCACTCCGTTCCGTGACGACGGAGATCCATGCGAGGGTGTCGATTGACTCGGTCGGGTTGGGATAGAGTGCCTCCCACCTCGACTCAAGTTGGACTCGCCAGTTCGTGCGGTGGATCAAGTTCGCCTTGACTTACAGGAGCGAGTTGATTCTGATTTATCAGTTCTACGACGCGTACCCACCCATTCGGGAGAACAAAATGAAGAAGATCGCCATGCTTTTGGCAGCGTGCATGCTGGCCTTGATCGTCGGCACGGGGAAACAGTCAACAGACTCCCGCCCCAATGGACAGCCGAGCATCGGTAAGCGTCCTCTTAACTTCACAGCGAATCAAGGACAGTGGGCCGACAGCCTCCTATATCGAGTGAATGACGGAGATGCGACTCTCTGGCTGACAGGGAGCCGCATCTACTATCAACTGACGAGTAGGCTGGCCACCCCGTCAACGATGCTGTTATGCGATCCCGTCCGACGTGGCTTCAAGACCGAGAAAAATCAGGCCGAAACTTCGTTGCTGTCATCCGCCTTTGTCGGCGCCAATCCGAATCCCCACGTCTGCGCGGAATCCCCTACTGGGGGCAAGAGCAATTTCCTGTTTGGGAGTGATCCGTCCAAGTGGGTCACCGACGTGCCGAACTATGGCGCTGTGAGCTTTGAGAATCTCTACCCGGGCATCGGTGTCAGATACTACGGGAGCAGCCATCATCAACTCGAGTACGACTTGACCTTGGCACCGGGAGCGAACCCATCGGTTGTCGAGATACAACTTGCCGGAATTAAGAAGTTGAATGTGAGCAAGCAGGGTGAGCTGATTTGTGAGACCGATGCCGGCCAGCTGCGGGGATTGCCTCCCACGATCTATCAAATCCGAGACGGAAAGCGCGTTTCTGTCAGCGGTGAGTATGTCGCCCTGTCCGACCGTTCCTTTGGATTCAGACTTAACGATCCGCCTTCGCCCGAACTGGCCGTCACCATCGACCCGGTGCTGACCTATAGCACCTACTTGGGTGGGGATCAAGGCGACAATGGGAGCGGCATCGCAGTGGATAGTTCGGGCAGTGCGTATGTCACCGGCCAGACGTTCTCCGCGAGCTTCCCAACCCGGAATCCCATCGACGCCAGTTACAACTCAGGCGGTGACGTCTTCGTGACCAAGCTGTCACCTTTGGGGGATTCGCTCGTCTACAGCACATTCATCGGCGGAGACTCATCCGACGCGGGCTACGGCATCGCCGTCGGCGTATCCGGTGACGCCTATGTCACAGGAGCGACGCTGTCATCGAATTTTCCCGCCATAGGCGCCTACGACAACAGCTATAACGGGAATCAGGACATCTTTGTCGCCAAGCTGTCCCCGGCCGGCAACTCGCTGGTTTACAGCACCTATCTGGGGGGAAGCGATAGAGAGTACTGGTCGCGTATCGCGGTGGATGCCGCCGGCAGCGCCTACGTGGCTGGGTTTACCTCATCCACCGATTACCCCACCGTGAACGCCTACGACGGTATCTACAGTGGGGGTGTCTCAGATGCGTTCGTCACCAAGCTGACACCGACGGGCTCGGCTTTGGCGTACAGCACATTCTTGGGTGGAAGCGATGCCGAGCAAGCTTGGGATATCGCCGTCGACAACGCCGGCAGCGCGTACGTCACCGGGCTCACTTTTTCATCGGACTTTCCGACACAGGGCGCCTACGATGTCAGTTACAATGGCGGCGGTGACGCCTTTGTCACCAAGCTCCCGGCGTCGGGGATGACGCTCTCCTTCAGCACTTTCTTGGGTGGGAGCGCGCTTGACCAATCCTGGGGGATTGCCATCGACGCCGGTGGACATGCTTACGTTACGGGTATGACGTCGTCTTCGGACTTCCCCACTCAAAATGCCTATGACGGAAGCTATAACGGTGGGGGCATTGACGCCTTCGCCACAAAGCTGAGTGCAACGGGTGACGCTCTGGCGTACAGCACCTACCTGGGAGGGAGTTCGGATGATGTGGGCAGAGGCATCGCCGTGGACACGACTGGAAGTGCCTACATCACTGGGTTCACTTCATCAACGGACTTTCCGACGGACAATGTGTTCGGCTCGAGGTTGGCCGAGGATTCAAGTTATGACGGCGGAACTCTTGACGGGTATGTCGCGAAACTCATCCCGGCGGGGAACAGTCTATCCTGGTGCACGTATCTCGGCGGGAGCGATCAAGAGCAAGGCTACCAGGTCGCGGTTAGCCGAACCCAGAGTGCGTTCGTCACCGGCTACACGTCCTCATCTGATTTTCCTTTCGCCCATGCTCTCGACAGCGCGCTAAGTGGCAATGACGATGCTTTCGTTGCCAGGCTCGATTGCCATTGTTCCTGCGCCGCGGATCCCAACTGTGACCACGTCATATCGGATGTTACAGACGTCATTCTCACCATCAACGTTGCCTTTCGCGGAGCCCTGACATTTCTCGAAGACACGTGCCCATATGAGCGAACGGATTTCGACTGCAGCGGCGCCACCGACATCCTCGACGTCGTGAAGGTCATCAACGTCGCTTTTAGGGGTGTGCCGGCGAGTTCGACCTACTGTTTCCCGTGTCGTACACAGTTGTGAGACCAAGTCGGCGCCGGGGCGACGCGGCACAGCGGGTAGAGGCGCGAAGCTAAACACTATTTGTGTGACTATTGCATTCGCATAATGCGGATTCCGCGAATGAGCCCAAATGATACCTTTTGATACCCAAAAGGCCACTTTCGCACTCTCGGTATCATTTTGGCCCGAAAAGGCCCGATTCTGCTTCGCGTCTATTGCTGCAAC
>Ga0326726_10004308_pt1 | contig 12995 bp, 13 predicted proteins | sample MHFenrmetagenome_2_FD_207603 | JGI IMG/M metagenome (GOLD analysis project Ga0326726, IMG submission 207603) | Lab enriched peat soil microbial communities from Michigan Hollow, Ithaca, NY, United States - MHF15MN | ecosystem: Environmental > Terrestrial > Soil > Wetlands > Peat | place: USA... | reverse complement strand
CACGAACCGGAAGTTCCGCCGCCCCGTCGTCAGGTCCTCCTCCATCACCTCGGTGCCCGTGATGTCGCTCGGCATCAGGTCCGGCGTGAACTGGATCCGCGAGAACTTGAGCTGCAGCGCCTCGGCCACGGACGAGACCATCATCGTCTTCGCCAGCCCCGGCACCCCGACCAGAAGCGCGTGCCCGCCGGAAAGGAGCGCGGCGAGGATGCCGTCCAGCACCTCGCGCTGCCCCACGATCCGGCGCCCCACCTCCTCCAGCAGGCGCGCTCGCGCGGCCGCGAGCCGCTCGAGCAACTCGACGTCGCGGTCGTCCTTGGCGGGGAAGGGAAGCGTGGCCATCTGCCCGCAGCTTACCCCGCAGGCGGCGCCCGGGTCAATTCGGCCCGGCTCCGGCGAGCCCGGGCTCGACGGGTCGCAATCCTGTCAGTTCGCCGACTTACGAATCGGGCACAACGGATTGGACTTTTCTCTTGTCGCACTTCGCCAGTTGGCTATCTCGTTAGACTATGCGATCTTACGCGCAGTCGGCGCTCGGGCACATGCGATGCGGTAGCTTCCGGGAGCGACTGCGGCTGAAAGTACTCAGACTTGTGGCGCGGAGGACCCCTTGATGAAGCGTCTGATCTCGACGTGCGCGGCAGCGGTGCTCTTCGTGGCCGTCGGCTGTGTGAAGGACAACACCTCGCCGGCAGGCAACAACCCGGTGCTCGCCGGCAACTTCGTGGGCTACAGCAACCCGGACACGAAGCAGACGACATGCGGCAACTGCCACATCGATCGGCAGCGCGATTGGCAGCAGACCAAGCACGCCTCCGCCTGGTCGGACCTGCAGGCCAGCGGGCACGCCGACACCTCGTGCAGCAAGTGCCATTCGACCAACGGCACGTCGAACCTCGCTCCGGACACGACCGGTTACTTCAGCGTGGCCGCCAGCGCGCGGAAGTACTTCGAGGACGTGCAGTGTGAGGCTTGCCACGGTCCGGGCGCCGCCCACATCAGCAGTCCGGACGAGACACAGCCCTTGGCCTCGATCCACGCCGATACAGCGGTGAAGAACGGCTGCGCGACCTGCCACACGGGCACCCACGAACCGTTCGTGGATCAGTGGCGCCTGTCGGGCCACGGGTCGGTGGAGCCTCACGCCAATGGAAACGCGGCGTGCATCGGGTGCCACTCGGGCCAGGGCGCGCTCGCGCGCTTCGACACCAAAGTCAACTACATCGAGCTGAAGAACACGACCTGGGAGCCGATCGTCTGCTCGGTCTGCCACGACCCGCACGGCAGCGACAACCCGCATCAGCTGCGGTATCCCATCGCCACGGCGGACCTGACCACCAACCTGTGCATGCAGTGTCACTATCGGACCGCGACTCCCGATCCCGCCTCGACTCGCGGTTCCCACTCCCCGCAGGGCCCGATGCTGCTGGGCGAGGCCGGCTGGATTCCGCCGAACTTCCAGTACGCCGCGACCCAGCAGGCGTCCACCCACGGCACCCAGGCGAATCCGAACCTGTGCGTGACCTGCCACATGGAGTTCTACGACGTTACCGACAAGGCGACGGGCAAGTTCGTGCTCCACTCGGTGGGCCACCTGTTCCGCGCGATTCCGTGCACCGATTCCACTGGCGCGCCGATCTTCAACAACACCTGTCCCGACACGCAGCGGCGCTTCAACGCCTGCGCCACGGGCGGCTGCCACGCCACCGGCGCCCAGGCCCTCGCCGACCGCCAGGTGCTGTCGGGCCGGCTGCAGGGCCAGATCAGGGTGCTGTGGATTGACGCGAATCACAACGGCGCCCTCGACGCCTTCCCCACGGACTCGGGGCTGCTCGCGATCGTCAAGCAGACGACGCCGGGCGACTTCTCGAACACGGGCGCCGGCGCCAGCGTCACCACGGTCGGGGAAGGGGCGTGGTTCAACGCCGACCTCATTCAGCGCGGCGACGGCTCCTTCGGCGTGCACAACCCGATCTACGCGGAGGCGTTGCTCCTCGGCTCTACTACGGCCGTGCGCGCGCAGTACACGTACCTGCCCCCCGCGCCGCCCGCCGAGGCCGCGTTCGAGCGGGCCCGCATGCGAGCCGTCGGTATGCGGCCGTAGGCCGATTGAGGGCGCCGTGAGTGAGGGGCCGCCAGGTTGGCGGCCCCTCGTGTCTTCAGACGGCCGGGCCGCCACCTAACGCGCGGCTGACGCCCTGACCATAGGATGTATGCGAATGGCGACAGCGCGAGAGATCCTCCGTGTCCTCGTCGGAGCTTGCGGACTTCTGGCGGCAGGCTTCGCCGGGCGCGCTCACGCCCAGAACCCTCCAGCTCCCCTAGCCGCTTCCACACCCGCCGTCGTGACGGGCGTGGTCGTCGATTCCGCAGGTGCCGCGATCACGCATGCGGTGATCAGTGTGGTTGGGCAACCGCTCCGCGTGATCACGGACTCGGCGGGGCGATTCCGCCTGCAGCCCGTGCCGCCGGGCCTGAGGCTCTTCGCCGTGCGGGCGCTCGGCTATCGGCCGATCATGTGGACGCTCACCCTCGAGCCGGGGCAGAGCGCCAAGGGGCGAATCGGCCTGCATCGTATTGACATCGCCGTCGTTCTTCCGGAACTGACGGTAGTGGGGGAGCAGTACGTTCCGGCCCGGATAGCTGACTTCTACCAGCGTCGGCGATTCGGCCTCGGACATTACATGGATCGTGAGGACATCGAGCGCCGGAACGCGTTTATGGTGACCGATCTGCTCGAGGGGATGGCCGGCGTACGCGTGTTCCACAATTCCGGTAATCCTTTCATGAGCCAGGTGGCGTTCCTGAGGTGCGAGCGGATCGGCGTGTACCTGGACGGGTCCCGCTTGTGGGGCGATCCCGGCGAGAACTTGAGCCTGATCAATCCGGCCGACGTGGAAGCCATGGAGGTCTACCGCGGTCCGTCGGAGCTTCCGGCCGAGTTCATGTCGGACAACTGCGCAGCGATCGTGGTCTGGACGCGGTACTAGCCGAAACGCACTACCGAAACGCCCCCCGTTCGCCAGCTTTGCCACCCCTTTCACAAGGGGTATATTTCCGCCCGCCCGAATGGCCCCGGACCCGGACGACAACGCTGAGAGCCGCGGTTTCGGCGCGGGTTACTCGATCGTGGCGGCCGGGTTCCAGCTGGCCCTCGCCATCTTGCTCTTCCTCGGCGCCGGCTTCCTGGTGGATCGCTGGCTCCATTCGAAGCCGATCTTCACCGTGATCGGCGTGGTGGTGGGACTCGGCGCAGGGATGTACGTCTTCATCCTCCGCGTGCTCGCGGAGTCGCCGCGTCGGAAGGCGAAGGGCGGCTCGACCGGGGACACGCCGTGAATTGGGTCGCGCGCATGGCGCTGATCGGGAGCGCCGTTGAGCTGGTGGTTGCGGCGCTGGCCCTGTTGGATGCCGGAGTCATGGGGCTGGTGGCCGCGCTGGTGGGCGGCGGGATAGCGACCTCGGCCCAGGTGACGGCGGTGGCGCTGCTCAGGCCGGGAATGAAGGCGCAGACCCCGGAGTTCGTCCGGCGCTGGGCCTCGGGGATCGCGATCCGGGGCGCGAGTGCGCTGGTGGTGGTGGGCCTGGTGCTCGCGACGAAGGCGGTGCTGCCGCCGCTCTGGGTGGTGCTTTCTTTTCTCGCCGTGCTGCTGACGCTCCTTTACGCGGAGACGCGGTTCCTCGAATGATGCAGACGCCCGACATCGGCCGGATGATCCTCGAGCGCACGGGGGACGCGCACGAGATCGAAGTGCCGTTCGGTGATCTGCTCGGCATCCGCCCGTGGCAATTGCCGACGGACTGGGTCGTGCACGTCGGGCGGACAGCGATAGACCTCTCGCCGACCCGCAACGTCGTCTTCGTGATCCTGGCGGCCGTGCTGGTGTGGCTGACGCTCTTCCTCGCCGGCCGCGCCCTCAACCGCCAGCGGCAGGAGGGGAGCGGCGCGCCGCGCGGCCTGGCCAACATGGTCGAGGCTGTCGTGCTGTTCATCCGCAACGACGTCGCCATCGCCAGCATCGGGCACAAGAACGGGGCCAAGTTCGCACCTTACATCCTGACCCTGTTCTGGTTCATCCTCTACTGCAACTTGCTCGGCCTGATCCCTTACGGCGAGAAGCCGACGGGGAGCTTCATGGTGACCGGCGCGCTGGCGTTGACGGCGCTGGTCACCATCGAGATCTCAGGGTTCCTGACGCTGGGACCGAAGGGCTACATCAAGACCATCGTCTTCACCCCGCCGGGCACCACGGGGATCACGGCGGTGCTGCTCACCCTGATCATGACCCCCATCGAGATCATCGGGAAGATCGTGAAGCCGTTCGCGCTGATGCTGCGGCTCTTCGCCAACATGGCCGCGGGCCACTTCGTCATGCTTTCGCTCCTGGCGCTGATCTTCCTGTTCGGCAACATCCATTACTTCCGCTGGGCCATCGCCGGCGGGTCCGTGGCGTTCGTGCTGTTCATGATGGCGATCGAGCTGCTGGTGGCGCTCATCCAGGCGTACGTCTTCGCGCTGCTCACGTCCACGTTCATCGGGCTGCTGCAGCACGAGCACTAGTTCACGACTCACCTTTCGGGAGGGCTTCAGATGTTCATGCAAGCCGTAGCGGACGCGGCCGCGGTCGCGAAGAACAACAACGCGCTGCTGGGCGCCGGGCTGGGGCTGGGGCTGGCGGTGATCGGCGCCGGGCTGGGGATCGGCCGGATCGGCGGCCAGGCGGTCGAGGCGATCGCGCGGCAGCCCGAGGCGTCGGCCGACATCCGGGGCGCGATGATCCTGACGGCGGCGCTGGTAGAAGGAGTGGCGCTGGCGGCGGTGGTGTTCGCGCTCCTCTTCAAGGTGCTGTGATGCCGGCCTTGAGCCTGCTCCTGCAGGCGGGGGAAGCGGCTCCCAAGGGCCCGTTTCAGATCGAGTGGGGCGTTTCGTTCTGGACGTTGGTGGTCTTTGGGATCCTGATGGTGGTCCTCGCGAAGACGGCGTGGCCGTCGATCCTGAAGGCGGTCGAGGAGCGGGAGAAGAAGATTCAGGCGCAGATCGAAGCAGCCGAGAAGGCGAACCAGGAGGCGCAGCGGGTACTGGCCGAATACCGGCAGCAGCTGGCCGCGGCGAAGGGCGAGGCGCAGGAGCTGCTCGCCGCCGGACGAGCGGCCGGGGAGAAGCTCCGGGAGGAGATCATGGTCCGGGCCCGCGCGGAGCACGAGGAGCTGATCGGCCGGGCGCGGCGCGAGATCGCCTCTGAGCGCGAGAAGGCGGTGGCGGACCTGCGGCGCGAGGCGGTCGAGCTGACGCTGGCGGCCGCCAGCAAGGTGATCGAGAAGAACCTCGACACCGAGGCGGATCGCCGGATGGTCCAGGACTACCTCAACAGCCTCGAGGGCACGCAGTCGTGAGAGATGCTCCGGTCTGCCGCAACTACGCCGAGACGTTGCTGGCCGTGGCCGAGAAGGAGCAGCAGGTCGCGCAATACGGCGAGCTGATTGACGCGGTGGCCGGCGTGTTCGCGGCGGACCCCAAGCTCAAGGGGATCTTCATGTCGCCGCGGATCCCCAAGGCGGCGAAGCAGCGGCTGATCCAGCAGGCGCTGGCCGAGGTCGCACCCGCGCCGTTCATCCGTTTCCTCCAGCTCGTCGTGCAGCGGGGGCGCCAGTATCTGCTCGAAGACATCGCGGCGGAGTACGAGCAGCTGGTGGACCGGCACCTGGACCGGGTGCACGCCGTGGTCTCTACCGCGCGGCCGGTAGACGAGCAGCTGGCGGCCGCCGTCCGCAAGCGGCTCACCGAGGTGTTCGCGAAAGACGTGCTCCCGCACTTCCGCGCCGATCCGGCGCTCCTGGGCGGGGTCGTGGTGCGGGTGGGCGATCGGGTGTTCGACGGATCGCTGCGACGCAAGCTCAAGCTGCTCCAGCACCTCATGCTGCACGCCCCGCTAGGCGGGAACGCCGCCGCGCAGTAAGCTTTACGGGTGCATCCGCTCGCCGCGGTCGCAGCCCTCCTCCTTCAGCAGCCCCAACTCCCGCCCTCGGCGGGACCGGCGCCGTATTTTCAGCAGGACGTCCGCTTCACCGTCTCCGCACGGCTCGAGGAACCGTCGGGCGAGCTGAGCGCGACCGGGCGGCTGCTCTACCGGAACAACAGCCCCGATACGCTCACGACGATCGCGTTCCACCTCTACCTCAACGCGTTCCGGCCCGGCTCGAAGTGGGTAGCGCACGAACAGGCCGAGGTCGGACGCAGCAACTGGGAACGCCTTCCGGATCCGTACTACGCGTACGAGCGCTTGAGCCGCGCCATGATCGGCGGTGTCGCGGCCCTGCCGCGGTACCCCGGCGCGCCCGACTCGACGGTGGCCGAGTTCGCGCTCCCCAGGCCGCTGGCACCCGGCGATTCGATGGTCGTGGATCTGGATTGGACGGCGCGGCTCAGCGTGCTGGCGCGCCGCCAGGGGCGAGCGGGCCGGCGCTTCGACTTCGCGCAGTGGTATCCCGAAGTCGCGACGTACGATCGCTACGGGTGGGAGGCGCACGGGCTCTATCCCGAGGGCGAGTTCTACGGCGAGTACGGGACCTACGACGTCACGCTCGATCTTACGGCCGATCAGGTCTGCGGCTCGACCGGGGTGCCGGTCGAGGGCGACCCCGGGTGGTCGGGCGCGCGGGCCACGCCGGACACCCCCGTCACGCTCCAGGCGGATTGGTACGGCAACACCCTGCCTCCTACACCCTACACCCTGACGTCGGAGCCCGGGCGCAAACGCGTGCGCTTCCTCGCCCGTGACGTCGAGCACTTCGCCTTCTCGTGCAACCCGGACTACGTCTACGAGGAGGGGCGCTACGGGCCGACGGTGATTCACGTCCTCTACCTGCCGACCGACACTTCGTGGGCGCACGGGGTCGCCGTGCAGCGCACGGAGAAGGCGCTCGCGTGGCTTGATTCGCTCTACGGTCCGTACGCCTGGCCGCAGGCGACGGCGCTGCACCGGATCGAGGGAGGCGGCACCGAGTTCCCGATGATGGTGATGCTCGGCGGGGCCGGACAGGGCCTGATCCTCCACGAAATCGGGCATCTCTACACCTACGGGATTCTCGGCAACAACGAGTGGAAGGAAGGGTGGCTCGACGAGGGGTTCACCAGCTTCCAGACCACATGGTACTTCCAGCGCGGCACTCCGCCGCCGCCCAGCCGGTCGCTGCAGAGCTACATCCTCGATCTGGATCTGGGCGGGTGGAGCCAGCCGGTGGTGCTCCCGGCGGAAGAGTACTCCAACTACCAGACGTACGGCGCGATGGTCTACGCCAAGGGGCAGCTGATCTACGAGATGCTGCGCTACGTCCTCGGCGAGGGCACCTTCCGCCGCGCGGTGCGCGAGTACTACGCGCGGTACCGCTTCAAGCACGTCTCCTCCGAGAGCTTCCAGCGGGTGTGCGAGCAGGTGTCGCATCAGGACCTGGGGTGGTTCTTCTCCGAGTGGTTGCACGGGCAGCCGAAAGTGGACTACGCGCTGCGGAAAGTGCGGCGCCGGCACACCGCGGACGGCTGGGTCACCGACATCGAGATCGCGCGGCTCGGCGACGGGGTGATGCCGGTGGACATCGCCGTGCCGCTCCGGGACACGACCCTGATCGTCCGGGCGCGCGGGATGGACAGGAACGAGACGGTCGAGGTGCGCACGCCCACGCGGCCCGGGCGCGTCGAGCTGGACCCCGCGCGCGAGACGATGGACTGGAACTACCTGAACAACCTCGAGGGGCCGCATCTGCCGTTTCGCCGCCTGATCGGCACGGGGCGCGAGGAGCACCACTTCGGCTGGGGACAGGCGACGCCCGCGCGGCGCGACCGCCTGGTCGTCAACTGGATGCCGTTGTCCTGGTACAACAACGCCGGCGGCCTGACGCTGGGCTTCCAGTCGCGGACCAACTACCTGGGGCAGTTCGAGCTGAACCAGGCGCAGCTCACCTGGCCGACCGGCCTCAGGGATGGCCCCGGAGGCCTGGGCTCGAGGTGGCGGCCGGACTACTACGTGTCGCTGCGGAATCCGGTGATGGGGCAGCGGCCCCGGGTGCAGAGCGAGCTGGCGAGCTGGTCGGTCGAGGGGCGCACCGGCGGCCGGCTCGCGGGCTCGCTCGATCTCACGCGCCAGATTGGCGGGCCGGCGACCGCGAGCGCGGGCGCGAGCGTCACGGTGATGACGGTGACCGACCTCTCCTACCTGGACGCGCGGCGCTGGGACGACCTCAATACCGCCGAGGCAACGCTCTGGGCGTCGCACACGCTCCTCGGCGTGCGGGGCACGCGCACGATGCGGGTCGAGCTGTCGGTCGGCGAGGCGTTCGCGCCCGTGCCGGAGGTTGTGGCGGTCCCGATCGGACCGCCGGGCTCCCCGCAGAACCGGCTGACGGTCAGGCGTACGCTGCTGGGCAGTACCTACTTCCGCGGGCTGCTGGAGTCGCGGCGGTCGGCCCGGATCGGGGTGTTCGACCTCCATATCCGCACCGTCCTTGCCGGCGCAACCGCTGGCGGCGCGCTGCCCCGTCAGCGGCAGGTCTTCCTGGCCGGCGCCGATCCATACGAGACCTTCACCAACCCGTTCCTGCGGAGCCGCGGTGCACTGTTCGGAGGGGACGCGCACTACCAGGCGCCCGGCGGCGGCGACCTGCGCGGCTTCAATCCGACTGTGTCGGCGAGCTGGCTGGCCGGCTTGAATCTCGAAGTCGGTAGCCGTCTGGTGGACCGTCCCCGGCGACCGCTGTTCAGCACGGTGTCCCTGGTCGGCTTTGCCGACGGCGCCTTCCTCGACTCGCACACGCTCCGCCGCGCAGCGGCGGGGGACGTGGGGCTCGGGCTCAGCGCTTCGCACCGGATCGGGCCCACCAGCTTCGTCACGCGTGTGGACTTCCCGCTCATCGTCTCGCGGGCGGGCTACGCGGTCGGCAGCCGCCCCGGTGACAACCGGGTGAAGTTCCGCGCGGTGTGGAGCCTCGAGGAGGCGTTCTGATCGGGACCGGGGAGCAGGGCCTCGACCGGCGCGGCTTTCTCTCGGAGGCGGCGAAGTACCTGGCGCAGCAGGCGGGAAACCTGTTGGCGGAGCGCTACGCTCCGCGCCGGCACTACCGGCCCCCCGGCGCGGTGTCGGAGCCGGCCTTCCTCGCGGCGTGCACGCGGTGCGGCTACTGCTTCGAGGCGTGCCCCGTGGACGCGATCGTCGCCGCGCCTCCGGCCGCCGGCCTCGCGGCCGGGACGCCGATCCTGGAGCCCATGGTTCAGCCGTGCATCGCGTGCGAAGGGATGTTCTGCGCGCAGGTCTGCCCGACGGGAGCCCTGGTGCCACCCCTCGACGGGTGGGCCAGCGAGAGGGTCGGCGCGCTCGCCCTGCTGACCGACCGCTGCATCGCGTTCCAGGGGATCGAGTGCGGGGTCTGCGCCCGCGTCTGCCCCGTCGGGGCCACGGCGCTCGACCTCGACGAGAAGGGGCGGCCGGTGATCGGGGCTGCATGCGTCGGCTGCGGGGTGTGCGTCCGTGCCTGCGTCACCACACCGTCCTCCTTCACCCTTGCCCTGCCGAGCGCCGCATGACCCGGCATCCTGACCACTTCGAGCCCAAGAGGGTCGAGAAGCCGTGGGGCTACGAGATCCACTGGGCGGTGACCGACCGGTACGTGGGGAAGATCCTGCACATCGAGGCGGGGCAGCTGCTGAGCCTCCAGTATCACAACCTGAAGGACGAATCCATCTACGTCCTGCGCGGCCGCATGATCTTCCGGTACAGGAACGCGCAGGGGGAGCTGGTGGACCGTGAGATGATCGCCGGCGAGGCGCAGCACGTGCCGACCGGCATGGTGCACCAGTTCGAGGCGCTGGAGCACACCGACGTGCTCGAGGCCTCGACACCGCACTTGGACGACGTGGTCCGCCTCAAGGACCGCTACGGGAGGGCGTAGCGTGCAGGTCATCATCCCGCTGGCTGGCAAGGGGACGCGGCTCCGGCCGCACACCCATCTGGTCCCGAAGCCCCTGATCAAGGTGGCCGGGCGGCCCGTCCTCGACTGGGTGATGGACCGCCTCGACGGGCTGGACGTCGAGGAGCTGATCTTCATCACCGGGCACCTCAAGGAGCAGGTCGAGACCTACGTCCGGAAGCGCTACCGGATTCCCAGCCGGTTCATCGAGCAGCAGGTGCAGGACGGCACCGCGGGCGCCGTGCACCTGGCGCGGCCCGCGGTCCACGGGCCGGTGATGATCATCTTCGTGGACACGGTCTTCGACGCCGACCTCTCCGTCGTGAAGTCGAGCACGGACGACGGAATCATCTGGGCCAAGGAGGTCGAAGACTACCAGCGCTTCGGCGTCGTCGTCACCGACGCCAAGGGCTACATGACGAAGATCATCGAGAAGCCGAAGGAGCCGATCTCGAAGCTGGCCAACATCGGGCTCTACTGGATCCGCGCCGTGGACCAGATGTGGCAGGGGATAGACCACGTCCTGGCGGCGCCGCAGAACAAGGGGGAGTGGTTCCTCACCGACGCGTTCCAGTGGATGATCGAGCGTGGGGCCAGGATCCGGACCGCCGAGGTCGCGGGGTGGTACGACTGCGGCACGGTGGCAACGACGCTGGAGACGAACCGGATACTGCTGGAACAGCAGTTGCCGGACGCCAGGTTGCCGGATGGAGAGCGGGGGCAGAAGAAGCGGAAGACGGCGGGGCGGCGGTTCTCCCCGTCCGTCACGCTGGTCGAGCCGGTGCATATCGAGGCGGACGTGGTCATCGAGGAGTCCACGGTCGGGCCCAACGTCAGCATCGAGGCGGGGACGGTCGTCCACGGGAGCGTGTTGTCGAACACAATCGTCGGCCAGCGCTGCCGGATCGAGCACTGCCAGCTCGACGGCGCGATGCTGGGCGACGACGTGACCGTGACGGGGCTGCGGGGGTCCGCCGCCCTGGGCTCGCACTCCGAGGTGCGGGCGGGCTAGGCGTAGCGCGCCATCGCGAGGTCCACGATGTCGCGCATCATGTCCGTGTAGGTCCGCCCCGACGCCCGCGCGGCCATGGCGAACTCGGCGCCGGAGGAGAGCCAGGGGTTGGGGTTCGCCTCGATCACGTAGATCTCACCCTTCGCCGTCAGCCTCAGGTCGATCCGCCCGTAGTCCCGCAGCTTGAGCGCCTGGTAGGCCGCGATCGCCCGCTCCTGGATCCGCTCCGCCAGTTTCGCGTCCAGATCCTCGACCACGCGCGAGCGCGCCTTGCGGTAGACCTCGGAGTCCTTTTCCCACTTCACGTCGCCGCTCGCGATCTTCGGCGTCCCGTTGGGCAGCTTGGAGAGGTCCAGCTCGACCAGGGGCAGCGCCTCCGGCTCCGCCTCCCCCAGGATCGCCGCGTAGATCTCGCGGCCTTCGATGTACTCCTCGATCAGCGCGGGTGAGTCGAACTCGGCGTGGATATAGTGGATCTTCTCCATCAGCTCCTTCACGCTCTCCACCACCGACGTCGCGTCGATCCCGATCGAGCCGTCCTCCGACAGCGGCTTCACGATCAGCGGGAACTCGATGTCGTGCGCGTGGCCGAGCCGCCCCTTGTACGAGACGGCGAAGTACGGTGTGCGGATCTTGTGGAAGGCGAAGACCTTCTTGGCGAGAGACTTGTCCTGCGCCAGATAGAGGCCGTGCGGTCCGGCACCGGTGTACGGCTTGTCCAGCAGCTCGAGGTAGGCGGCGAGGTGCATGTCCTTCGTGTCGTCGCCGGCGTACGACTCGGTGAGGTTGAAGATCAGATCGGCGTTGCAGCGCGCCACCGCCAGAAGGCTCGGGTCGTCCCCGTCCACCACGAGGTACGACGGCTCGTGCCCGAGCTTGCCCAGCGCCTCGAAGATCTCCTCGCGGTCGAGCTTCGGCCGGCGTGCCCGCCGGCTGGTCTTCGGTTTCCGGGCGCGGCGGGGCGGGGCCTCCACCGGCGCGGTGGGCTCCTCCACGCCGTCGTCCCAGGTGTCGTAGAGGATCGCGATCTTGAGCCCTTCCCGGCTCATTCGGATCTCATGGCTGGATGAACTTCCCGCGCGTCAGGTAGTTCATCGCCAGCGTGGTCGCGTAGGCGGTCATCTCCACCAGCTGCGCCGGCTCGCTTCCCGTCTCGACCGCCAGCCCCAGCGCCCCCACGCGGCTTTCGATGGACCCGACCAGGGCGCGAACCAGCGGCCGGCGCACGCCGGTCCAGTAGGTCACCTTGTCCACGATCTGCTTGCGGTGCTCGGCGAGCCAGGGCGCCGCGGGCCGGATGCCGGAGCGCCGCCGGGGGGCCGGCTTGATGAGGATGTCCGACAGGTCGGAGTCGAGCGCGAGGTCCGCCAGGGCGTGCGCCTCGTCGGGGGCGTGCGCCTGGTAGAACTGCTCGATGGTAATGTCCATCTGCTCGACCGTGACGTCGGCGTCCCCGATCGCGCGGAGCGGCGGCTGGTCGGCGACGCGGCGCGCCACGCGATCCACGTAGCGGAGCTTCCGCATCGCGCCCCAGCCGCGGTACCGGTTGCGCCACGCCGAGCGCGGCGTGAGCCAGACGGCGAAGGTCTCGGCGAAGTCCTCGTCCGGGTGCTTCTGCGCGTACCACCCCGCGATGTGGCGCACGTAGCGCCGGCTGAACGGCACCGGGCGGTAGTGTTCCCTGTAGGCGCGCCGGAACGGGCCGAACAGATTGCGCCACTCGTCGGTCCGGTACAGCTCGTAGGCGTAGTTGAAAGCGTGGCCGGCCTCGTGACGCAGGTACATCATGATCTCGCGCTCGTCCTCGAGGTCGTTCATCGCCTTCTCGAGTGCGGCGAGCTTGGGGTCGGCAAGGTAGAAGGGGATGCCGACCACGGGCTCGCCCGACGGGCATCCCCACTCGTCGGTGAGATAGCAGGCGGGCCGGAAGTGCCGGAGCCCCTTGCGCTCGATCTCGCGGTACAGCGTGTGGACGAACTTCTCGAGCGGAGAGCCCTCGACCTTCAGGCCCAGCTCCCGGATGGGC
>Ga0326726_10004307_pt1 | contig 12996 bp, 13 predicted proteins | sample MHFenrmetagenome_2_FD_207603 | JGI IMG/M metagenome (GOLD analysis project Ga0326726, IMG submission 207603) | Lab enriched peat soil microbial communities from Michigan Hollow, Ithaca, NY, United States - MHF15MN | ecosystem: Environmental > Terrestrial > Soil > Wetlands > Peat | place: USA... | reverse complement strand
CATTTTCATTCAGCGGAGAAAGAGGGATTCGAACCCCCGGTCCACCGATAGGCGGACAACGGTTTTCAAGACCGCCGCATTCGACCGCTCTGCCATTTCTCCATTATTACATTCTAAGCCGCATTCGCCGCGGAGTTTATCCCGCAAGGCGGGACCATTTCTCCATTATTACATTCTAAGCCGTATTCGCCGCGGAGTTTATCCCGCAAGGCGGGGCCATTTCTCCCTTCGTCTGTTGCATCCGCCGCAAAGATAATATTTTTTTGATTTTTTGGAATTTTTGGGCAAATTAGACGAATTATCAGATAATCAGGCAGATGAACTATTTATGAACAGGATTTTAACATATTCGAATTGTTAAAATGAGCAAATATCGAAATGATGAGGGTTTGCGACATTTTTTCCGGAGAGACTGATTCTACTTAAAAATATCGTTTTTATACTAAAAGTGCCACTATTTGCGCAAAATAGACAAAAATTATTTGCACATCATTTAAAATGAAATATATTTGTATCCAATTAGAACCATTGGTCTAACCTTTAAATCTTTGATTATGACAAAAAAAGAATTAGTTAATGCAATTGCTGGCGATGCAGGTCTTTCAATTAAAGATTCTGGCAAAGCTTTGAACGCATTCGTTACAGCTTTTGGAAAAGCAATGAAAAAAGGTCAGAGAATCCAGCTCCCGGGCTTGGGTACCTTTAAAGTTGCCAAAAGAAGTGCAAGAGTTGTACGCAATCCCCGTACTAATGCAAAATTGAACGTTCCTGCCAAGAAAGTTGTTAAATTCAAACCAGCTCCGGCACTTAACAAAGGTCTTTAATCTTAATTGATTGAGATTGCTTGGGGTGTTTAAATAACACCCCTTTTTTTTAGGCCGGCAAACTGATTAATAAAGAAAATTTAGGTATTTGAAAAACAATAAACGGCAATTAATTTTTATTCAACAATTTTTTTACTATTTTTGATCAGCTAATCCTGGTTCAAAAAAGAAAGCAATGAACTGTATTATAGTCGATGATGATAAACTAAGCTGTAAGATCCTTGAAGGATATGTCAATAAATATGCCTCACTTAATCTTGTAGGCGTGTTTAATGACCCGGTATCTGCAAGGAATGAAATTTCCAAACAGAAAGACGTCGACCTTATTCTGCTTGATGTAAAAATGCCGGAGATGGACGGCTTCGATCTTATCGGAAGCCTTGATCATCCGCCTAATATTATAATAGTGTCGGGAGGCGGTGAATTTGCCTTGAAAGCTTTTGATTTCAATGTAGTCGATTTTCTCCTGAAACCCATATCGTACGCCAGGTTCTGCAAGGCAATTGATAAGGTGGTAAGGTATTTTGCTCCAAAAGAAGGCAGCAAATCCGGTGATGAAGAAATTTTCATCAAAAAAGGCTCTTCACTTGTAAAACTGAAGCTCAGGGAAATTGTTTATGTGGAAGCACTCGAGAACTATGTAACTCTTAACACCAATACCGACAAGTTCACGATTCATTTTACGATGAAAGCCATCGAGAGCCAGCTTCCCTCAGGAGTTTTTATAAGGGTTCACAGATCATTTATAATAAACAAGAGCATGATCCAGGCTATCAAGGAGAGCTCACTTGATATAATGGTAGGACATGTAGTTAAGAATATTCCGGTAGGTAAATCATTCAGGGATTCTCTTCTTAACGACATTAACGTGATGGCCAGATAATTTCCACACTGTCACATGTTTACAAACAGACAGCTTTTCCTGAAACATCTCGGACAAACTTCTTTATCTCCATTAATGCTTGAAATTGAAAGAGCTGAAGGTGTTTTTATGTATGGCCCTTCAGGAGAGAAATATCTCGATCTTATTTCAGGCGTTTCAGTAAGCAATACAGGACACCGTCATCCCAGGGTTGTACAGGCTGTTAAGGAACAGGTCGATGCTTATATGCACCTGATGGTTTATGGTGAAATTATACAAAGTCCCCAGGTGAAGTATGCTGAATATCTTACGGGATTTCTTCCGGCTTCTCTGGACTGCGTCTTTTTTGTTAACTCAGGAAGCGAAGCTGTGGAGGGTGCATTAAAACTTGCCAAGAGATTTACAGGCCGCAGCAAGATAATTTCATTTGAGAATTCATACCATGGGAGCACTCATGGTGCATTAAGCATTCAGGGCAGTGAAGCGTACCGGAATGCCTTCAGACCCCTGCTGCCCGATACATTCATGGCCAGGTTCAATGATGCTGATTCCCTGAGTATTATCGATAAAAGAACCGCCTGTGTCGTAATAGAACCAGTGCAGGGAGAGGGAGGGGTCATTTTCCCGGATAAAGGATTCCTTGAACTGGTCAGGCAGAAATGTACTGATACAAATTCCCTCCTGATATTTGATGAGATCCAGACTGGATTCGGCAGGACCGGCCATATGTTCGCTATTGACAGATTCAAGGTTGTCCCCGACATACTTCTCCTTGCAAAAGCGCTTGGTGGAGGTATGCCGCTTGGGGCATTTATTTCATCGGGAGAGATCATGTCATCCCTGATGTCAAAACCACCCCTCGGACATATTACAACATTCGGTGGCCATCCGGTGTGCTGTGCAGCCGGACTCGCTTCAATGAAAGTGCTGACGGAAGAAAACCTTATCGAATCATGCTCAGATAAATCAAAGCTCTTCAGTGATATGTTAAAACATGACCTTATAACCGGGGTAAGGGGGGAGGGACTGCTCCTTGCAGTGCAGCTCACACGTCCTGAATATGTAAAGTACGCAATTGCCAAAGCCCCGGAATTCGGCCTGATTCTTGATTATTTTCTTTTTTGCGATGATGCATTCAGGATAGCACCTCCTTTGACTATCAATGAAGAGGAGATTTTACTGGCTTGCAGGCAGATATGCAATCTTCTTGAGGATACACGAAAAAATGCAATGAATAAATGAGAAGGATTTTTATTGTGCTTATAATTGCAGTTTCAGTAAGCTTTTCAGTTGCTCAAGGGCAGGCACGCTGGCAAAATACATCCTTAATCCTGGAGAAGCTTTTCAGCAGGCTGGTTACCAGCCATGAGGATGCTGACAGGATAAGAATCAATGACTCGATTAAATTCATTATTAACAGTTACGCTGAGTCCGATACCGTTTTTAAGCATAAGTTTACAAACCTGAAATACCTTGGACAGGTTACCTCAAAGAATTCCCAACTTAAAATTATTACCTGGAACCTGCTTCTTAAAGAATCAGAAAGCAGGTATTATTGTTATTTAATTCACAATTCAGGAAAGAAGAATCTGGTTCACCGGCTTGAGGGAAAATACATCGAAGCACCTGTCAGAAGCGATACAATATATACTGAAAAAGACTGGTACGGAGCTCTTTATTATGATCTGAGACCTTACAGGAAGGATAACCAGGCTTATTGGGTGCTCCTGGGTATTGATTTTGGCAATCCGGCAATCACCCGCAAGATTATCGATGTATTGAGCTTTACCCCCGATGGCGGAATTGTTTTTGGAAGGAAATTGTTTGCATCAGCTGATGTAACAAAATACAGGGAAGTTCTTGAATACAGTTCCGAAGCTGTAGTCTCACTGAAATTCCTTAATGACAAGTCAATTATTTTTGATCACCTCGTTCCTGTCTCACCAGCTTTAAAAGGTAAGAAGGAATACTACGGTCCTGATTTCTCATATGATGTCTATAACCTTGAAAAGGGCATCTGGAGGTTTAAATCAGACATTGACATAAGAAACAAGAAGAATTAGTTGCTCGTTCCTTGTTGCTGGTTGCTGGTTAGAATTTGCTTCTGAACACCCCGCACCACGTACCACGGACCCCGCACCCCAAAAAAGTGACTATTTGTCAGTATGCACTGAACGGCATATCTTTTGAAAGAGAACCGGCGTTGATCATGTTTAACCATTAAAATTACTGATATGCAAACAGGAAAAATAGGAGTAACCACCGAGAACATATTTCCGATAATAAAAAAATTCCTCTATTCTGATCATGAGATTTTTCTCCGTGAACTTATTTCAAACGCCGTTGATGCCACACAGAAGCTGAAAGCTATAGCTTCTGCAGGTGATATTAAAGGGGATCTGGGTGACCTGACGATAAGGGTTTCCGTTGATAAAAAGAAGAAAACGATAAAGGTCACTGATTCAGGAATCGGAATGACATCCGAAGAGATTGACAAATACCTTAACCAGATAGCATTTTCGAGCGCAAACGATTTTCTTGAAAAATACAAGGATCAGATTAATTCAATGATCGGACATTTTGGTCTTGGTTTCTATTCCTCTTTCATGGTTTCCGACAAAGTTGAAGTAATATCAAAATCGTGGGATGAAACTGAACCGGCAATCAAGTGGACCTGTGACGGAAGTCCCGAATATCAGATTGAAGAGACGACCAGGGTTGGCAGAGGAACCGACGTGATACTTTATATCGACAAGGAATCAAAGGATTTCCTCGAAGAGCATAAGATTGAGGAGCTCCTGAAGAAATATTGCAAATTTCTTCCTGTGGAGATAGCATTTGGACAGGAGAAAGAATGGAAAGACGGGAAATATGTGGAGACCGGGAAAGATAAAATTATAAACAACATAAAACCAGCATGGACCCTGAAGCCTGCTGATCTGAAAGAGGATGATTACCTTAAATTTTACAAGGAGCTCTATCCTATAGGCGATGAACCATTGTTCAACATTCACCTGAACGTTGACTACCCTTTCAAGCTTACTGGTATTCTCTATTTCCCCAAAATCAAATCTAACATAGAGATCCAGAAGAACAAGATCCAGCTCTATTGCAACCAGGTATTCGTTACTGATTCTGTTGAAGGGATTGTACCGGAATTTCTTACCCTTCTGCATGGAGTTCTTGATTCACCCGATATACCGCTCAATGTTTCAAGAAGTTATTTGCAGAGCGATTCAAACGTAAAGAAGATATCGGCCCATATAACCAAAAAGGTCGCTGACAGGCTTAATGATATATTCAAGAATAAACGTGAGGAGTTTGAGAAGAAATGGGATAACCTGAAACTCTTCATTGAATACGGAATGATATCCGAAGAAAAATTCTATGAAAAAGCATCAAAATTTGCCCTTCTGAAGAATACTGATGACAAGTATTTTACATTTGAAGAGTACGAAAAACTGATAAAGGAAAACCAGACAGATAAGAATAAAACGCTGGTTTATTTGTATTCGACAAATAAAACTGATCAGTACACTTATATCGAAAAGGCAAAAAGTAAAGGTTATGATGTTCTTAATCTTGACGGTCAGCTCGACATTCACCTGATCAATCATCTTGAGACAAAACTGAAGGATTCAAGATTTGTAAGAGTAGATTCTGATGTAATAGACAAGCTTATTCACAAGGAAGATCCTAAGGCATCCAACCTTTCACAGGTTCAGCAGGACGATCTTAAGAGTGTGTTTAATGTCAGAGTGAAATCAAAGGAGATATATAACGCTGTACCTGAGACTCTTGACGAAAATGATGCACCGGTTATCATCACCCAGTCGGAGTTTATGCGCAGGATGAAAGAGATGTCACTGCTTGGTGGCGGGATGAATTTCTATGGTGAATTGCCCGACAGCTTCAACCTGGTGGTTAATGTGAACCATCCCCTAGTAATGAAAATCTCAGATGATCTGCAGGCTCAGGAAGGAACCAGGCTTCAGGAAAACGATACCGAGAGGGAAAGGCTGAAAGAAGAGATCTCATTCATGGAAAAAGATCATAATAAGAAGAAGTCGGAAGAAGTAAGCCAGTTAGAGAAGGATGATCTCGAAAAACTGCGTAAAGAACTTGAAACTCTTGAATCGGCAAGGAAGGATATCCTGGAAAACTACGGATCAAACAATAAAATAGTCAAACAGCTGATCGACCTGGCATTACTTGCAAACAATATGCTTAAGGGAGAGGATCTTAGTACTTTCGTCAAACGAAGTGTCGAATTGCTTTAAAATCAAACGGTCCGGGGTTCGGGGTATGAGGTAAATCAATTTGTATATTATGTGCATGAAAAATTACTGCATTTTTAAATTACACAATACAATTGGTTTTTCCGCGGACCTCGTACCCCATACCGCATACCGGTTTAAATCATTCTTCCAACCTCACCTTTTATATAATCAATTGCAGCCCTTGTAGGCTCCTGATCTAGTTCCATCACTCTGGAGAGAACCTGTTTGCTCAATTCAATTCCGGGAGCATCTCCTTTAATTTTTTCGGCTTCGCTGTTGATTATTTTTATGGTGTTTGCACGTGCATTCCTGACCACTTCCCACGCCTGCGGACTCATATATATCTGCTGTGAAAGGTTGTGTTCAAATTCGCTCCTGATTGTTGTCAGTAATGCAGATTGAAGCTGTGTAGCAGTCATATCAGGTGTGCTGACCCTGATCAGCAGTGATTCGAGTGATATTCTTTCCAGGAAAAGGACTATCCTTTCATATGCCTGGAGCTTGATGGGTGTAACTGTCCTGGCCCCCTGAAGAATTGTTTCCTGCCTTCTTTTCTCCTGATCATTCTTTATCATATTTCTTAAAAAGATCCAGGCAGTGAGAAATACAAGCAGCGCAGGAATGACGATTTTAATTATATCAAGAAGATATTCCATAGCAATTCAGATTATTATTACAAACGTAAGATATTTTCCAATAAAATATTTAACTGAAAACTTGTTTTCCCGCAGATTGCGTTGATTTTCGCAGATCAATTCCGGATAATGCGTATGAAACTGCATAAATCTGCGGGATCAGCGGGAAATTTTTCTTTTTGTTTTTGATTTTTACTTTATACATTTGATTCCAGCCTTATTAAATATTTTCACTTCATAATTATCTATCATGGATTACTTATCAGACAGAATTAAATCCTTATCAGTCTCGCAGACTCTTGCAATGGCTCAGAAGAGCAGGGAACTAAAAGCCAAAGGTCTGGATATCATAAGTCTAAGCCTTGGTGAACCTGATTTCAATACTCCTGATTACATAAAAGAAGCCGCCAAAAAAGCCATCGATGAGAATTATACAAAGTATCCGCCAGTTCCCGGATACAATGACCTCAGGGATGCCATTTCAAGGAAATTCAAAGAAGAAAACGGCATTAATTACACAAGTGATCAGATAATTGTATCAGCGGGAGGGAAGCATTCTCTCATAAATGTTATTCTGTCAATTGTAAACCCGGGCGATGAAGTGATAATCCTTGCTCCCTACTGGGTCAGCTACTATGACCAGATAATACTTGCCGGGGGCAAACCTGTGGTAGTAGAAGCGCTTCTCGAGAATGACTTCAAGATAAAGCCCGATCAGCTCGAATCGGCAATCACGGACAAAACAAGAATGATAATCTTCAATTCCCCCTCAAACCCTACTGGAATGGTTTATACCGGTGAGGAGATGGAGAAGATAGCCAGGATCGTTGAAAAACATGAAGGACTCTTCATAATCTCGGATGAGATTTATGAACACATTATTTTTGAAGGAAGGCATGTCAGCATGGCATCTTTCGATTTCATTTACGACCGTGTAATTACTGTAAACGGTGTTTCAAAAGGCTATGCAATGACCGGCTGGAGGATAGGTTATATAGGAGCGCCTCTCTGGCTGGCAAACGCTTGCAACAAACTGCAGGGTCAGTTCACTTCCGGTGTTTGTTCAATTGCTCAGAGAGCAGCTCTTGCTGCAATTGAAGGAAAAGGTAACTCGCGGCAGGTGATGAAGGAGGCATTCCTTCGCCGGCGCGATCTTATTTGCGGACTCCTTATAGATGTTAAAGGCTTGAAGATAAAGATTCCGAAGGGTGCCTTTTATGTAATGCCCGATATATCTTATTATCTTGGAAGATCACATGGAAATGTAAAGATTAACAATTCCGACGATCTTGCACTCTTCCTTCTTGACAAAGCACAGGTTGCAGTTGTTGGCGGTGACGCCTTCGGCGCACCCAATTGCATCAGGATTTCCTACGCAAATTCGGATGAACTGCTTGTTGAAGCAGTGAAGAGAATTAAAAAAGCCCTCGAATTATTGAATTAAAAAGCCCCTCGCCCCTGGGAGAGGGGTTGCCTGCCTGCCGGTAGGCAGGGGGTGAGGTCAATATTTATTAAATGAAACCGTCACCTCCTTCGGCTTCCTCTTCTTCTCCCTGTATTCACTCAATGAGTATCCAAGAGTTATAAAAAGCTCAACTCTTTTAGATGCCGGAATACCAAGGATTTTCCGGATCATCTTCTCATCAAACCAGCCGATGATGCACGATCCGATTCCCTCGGCTGCAGCCTGCAAGCAAATATTTGCGGAGGCTATGCCTATATCATTATGAGAATAGTCTTTATTTTTTATGCCTCCTCCGATCTTTGAAGAGAGGTTTGGTTTTTCCCTGACAATAATGATCAGTATAGGGGCCTGGTTAACAAAACTATTCATTCCAGTTAACTTTTCTGTTGCGGCTTGAGATAACTCTTGAATCAATGAAGGCTCTGTCACCACAACAAATTTCCACGGCTGTGCATTGCATGCTGACGGGGCCATTCTGCCTGCTTCAATTATTCTTTCAAGCTTTTCGACTTCAACTGGTTTATCGCTGTACTTTCTGTCGCTCTGCCGCCTGAGTATAAGCTCAAGCATCTTTTTTCCCTCGGTCATCAACTAATAATTTTCAGCATTAATCTGGAAGTAACTCATCGGGTGCAGGCAGGCAGGACAGTTCTTGAGAGGTTTCGTGCCGAAGTGTATGTAACCGCATTTCCTGCAGTACCAGAATACTTTTCCTTCGCGTTCAAAAACCCGGTCTTTCATTACATTCTCTAAAAGTTTCCTGTATCTGTCTTCATGCCCTTTTTCAGCGGAAGCTATAGATTTGAAAGCTGTTGATATATTGCTAAAACCTTCATCTGCAGCGACTTGAGCAAATGCAGGATAAAGGTCATTCCACTCTTCATGTTCTCCTTCAGCAGCAGCACTGAGGTTCTCCTTTGTGGTCCCGGTTTTACCGGCAGGATAGGAGGCTGTTATTTCAACCTTTCCCCCCTCGAGAAAATTAAAAAACCTTTTTGCATGCTGCTGTTCCTGCACTGCTGTTTCCAGGAATATAGAGGCAATCTGTTCATACCCTTCTTCCTTAGCAATTTTGGCAGCAAATTCATACCTGTTTTTTGCCTGCGATTCACCAGCGAAAGCTTTCAGCAGATTCTGTTCTGTTTTGGTTCCTTTCAAACTCTTTTCCATATCATTTGTTTTTAGTGGAATAATATTAAAGAAATTCTAAATAGTTATCCAACGGAATTTAAATTTAGCAAAAATACCTATCTTTAGTTTTAATTTTGTTTTATTGACGAAATTTATTAACCTTAATACACAAGAAAATGGCAGCATTACTGGTAATTTTTGCGATCATTGTACTTCTGATCCTTTTTGCTATCTCGCTTTATAACAGGCTTGTAAAGCTTAGAAACAACAGGGAACAGGCATTTGCGGACGTTGATGTGCAACTTAAGCAGAGGCATGATATGATCCCGCAGCTTGTTGAAGCTGTTAAGGGCTATATGGTACACGAGAGAGGTGTTCTTACCGAAGTGACAGAAGCACGTGCCAATGCGATGAAGGCAACCACTATCAATGAAAAAATAGTCGCTGAAACAAGGCTTTCAAGTGCCCTTGATGGTTTGAAGGTATCTGTCGAGGCTTATCCTGACCTTAAAGCCAGTCAGAACTTCCTTGATCTTCAGAATGAAATCGCAGACATTGAGAACAAGATTGCTGCTGCCCGCAGATTCTTTAACTCAGCAACAAAAGAACTCAACGTGGCAACAGAATTGTTCCCTTCGAACCTTATTGCAACCCTGTTCAACTTCAGACGTGAGCCTATGTTCGAGCTTGGAGATAAGCGTGCCGAGGTAGAGGAACCGCCTCAGATCAAGTTCCAGTAATATGAAGTATTTCGGACTACAGAGCCAGATAAGAAAGAACAATGCAAACTCAGTTTTGATTTTGCTAATGTTCCCATTGGTCTTTTTTGGTCTTACCTGGCTTTTCTTTTTTTTCATGTCAATAGGAAAGGAGAACGAGCAGTTTAACCTGTTTAATGTTAACCGTTCCTTCATTTCAACAATACCCTGGATAACTGTGGGAGTAGTCATCTGGTTTATTATTGCATATTTTTCTCATTCAGCGATAATAGACTTAGCCACTAACTCAAAACCTCTTGAAAGAAAAAGTAACAAAAGAGTCTATAACCTTGTTGAGAACCTCTGCATCTCGACTGGGATGCCTATGCCAAAGGTCAACATTATTGAGGATGACTCCCTGAATGCATTCGCAAGCGGAATTAATTCAAAGACTTATTCGGTATCTCTTTCAAAGGGTATAATAGACAAGCTTGAGGATGATGAGCTTGAGGCTGTTATTGCACACGAACTTACTCATATTAAAAACCGTGATGTCAGGCTCCTGATAATTTCAATAGTTTTTGTCGGGATATTTGGATTTATTACTGAGATGCTTTTCAGATCCATGAGATTTGGAAGCCTTGGCCGGGGCAAAAAACAAGGCGGAGGCATTTTAGTTGCGCTTCTCCTGGCATTAGTGGGTTACCTTCTGGCTTCTCTTTTCAGGTTTGCCCTTTCAAGGAAACGTGAATTCCTTGCGGATGCCGGGTCTGCTGAGCTTACAAGGAGGCCGCTGTCGCTTGCCTCAGCGCTCAGAAAAGTCTCTGCCGATCCGACTATTGAGGCAGTAAAGAGGAAGGATGTTGCACAGATGTTTATTGAAAATCCGCAGGAGAAAGAAGAAGAAAGTAAATTTTCATTTGCCAACCTGTTTGCAACCCACCCTCCGATACAGAAAAGGATTCAGCTGCTGGAACAGTATTGATGTTAATTTTTTATCCCTTTCTTAAAGAGTTTTGATTCTTCTCCTTTAAAAAGCCGTGAAATGTTTTTTCTATGAGTAAATATTAGTGCGATCGCAACTATAATTGAAAATATTTTAAAAAAAAACGATGGGGTGTCAAAGAAGAGAAACAGCAAGATTGGGAAAGCTACTCCTGCACTCATTGATGAAAGTGAGACATAACCTGTGATCAGCATGACACACAAAAAGACTCCGAAGCAGGAAATTGTAAGCAGGGGATGTATTGCCAGAAGAACCCCGAAAATTGTCGCCACTCCTTTCCCCCCGCGGAAACCGGCAAATACCGGAAATATATGGCCAATTACTACAGCCACCCCGGCAAGTATCTGGTAATTGATCTGAAGAGCAGTGTCTTCTCCTGCCAGGTTAAAAAATACCGGGAGCATAGTTGCAACCCATCCTTTAAGAACATCGATCAATAATACCGGGATGCCGGTTTTCCACCCAAGTACTCTTACGACATTTGTTGCACCTGCATTGCCGCTTCCATGTTCCCTGACATCAATGCCGTGGAATATTTTTCCTGTCCACACGGCAGTAGCTATTGATCCAAGCAGGTAAGATAATATTAAAGTTAGCAGTAGGTTAACTAAGTTCATCTTCTGATCTGATTTCAGATTCTTGGTCCGAATTCAGCAAGGGCCGCGATCTCTTCATTCGAGGCAAATTTGCTGAAGTTATTTATAAATTTCAATGCCAGATCGGTTGCTGCAACATGCCATTTAAAAGGCGAATCCCATGTTTCTGCCGGATCGAGGATGTTGAACCTGATTCCGTCAATTCTGTCGGGGATGCTCAGATTGAAAACAGGAAGATTGCTGAATTCATATTTTTTTATCGAATCGTCAAGTATAGAGTTGATTATCAGCCTTGTGGTTGGCAGATCTATCCTGGTTCCCGCATTATATGGCCCTCCTGTCCATCCCGTGTTCACAAGCCACGCTTCAGCATTATGCAGTTTCATTTTTCTTGTAAGTTCATTTGCATAAATAATAGGATCGAGCATCAGGAATGCCGCTCCAAAACATGCTGAAAATGAAGGAACAGGTTCCACAATTCCTCTTTCAGTTCCTGCTACCTTGGCAGTGTACCCGCTGAGAAAATAGTACCTGGTCTGTTCTTCGGTGAGACGGCTGACAGGTGGAAGGACTCCGAAAGTATCAGCGGAAAGAAATATCACCTTTTTTGCAGGACCAGCTTTGGAAACAGGTTTTACAATATTGTTTATATGGTAAATGGGATAAGAGACTCTTGTGTTTTCGGTTTTCGAATCGTCGTTGAAATCAATAGTCCCGTCTGAGAGAACCACAATGTTTTCCAGCAGAGCATCCCTTCTGATAGCGTCGTAGATATCAGGTTCATTCTTTCTGCTAAGCTTTATGCATTTTGCATAACAACCTCCCTCAAAATTGAAGATACCATCATCGTCCCATCCATGCTCATCATCGCCGACAAGCGCCCTGTCGGGATCGGTTGAAAGAGTTGTTTTCCCGGTTCCCGAGAGTCCGAAGAATATGGCAACATCTCCTTTCTTACCCACATTCGCAGAGCAGTGCATGGAGGCAATCCCTTTCAGGGGCAGGTAGTAATTCATAACAGAAAATATGCCTTTTTTCATTTCTCCGCCATACCATGTTCCTCCTATCACAGCCATGCCAGCCTTGAGGTTGAAAAAGACAAAGTTCTCAGAATTAAGTCCCTGTTTTTTCCAGTGGGGATTTGTTGTTTTTGATGCGTTGAGAACCACAATCCGGGGATCAAAATTTTTAAGATCCTCAGGTTCTGGTCTGATGAACATGTTCTTAACAAAATGTGCCTGCCAGGCAACCTCAAGTACAAATCTTACGGCAAGACGGGTATTCTTATTTGCTCCGCAAAAACAATCTAAGACAAAAAGCCTTTTACCTGAGAGCTGTTTTGCAGCAAGGTTTTTACAATGTTCCCAGATCTCGTTTGTTATCGGTTTGTTATCGGAGACTTTTGCCTTTTCAGACTTCCACCAGACAGTATTCTTTGTAGTTTCATCAAGTACAACGTATTTATCATTAGGTGAACGGCCGGTAAACACTCCCGTATC
>Ga0326726_10004306_pt1 | contig 12997 bp, 12 predicted proteins | sample MHFenrmetagenome_2_FD_207603 | JGI IMG/M metagenome (GOLD analysis project Ga0326726, IMG submission 207603) | Lab enriched peat soil microbial communities from Michigan Hollow, Ithaca, NY, United States - MHF15MN | ecosystem: Environmental > Terrestrial > Soil > Wetlands > Peat | place: USA... | reverse complement strand
AAAAATTAAAAATTAATAATTCACTACCTGTGTTAGTACGTGCATTAGTACCTGCATACCTCTATTCCTTGTATCAATTTTTTTGTGAATTTCCAGATATCAAGCGAACATTTTTTGATAAAAAAAATACGTTGTTTGGTTTGTTGTATTGAATCTGAAATATAGAAAATTATTTAAACACAAGTACGTTTTCGTTCTATGTTTGTCTGACAAATGATGTCGTTCGGCATTTGTTTGACGCACACAATACGTACGTCTGACACAAAAATGACATCACTATGACAAACACAAAAAATGTGAGGAGAACTATGGAAAACGACCGCATCACAATCCGATTGCCTCAAATCGATTTGAGACAAATCGACGTTTTCATTCGACTTGGCGAATTTTCAACACGATCTGAGGTAGTGCGGCATGCGGTAAAGGAATATATAGAAAATCACACAACCCGTATTCTTGCAAAAGCCGACAAATTCAAAAAAATCCAAGAATTGGAAGCTGCGGCCGCTGCTATAGAACCTTACATGAAAAAATAAAATCAAGGTAAAAGCAGGGGATGGGATGCACCCCTTTAGTGAAGGCCGTCTTTTCCAGACGGCCTTCCCAACTACCAGAATAGGAGGAACGAAGAAATGGCCGAAATGAAAATGCAGTCCTTTGTTGAGGCTGCAATAGAAAATAAAACGAATGAGGAAAGCAAGCAGAAGAATGATGACGGACTCTTTGGTAATGCTCGTATTGTCATTGTTGGATGTGGTGGAGCTGGAGGGAACACCATAACCAGACTTCACAAGTTAGGTGTAAAAGGAGCAGAAACCATTGCTATCAACACCGATAAAATAGCTCTTGATCTTGTCGATGCTGATAAAAAACTTCTTGTTGGAAAAAACTTGACCCGAGGACTTGGAGCAGGGGGATTCCCTGAAATGGGTGAGCGTGCTGCACGAGAATCAAGCAGAGAGCTTGAAGAGATGTTGCAGGGTGCTGACCTCGTCTTTGTCTGCGCGGGAATGGGCGGTGGTACCGGAACCGGTGCAGCCCCTGTCGTCGCAGAGATAGCAAAGAAACTCGGGGCAATCGTCACCTGTATGGTTTCCACTCCGTTCAATGTGGAACGGGCTCGGTTAGTAAAGGCAGATGAAGGCCTTGACAAACTACGAGTCACCGCGGACAGCACGGTTGTTCTGGACAATAACCGATTGCTTGAATTTGTACCAAATCTCCCAATCAATCAAGCGTTTTCAGTCATGGATCAGTTAGTTGCAGAAACGGTAAAGGGAATTTCTGAGACAATTTCTGTTCCTTCATTGATAAACCTAGACTTTGCTGACATGAAAGCGGTGATGGATTCTGGCGGTCTCTCGGTTATGCTCTGGGGCGAAGCAGACGAGGATGCTGGAGTCGATACGATCGTTAAAGAGGCATTGAATCACCCACTGCTCAATGTTGATTACCATGGTGCTCACAGTGCACTTGTTCATATCACGGGCGGACCGAACATGAGCCTGAAATACGTTCAAGATGTCGCGAAAGCGCTCACCGAGGATATGGATTGTTACTCCAATGTCATCCTTGGAGCACGTGTCGATCCCGGGTTTGAAGGGAAATGCAGAGTGATGGCTATCATGACCGGTGTCCAATCACCGAATCTGTTAAGCTCACGGCCTGAACGACGCACGAACCCAACTGCACCGTCGATCCCAATACGAAAAGTCATGAACAACACCAAAATCGGAAACATCGACTTTGTGCGGTAGACAAACCCAGAAAGCTTTCTAAAGCTTTTTTTTCTTTTTTATTTTATTTTTTTTTTGCTTTTGTTTTTCTTGATGATCTTTCTGATGATCTGGAACCAATCTAAGTTTTATAGTACATGTACAATTCCATTCTTCGTTAGGGGCCTATGAGGTAGTCTGGATATCCTTCCGGCCTTCGGAGCCGGATACTGGGGTTCAAATCCCCATAGGTCCGCTTACTCTTTCCTCCCTTAATGATGTCGTCAGCAAGAGCGATATATTCTCGGAGTCTTATTTCTAAAAATGAGCTGATGTTGATATCACGGTCTTTTACTTTTTTAAGTAAATCTTGGTTTATCGCAAGAGTCAATTTTTGTTTCGTCATACGTATAGAATACGTAGTCAGATTGTTATGTTTTTCGGGGAGAAATTGGATTATAAGATACTGGTAGTGACATTGTTGTTGTTTGAAATAATTAGAAGAACTTCCAGATGTTGCCCAAAGTCGCATATTTTTCATGACCTAAACTGTCAATAGCACATACATCAATATGATGCGGGGGGACTTGCGTTAATCCTTCTCTTCTCCAGGTCCATGTATAGGGTTCCGACGTCACTGTTGTCAGTCTATTATCATCAACATAAAATATCACATGAGTAATATCAAATCCATCCTCTTGCGATGCCTCAACCTCAATGGTGATTTTCCCGATGATGAACGGTGTTTTTGTCGGAAGAATCTTGATATTTATAAAATAGAGTGCATTGGTTGGTTTCAGAATCGAGACTGTTGGTAATGCATAATCAACAACAACCGATGCGGTGTCACTACTACTATTCCCTTCAGCATCCGTTACCGTGAACGTTGCTGTGTAGTTCCCATGATGATCGTAGGCGTGCTTCGGGTTCTGTTCCATTGATGTCGTCCCATCACCGAAATCCCAGAGGCAATTGTACGGTAGGACACCACCGTAAATGGTGCCTGTGAACTGGATTGAAGTATGAGCATATCCACTGTAGGGGCCGTTGGCTTCTACTCGGAGAGGTCCCCTGCCAAATGCATATAACGTATAACCACCACCAATATATACGGTTCCATCAGCTCCTATCGCCGGTGGGGAATCTGTGCCACCGATTTGTTTTCGCCATTGTTCGGTTCCATCTGGGTTGACTGCGATGAGGTAACCACCTTCCCATGTTCCTAGGTAGATGGTGCCGTCAATGGAGCTGCAGGGTGTTCCACCCTCGATGGTCCCTGGGACGTCGTAGACCCATTTCACGGACCCATTCTCAGGATAGAAAGCATAAAGGTCATATCCTCCACAATAGACGGTACCATCCCATCCGATGGTTGGCGATGTACCTGCACCACAAAAGGTTTTCCACCTCATTGTTCCATTGGGATACACCGCATGGAGGTATTCATCAAGTGAGACAACATAAATGGTTCCATCATCAGCGACACAAGGGGAGGTTCGTATCCAATCCCCGGTTTTATACTTCCATTTCATGGTACCATTCTCGGGGTAGAGTGCGTAAAGGTAGGTGTCATGGCAGCCGCAATAGATGGTGCCATCCGGTCCAATCGCTGGCGATGAGTAGACCACATGATTCGTATCAAATTTCCATTTTCTGGTACCATTCGGATAAATCGCATGGATAGAATTACCTCCGCTTCCAACATAGATGGTCCCATCGTCTCCAATGACGGGTGAAGAAAAAACATATCCACCGATTGGATACACCCATTTGACGGTTCCATTCGAATTCAACGCATAAAGTCTATTATAACCATAAATATCACCGAAGTAAATCGTGCCATCCTCCGCAATTGCAGGAGCACACAGGATAGAATACCCAACATTAAATTTCCATTTCAATGTCCCGTTCGGATAGACTGCATTCAGGTCATATGAACCAATGTAGATAGTTCCATTACTATCGATAGTAGGACCACCATCTGCCATTCCATCGGTTGAGATAACCCATTTCACGACACCAGTCGCATTAACCGTTGTATACGGGCTTCTTCCTGTATGACGTACATCATGGCAGTACATCGGCCAGGAACTATTCATCAGGCCATCATCAAAGGTCAGCATCTTGTTTTCTTTCTGTGTCTTAGTAATTGAAGGAGTTGTCGTCTGTGTATGATATGGAACTATTTCAGAATCATTCCTATTTTCTGTAGGGTTATAACGAGCAAGATACGAGTGAGGAAGATATGAATCAAATGATTCTTTCTGAGACGTATCGTTTGTATTAGCGAGAATCATCGGAGTCACAGTTGAAACAAGGAACAGTAGAACAATACCGATTGCTAATCCTTTCTGAACCAATGTCATTCCTCCATATAGAAAAATAAACTATCCTTGGTTATTTAAATCTTTGTCCGAAGGAAAAATGTGCAGGTGCAGAATCTTATAGAAGGAATCATCTTGACTATTAATTACGATATCTCCCTCTAATTGGGTTTAAATTTTTTATTTATTTAAAAAATAATCCCCACGATACTCGCAAAGCTCACCCTTACTTATAATCCACTTATATAAGGTTTATAATACCTAGGAAGGGCTGTTTTCATATTATACTTTTACTTGTCGTTGGTATAATGAGTTCAACCAAAAATCTTGTCGGAAATGGTGGAAGAACCAACGGGCAACCCTGTAATAATACTAAAGTATTCGCGCAACCAAATCCACGTTAACGGACATTAAAAATGGTTTCCTTTAGTTTTATAGAATAGAAACAGCGGTACGATTTCAGTCCGATTATCTTCAATTATCACAACATAATTATAATTGAATTTACTTGCCTTTTCTATGGACGAAAAACTAAGACTAAGCACGCTTCAAAAAAAAATTATTACGCATCTTGAAAATGAACATTGTAATACAGATACCAAACCAAATATAGTCAAAAAAATATCTAAAGATTCTCATCAAAAAAGTACGATATTAAAATCCATCAAACGATTAGAGATAAGAAAAGTCCTAATACCAAGTAAAACCAGGAACCTGTTCACTATTAGTTATAGCATAAAACCTCAGCATATACCACACACTGTTACTTTAAATAAGAAAAGTCAAATCTATATACGATTCAAAGAAAGACTTGAAAAAAAATAAAAAAAAGGGTTAGAGTCGCCGTTGTACCCTGTTATGGCCACTTTCTGTTTTTTATATCGTTTAATTATTCATACCCGTACACAGCAATAAAATTGGATTTATGGTCTTCTCCAGGCTAGTTTTTACTACTTAGCGGAAGCCATCGTCCGATAGGATTATGTGATATAAATGAAAGAAAAAAAAGGATTTAACACGCATCTAAGGAGCCAGATAAAATGTCAAAAATACTAGCATATGATATTGCTATGGGAATTATCTACGATAAAGAAAAACAGCTCGTAAAAACAAACCGGGAAAACGGTATCATCTACCTATATCAGAACGGTTACTGGGAGCATAGAAACACAGTTCCGTTCATCGAAAAGGAAATACAAACTCGCCTAAGAAAAGAAACAACAAAAAATCTTGTAAACGAAATACTTGGACACATCAAAAGGGAAACATATTTCGACCCCGGAGAACTCGATGCGAACAGAAGATACCTGTGTTTAGAAAACTGTGTTTTTGATTTGGAAACGAGAACCGCGATACCACACTCACCAGATATTTTCGCAACAGTGAAGCTACCGATATTTTATGACAATACGATACCAACAACAGACATCGAACGGTATATCACCACAATCGTAAAAGAACTGGACATACAAAAATTGCAGGAACATCTTGGTGATACTCTCTCTCCGCACATCACGTCGAAAAAACTTCTCTATGCCTATGGCAGAAGGGATTCAGGCAAAACCACACTAATGACAATTCTACAGATGTTGCTTGGGGAGGACAACTATTGTTCCTTAACTCTCAAACAACTCGGAGACAGATTTACGAATTTTGGGTTGTATGGACGCATGGCAAACATTTGCTCGGAGGTCCCGTACAAACTCACCTTGACAAACCTTGAAATGATAAAAGCGGTGACTGGCGGTGACACCATCACGCTTGAACAAAAATTCTGTCCAGCATTCGAATATCGACCGATATTAAAACACATATTTGCTTCGAACGGAATCCCGCGAATCGATTTAGAGTTTGCAGATTCAGCGTTCTATCGACGATTCGATTTTATTAACTTCCCCTACTCATTTACACCTGACGAAACCGTGGTTTCTCGATACACAGCCAAAGAGATGAAATCAGCCTGGTTCAACTGGCTCGTCGAAGGATACTATCGTTTAATGAGCAACCATTGGCAATTCACTAATGAGTTGTCGGTTACTCAAGTCGAAGAACTTTTCAGAACAGCAGTCAATGAAGACCCGTTTCTGGTCTGGCTGAAAGAGAAATATATCATTTCACTGATGGGGTACGTTGATAAGATGGAGATGTTCGATGATTATAAAAAATACCTCATAGAATCTGATATTGGAAGCGAATATTATTTCAACTACGAATATTTCTGCAAAAGGATAATGACGAACCTTCTGTATCCTGTGACCAGTGCACGAAGAGGCTCGAAAGAGGAACAACAACATGTCTTTGTTGGAATAGAAAAAAAATAATCACGTAGCTGGGATAGTAGGGGTAAATTCTATTACTAAACGAATCACTATTATTTTATAAAATTAATTAAGGATTAAAAAATACCTCTACTACCCCACCTACCAATAGTCTCAGTTTGAGTTATCCAGGAAAAATTCAGGGTTAACAAATTGCATAGAATCGTACCGAAATAGTACCGCAGATTATACTCAAAATACCGCAGGGAAATGCGGGATATGCACCTCTGGATGCGGTTTGTGATGTCTGAGGCTACTATTACCCCCTCGTTGTTTGTGTGTAATAGCAGCATGTCTGTGCTGAGAATTTACATGAATAATGATGAAGTATTGTTCATCACTTTGTCGTATATCGCTTTTAAATCCTCGGGAGATTGAGCATTATAGTGCATTAGGTCGACATCCCCTCGTAAGCTGTGACCCATGAGGATTTTCTTGATAGAAGTTGGACCTCCTCTACGGTCCCATTCCTGACTAAAGAGCTTCCTAAAATCCTTAACTTTTATGGGCGAGTTGTAGAAGATATCCACCATATGATTCGTACCAAAAAGCCTCGTTAACCCACTCCCATTGTTATAAAATTCGAGATAATCCCTGAGAGCCTGTTGAGTCTCTGTAGTAAAGAACGATATTCTACTCCTTTGGGTCTTAGTGGTTTGTCCTTTCGAAGGATTATGATTCACTCGTACAGTTCGATGTTCAATATCTATGTCTTCAAGATATAGTTGATAGATTTCCTCAGCCCGTAGTCCACTCGTACTCCCAAGGAGAACAATGGCTTTTATCTGTTTAAAATACTGATGGTCCTCGTATCGTTTGAGTACCTCCGGGACTACTCCTGAGACTATCCTGGGAGGTAAGTGTTCCGGCTCTCTGGGAATAGAGAGGGACCTTGCCCAAGAAACCTTCTTATACTCCAGGAAACGCCTGATTTGGAGGACCTTCTTCCGGTAGTAGGTGACTGATGATTCCTGTTTTATCTTCTTTAGGTACTCGAGCGTCATGGTCTCATTGGCCTTCCATCCAACAAAGTTAAGATACTGTCTTAGCCATATCTCACAGGATTTCCGCCATTCATCTGTTATGTCCTCGATTTCCCTGTGTTTCATGTAGATTTCCAGGTCTCCCTCGTTAATACCTTCATCAGTTTCTTCGAGAAATACGGGCCTTCGGAGCCGGATACTGGGGTTCAAATCCCCATAGGTCCGCTTCATCTTCTTGGGGAAACTCGTACGACAAAACCCTCGTTTTTACGATTCATTACGATATAATTCTACCTGTGTCATCATGGAAACATTAATACTTCATGAATTTTTTAACACGATTCACAACCCCGCATATTTTAAATACATAAGATGATTTAATATCTCTCTATGGATTTTGATCTCACTAATAATTCAGTCGTCACCTACACGCCTTTAGCGGGATACACCCTCCCCAACCTCTTTCGAATGCTCGCACAGAACCGCTTCCACATCAGCCCTCGGTACGCCGCACGGTTCGCCTATAGCGTCGCCCTTAGCACCATCATGAGCCCGTTCTACATCAGAGAGCGCGTCAAATATGATAAACCCACCGAAGAAACACCTATTATGAAAGACCCGATTTTCATCATTGGTCACTGGCGCTGCGGAACGACACTTATGCATAACATCCTGACGCGAGACCAACAGTTCGGGTATTTCACGACCTACCAGACACTGATTCCTTCCATTTTCATCAGCGGTGAGAAACTCTTCAAACCAATCGTTGTCGGAAGTCTGCCAAAGAAACGACCGATGGATGATGGGGATCTTGGTGCAGACCTCCCACAAGAAGATATTTACGCTCTTGGCGCGCTCTCTCCGTACTCCTACTACCATGGCTGGTGTTTTCCCCAGAATATGGTGCATTACAACAACTACATCGATTTTAAGAACGCGTCCCCGCAGACCATCGAAGATTGGAAGAAAACCTATCTTTTCCTCCTAAAAAAGATGACCATGTTTCACCATGGGAAACAGTTGGTCTTGAAGAATCAGGATAACACCGGCAAGATTCCGCAGCTCCTAGAGATGTTCCCTGATGCGAAATTCATCTACATGTACCGCAACCCCTATGATCTCTATATGTCCATGCAGAAGTTCATGCGTAAGGTCATCCCGCTCTACTGCGTACAAACCCCACCACCGCTGAAGGAGGTTGAAGACCATATGATGACATTATTTACGCACATGACCAAGAAATATCTGCAAGACAAATCCCGGATCCCTGCGAAGAACCTTGTGGAGGTACGGTACGAAAACTTCATCAATCAGCCCCTAGACACGGTTAGTACTTTGTATAAGAAATTCAACCTCAATGGATACCAAGAAATTGTGCCATCATTTGAAACCTATCTTGCGACGCAAAAAACAATTCACATGGACCATTACACCTTCTCCGATTCCATAAAAAAGAAGATTGAGAACCACTGGGGCTTCGCCCTTACGGAATATGAATATACACGACCACAGGAAGAAACCTCTTGATCCTCGAGGAATACCCTTTACTCTTTTAAAGAAAAACAAACAGATCCGCTAAGAGAACCAATAGGGGAAAAAATGGTCGAACAATTACAGATCAGAAGCATATCGTTTGACACCTCGTTCTTGGTAAAGGATGATGTATCCATCGATCTGGTTATTAAAATAATAGCACGTGGCCGTATTGCTTGTTTCGTGACTGCGACGGTCGCTTCAGAGCTGGAGCAGTTAAAGATTTGGGGGCGAATCACTGAGTCAACCTATAAGAAAGCCATGAAACGCTGGATCCATGCCCATGCGACCATCATTGATTTTAAAAACAGGCTCCTCTCAGATTCCTTCGGTAATGCATGTCTTCGCTCAATGCAAAACCACGGGGTTGATGCAACCCATGTGATAAATGATTGTACCATCCTTGTCTCCAATCTAAAGAACGGCGTTGATCTTTTCCTTTCTGAAGACTTCCATTTCACTTCAGCTATAACCAAAGAAGTCATCACTGAAATTCAACACGCGGCCTGCTCAGAATATTCCATGATGTGTGATTCACGCTTGTATAGTATTGATGCAAAAACATTCCTGAAAACTTACTTCAATAAGTCCATTGATCTTGAGGCAATTCAATCACTTAGGGATACACGTCAGAAAAAAGAACCTCACCATCCCAAAAGGTAAGGAAGGAGGGGAAAACGAAGAGCACGCAACAGCGCGCCAGACCGACGCAACGCAGCCACGCGACACCAGCGTCACCGGAAGACAAGAGCGCAGATCGGGAAGACAAGACCCCGCCGAACGTCGCCCTTCCTCACCACTCTCCTCTTCTGTCATTAAAACTATTTAAAAGCATCGCGGTAAAATCTCAAAATGAGAAAGTCACTAGTCTGAACCAATCAATTTTTAAATCCTATTCCCATTGAGAGCCATCCTTCTTTCCTGAAATGAGCGTAAAAATTGGTTTTATCGTCAACCCCATTGCTGGGATGGGCGGCCGAGTCGGACTCAAAGGAACAGATGATGTTGTTGACAAAGCAGTCAAACTAGGAGCACATCCCGTCGCCCGACTAAAAGCAGAAGAGATGCTCCGTGAGTTCTCCGTGTTCTCTGTCAATCATCATAATGTTATCTGGATAACCTGCGACGGAGATATGGGAAACAATGAGCTCGAGACTGTCGGAATAAAAAATAAACAGGTCGTCTATTCGCCAACAGGGAATACAACCTCAGCGAATGACACCAAGAATGCTTGTAAAAAATTCCTTGAATCTCCACCTGATTTGCTCGTCTTCTGTGGTGGGGATGGGACCGCACGAGATATCTTCACCATTATCGACAAAAAAATCCCGCTCCTCGGTATACCCGCTGGTGTCAAAATGCACTCCGGTGTCTTTGGAATCACCACGAACGCTACCGCAAAAATGCTGCAGGAATTCATCAATAAACAACTGACCGTAGGTGATGCTGAAATCATGGATCTTGATGAGGAACTCTACCGGAAAGGAGAATGGAAGGTCCGTCTGTATGGCATCGCAAAGGGAATAATCGAACCAACATACATACAGGTGGGAAAATCTTGTTTTGAGTCCGTCTCAGATGATGAAGTAAAAGATGAGATCGCTGAACATGTCAACGATGAACTCGAAAAACATAAGGATTGGATGTTCTTATTTTGCACGGGTGGAACAATCGACTCTATCGCACAGAAGTTGAACATTGAACACACACTACTTGGCATCGATGCGGTCTACCAAAAAAAGCTCCTGGCAAAAGATGTAAACGAAGAACAAATTCTACAGCTTCTAAAAAAATATCCAAAAACGAAAATTCTTCTCAGCCCTATTGGCGCACAAGGCTTCATCCTGGGCCGCGGGAACCTTCAACTCAGCCCAACGGTCATTAATAAAATAGGGATTGAAAACATCATCGTGGTTGCGACCCCTTCAAAGCTGATACATACCCCCATCCTGCGAGTAGACACAGGAGATAAACGACTTGACCATCGTTTCGCGAATCAAGGGTACCTGATGGTAGTTATTGGATACCGGCTCAGCAGAGTCGTGAAGCTACAAACCAACAGCTTTTAATATGCGAATCTTATTTCCTGACCCCCTAAGGGAACGTATCATTCTTGGAGGTAACATGATGACACAAATTACAAAAAGAAACCCAAACAAATTTTTAAAAGACGAATTCGATGAATTGGTTAGAAACCATTTAGAGTGGAATATCCATGTTCTTGAGAGCGGATCACAACCGCATTCGATAGTAGACGGTAAAGAAGTAATCATGCTTTGTTCGAATAACTATCTGAACCTCAGTAACCATCCCCGACTCATTAAAGGAGCTATCGATGCAGCGAAGAAATATGGCGCTGGATCTGGTTCTGTTCGCGGGATTGCAGGAACCCTGAAAATCCATACAGAAGTCGAAAAACGACTAGCGAAATTTAAACGAACTGAATCTTCCCTGATTTATCAAACTGGTTTTGCCGCGAACTCTGGTCTTATACCTCAACTCGTTGGAGAAGGCGATATCGTCATCAGCGATGAGCTCAACCATGGGAGCATCATTGATGGGGTCCGACTCACCAAAGCGGATCGAGCGATATTCAAACATCGTGATATGAGTGATCTAGAACGGGTGTTGAAGGATGCAGATAAAAAATATCGTCGAATCCTCATCATCACCGATGGTGTCTTCAGCATGGACGGTGACATCGCCCCGATGGATAAGATAGTGAAACTTGCCAATGAGTTCGGAGCGATGACCTATGTCGATGATGCTCACGGAGAAGGAGTCATCGGGGAGGACGGAAGAGGGATTGGTGCACATTTCCATATCGAGGGAAAAATCGATGTGGAGATGGGAACGTTCAGTAAAGCCTTCGGAGTGGTCGGTGGTCTGATCGCCGGCAGTCAGGACCTGGTGAACTTCGCGTATAACAAATCACGGACCTGGCTACTTTCAGGTTCACATCCCCCTGCGGTTTCTGGTGCTCAACTTGCTGCAATCGATGTCCTTGAAACAGAACCCGAGCATGTGAAAAGACTCTGGGATAATACAAAATATTTCAAAAAAGAATTGAACTCCTTAGGTTTCAACACAGGCGGAAGTGAAACACCCATAACACCAGTCATTGTCGGAGACGCAGGAAAAGCAAAACAGTTAAGCAATAAACTCTTCGATGAAGGGGTCTTTGCACTCCCCATCGTGTTCCCAATGGTCGCGCGAGATAAAGCTCGCATTCGAACCATGATGAATGCGGGTCTGACAAACAAGGATTTAGATTTCGCATTGGATAAATTTGAAAGACTAGGAAAACAATTATCAATTATCTAAGCGAAAAAGAGGGGATCGTGATTTACGAATCTCCTCACAATAGCATTCCACAAAGTATATATAAAAGATATATGATTCGTTACCCAGTGTTTTTCTGGTGTTTACTGGAGAGTAATTTATGACAGAAGATTTAAAGAAAACCGGTACCACAATTCTAGGAATGGTATGTAAAGACGGTGTTGTAATCGCAACAGAACGAAGAGCGACAATGGGAAATCTCATTGCCCATAAATCCACAAAAAAACTATATCAAATCGATGATCATCTCGCACTTGCGACCGCGGGACTTGTTGGTGACCTGCAGGTTCTCTCCCGATACCTGAGTGCGGAAACAAAATTATACAGCTTAAAAAGAGACGCGGAAATGTCTGTGCAAAGCGCTGCGACCCTCATGTCTAATATCTTGAACTCCAGGAAATTCTATCCTTACTATGTCCAGTTGATACTCGGCGGGTGGGATTCAGCAGGAGGACATGTCTATTCATTGGATGCAGCTGGCGGTTCTATACCAGATAAATACACAGCGGGTGGCTCTGGGTCTCCCTATGCGTTTGGTGTATTGGAAGACTCATTCCGCGATGATATGACCGTCAATGAGGGTATCGATCTTGCGTTACGAGCGGTTACTGCTGCGATGGGTCGAGATTCTGCTTCCGGAAACGGAGCTGATGTGGCGGTGATCACTGAGAAAGAATTTAAAATGATATCTGACGATGAAATTAAAAAACGTTTGCAGAAGATGGGGAAGTAACAATCCGTATTCTCAAAGGATAATTATCAGATAGATAAGCGTTTAATGT
>Ga0326726_10004305_pt1 | contig 12998 bp, 10 predicted proteins | sample MHFenrmetagenome_2_FD_207603 | JGI IMG/M metagenome (GOLD analysis project Ga0326726, IMG submission 207603) | Lab enriched peat soil microbial communities from Michigan Hollow, Ithaca, NY, United States - MHF15MN | ecosystem: Environmental > Terrestrial > Soil > Wetlands > Peat | place: USA... | reverse complement strand
ATGATCTTTTTGCTGTATTCAAATAATTTCAGATATCCAAATTTTATCGTATGCCCCAAACGGTAAAACGGTTCGATAAATATATGAAGTTTCTTGGGGGTTGAAAGGATGAGATCCTGCGCTATAATACGAATTGAAAATGGTTTCTTTTTCAGACCTTCCGGTGTGAGTACCCAATCACTGTCTGCAAGTTCCCACAAGTAGATCTGTCGATTTCCGACAAGCCTGACATTATTCCAGGATTCAGGGCCCTCCCACCGCGTCCCCGCTTTCTGCGGGACGTGTGCATAGGTGTGATTCTGGTGGATTGCGTGTACAGTCGGTGTTGCATCGATGACAGGTATATGCTCCTTCCGCACATGGTAAATGAGCCAGTTGTCCCATCCCCTTCGTCCTACGACAAAAGGTGGAAATTCATTAAGCATACCCCTTGGGAAGATAAAATAGTCCATTCCCGGAAAATTCAGGACCGAATGACGTTCCTGTACAAAAGCGAGAAATTCATCCGCCCAGGTTTCATGGGAGGTATTGATGGGATTTGTAACATCCACATCCCAACGTTCTCCAATCATGAGGTATTCTTTGAAGGATATTTTTTTTATTGCTTCGGGAAGGTCATTTAAAAACATTATGTCTGCATTACAATAGCAGAGAATGTTGTGATGGGCAACTGTCTGGGCCTTGTTAAAGACATCATCAAGGAACGGAGTTCCATACTCGTTCTTTTTTATATCCGACACATGCCTGATCCCAAATTCCTGTGCAATTTCCCGGATCCCCGCCTCATTCCCAAAGAGAATGATCTCACATTTCGGGATCAGCTTGAGCCAGCTCATAATGGCGTTTCTCTGAATGATGTCAATATGACCGATAAAGGGTTTTGGGATCGTGAAAATGGTTAGCATGACATTTTTCCGGAATATCGTTTGATTTATTGAATAAAGAGCATTGTGACAATAATTCAAATCGTAATTTCGGAAATGTTCCTTCTTTCGAGAATCTGAATCCGGAATCCCGATATAAATCGTTTACTGGTTCATCGCATACTCGTAGATTTTTTTGGTCTTCTGTGCAGTGTTTTCCCATGAAAAATATTTCAGGCGATAATAACCTCTTGTGATCAAATCCTTCCGAAATGTTTCATCAGAAAGAACTTTTTCCAGAACTGAATTGATTGATTCCTTTTCTGTGGGTTCGAAATAGACTGCTCCATCGCCTCCGATTTCTGGCAGTGAGCTGGAGTTACTTAAAACTGCAGGACATCCGCAGGAGAATGCCTCCAGAACTGGAAGACCAAAACCTTCGTAAAGGGAAGGAAAAACAAAAGCTTGGGCGTTTCGATATAAATTTTTCAGAATAATATCGTTTACCTTAACGTAATGTACTTTTTCGAAAATATTCAGATTTCTTAAAAACTGCCTTTCTCTACGCGAAAATGGTATCGATCCCGCACTTACTACATTCAATTCATTATTTTTACACAGCATTTCTGCAACAGATTCAATGAAAAAATTAAAATTTTTATAATCGGACCTGGCCCCCACGAATAACAGGTAGGGTTTTACAGATACAAAAGGATCAGAAGCAGTATTCATTTGAGGTTCATTACAATGTTCAAAAGGACTACCAAGGTGAATGACTTTAACCCGATCGGGATCAACCTCTGTGAATTTTAAAATATCTGTTTTTGTATTCTCTGATATTGCAATAACAACTCCTGCTTTTTCAATGAGTTCCTTCTTCCACGCCCTGGTTTGATCATCGGATTTGAAATATCCGGGAAAAAGTTCATGAATCATATCATAAACGGTTATGACATAGGGTTTTTTCTGGAGATATTTTAAAAAATACGGTTCGTAATAGGTGGGATGGAATATGTCAAAATCCTGTTTTTTAAGGATCCTACAAGATTCCCCCTGGTTATTAATAAAAAAATTTAATCCGAAATTTAACGCGTTAAACCGGATTTTTTTCTGAACCGATGCTACGCACTTGTTGTTATAGAGCCTGTTGTATCTTCCCGACCAGTATTTATTCAACTGGGGGAATTGAGCTAAATTATCATTCTGTACGAAACGAAGCGGGAGTGTAAAACTTATATCCGGATCTTTTGAGAACCGGTTCATCAGTTCACAGAAATAACGGCTCACCCCGCCATAGTTCTGGCGGTAGAAGATCTGGTGGTCAAAGAGAATTTTCATTAAATAATTCCTTTTTATATATCAAATTGTACTAAAAGCTGCAAACATTAATTTTTCCTTTCAATGATTTTTATTTTTCCGAACTCTCCCTATTCATTGCTGGGGAGGATTGAGCGACAACTGTTTCATTAACCTAACTTTTATTCTTTTAAAGCATGATAGATAATATAAATGTCTCATCCAAAATTCAGTATCGTTATTCCAACCAGAAATCGCGCTCAAACGTTGCAATATGCTCTTAAAACCTGTCTAAATCAGGATTTCGAAGATTATGAAATAATTGTCTCAGATAATTTTAGTACTCCTGAAACTCAACAAGAGGTAGAAAAATTTAATGATGATAAAATTGTTTTCGTGAGAACAAATCAGCCTCTTGCCATGAGTGAAAACTGGGAATTTGCAATTTCACACATACATGGAGAATATGTTATTCTTATTGGTGACGATGACGGCTTATTACATAATTCTTTATCGTATCTCGACAAAATAATTGATTCAACAAACGAACAGGTCATCAGGTGGGAATGGATATTATATTATTGGCCTGATTTTTTTATAAAAAATGTTGCAGGCAAAATTTATATTCCTATTAGCAATCGTATAACTGAATTAGATTCTACAGAGATAATAAAAAAAGTTGCCAATTATGAACTTCACTACAATATACTCCCAATGTTATATAATTCTGCAGTTCATAATACTATTTTGAAAGGAATAAAAGAGAAAAATGATGTTTTTTTTAATTCACAAACACCTGATGTATATTCAGGATTTGTGATAGCAAAAAGCGTAAAAAAATATTTATCAATAAACACGCCGCTGAGTATTGCAGGGCTTTCAAAATCTAGTAATGGGGCAGCACAACTGTATACCAATCAAAAATCTAATATTAATGAGGATTTCGCCAACCTGAATGAAAAGGCAGGACTAACATGGCACACGAATGTTCCACCAATTAATGTATTACCGGCAATTATTGCAGATTCCTATTATCATGCAAAGGATAAATTATTCCCTGATGAAGAATCCGTTATAGATTATAATAAATTGATAAAAAATTGTATAAAAGAATTAACAAATTTTCCCAATGTTCGGACAGAGGATTTAGATAAAATAAAATCTAAGTGCATCCAGAGTCCGGAATTGAAGGATTTAATCGAATTTGAATATCGTAAGAATTTGATCATTTCTAAAAATAAATTGAAAATTAAAAGCATTCTCATTAAATTTTTTGGTGACTACTCTGAATTTACAAATTTGGTAATTTCAGATATAATTGAAATAAATCTAAGAAGTCTTGGTCTTCTGAATGTATATGATGCGACAGAATTCTTAAAATATTGTCAGTTTCCCAAAGACCCAGAAATTACTCAGAAGAAATCAGAATTTCTTGTAAAAAAATTATTTGAGAATATGACGGTATATCGTAAATTTAACGGTGTACGAAAAAAATATGGCAGTCATTAAATCACATTTATTCTTAACTAAACATTGAACCCAAATATTCTTATTAGATTGGATATTTGATTTAATTGTCAACATTCAATAATAAAAAAAATTTATAAAATAAAAAATTTATGTATTATTGAAAAATTTATGATTTTTTTATTATTGTATATTATTTAAAATCTAAGAATGGATTTGAACGTTTTAAAAAAATAATTATAATTTGTTGATCCCAGGATTAAATAAATACATGAAAGTTTTTATGAATTTAATGATCGTATTTAGGTAACGCTTGAAAGTAAATTTCCAATTGGAGATGAATGTTGGAAAAACAATTTGATACACCAAATATTGGGGTATTACATCTAGTCTGGGCCCCTCTTGGAATTAATACGTTCGAGAATTTTTTACAATCTTACATTACTAATCGACCAAATATTGAACATGATCTAATTATAATTTTTAATGGTTTCTCGTCAGTAGAACAAACAAAAGAATACAAATCACTTTTAGAAAATCTTAAATATCATTCATTTTTTATAAGAGATAAGTGTTTCGATATTGCAGCATATCTAATTGCCGCAAATCATTTTAATTATGAATACTTGTGTTTTCTTAATTCTTATTGTGTCATTCTGGATAAAGATTGGCTAACAAAGATGTACCGAATAGCTTCACAAGATAATGTAGGATTGGTTGGAGCTACTGGTTCATATGATAGTCATTACACTAGTTCAAAAAATGCACAAAGATATGATAATACAACTATTTTGGAACGTTTTTTAAAATTTAAAGGGTCATTCTTTCGTAGGACTACCAGAGCTTTTAGGTTAGGAAATTTTAAAACTTTATATTATTTCCCACCATTCCCAAATTATCATATAAGAACGAATTCATTTATGGTTAGAAGAAAAATCTTCAAATCAATAAAATTTAAAAAAATACTATCCAAATTTGACACACACTTATTTGAAAGCGGAAGAAATAGTTTAACAAATCAAATTCTAAAAATGAAATTGTCAGTATTTGTAGTCGGTAAGGATGGCATTGCGTATGACAAAGAAGAATGGCAGAGAAGCAACACCTTCAGGCAACATGATCAGTCAAATCTTATAATTTCAGATAATCGAACTGATGAGTACCTAAATAGCGAATTGGAACTTAGAAAGCGCTTGTCCGAAGATGCCTGGGGTTATGTAGTGGATATCATAAATCCCCCCGATAAACACAACTAAGAATTTATCAATCTTTGAAAAAAGAGTTCTGAATTGTTTTCCTTAAAAGAAAGATTCTTCTGAAGTATACTTCCGAACATCATGTCAGGTTGATCCAACATAAATCGATGTTAATATTATCCGCGCGCTAGTATTTGAATCAGGAATGGTTCACTAATACTACACCAAAAGTCTGAATGTGTTTTAAAATGAATGAGGGTGCTTGAAAAGTTGATCATTCCTTTGATCGCCGCGAGGCATGCAAAATTCCTTTTGGGGACCCGATCCGGTCTATCAGGTCATAGGTACAGGTAAACTCCTTATGGATAGTATCAAGGAGGTCGGCATTCCAAGGAAAGAGTGGTGATCGATGGATCTCCATCTCAATTCGACGGATGCCCCGGATATCCTTAGCCGTCAGGATGTGCTCCGCACCTTCACAATCGCATTTTAGGAAATCACATCCACCTGCAATCTTCACGATCTCTGCAAAAGGTAGTGTTTCCACACTCTTTTTTCTATCTGAATATTCCAATTCGATTGGGCTGCCTGAGCCTAATGCTACTTCGATCACCGTGATATTTGCATCGTTCAGGGCGATATTCTCCCTTAACGTGTCAGCAAAGAGAGGTTCGATAGCGTAGATGTGATTTGAACGTTTCGAGGCCGGGATGCAAAAACCTCCGCAGTTCGCCCCGAGATCGATTACGATATCTTCTTTTTGGATATCTTCAAAATGATATTCCTCCCTTACCCACATGAAGTGTTGGAAATCAACAGGAGATCGAATTGGGAATGTACTTCCGTCGTCAAATTCAATTGATCGAATATTGGTATAGGGCATGGGCATAAATCGGGAACTCTTGAACCGACGATTTAGAAATTTCTGTGAGATCCCGTAGTTTATGAGATCTTTGATTATGATGCGAAAATCCATATAAATTAATATGTGTTTTGACGAATATTTCACTATTGGCAAAAATCTTCTTTTTTGAAATTAAATTTTTCCGCTTATGCCGGATTCTGACATCAGAAACTCACAACAGGGCGAATTTTGAAATAAACGAAGCAATGGATTTCGATCCAAACTCTCTCTTTTTGCATCATATTTACTAACACTTGTCAGACGTTTTAGATTAATAAATTAAGAATACTCAAAAAAATATCTTTTATCCAAATTGTTTTTCGGTATAGTGAAGATATTGGCTACATTTCGGATATATCAGGTGACTGACGATAAACAGTGTTCTTAATATCACAATCACTTTTCCTTCTGAAAATTTTAACGCCTATAATTTTTCCACCACGAGATGGTATCCAAAATCCCCTCTTCAAGAGAATATTTCTGACACCATTTCACCTCTTTTTGCAGGCGACTGGTGTCAGCAACGATGAACTGAGGTTCGTTCTCACGTGCAGGGAAAGCATCCAATCGGATATCGTCCTCTTTTCTAAGAAGTTGGGCAATCTGCATAACTAGTTCTTTAATTGAAACGGGTTTCCCAGATCCGATATTGACGATCCCGGTTACCTCTGAATCCAGGAGTGTTACAAACGCATCTGCAACATCTGTCACATGCAAAAAATCACGGATCTGATTTCCGTGTGTACATTGCGCTGATTCATCGTTAAGGAGAGCTTGAATAACCGACGGAACAAGTCGTGTTGGATATTCAAAAGGCCCATATGGGTAGAAAATTCGTCCCCAGGTAAATTTAATACCCTTTTTTTCTGCGTATTTATCACTGATTGACTGAAGCTGGTGTTTACAGAAGCCATAATATGTTGATGGAACTGTGGGGGTTATGTATTCATTACAATATCCGTAACGGAGATCATATTCAAAACAGGTTCCAGCGCATACCGCCCGTGTACCTCCGGATTTAGTAAATTCACTGAGAAGATGAAGGCCGGAGACGAGCCAGTCAAAATTATTAACTGATTCGAAATACGATCCAGGAGTTACATCCCATGCAAGATGGAGTAAATGTGTTGGGGATAAAGATTCGAACAAATTTTGAAAATCTTTTATTTTCATCAGATCGGTCTGGCACCATGTCACATGGTCTTCGTCGATAAATATATCTGGTCTCACCGTACGATAGACACAATAAACGTCAAAACCCCTGTCAATAAGTGGCTGAATGCAATGCCTGCCAATAAAACCAGATGCACCGGTGAGAAGAACCTTCTTCATACTTTCAAGTCCTGATAATTCTTATCTCGTTCAGACATAATCATTTCAGAGATCGGCCAGACAATTCCTATAGATGGATTGTCCCACCGAAGTCCCCTTGCACACTCCGGATGAAAATATTCGGTCATCTGATAGTAGACAATTGAATTATCATCTAATGTCTGGAAGCCATGAGAACAACCTCGTGGAACATACACCATTCTGAAATTTTTCTCACTCAATTCTGCAGCAATCCATTTTTCGAACGTTGGTGATTGTCTCCGCAAATCTACGACAACATCATAAATTGACCCTTTGGAACAACTGACGATTTTTGCCTCTTCAAATGGTGGAACTTGGGAATGCATTCCCCGCAGTGTCCCTTTTTTTTTGTTGTAGGAAATATTACACTGGACAATATCTGTTTCAAGCCCCTGTTTCCGGAACTCCTCCCTGCAGAATGACCGTGCAAAAAATCCCCTTTCATCAAGAAGAGGTTCCGGATCGATAATGAACGCACCCTTAATTTTTGTCTCGGTAAAGATCATGCATCGATCACCTGAAGCTCGGGGATCGGAATGATAAATTTCCCTCCCCAGGCATGGACATAAGATAATTGCTCCATGATCTCCTCTTTAATGTTCCATGGCAGGATCAAAATATACTCTGGTTCATCGATTCGTATCTGGTCCGGGTGTCTGATGGGGATATGTGTTCCCGGTAGGAATAAATTCTGCTTGTGTGGGTTAGCATCAACAGTATAATGGAGAAAATCAGTCCTGATTCCGCAGTAATTGAGAAGTGTGTTCCCTTTTGCAGGTGCACCATAACCCACAATGGTTTTTCCTTCGTTTCTTGCAGTGATTAGGCATTGGAGCAGTACTCTCTTTGTTGCTTCGACCTTCAGACGGAATTTTTCATATGTAGCCAGATCAAGTAATCCTGCTCGTTTCTCCATGTCCAGCAAGTCTGCGACGTCGGGAGATAATTCATGAGTCTGATCACCCCGGTGTTTTGCATAAATCCGGAGAGATCCTCCATGTGTTGGTAGTTGATCAACATCAAAAATTTCCAGATGATGCGAATTGAAGAGATATTGGATTGCATTAAGAGAAAGATAGGAATAATGCTCCTGGTAAATAGTATCAAATTGGTTGTTCTCCATCAGTTCCATAAGATGGGGAAATTCCATGTTGATAATACCCCGTGGCTTCAGGCCGATACGGAGTCCCTCGGTAAAATCATTCAGGTTTGGGTTATGGGCAAGCACATTGTTACCGACGATAAGATCTGCCAGACGCATAGTCCTCTTCATTTCCTGTGCATATGCAGTATTGAAAAAAGTAATATGGGTTGGTATGCCTTTCGCGATCGCAATTTCCGCGGTATTTTTAGCAGGTTCCACCCCTTGTACCGGAATGCAATACTTTTTAAAATACTGAAGGAGGTAGCCGTCATTGCTCGCTATCTCCATCACCAGAGATTGTTTGTTCAATCCGAACCGTTCCACTGCCATACTCACATAGGAGTTGCAGTGTGCCAGCCAGCTGGACGAATAGGAGGAGAAATAGGCATAGTCCGTTGAAAAAATACGTTCAGGTGTTTCGAATTCGTCCAACTGAACGAGATGGCAGTGCGGGCAATAATAGATCTCAAGTGGGTAGTATACTTCAGACCGGTGGATATCCTTTTCTGAAAGATAGGAATTGGATAGGGGGGAATTGCCCAGGTCCAGAAACGGATGAGGTAGTTGTAATCCGCAGGATCGACAGTATTCCATGGTCACACCATACTTCTCTGAATATTCATGTATTCGTCAATATGAGCAGATCGCTGGAGATAAACTGCATCTTCTGGTAAACCCCCAATCTGGTATTCATCAACCGTGAACTGCAGGGATTTTTTCAACGGGAGTACCGGATTCCAGTTCAGCAGATGTATTGCCTTGTTGATGTCCAGAACCAGCATATTCGACTCCGTATTTTTGGGTTTAGATTCTTTGATATGGTACATTCCGCTGCCCCATTGACAGATAATCTCCTTTACGAGATCTTCAACTGTTACCGCATTGCATGGATAAGGACCAAAATTCCACGGACCACAAAACGTTTTACCGTTTGGTCCGGCAAGTGCACTGCCGAGCAGGAGATATCCGTAGAGTGGCTCCAGCACATGTTGCCACGGGCGTACTGAATTCGGATTCCGGAGCTCGATTGAGTGTTTGAACCTCAACGATCGAATGCAATCCGGAACGATACGGTTCTCCGACCAGTCACCACCGCCTATTACATTACCTGCACGAACCGACCCAACGGCAGGGGCATTCTTTTCGTGAAAAAATGACCGGATATATGAAGAGATAACAATTTCAGCGGCTCCTTTTGATGCACTGTAAGGATCCCTCCCGCCAAGAGGATCAGACTCCCGGTATCCATGAACCCACCCATGATTTTCATAACACTTGTCGCTCGTTATCATCACGGCAGCTTTTATTCCGGAATTTTTCCGAATCGCTTCCAGAATGTTCAGGGTCCCGGTTATATTGGTTGTAAAGGTCTGGTAGGGATCCCTGTAGGAATCAAGCACGAGGGCCTGTGCCGCCAAATGAAAAACAAAATCCGGCCTGGATTCTCTGATAATATCCGAAAGTTGAGAAAAATCGCGAATATCTCCATCGATATGATCGATTTTGGCTTGAAGGTCACAAACAGTAAAATTATCCTCACAGGTTTTTGGCGGTAACCCAAATCCGGTAATCCGGGCACCGAGTTTCAGTAACCAGATCGCGAGCCATGACCCTTTGAATCCGGTATCTCCGGTAATTAAGACCTTTTTTCCTGAATACTTGTTCAAGGTGAAAGCGGTCATTGCCACAGCTTCCAGAATGCCTTATTCTCATCCCATATTTTATTCAGGTAATCCATATCGCGGAGGGTATCCATGCATGCCCAGGATCCACGGTGCTTGTAGACCATTAATTCTCCTTCATTAGCAAGGATTTCAAGAGGTCCAAACTCAAAATCACAATTTTCATCCTGAGTGAAATAATCAAAAATTTTCCGATTGAATACGAAAAAACCGCCATTAATATATTCTGATCCAGAACTGGGTTTCTCGCTGAATCTTTCAACACGATCGCCTTTAATTCTTAATTCTCCGAACCGTGCTGCCGCATTTACTCCGGTTACTGTGGCAATTTTTCCGTGACCACGATGGAACTCCAGAAGTTCCGGAATATTAATATCGGAAAGTCCGTCTCCATAGGTCAGCATAAATTCATTATTTTTTATATATTTCTCAACTCTTTTGATCCTCGCTCCTTTCAGGGATTTTTCTCCGGTATTTGCAAGAGTAACCTTCCAGTCATTTTCTTTGACGTCATTGTGGAAAATACAGGTATTTTGTGGATTGCCCAATTCTATCGTAACGTCACTGTCCATCAATTCATAATGATAAAAATACTCCTTAATCATTTCACCTTTATATCCGAGGGCGAGGACGAAATCTTTGAATCCATAAGACGCATAAATTTTCATGATATGCCAGAGGATCGGACGGGTTCCGATTTTTACCATGGGCTTTGGGCGAAATTCCGTTTCTTCCTTAAGTCTGGTTCCGAGTCCACCACACAAAATGACAACTTGCATACAAGCACCGGTTTACCGGTATATTGATTTTATCAGGATAATAATTTGTTTTCCAGCTTCTGGTGATCTTTGGTATTTTTCCAGATTTCATTCAATAAATCGTGTCGCGAAAATTTGCCTTTTTACTAGACTTGTCGCTCCAGATGAACTATTTGATTATTTCTTTAAATACCTCCAAAGCTTAATGTTGTGGAATTTTTTTAAATTTAACTTAAATCATTGAAAAGTAAATAAAAGCCTGAGGAATCCTTATAACCCTCTTGGCCATGGAAACCCTAGATTTACAATCAGATTTTTGAGTTCATCATGAATTTCTCTGTCTAATTTAAATAAAACAAAAATGTAGATAATTGCTCCAATAAGGACTGCAGCTAATACAGACACTACGTTAGTAAGGGGCAGGATAAGATGAATGAAAAGGAGGAAAATTCCCATGCATCCTGCTGCGTAGAGCATATTTTTTACTGGCCTGTATTCGAATTTTATTGAAATAATCCGCGATAGGAGGAGGAGGGCACCAAGTGCATTGAGTGTCATCGCCACTAGAGTTGCGATGGCAGCTCCAGTTATGCCCATAAGTGGGATGAGGGCAATGTCAAGAATGATATTTATTACGGCTCCAATGATTGTTGTCCAGAAGGCATCTTTTGGTCGGTTGAGTGCATTCAGGCTCATCGTTCCGAGAAACATAAAGACATTGACAACCTGCACAAGCAAGAGGAAAAAAAGGGCATTTGCCCCGGCAATAAAAGAAACTCCATACAGGAAGTAAAGTAGACGCTCCCCTAAAATCCATCCGCCGATACAAACCGGTATTGCAAGAAGTAGTGAATAGGTAAAAGCCCTCCCCAACGAATTTTCAATTTCTGCACCTTGATCTTGTGCTTTCCAGGCGCTAATCTTTGGATATAGAACGGTTTGGAAAGCCAGCGTCGTGAACGTACCAATTGACGTGAGCTGGAACGCGGTACGGTAGATTCCAACATCAGCATTACTCATAAAATACCCAATGAGAACCGTGTCGGCATAGCAAAATACCAACGAACCACTCGTCGTCAGGAATATCCAGAAAGAGAAGCTCGACAAGCTTTTAAGGTGCGATATCCTGAACCGGACCAATTTTAAATCAAGAGACCAAAAGTTTGCTAAACCGCCGGCAATTAAACCTCCAACAAATCCTCCTGTTAATCCGGCGATACTAAATCCCAAAAAGACAGCAACGATTTGAAAAATAGTTCGTATTAGTGCGTCCACAAAAAAACTTATCTGAAAAATCCCTACTTTCCCAACCCCATATACGCCTGTCGCTGTTATTCCTGAGAAAACTGAAATAATAAGCGCTAGCAGGAGCCAGAAAAAAACTCCGGAAGACGTAATGTCTTTCAGATAAGGTTCCGCGATAAGAAGCAAGGTGGTAGAAACTACAAGAAGGACAATCCTAATGAAGACAAATGCTGAAAAATATTCTTGGGGGTCCTCCCTCTCAGACATCCGCTTTACCGCCGCTCCACCGAATCCCCCATCTCCGACAAGGTTGAATATCCCAACATAAGCGAGGAACAAAAAATATGCCCCAAGCGGTGCGGGCCCAAGTATATGGGCAAAATAAATCGTTGAGATGAAACCGATTCCGGTTAATGCAATTGTTGAAAAGAGTGTTATAAGGCTCTGTCGCTGGATTGAACTTATACACATAAGGCGGGAGATGAAAAGGGAATCAGAAAGCACATAGTGAAATTGTTGATAAAATTGTTAATGATTTCGTGACACTGAATTTTTCACCAAAAAAATTCCGTAATCCAGGTTCAACCGATCGGCAAGAAATTTTTCAAATTATTTTATTGACATCATCATCAAGTACGATAGGAATAAATTCATCGTATTATGAGATGCAATAAAGCACTTGCAAGATGGAGAGCCTATTTTTCTTGCCGGAATGGCAATTTTACAGCTATAATGATTCTGGTCTATTGGTTTACTTCGGATTGAAATATTTCATTCCAACCAGGAGAAAAATTCTCTCAATCCCGTTTTAACCGGTCGGTCAGGAATTTCCTCAGGTTCACCTGCAATTGCGGATCACCTAAGGCATAATCGATAATGGTTTCAATATACCCAAGCTTATCGCCGGTATCGTACCGCTTCCCTTTAAATTTATAGCCATACACCGGATGTTCCTTTAATAACAAGCGAATCGCATCGGTAAGCTGGATCTCGTTCCCCACCCCAGGGGATATATTTTTCAGGCAATCAAAAATTTGTGGAACGAATATATATCTGCCAACTGCCCCGAGGTTGGATGGCGCCAGTGATA
>Ga0326726_10004304_pt1 | contig 12999 bp, 12 predicted proteins | sample MHFenrmetagenome_2_FD_207603 | JGI IMG/M metagenome (GOLD analysis project Ga0326726, IMG submission 207603) | Lab enriched peat soil microbial communities from Michigan Hollow, Ithaca, NY, United States - MHF15MN | ecosystem: Environmental > Terrestrial > Soil > Wetlands > Peat | place: USA... | reverse complement strand
TCCCGGGAAAGTCTATCCGGGAAGGATCACCTTCATCTCCTCGGAAGCCGAGTTTACCCCCAAAAACGTCCAGACCGCCAAAGAAAGAGTCAAGCTGGTATACCGCATCAAAGTGGCCCTTGAAAACCCTCACCGGGAACTCAAGCCGGGAATGCCGGCGGACGGGAAAATCCATATCAATTAGGGGAAAGGGGGGAAAGGCGAAAAGGGAGAAAGGAATAATTTATGGAAAAGACAATCAAAATATTTGAGGACCTTCTGGTTTGGCAGAAGGGGATTGAATTGGTAAAGGAGATATACCTTTTGACGAAAAGACCGGAATTCAGCAAAGATTTTGCTTTTAGAGATCAACTCCGCAGGGCAGCTATATCTATATCGACAAATATAGAAGAAGGATACGAGCGGGCCTCCAGGAAGGAATATCTCCAGGTCCTAAACATAGCCAAGGGCTCGGCAGGAGAGGTCAGAAGCCTCCTCCGTTTGGCAATTGAAATTGGCTATATAGATTCTCCAAGGTATGAAAATCTCCGAAATTTTATCCTCGAAATAAGCCGATACCTATCAAACCTTATGAGATCTTTGAGAGGATAGACGAACAAAATATGTTTTACTTCCCCTTTCGCCTTTTCCCCTTTTCGCCTTTTCGCCCCTGAAATTATGCTGGCCATTCAGGCAGAGAATCTGACAATGAGTTTCGGCCCGGTCACCGCCGTTGACCGTCTCAATTTATCCGTTGAAAAGGGGGAAATCTTCGGCCTGGTCGGACCCGACGGGTCCGGCAAAACGACGATCATGCGCCTTTTCAGTGGGATTTTGCGACCCACCTCGGGAGAAGCCTGGGTTCTGGGCCATGCCATCACCCAAGAAGCAGAACCCCTAAAGGACAAGATCGGGTACATGGCCCAGCGTTTCGCTCTTTATGGCGACCTGACGGTCATGGAGAATATCCACTTCTATGCCGACCTTTACAGCGTTTCCAAGAAGGAACGCATTCCGCGGATCGAAAGGCTACTTGCCTTCAGCAACCTGACTCCTTTTCAAGACCGACTAGCCCAAAACCTCTCGGGGGGAATGAAACAAAAATTGGGGTTGACCTGCGCCCTGGTGCACACTCCGGAGATTCTTTTCCTCGACGAGCCCACCAATGGAGTGGACCCTGTTTCAAGAAGGGATTTCTGGCGAATCCTTTACGACCTCCTCCGGGAAGGCGTCACCATATTTGTATCTACTGCTTACCTGGATGAAGCCGAACGGTGCCACCGAATCGGATTGATGCATCAGGGGCGGCTCTTGTCCCTCGGGTCCCCACGAGAGGTTAAGAGTTGGATGAAAGGGGACCTCTGGGAGGTCCGTTGCGAGAAGAGAATGAAAGCTGTGGCGATGCTCAAAAATCTCTCCGGGGTGAAAGGCGCGGGAATATTCGGCGACAAGATCCATGTGCTCCTGGAGGATGGGGATCGGGCGAAGAAGGAAATGGAAAGGACCCTCAAGGAGTCGGGGTTTGAAATCCTTTCTTTAAGAAAAATCCCTCCAACCCTGGAAGATGTGTTTATAGCGACCATACCGGGGCAAAAAGAATAGGGGAATGGCGAAGGGGCGAAAAGGGCAAATTTTTTCCTGATTCCCTTTCGCCCTGATAAGCCAGTTTCCAGAGATGAATTAGAGGATCATTGCGGATGATCAAAAAAGAGGTCAATCATTGGGCCGTCCAAATTGAGGACCTGGTAAAGAATTTCGGGGCTTTCACCGCCGTCGATCGCGTCTCCCTCCAAGTAAAGAAGGGCGAGATCTTTGGTTTCCTGGGGCCTAATGGCGCTGGCAAATCCACCACCATCCGCATGCTCTGCGGAATCCTGGCGCCCACCTCAGGCCGGGGGCTTGTGGGAGGATTCGACATATATAGAGAAACCGAAAAGATCAAACAGAATATCGGGTACATGTCCCAGAAATTCTCCCTCTATGAAGACCTGACCGTCGAGGAGAATATCGATTTCTACTCGGGAATTTACTGTCTTCCCCGCGAAATCAGGACCGATCGTAAAGAATGGGCCTTGCGGATGGCCGGCCTTCAGGAACGAAGAACCAGCCTGACCAATACTCTGGCCGGGGGTTGGAAACAGCGCCTGGCCCTGGGATGCGCCATTCTCCACGAGCCCTCCATTCTCTTTCTGGACGAACCCACATCGGGGGTGGACCCTCTCTCCCGCCGCCGCTTCTGGACCCTGATCTACGAAATGGCCGGAAGGGGAATCACCATTTTCGTCACCACCCATTACATGGATGAAGCCGAGTACTGCGACCGGCTGGCCCTCATTTACCGGGGAAAGATCATCGCCCTGGGAACCCCCGCGGAGCTGAAAAAGGAATACATGCCGGAAGCGGTGTGGGAGTTGGAGACGGAATATCTGGTTGAATCGCTCAGCTTGCTAAAGGAACAGGTAGGGGCGATTCATGAATCGCCCCTACGGGAAGTTGCGGTCTTCGGCAATACTCTTCACCTGGTAGCCCCCAAAGGGGCCGACCTGGGGACCTCCCTCCCTTCTCTCCTCGCCGGGAAGGGTATTCCTATTCGGAGACTGGAGCAAATCGATCCATCGCTGGAGGATGTTTTCGTTTCGTTAGTAGAGGAAAAAGACCGGGAACGATTGTAGGGGCGGTTCGCGAACCGTGCCTACGGGTGGTCCGCCGAAACACCAAATGAAACTCATCCGTCTCAAAGCCATCGCCCTCAAAGAATTCCTCCAGATCGTCCGCGATCCGCGTTCGCTGGGCCTGGCGGTATCTATCCCCGTACTTCTCCTGGTTCTCTTCGGGTATGCCCTCACGCTGGACGTGGACCGGATTCCCACCGTGCTCTACGACCTGGACCGCACGCCCAAATCCCGCGACCTGGCGGATCGATTTTTGAGTTCCCAATATTTCCAACTGCAAACCGTCGCTCGGAATTACGCCCATCTCCAGGAGATGCTGGACACCGGCCAGGCTCTCATGGCCCTCGTGATCCCGGCCAACTTTGCCCGGCACCTCGAAATGAGCCGCGAGGTCACCATCCAGGTGCTCATGGACGGGACGGATGCCAACACGGCCACGATCGCCCTGGGCTATGCCACCGCCATCACTCTGCTGTACTCCCAAGACCTGATGAAGGAAAAGATGACCCGCCTGGGAGTGGGAAAAATCTCTCCCCCCATCGAGCCCCGCATACGCATCTGGTTCAACCCCGACCTGGAATCAAAAAACTTTATCGTCCCGGGACTGATCGCCATCATCATGGCCATCCTGGCGGCTATTCTGACCTCCGGCACGATCGCGAGGGAATGGGAGCGGGGTTCCATGGAGCAACTCATCTCCACCCCCGTTCGCAAAGGGGAATTGATCCTGGGGAAACTGATCCCTTATTTCGTCATCGGAATGATCGATCTTGTCCTCTCGGTACTCATGGGGCGATACCTTTTCGGTGTTCCTTTGCGGGGAAGCGGCTTTCTCCTTTTCTCTTTGGCCAGTCTGTTTCTCCTGGGGGCCATCTGCCAGGGAGTCCTCGTCTCCATTGTCACCCGGAACCAGCTCCTCTCCAGCCAGATTTCGATCATTCTCTCCTATCTTCCGACCTTCATCCTCTCCGGCTTTATTTACCCGATACACAACATGCCCCAATTCATCCAGTTCATCACCTACGTGGTTCCGGGCCGGTATGTGGTAACCATCCTCAAGGGGATTTATTCCAAGGGGATCGGTCTGGAGATTCTGTGGGTCGAGGCCCTTCTTCTGGCCGTTTATGCCGGGTCCATGACTTTCTGGGCGCACAAACGTTTTCAAAAGAGGATCGGTTGACCATGTGGCAGCGGTTGAAATCCATGCTCATTAAAGAGTTCATCCAGGCTTTTCGCAATCCCCGGATGCGCATTATTCTATTCGTGCCGCCGTTGGTCCAACTATTGATCTTCGGATATGCGGCCAACACGGATATCCGGAACATCTCCCTGGGGGTTTATGACCTGGACAACACACCGGAGAGCCGGGAGATGATCGAACACTTTGCTTCTTCGGGCTATTTCCGGGTGGTGGAAACACCCAAGAGCCCTCTGGAAATCCGCCGCCTTATTGATGAGGGAAAGATCAGCGCCGCTCTCCAAGTAAACAGCGGTTTTGCCCGGCAGCTTCGGACACGGCAGGGGACAACGGTTCAAATGGTCGTCGACGGGACCGATTCCAACACAGCTTCGGTGGTTACGGCCTATGCCCAGACGATCATAGCCGAGTATTCCCGGCAAATTCTTGTCCAGCGGATTTTTTCCCTTCCCAACATTCCTGACGAGATGAAAAGGCCCTTCTTCGTCAGGGGGGGGATCGATGTGCAATCCCGGGCCTTCTTCAACCCCAACCTGGAGAGCCGAAATTTCTATGTACCCGGGATTATGGCCTTCCTGATCATGTTGGTGACCCTTTTGCTGACCTGCATGGCCATCGTCCGGGAGCGGGAGATCGGAACCATGGAGCAGCTCATCGTCTCTCCCATCCGGCCTTTTGAACTCATCCTGGGAAAAACCATCCCCTTTGCCATCATCGGTTACATCGACGTGCTCATCGTCACTTTTGTGGGGGTCTTCTGGTTTGAGGTCCCCATCCGCGGATCCATCCTTTTATTGTTGGCAGCGACCACCATTTACCTGCTCAGTTCTCTGGGCATCGGCCTCTTCATCTCCACCATCTCCCACACCCAGCAGCAGGCCATGATGACCATGTTCTTTTTCTTCGTGCCCGCCATTCTCCTCTCCGGCTTCGTTTTCCCCATCGCCAATATGCCCCCCATCGTCCAATACCTCACCTACGCCGACCCCCTTCGATATTTTCTGGTCATCATCCGGGGAATCTTCCTCAAGGGCAGTGGCTTCGACATTCTCTGGCCCCAGATGCTCTCCCTGGCCATCTTAGGCGGGATCGTGTTCACCTTTAGTTCGTTGAGGTTCAGGAAGAGGATGGAGTAAGGCCAGGTTGGAGGTTGGAGGTTCGAGGTTAGAGGTTGGAGGCAAAGGCTAAGACAAGGATCAATGGGCCTTGAACAATGATCAATTGCCAATGAACAATAGTCAATGATCAATGTTCAATGGAAAGCTGTTAATGCCACCGCGTCGCTATTCGACTATACGACTAAGAGACTATGCGACTACATGACTTTTTTTACTGGCCCATAAAACTGAAATCCGCCTCGCCGCTTTCCAGGAGGGAAAGGGCTTCGGCATACATTCCCCGCTTGAGGTTCCCGTAGGTCCGGCGATCTTTGTTGGCTATGGCTGCCGCCCGGGCGACAGCCCGCGGTAGGACCTGATCCAGGGGAACGGCTTCATCGACCACTCCCTTCTCCTTGGCCTCGATCCCGCCGATCCGGGCCCCGGTAAGTATGAGATCGCGGAATACAATGGGGGAGAAGCGGCTTTGAATCAGGGCCCTCATGCCGGGTGCCAGGGGAATTTTGATGTCCACCTCGGGAAGACAAAAAAAGCCCCGGTCGGACCGCATAACCCGGAAATCATGGGCCAGCGCCAGCATGGCCCCGGCGGCAAAGGCGTGGCCGTTGATAGCTGCCACCGTGGGAACTGGAAAGGCCATGACCCGTCCAAGAAATTTCAACACCTGCGGGATGAAATTTTTCCACTCCTTCATTCCTTCGCCCATCAGCCAGCCAAGGTCCAGGCCGTTGGAGTAGAATTTCTCTTCCCCGCCCACCGTGACAAGCGCTGCCGGACCGGTGGACTGTTCCACTTGATCGAGCGCCTGATTCATTTCGCCGATGAAGAATGGATTAAACCGGTTTTCTCCACCCCGCAGGGTCAGGATGAAAACGTCTCCCTCTTTTTTCAGGTCTACGATGGCCATATTGAATTTTTTTCTCCCTTTTTAAAAGCCCTCACCCGACCTAGTCAGAAACAAAGAGGGGGGGCCTCCGGTTTTCTCACCCGGAGGCCATAAGCAGGCGGCTAATTGCTGAAAAGCCAGTTCGGGAACCAGAGAGCGATTTCAGGAAAGATCATGACCGCGAGTAAGGCGATACATTGAATGACCATGAAGTCGGCCATTCCCAGGTAGATGGTTTTCAAATCCCATTCCGGCACGACCGCCTTGAGGTAATAGGCGGACATGGCCACGGGTGGGGAAAGAAAGGCAGTTTGCAGGTTCACCGCCACTAGGGTCCCAAACCATACCAGGTCGAACTTTAGCGCCAGAACCAAGGGCATAAAGATGGGCAGGAAGAGGTAGATAATGGCCGGCCATTCGAAGGGCCATCCCAGGAGGAAGATCAGGACCATGATAATCAAAAGCATGACAAAGGGAGAAAAAGGAAGAGCCAGCAGCGTCTTGGTCATCAGGTCCGCCGAACCGAGCCTGGCAAACACGGCTCCAAAGACATTGGAGGCCACCCCAAGGAAGATAACCATACTGGAAGTCTGAAGGGTACCGATAGCCGCATTTCTAAATCTCTCCCAATTCAGCTGCCGGTAGGCCAGCGCCAGGATCAGGGCTCCGGCAGACCCCATGGCTGCCGCCTCCGTGGGGGTGGCCAGCCCCCCCAGGATGCTTCCCAGCGTCCCCGCGATAAGCACCCCCAGCGGGATCATTCCGGCAACAAATTCCTTAACCAAGACCTTTTTGTCGGTTATCCGCTCTTCCTTGGGAACCGCAGGCCCTAGCTTTGGGTTTATAATGCATCGACCCAGAAGATAGATGATGTACATCGCGGCAAGAAGAAAGCCGGGGCCGAAGGCCGCGGCATAGAGCTTGGCCACGGAAACGCCTAGGACCGGCCCCATGACAATGAGCATGACGCTGGGAGGGATCAAAATTCCCAGGGTACCGCCGGCGGCAATCGCCCCGGAGGCCAGCCGTGGGCTGTATCCGGATTTGATCATAATGGGCGCGGCCATGATTCCCAGGACCGTGACCGCGGCCCCGACGATGCCGGTGGCCATGGCAAAAACCGTGGCCGTCAGGACCACTCCCAGGTAGAGGGAACCGCGGAGGGGGGCTAGGATTAACCGGAAAGCCTTGAAGAGCCGCTCCATCAACCCCGCCTGTTCGGTAATGTACCCCATGAAAATGAATAGAGGAACCGCCGCCAGGATTTCCTCCTGCATAAAACCGAAGGTTTGTGAAACCATGAGATGGAAGACCATGTTCCCGAACGCGGAATAGCCAAAGACCAGCGCCACAATGATCAAGGTAAAGGAAATCGGGAAACCGACGAAAATGACCCCCAGGAGGACGACCAACATTACGATGCCCAGAAGCTCATTGCTCATTTCCATTCCCCCTTCTTCCAGGCATAGACACTTTTGATGAATTCCGAAAAACCCTGGATCAAGAGCATGGCTGCCGTTAGGGGAATGACCGTTTTAAATGGATAAATGATCGGCATCCAGGGACTGTTGGCCGCCTTCTCATGAGTGATCCATGAATGGGCTGCGTAATCGATTCCCGCAATCAAATAAAAAATCATTCCGGGGAAAAAGAGAACCAGGTACATGATCGCATCGATCTTGCCCTGTTTTTGGGGTGACCACTTATTGTAGAAAAGGTCCGTCCGGATATGCCCCTTCTTCAAAAGGGTATACGCCGCTCCCAGCATGAAAATAGCGCCATAGAGCATGTAGGTTACATCAAACGCCCACTCCGTAGGAGCTCTAAAAAGATAGCGGGCGACGACCTCGTAAGCCACTCCCCCGACCAGGGGATACACTAGGTAGGAAATAATCTTTCCGCTCCAGTCGGATACTCGATCAATTTTTTCAGCCCATTTCAAATAGGATTCCAATGCGATTCCCTCCTGAAAACCTTAAAGGGGCCAGAGCATATTTGGACCATACTCTGACCCCTTTTAACCAGTCAGTTGTGAATTTTTCTATATTCCTTAGGGTTTCTGAACCTTAAAGGGGTTCGCTTGTTTCCAGTAATAATCAGCCGCCAAATCATACGGGGGTTCATTCAAACGCTTATAGGGAACGATTCTTTGAGCATACTCTTTCTGGGACTGATAGACTTTGTTAAAGAAGGCATTTTCCTTGCAATGTTTTTCCGCCACTTTGTCCCAGGCTTTTAAAACCTCGACTAAAATTTCCCGCGGGGTTTCATACACTTTCACGTTGTGCTTATTCACCAGCGTTTCTAGGTCTTTGGCATTCTGCAATTTGATCGCAGCATCCCACCAGGTTTGGGTGGCCATGCATGCGTACTCGATGATCACTTTTAGGTCCGCCGGCAGGGGGTCCCATTTGCTCTTGTTCATGATGATTTCCATGATCCCTGTGGGCTGATGCATTCCCGGCAGATAATAATATTTGGCCACATCCTGGAATCCCATGGACATATCGGAGGAAGGCTCGCTGTATTCCGCGGCGTCAATCACCCCCCGCTGCATGGCCGGAACGATTTCGCCGCCGGGCAGAATCACGACCGTCATCCCCAAAGTCTTATAAACTTCTGAGGCCATGCCGCCGGCCCGGAATTTGATCCCTTTGAAGTCTTTTACGGTCTTAACCGGCTTCCGGAACCATCCCTGAGGTTCGCAGGTCTCTCCCGAACTGGAGAAAGCCACCACGCCCATTTTCATTTCCTTCTGGATGAGTTCGTTGTAAAGTTCTTTCCCCCCGCCTAAGTAATACCAGCCCATGAAATCCCATGAGTCCATCCCAAAGGGGCCGCCGGCCACGCTTCCAAAAAGAGTGGCGGCGGGATGTTTTCCGAACCAGTAACCCGGCCAGGAATTCCCCATATCCAGAATCCCTTTGTTCACCGCGTCCAGAACTTCAAATGCCGGGACCACTGCCCCCGCGGCCATGAGGGTGATCTTAATCCGGCCGCCGGAAGCCTTTTCCACGATCTCCACAAATTTGGTTGGATTTTGATGATGAAAATCCCCGGCCGTCCAGGTGCTCTGCATCTTAAATGAATAGGTCTGCTGCTGGGCCCCTGCGATAACCGCAAAACCGATCGTCAGAATAAATACCCCCAAGACCGCCAATCCTTTTTTCATTTCTCGTACCTCCTTCTTGGATTTAGCTAGGATTTTTTCGAAAATCAAAGGCTGGACTTCCCAAGATGATTATTCCTCACCCCACCCTCCTTCCTTTTTTCGATTCTTTCCCATTGATTGCGGATCGAAATATCCTCTTAAAATGATTAATCATTTCCAAGTTTGGGATTTTTGTCAAGGAAATTCTTGGAGCCCTTTCTCTCCCCCCTACTGAACGGCAAATCTCGAATTTTTTTAATATTTTCCGAATTCCTGGGCGGCTTCGAACATGGCCATCAGGTTCTTGGGCGGGACATCCACGAGAACATTGTGATCGGGGGAGAGCATGTACCCCCCGCCCTTTCCGTAGATGGAAATTTTCCTCTTTACCTCCTGCCGCACATTTTCGGGGGTCCCCTTTGGCATAACCTCGTGGGTGTCGATTCCTCCCCACAGGGCCAGCTTATTGCCTGCCTTGGCTTTGATCTTTGGGGCTTCCATGTCCTTGGCATTGGACTGCATGGGATTCAGCACATCGATGCCGATATCAATGAAGTCATCGATGAAGGCATAAACAGAACCGCAGGTGTGCATGGCGATTTTGGCCTTGGTCCGTGTCTTGATGGTTCCCACCATCTTCTTCAGCAGAGGCTTGATCCTCTCCCGAAACATGGCCGGGCTCAGCATGGTCTGATTTTGGATGCCCAGGTCTTCCCCGAACATGATGATGTCCACGTTGTCTTCCACCGCTTTCACCACCAAGCTCACAGCGTCGATCCAGGTGTCCGCTAGCTTTTCATGGAGGCTTCTGCTGAACTCGGGGTTGAGAGCCAGATCGACGGCCCAGTTTTCAAACCCCCGCAGGAACTGGGCATAGGTCACGATTCCGGGCATGACCCGGGCCACCAAGGCTTTGTCGCTCTCCTGCCGGAGCCTCCGGGCTTTTTCCCGCCAATTGTTGAAATTCTCTATCTCCGATGCCTGCGGCCACTTGTACTTTTGCAGGTCCTCCACCGTAGGATCGGCGATCTTCTGAAAGGGGCCCTCCACCGGGGCATAGGTATAATCCGTTGACCTCTGCCACCGGACTCCCCAGGGTTTGTCCACGAACTCCTCCGGTATCCCAAAATCGCTCAGGGAGATGGAGGGAGTAATGGTCTTGGTGTCCACATGAAATCGGTCCAGGATGTCCTCGTCGATCTCCGCCGTGAACATAATCAAGGCGCCGATGCGGACGTCCCGTTTGATCCCCAGGTATTCCAGCAGATTCTTGTAAGCCCATACGTTCATGGACGTGGCCCCGGGGAAACTGCCGAAGTCGATGGGCACCCGGTCCGGAATCTGATGGCTCAGAGCTGTAAGAACCCTTTCGCGGCTGTTCATGGATCATTCTCCTTTTATAGGTCCAAACCGGCCATTTTTTCCATTGCTTTAACCACTGCCGAATCGTCTTCCTTCCCCCACCCCATACCGCTGGCTAACTGAAAAATTTGCCTGGCTACCGCGCTCAGGAATAGGGGGGTCTTCAGCGACTGGCCCATTTCCAGAATGTAGCCCAAATCTTTCACCAAAATATCAAGCTCCCCCCGGCAGCAGAAGTCCCGGCTCACCATCTGCGGCGCCCGGTTCCGGAACATCCAGCTGTCCCCTGCACTATTGGGGATAATCTCCAGGATAGCCTGGGGATCGAGCCCGGCCTTCTTCCCCATGACCATCGCCTCAGCAACCGCCAGCCCATTGACCGCCACCAGCAGGTTGTTCACTAGCTTCATAGACATCCCGTTACCGAGGGCTCCCAGGTGGCGAATATTTTTCCCCATCGTCTGGAAGATAGGGAGGCCTCTCTCAAAGGCCGCTTTCTCTCCTCCGACCATGATGGACAAGGTCCCGGCTGCCGCCCCTTCCTTTCCCCCGCTGATGGGGGCGTCCAGGATCTGGGCCTTTTTCCCCTCCAGCTTCTGAGCAACTTGCTTCACCTGCATCGGGGAAATCGTGCTCATCAGAACAATCACATCTCCCGGCTTTACCCCCTCCTGAAGCCCATGCTCTCCCAGGACCACCTGTTCAATCTGGGGATAATTTAAAACCACGACGAACGTGATCCTGGCCCTTTCGGAGACTTCCCGGGGGTGTTTCGCAACTTGGCCTGCCAATGCTTCGATCACCCGAAGGGGTTCTTCCCGAACGTCATACCCGATCAACGGGAAGCCCGCCTTCAAGATATTCCGGGCCATCCCCAATCCCATGTTCCCCAGGCCGATAAAACCGATCGAATCTTTCATCGCCATCTCCATCACAGATTTTCAGCCCTGTTTATCCGCAGATTTCGCAGATTACGCAGAGCTATCAATGCCACAAATAAAAACTCTGTAACGTTCAAACCATCACGTTATAGATTTCAAAGGCCTTCTTGGCTAGTTCCTCCTGGAATCTGGGATGGGCGATCTGGATGATGGCTTTCATCCTTTCCCTGTAGGTCTTGCCGCTGAGGGCGGCCGCTCCCATATCGGTTACCACATAATCCACATCGTTGCGGGAAGTCGTCACCGCGGCACCGGTTTTGAAAACCGGAACGATCCGTGAATATTCTTTGGCTGTGCTGGGAAGGGCGATGATGGCCTTTCCCCCCTCTGATGCCTTGGCCCCGCGCACGAAATCCACCTGTCCCCCCACGCCGGAGAACTGCTGCGGCCCCATGGTGTCCGCGCACACTTGCCCCAGCAGGTCTACCTCCAGGGCTGAATTAATAGCGATCATCTTCTTGTTGCGAGCGATCAGCGCCGGGTCGTTGGTGTAATCAACGGTATGGATTTCGATCATGGGATTGTCGTCCAGCCAATCGTAAAAAATCCTGGACCCCATCAGGAAGGAGACCACGATCTTCCCTTTATGGAGGGTCTTCTTGGCCCCGGTAATTACGCCCTTTTCAGCCAGGTGCATGACCCCGTCCGAAATCATCTCCGAGTGGACACCCAAATCCTTGAAATTCGCGAGATTGGACAGAACCGCATCGGGAATTCCCCCGATCCCCAACTGGAGGCAGCATTCATCATCGATCAACTGGGCCACGTTTCGACCGATTTTCTCCTCCACCGCGGTCATTTTCTTCTTGTTGAGCTCATGAAGGGAAAGGTCCACTTCCACGAAGTGGTCGATCTGGGAGACGTGGACAAAAGAATCCCCATGCAGCCGGGGCATGTTCGGATTGACCTCGGCGATTCTGATCTTTGCGTTTTCGAACCCCTTTTTGGTCCAATCCACGGAAATCCCCAGGCTGCAGAATCCATTCTTGTCGGGGGGTGAAACGGTCACCATGGCCACGTCCAACGGCCATTGGGACTCGAAGAGCGAGGGAATTTCGGCGTTGAAACGCGGGATGTAATCCCCCCTGCCCTCCCAAATGGCCTGGCGGGTGGGAGCGCCGGCGAAAAGAGCAATATGGCGAAAGCTCCGGGCATACTCCGGCCGACAGTAAAGCGCCTCTCCCATGGCCACCTGGTGGACGATCTGCACATCCCGTAACTCCCCTGCCCTCTTGACCAGTTCCCCGGGCAAAACCCGCGGTTCGCCGCAGGCATGGGACAAAACGACTCGATCCCCTGATTTCACCACTCGAACCGCTTTCTCGGCGGTGGTTTTCTTCCTTTCATATTCGGCCATCCAGCTTTTCATCCTCTTCTCCCCGACCTGCCCTTATCCAAGATTTTTCGCTGTATGAAAGAGGGACCCGGCATCGCGGGGGATTTCCCTCCGCCCTGGTTCAATACATTAATCAATCGTCCTGGAATTGTAAACAGGAAATCGGTGGTAAAGTGTCTTGCGTAGGGGCGGGTTTAAAACCCGCCCGTTAAGGGTCTAGAGCAGGGGTAGTCGGCCGGTCGCCGCAACGCTTTAATAATCGCTAGTCATGATGAACAGCGGTTTGGATTCGAAGCTTTCGTAATAGGGCCGAAGGCGCTCGGTGTTGTAGTATTTCTCCACATCCACGACTTTCT
>Ga0326726_10004303_pt1 | contig 13000 bp, 7 predicted proteins | sample MHFenrmetagenome_2_FD_207603 | JGI IMG/M metagenome (GOLD analysis project Ga0326726, IMG submission 207603) | Lab enriched peat soil microbial communities from Michigan Hollow, Ithaca, NY, United States - MHF15MN | ecosystem: Environmental > Terrestrial > Soil > Wetlands > Peat | place: USA... | reverse complement strand
GACCCCGCTGCAAGCACTGCGCGCCGCGACGGTCAACGACGCCAAGATGCTGCACTGGGAGGACCGAATCGGCGCCGTAAGGGCGGGACTATTCGCCGATCTCGTCGCGGTGCGAGGAGACCCGACGAAGGACATCATGGCGTTGAGTGCGGTGGACTTCGTGATGAAAGGTGGGTTCGTCTACAGAAAACCGTGACAGCGCCGCCTGTTCAGGCTTCTCGCCTCTGTCCGCCCGCTCGCCACGCGAACGCGAACACGACGGGGCCGAGTAGTATCGCCACTCCTGCCGCGATCACCGCCGGCACTCCGTACTCCCCGTCCAAGAATGAGATCGCGACGACCCCGACGAGGACCACCATCGGGATCCCCGCCAGCACCGCGACTCCCCGACGTCCGAGCGGAATCCGGAAGGGCCCCCGCAGATTCGGCTCGGTTCGACGCAGACGAACCAGCGCGCCGAACTCGAGAAAGAGCGCGAGCGAGTAGAGCAGCACGTCGGCAATGACCAACTCGCCAAATGGCGCCAGCACGAACACCGAATAGAGCGCAGCCGACGCCAGCACGGCGGTCCGCGGCGTGCCGCGCGCGTCAGCGACGGCGAGCGGCGCGGGGAGCAGGCGGTCCTGCGCCATCACGAAGGGAATTCGCGAGTACGACATCAGCAACGCGTTGAACAGGGCGAGCGCGCTCACCATGCCGCCGATCCCGACCCACGCGCCGAGGAACGTCCCGACGCGCCCGCTGGCCGCGGCGGCCGCGATCTCGGGCCAACCGCCATCCTTCCAAGTCGTCCAGTCGGTGGCGGCGAGCGTGCCCATGAGCGGCGCGAAATAGATGAACGCGACCAGCGGCAGCGCGAACATGAGCGCACGCGGATACCCGCGCGACGCATCCTTCATCTCCCCTTCCACGGTCGACGCGTTGTCCCACCCGATGTAGTTCCAAAGGGCGATCGACACGCCGACGGCTAGTCCGCTCATACCGCCGGCGTCCGGCGCGGCGAAGGGGCGCAGAGGACTGTGCGCCGCGTGCGGCAACGAGGCGATCGTCAATGCGACGAACCCGGCGACGATGAACGCCCCCGCGATGACCGACGCGCGTCCGACGCGCACCGACCCGCGCAGATTGATCGCGGTCGCTCCCCAGATCACGACGAGCGAAAGCGCCCACTCGAACCGCTTGTCGATTCCGGGCAGAAAGTGCTGGAGATACTGGTTGAACAACACCGGATAGATCGCCATGTCGACCAGCGAGTACATCCACGTCAGCCAACCGTTCTGGAACGCCCAGAATCGGCCGAACGCGCGATCGACCCATCGGTAGTAGCCGCCCTCCTCCGGCAGCATGCTTGCCAGCTCGCCTACGATCAGCACCTCGGGAACGGACCAGACGAGCGGCACGAGGAGCAGGATCAGGAGTCCGAGTCCCGGCCCCACCTTGTGGATCAGCGTCTCCGTCGTGTACGGGCCGCCCGACGTGCAAAAGAACAGGACGAAGACGAGGGCGAACGTGCCAAGCGCTGACCGGGCACCGGTCCGCGACGGCCGATGAAGGGCCTCCGTCGCGGCCGACGGTGAGGGCGTCGTGGTCTCGGTCACGTGGTGATGCGGCTCCGCCGGCTGTTCAGCGAGTCCACACCATGATCATGCCGCACCACTTGTTGTCGCCGGCACCCGAATACTGAACTGGGATGCGCGCGGGGCCGTCGAACACCTCGATCCCGTGGATCTCGTTCGGCTTCGGCAGCTGCCGAAGATCGAATGCCGTATTGTTGCCGGACGGATGCATCTCGATTCCGTCGATGAGCACCATCATGTAGCACGGAACGAGCTGAAGGTTTGGCGTCACCCGCATCCCCCGCGTCGACTCGGCGGTCACGCCGAGGCTGTCGACGATTTTGACGCCAGGTACGTTCGTGAGCATCTGCCACGCATCGACCGGCCCGCGCTTGTCGATGTCGTCCTTCGTGAACGCGGCGCTCGCCGCGTGCATGCGGAGCCGTTCCTCGAACTCGAAGTGCCGGTCGATGCGAGCGAGTCGCGACTGTCCGGTCACGCGCACTGTATCGAGCATCGGCATCGTGACGGTGCTCATCAGGATCGGGATCAGGTTTCGCCCCGGCGTCACGTTGGCCGTCACCTCACCCGGCGTGTAGCCGATGTGCTTCGCGCGCACGACGACCTTCCCTGGTTCGAGCTCCGGCAACAGCGCGCGCCCGGTCGGACCGGTCACGACTCGCCGCGTCTGTCCGCTCGAAACGACCTCCAGATTCGTCTCGGGCAGGGCGTCGCCGCCGAGTCGCGAGACTTCGATCTCGACGGAGGCGGTGGTGCGTGCGGGCACACCGCTCAACAGCGCCGCCTCGCGTGCCGCGCTCGACGCCTGTTGATGCAACACGAGATCCACACCGGCAAAATCTCCATCCCGCTCGAGCCGGGCCTTCTGCGCGTCGGACCCCGAATCCGTCGCCGCACGCACGACCACCGTCTGCTCGCGCGGCACACCGCACAGCCGCCAATATCCGTTGTCGTCGGTCAACGCGCCGAGCGTGTGTTCGCGGTGCTCCAGATCGTTGGAGCCTCCGCCTGCGACGAAGGCGAAGTCGGTCTGCCAGGTGATCGTGACCGCGGCGCCGACCATCGGGCGCGCACGCTCGTCGCGCACGCGGCCGTGCAGCATCCCCTCGCCGTTGCGCACCGAGTCGCGCGGACACGCCGCATTGAGTGCGTCGCGCGCCCTCGGAAGGAACACGGTGTCGGCGTGAGCGCCATCCGTGGCCTCGACCTCGTGTTCGATCGCCCGCATCCCCAATGTGTCCATCAGCGCCGTCGTCACGCGCCCGCGATAGCGTCCGCCGAGCACGGGCGTGAGCTCGATTCGTCCGGCCTCGTCGGCGGTCGCGGCGTAGTCCGTGCCCTCGAGCGTGAGGCGCGCGTGCGCCGCGCGCATCGGCGAATCGCGCGAGGCGACCTGCACGACGACGCGCGGACCCGTCTGCCGGTAGACCAGCGTGTCGTGGCGCAGCACGCGATTCACTTCGCCGCCGGTGACCTGCACGCCGCCCAGTGACTGCGAGCTCGCCGACATCACTACGCGTCGCGTGCCCGTGCCGGGATACTTGTCGATCGCCGCGACGCGCGGCATGCGCACGCTCCACCGGTTCACCAGCCAGTTGCCGTCGCTCAGCCGCAGAAACTCGACGCGGCCGCCCGGGTTCGCGGGACGCACGACGTCGGGAAGGTTCGTGTATTGGAACTCGAGCGTCTCGAGCTCTGCCGTGTTGCGGTCCAGCCAGAGGACGCCCTCGATGTCAGGCGCGTCTCGGCGGCCGCGCGACGGCGAGAACGCGACGCCGATCACGTGTGCGTCGTTCGGCGCCGCCGCCAGGTGGAAGCAGTGCGTCGAGGCAAACGAGTCGGACAGGAGGACGTCGGCATCGGGCGCGTAGTAGGTCGTCCCGGTGTTGTCCGACACGACGTAGCCTCTGTCAGCCAGCTGGTCGGCCGGCAAGCTGTGGAACGCGTGTGTCGTCGGATTCCTCGCCGACTTCACGTGCTGTGAGCGAACGATTCGTCCGCTCGAGTCGAGCATGCGGTCGTACTCGATCCAATCGGCGACCAGCGGCGCATCGTCGGACGAGAGCTGCGAGCTGAGCACGGCCTTCCGGGCTTCGTCCCACACGCGCGCCACCATCATCCCGGTGTCGGCGCCGACGCGGCACGTCTCCTTGTCGCGCACGTTCACGGCCGACAGAACGACGGCGTCGCCGCGAAACACGATGCGCACGCGAGCGGTGTCGCTCGCGCCGACCGGGACCAGGGGACCGATCGTCGGCCGGAAGCCGATGCGCAAAACGCGCACGCGGTATTGTCCGGCGCGCGGCAACCGCAGAACGAACTCTCCGCGCGCATTCGCGAGCGCCTGCGCCGCGGTGACGCCGCCGCGCTCGCTCGCCTGCACGATCGCGCCGGGCAGCGGGGTCACGCTGTCCGCCAGCACGACGCTGCCCCGTATCACCTGCGCGGCGAGCGGCGCGCTGCTCGCCGCAAAGAGCAGCGCGCCCGCCGCAACACCCGAAACGGTCAAGAGTCGCCGGCAGACGCGCATCGAAGTTCCTCTACGCCGTCACGCTGTCCACCCGTCTACCCGTCCACCCGTCCACCCGTCCACCCGTCCACCCGTCAGAACGAAGTGCCGTCCTTCGTCCACACCAGGATCACACCGCAACCGCGGTCGAAACCCGAGAACTGGAGCGGAATGGTCGACGAGCCCGCGTAGACTTCGATGCCACCAATGTCACGCGGCGGCGGCAGCAGGTCCAGGTTGAACGGACTCGGCAACGGCACCTGATCGAGATAGACCTGCATCGGGCAGGCGCCCATCTGCGGGTTCCCGCCCTCGCGCGCGCTGATCGCGTAGTACTGCGTGATCGGGCCGGAGTGGTCGGGGGTCACGCTCACCGCTTTGAACTTTCGGAAGAGCTCCGTCGAGAACACGGAGTTGCGCTGTTTGATCTCGTCAGCCGTCATGAACTCGCCGACTCCCAGTTTTCGCCGCGCTTCGAACTGCGCCATCTTCATCGACGGCGACTTCTCGGTCACGATCACCGGCTGCAACGCCTCCGGCGCCACTGGCTCGAGCGTGTACGAAAGCCGAAGCGTGTCGATCTCGGGGACCTGAATCACGGCCGACGTCGGGCGATACCCGAAGCGCTTGACCATCAGCAGGTACTGGCCGGCGGGGATCTTCGTGATGCGGAAGCGGCCGTTGGGACCGGTCCCGACGCGCAGATTGCTGCCGAAGACCGTCACGAACGCGCCTTGCAGCGGCGCCAGGCCCGTGTCGCTCACGATTCCGTCGATCGTGCCGAGGACGTGACTCGGAACGCCGCGCGCAGGTTCCGCCGGCAAACCGCCCGGACGCTGCGCCGCGACGCCGTGCGCGAGCGCGATGCCGAGGCTGGCCGGCACCAGCCGACGAAGCGACGCCGTGATCAGGCGCGTGAAGTTGAATCGAAGAGAGGGATACATTGGCCTACCGTGGGGAAAAAACCGACTCCCGAAAAGGTAAGGACGAACGCAGAAGCCGGAGACCGGGAGTACCCCGATCGCCGGCTTCTGTTTGAAATCACCAGCACAAACTTACCGCGGAACTACCAGCGGCGAGATCAGGGTATGCAGTCGTTCAACCCATTCGGACCGACGAACGCGCCACCCTGCGGCAACCGGTTGAGACACTCGCCCTGCGGAATCGGCATCACCTTGGCCACGAAGTCTCCCGGAACGTCGATCGGAAGCGTATTGAGCCGCCCATAACGCCGCACGTCGGACCAGCGGTGGCCCTCCATCATGAGCGAATACCGCTTTTCATAGAGGATCGCGCTGACCACCGCGGAATCCGGTGAGGCGGCGGTGAGTGTGAGCGCAGGCAAACCGCCGGAGTTCACGCGAACGATGTTCAGATCCGCGATCGCCCCAGCCTTGTCGCCCGTGCCGAGCTTGGCTTCGGCGCGGAGGAGAATGAGCTCTTCATTTCGAATGATCGGAATCGGCGACGACTGGGTCGGCCAAATGCTGTAGCCAAGTGTCGACGCCGCGCTGGTCGGCTGACCACCGTTGATCGGACCCTGTCGCGATGGAAGTCCCGTCCGAACCTTCGCCAGATAGCGCGCGTCCGGCTGGCCACTCGCCTGCAGCTGCGCGTCGGTCTGGATCGACATATGGGCGTACAGGTTCGTGTTCGTGGCCTGCGTCAGCCCGTTCGGGGAGTCCGGCGAGGGCGCGTACGTGTCGTACACCCCCACGTCGAACGCTGAACGGGTTGTGGCCCCCGCGTTGAGGAACGACTGCCCCAACGCCGTCAGCGCAGCCTGCCAGGCCGCCGAGCCACCGCCCAGCGTGGCGTAGTTGACCGCAACACGCGCCTTGAGCGCCCGGTTGAACTGCAGGAACGTGGCGGGCGTGTTGAAGTTCGCGCCGGCGACAGCCGAGCCGAACCCTGGGGCGAGCGTGAAGGGGAACGAGGAACCCGCCGACGCGAGCTTCGTCGCAGCGTCGTCGAGGATGTTCATCGCGTACTTGTAGCCCGAATCGCGGCTCACGAACGGCGCGAGGTCGAATGGATTGGCCTTGACCTCCGTGATCGTGCCGAGCGTATCGCGCGTCTGCAGGAGCTCGAATTGCATCAACCCCTCGAGCGTCTCGGCAAACGCGAGCGCGCCCGCCTTTTCGGCCGCCGTGCGCGTGCTGTTGTTGACAGTGTTCTTGAAATTATAGATGTCGCGAATCGCGCCGAATTCTGCGCCCCACGATCCGTTGGCGAAGCCGGCCGGATCCAGTTCCTGCTTGCCGCTCACCGTGATGCCGATGAGGAAGTGCGTCGTGTTTCGCCCTTCCTGTGGCGTGAACGTGTACATCTCGCGGCCGAGGATGCCCACGTTCGTGATGAGGCCGCCCCGCGTTCCGCGTTGATCGACCTGGAGGCCCGTGGCGAGGAGTTGGAGCGCCGTCGGATCGGACGCGACAGCGCCCGCCAACGCGCTGTTTGGGTTGGTGATATCGACATCCGACTTCGAACAGGCCAGTCCCGCCGCGCAGAGCGCGGCGGCGGCAATGAGGGTGCGCATCTGTGTATGAGTCATGGCTCAGTACCCCAGGTCGACGCTAAAGAAGAACTGCCGGTTCGTGGGATACGGAGCGAGGTCAATGAAGCGGTTGAAGTTCTGGTTGCCGAAATTGTTGAACTCGGGGTCGAAGCTCCAATAGTTCGAGTTCATGAACAGATTGCGTCCCTGGACCGAGATCCGCATGTCATTCGCGCGAGCCAGGTTCGCCCAGTGCTTGGGCGCCTGGATCGAGATGTTGACCTCGCGCAGCTTGACGAACGTGCCGGGATCGATGTAGGGCGAAATGTCGCCCGCGCTCCACGTGTTGTATCGATAGGCACCGAGGACCGTCCCGCTCGTCGGCGACGAGCTGTCGTAGTCGCGCGAGTTGCCGCCCTCGTCGAACAGGTTCTTCGTCATGTCGGCCGTGTAGCCCCGCACGCGCCAATCGAGGAGCGCCGTCAACGTCAGCGCCTTGTACCGGAACGTGTTGAGGAAAGAGGTCTGTCCGAGAGGCGCCGCGTCGGCGATCACCGAATCACGTGTCACCGTGCCGGCGATCAGCGTCTGCCCCGGGTACTCGCGGTGGCATGGCTTGCCGTCGGAGCCCGTGCCCACGACGAGCTTACCGCTGGCATCGGTCGTGTTGACGCAACTGAACGGCACGTTGCCCCAGATGAACGTCGGGCGCATGCCCTGCACGATACGGTTACGACCGTACGTGTTGCCGAACGAACCGCCGGGGGCGTTGAACGGCGGCACCGTCAGCTTGTCGATGTATTCGACGTTGTGCTGGAACGTGGTACGAAGCGTCCACTCCATGTCGCGCGTGCTGATCGGCACGATGCTGAGACCAGCCTCGAAGCCGCGTGACGACATCGTTCCACCGTTCACTGTCTCCGTCCCAAGCCCGGAGCTCGGGGCGAGCGGGAAGGTGACGAGGAGGTCCTTGATGATGCGGTTGTAGCGGCTGGCCTCGAACGAGACGCGTCCGCGGAACAGGGCGCCGTCGACGCCGAATTCGGCTTCGTTCATCACTTCGGGCTTGATCGTGGGATTGCCCACGGTGCCGGAGGCGACGAGCGAATTGGCGCCGCCGATCACGCCGCCGCTGGAGATCGTGATGTCGCGCACGGCGTAGTTCGGACGGTTGCCGGACTGGCCGTACGAGGCGCGGAACTTCACTTCGTCGATCTTGTTGGTCAAGCGGCTGAAGGGCTCGGTGAAGCGGTAGCTGGCCGAGTACTTCGGGAACGGGTAGAACTTGGCGCGATCACCGTTGGCGCTGCCGCGGTCGTTGCGGATGCCGGCGGACAGGGCAAGCTTTTCGTCGAGCGCGATGATCTGCTCGTTGACGTAGTGCCCTTGATCGCGGAAATCGGTGATCCCGTCGCCCGTCGCGATGTCCGTGCCGGCGGTCGCGATCTGGCGCGTCGGCGTCAGGCCGCGCTCTCGAACGAAGTAGTTCCGCACGTGCGACGTGCCATACGCGAGACCGACCGACGTCTGCGCTGAGTTGAGCCACTTTTTGCCGGGGCTGAACGTCCAGACGCCGTTCAGGCTCTGGTTCATGCCGACGCTCTCGGTCGTGTTGACCTGCGACGTGCCGAGGAAGCCGTCGGACGACTCGAACTGGAGGTAGTTCGGCGAGTACTGGTTGCCCGTGAACTGGAATCTGTCCACGCCGCCGATGTAGTGCATTTCGACCGTGTTGTGGACCGACGAGAGGACCGCGTAGTCAAGCCGCACGTTCCCGATCTGACGCCACGTGTCTTCGGAATTCAGAACCGCGTGTACGACGTCGAAGGGATTCGACGTGCCGTTTCCGCCGCCGTTCATCCACATGAAGACCGGGCGGCCGGTTACCGGATCGATCGCGTTCAGGTTGTAGATCGCCGGAGCGTAGCCGAACGTGTAGATCGGGCTCGTACCGGAGTTGTCGTTGTTGCCGAAGCCGTCGTGCGTGAAATCATGCGACACGTCGACGCTACCACTGAGGGTGAACTTCTCGCCGATCGTCTGGTCGAGGTTCAATCTTCCCGACGTGAGGCGGGCACCCGTGTTCTGCTCGACGCCGGGCGTCTGCCGGTCGTTGAGCGACGCGAAGAACTTCGTGTTGCTGAAGCCGCCCGACGACGACATGAGCGTCTCGAACGATGGGCTGTGGACATTGTAGAGCTGCCCCTGCCAGTCGTACCACGGACATGCCGATGCGCAATTCGCCTTGGCCAGCGAGTCGGCGTGGGCCGATCCGCCCAGGTAGGGCTGCACGTCGGCGTAGCTCGCGAAGTGGCGCGAGCTGAGGAGCCGCGTCGCCTGCTCGGATCCGACGCGCTGCGTCACGTTGTACCGGGTCTGGCCGCTGCGCCCGCGCTTTGTCGTGATCACCACGACGCCGTTCGTCGCGCGAGAGCCGTAGATGGCCGAGGCCGCCGCGGACTTGAGGACCTCGATGTTCTCGATGTCGTTCGGATTGATGTCGGCAAGCCGATTGACCGTCTGATCCTGCGTGGAGGCTGTCGAGCCGCTTGAACGAGTTACCGAGGCGAGGCCGTTCGCCACAGACGCATTCGAGACAATGACGCCATCCACGACGTAGAGCGGATCGCCCGCGCCGAGGATCGACGTGGCGCCGCGGATCTGGATCTGCATACCGCCGCCCGGCACGCCGGAGTTCTCGAAGATGGACGCGCCGACGACCTTGCCCGAGAGATTACCCTCGAGCGACTTGGCCGGAGCGACGACGAGCTCTTCCGCCGAGACCGACGCGATGGCCGTCGACGCGTTGCGCCGATCGACTGTCGTCGCCTGGCCGGTGACGGTCACGCCCTCGAGCTGCAGGACGTCCTTCTCGAGCACGAAATCAGCGGTGCTCGTCGCCGACGGAATCAGCTTCGTCTGTCGCTTGTAGCCGATCGCTCGAACGAGAATCTGAATGTCGCCCGAGGGAACTCGGATGCGATATTCGCCCCGTTCGTTCGTGCGCACACCCTGCTGCGCTCCGAGGATACCGACGGTCGCTTCGGTGATCGGTGTCCCGACTCCCGACTGCGTTACCTTGCCCGTAATCTCGCGCGTTTGCGCGGCAGCGATGGCCGGCACGAATGCGAGACTTGCCACGAGCGATGCGAGTGTTGCGCGACGCACTGAGACGCCTCCGACGAGGTGAGTGAGGTAGAAGATCCTGGCGTCAATCGACGTGAAGCCCTGCGCGATCCCCCCGGCGAGCGCTTACACGTGTCCGGGGATTCAACTCAGCGCCGGGCCTTTCCGTCACATCAGACGGCGGATTATCACCACCGGGAAAGCGTTGTCAAGATAGAAGTAAGCGTCTTAATGTCGTGCAGACTTTATCCAATCGCGCCGCCTCGTCCCTCGCATGCGTTCCGCGCGAGAGGACGCGAAGGGGTTTCGTATACACGATGCGAATTCCAATGACCCCAAATGAATCAATGATGAGTCAATCGATCGGCGGCACTCAGCCGCGGATCAGATGCCGCGCGTTCGCGCCCGGTGGAATCGGAAACATCGGTCCGGGACTCGACATCCTCGGCTGCGCCATCACCGGCATTGGTGATTCGGTCGAGGCCCGACTCGAGGGCACGCCAGGGGTCACCATCGAGGAACCAGGACACGCTCAGCTTCCGCGTGAGGCGACCCGACACTCGAGCGGGCTCGCCGCGCTCGAGGTGCTGCGCCTGGCGGGTGCTACGACGAGCGGCGTGACGCTGCGAGTAACGAAGGGTCTGCCGCTCGCAGGCGGCCAAGGAGGAAGCGCCGCCTCGGCTGTGGCCGGTGCGCTGGCCACCAACGCCCTCCTTGGTCGCCCGCTCGATGATCTTGCGCTCGTGCGAGCGGCACTCGCCGCCGAGGAACGTGTCGCCGGACGCCACGTCGACAACATCGCGCCGTGTCTCTTCGGCGGAATCCTGCTCATTCGCCGCGTCGATCCGCTCGAATTCGTTCGCCTGCCGGTGCCGAAATGGCTCCGCATCGCACTCGCCCGGCCGGACCTCGCGCTCACCACGCAGCGGACGCGTCAGGTTTTGCCGGACGCAGTCGATCGTGCCACTGCGCTCGCGCAGGCGACGGCCGTCGCTACCATGGTTGCCGCGTTCTGCATGGATGATCCATCATTGCTGCGCGGCGCCGTAGAGGACCGCATCGCCGAGCCCGCCCGCGCTCCACTGATTCCGGCGTTTTACGACGTGAAGCGCGCCGCGCTCGGCGCGGGTGCGCTCGGGTGCTCTATCTCCGGCGGTGGACCGTCCATCTTCGCCCTCGCCGACGGCGACGCCGCGGCGCACTCCGCGTTGGCGGCGATGCTCGACGCGTTCGAAGCGAACGGCGTCAAGGCCGACGGCCGCGTCGCATCTGTGGACGAGCGCGGCGCCCGCCTAGAGGAGATCGCGTGAAGTCCGTGAGCATGCAGGTTTGCGAGGACTGCGGCGCGGAGCTCGGTGAGTTGAGCTGCGAGCCCGTGTGCCCGGTGTGCGGCGGCCTTCTCGACCTGACCCATCCCGCGCCGAGTCGCGGCGCCGAACTGCGCTCGGTTTTCGCGGATCGGCGACGCGCGATGCGTGGGGTCGATGCGTCGGGGGTTTGGCGTTATCGAGAGCTCGTCCTTCCGTCGGCGACGTCCGACGAAGTCGTGACGCACCCCGAAGGCAACACGCCGCTGATGGACAGCCGCGCGGTCGCGCGCTGGGCAGGATTCGCTCGAACGGACCAGTTGCTCGTCAAGCACGAAGGACACAATCCGACGGGCTCGTTCAAGGATCGCGGCATGACGGTCGCGATCACGCAGGCCAAGCGGAGCGGAGCCCGGGCCGTGGCGTGCGCGTCCACCGGCAACACGTCGGCGTCGCTCGCGGCGTACGCGGCGCGGGCGGAGCTGCCCTCGCTCGTGTTCGTGCCACAGGGGAAGGTCGCCGCCGGCAAGCTGGCGCAGACGATCGCGCACGGCGCACGCACGCTCTTCGTGCGCGGCGGCTTCGACGAATGCCTCGCCCTCGCCCGATCGGCGAGCGCGGAGTTGGGCATTCAGCTTCTCAATTCCGTGAATCCATTTCGCATCGAAGGGCAGAAGACGATCCTCTTCGAGCTCCTCGAGCAGCTTGGCTGGGATGCGCCCGACTGGATCGCGCTCCCGGCCGGAAACCTCGGCAACACATCGGCGTTCGGAAAGGCGCTTCGCGACGCGCGCGCGGCCGGATTGATCGACCGCGTCCCGCGACTCTGCGCCGTACAGGCCGAAGGCGCCGCCCCGTTCGCGCGGAGCTTCGACCACGCGTTCGCCGAACGCGTCACCGTGAAGCCCGAGACGATCGCCACGGCGATCCGCATTGGCGCTCCCGCATCGTGGAATCGCGCGGTGCGCGCGATTCGCGAAACGAATGGCATCGTGACGTCGGTGAGCGACGCCGAGATTCTCGAAGCCAAGGCGGTGATCGACGCGGCCGGCATCGGCTGTGAGCCGGCGAGCGCCGCGAGCGTAGCCGGCGTGCGCAAACTGGTTCGTTCAGGCGCGATCCGCGGAGGCGAGCAGGTCGTCGCGGTCCTGACCGGACACCTGCTCAAGGATCCTGACGCCGTCGTCGCGTATCACGCGGCCCGACAGCCCGATCGCCCGCACGCCAATCCACCGATCGAGATCGAGCCGCTCGTTTCGGAGGTCGAGCGCGCGATGCGCGGGTAGCGGCGGACACCCACCGGACACCCATAAGAGGACGCGAAGCGCCACGCCTTGCCCCGCAAGAGTCCGTGCGCGAAAATCCGCGCGCAGGTCATGAGGCGCAATCTCCCCAAATCCCCCGACCTCCCCCCTCCCCCCAACGAGGCTGGCATGTCGCTTCGCTTCACGAACTTCCCCGCACGTGCGGTCGCGGCGCTTCTGGTCTGCGCGTCCCCCTCCCTCTCCCCCTCCCCCTTGCTCGCCCAAGGCCGTGGCGGCCGCGGCGGCCCTGACAACCGACCCGAGGTCACGTTCCCGGTCGACCTCCCGGCGGACGACGCCAAGCTCGCGGCGCTCAAGAAAGAGGCGATGCATGTCGTCGACAGCCTGTCGACGCTGTCACAGCAGATGGTCGACGAGGTGTTCAGCTTCGGCGAGCTCGGGATGCAGGAAGAAGAAACGTCGAAGTACCTCACCGGCATCCTCGAGAAGAATGGCTTCAAGGTCACGCGCGGCTTCGCCGGCATTCCGACCGCGTGGTACGCTACGTGGGGCTCCGGCAAGCCCGTCATCTCGCTCGGCTCCGACGTCGACGACATTCCGCAGGCGAACCAGAAGCCGGGAGTCGGCTACAAGGACCCGCTCGTCGCGGGCGCGCCGGGTCACGGCGAGGGACACAACTCCGGCGTGCCGATGAACATCACGGCGGCGATCGCCGTGAA
>Ga0326726_10004302_pt1 | contig 13000 bp, 9 predicted proteins | sample MHFenrmetagenome_2_FD_207603 | JGI IMG/M metagenome (GOLD analysis project Ga0326726, IMG submission 207603) | Lab enriched peat soil microbial communities from Michigan Hollow, Ithaca, NY, United States - MHF15MN | ecosystem: Environmental > Terrestrial > Soil > Wetlands > Peat | place: USA... | reverse complement strand
AGATCACCATGGTGGCGGGCATGGGATCACGGTGCAGGGCCAGCATCAACTCAGAGTTCTCGTCTTTGTCGCTTTCGCCGTGGAACTGCTGCACCAGATCGACCGCGTGATAGCCGCGGCGATGCCTCATCCGCACGCCCGGACGGCTAACCTTGACCTGAATGGTCCGGAAATTCCCATCAAGATTTTTATTGCTCGGGTAGTAGCCGAGCGTGTAGGACGCGCCGCCGTCGGCGACGCTTAGCGCAACTGCATGGTCTATGTCGTTGCGGTTGAAATAGGCCTGTCCGCCGGTTGAGGCGGCAACTTCCTCCATGGCGGCGTGGGAAGCCAGGAGCGCAGAATTGATGTTGGAGATTGCCTGACCCAGAGCCTCGCCGTCGCCGATGTCGCCAAATCGGTTAGTCATGTTTGTGCTGGCGTCCACCGCAGTAGCACCGACCAGGCCGCGCGCATCCACCGGATAGATCGAGACCTCAGCATCCCCCAGAAGATCGGAGGTGTGCAGGATCTCCCGCTGATAAGAACGGAAGGCGGAAATCCGCTGGGGGTCGAACGGTCCTTGCGCAGTGAAGGCCAGCGGGAAAGAGCCCGATACCCAAATCAGGTTCTTGCGCCCAGGGTATCCTGCGACCGCACGCGCAATCATGCGGAAAGCCAGCAGGGTCTGGGCCACACGCTCGTTGAGGGAGATGATCGCCCGCTCTACGAGCAGGGCATGCAACCCGCCGAGAGATGCCTGGTATCCGCCCCGCAATTCTCCCGCCCGCGGAGGTGGCGGCAGATTGCCTTCGACGTCCTCTGCACGCAGATTGTGGGAGTCTTGCGGCTTGAAGTCTTCCACGGCTTGCCGCAGTAATTCTGGATCAGAGGTGAAATCCTGGAGTAGATGAAGCCGGCCCGCCAGCGCGAACACGGCGATTCGCTCGCCGGGGTGCAATTGGGTTTTGAGGTACTTCACGAGCTCGGTCCGGGTGTAGGCCTGGTCTGCCGTGGGCGTGTTCATAGCGTCAACCAGCAGGACCGTCATCGGCCCCGGCGGAGTACGGTATTCCGGCCGATTGGTGTAGACGCCAGGAGGTAGAGGAGGGGGTTGGGCAGTCGAGGGTTCGACCCGCTTCCACGGGGCAAACACCATCAACTTCTGGGGCTTGCCGTCTTCCAGGATGGTGAAGTCTTCGGGTTTCAGGTCGGCGACAGGCTTGCCCGCTTTGTCGGTAACAACCGTATCAACGATTACCAAACGAGTCATGATTCGGATGGTCGTGCCGGGAATGTCAGAGGAAAGTTGCTCCTGGGCGAAGGCGGTAAGGCTCAGAATCACCACGATACTCACCAAGATGCTTCGCATGGAAACTCACCGGCCCGGGAGGAGTCGGGGAAGCCCGCCTAGTATAGAGCACTTGCAGCATCGAGGGGCATGCGACGCAAGCCGTATAATCACACAACCATGAAGAAAGTGGTTCACGCCGCCTGCCCGCACGATTGTCCTGACGCCTGCGGAGTTTTGATCACGGTGGAGGATGGGCGGGCCACAAAGATACAGGGCGATCCGGCGCATCCGGTGACCCGCGGGTTTCTGTGTGCGAAGGTGGCGAAGTATCTGGACCGGGTGTATTCGCCGGACCGGGTCTTGTATCCCATGCGGAGGATTGCGCCCAAGGGTCCGGTCACGGGCAGGAGTGCGCCGGCGGAGCTTCGCTCCGCAGGGACGGGTCAAAGACCCGTCCCCACACAGAACGATTCCTCCCGGGAAGCTTTCGAGCGCATCTCCTGGGAGCAAGCACTCGACGAAATCGCTATCCGCTTCCAGAAGATCATCGCGGCCTTCGGCAGTGAGGCCATCCTGCCTTACTCCTATGGCGGCACGCTGGGCGCGTTGAACGGTGGCTCGATGGATCGTCGGTTCTTCCATCGCCTCGGTGCGTCGCAGCTGGAACGGACGATCTGCTCGGCCGCCGGCGAAGAGGGAATCAAGTCCGTCCTCGGCGGGAAGTTGGGGACGGAGCCGGAACAGTTCCGGCACTCGCGTTACATCATCGCCTGGGCGGCAAATATTCACGGCAACAATGTCCACCTTTGGCCGTTTATTGAGGAGGCACGCAGAAACGGCGCCAAACTGGTGGTGATCGATCCCTACCGCACCCGCACGGCGGCGTGCGCGGACTGGTATCTGCCTATCAATCCTGGCACGGACGCAGCCCTGGCGCTGGCCATGATGCACGTCATCATCAAAGAAGGCCTCTACGACGCCGATTATGTCGCTCAATACACCGTGGGCTTCGAACAGCTTCACGAGAAGGTTCAGAAATATCCTCCCGAGGGTGTGGCACAGTGGACGGGCATCTCCGCAGCGGATATCGTCAAGCTGGCGCGCGAGTATGCCAACACGCGCCCTGCCGTGATCCGCGTGAACTATGGAGTGCAGCGTTCCGAGGGCGGAGGCATGGCCACGCGGGCCATTTGCATGTTGCCCTGCATCACCGGCTCCTGGAAGGAAGTTGGCGGCGGTCTGCAGCTCTCGACCAGCGGCGCTTTTGGGCTGGACAAGGAAGCGCTGCAGCGGCCGGACCTGATGGTAAATGCCCTGGGACGTCCCGCCCGCGTGGTCAACATGGTGGAGCTCGGCGCGGCGTTGAACACGCTGCACTCGCCGCCCATCCAGGCGCTGTTTGTCTATAACTCAAATCCCGCGGCCGTCTGTCCCAACCACAATGAAGTGATTCGCGGCCTGCAGCGCCCCGACCTGTTCACGGTTGTGCACGACCAGTTCTTCACCGACACAACCGACTATGCCGACATCGTGCTGCCGGCGACCACATTTTTTGAGCACAAGGATCTGCAAACTGCCTACGGACATTACTATCTGCAAATGTCGCAGGCAGCGATGGCGCCGCGGGGAGAATGCCGCTCAAACGTGGCCCTGTTCCGGGCACTGGCTGAGCGTATGGGATTTAAGGACGAATGCTTCCGGGAGAGCGACGATCAGATGATCGACTCGGCCCTGAACTCGGGCAATCCTTGGTTAGAGAAAATCGACCGGGAGCGATTGAGCCGGGAGCAGCAGGTTCGGCTGAAGTTCAGTTCTCAGTTATTGGTTCCCGGTTCTCAGATGTCCTACTTCCTTCCCTTTGCAAAAGGAAATTTCCCTACCGCCAGCGGGAAAGCCGAACTTTACAGCGAAGCGCTGAAGGTCCAAGGGCTGGATCCGGTGGTGGAATTCATGCCACCGAGTGAATCGCGGCATGGCGCAGACGCCAAGACCTTTCCCTTGGAGTTGCTGGCCCGCAAGTCAGACAACTTCCTGAACTCGACTTTTTCCAACCTGCCAGTGGTGCAGCAGATGGAGCAACCTGGTCTGCTGGACATTCATGCAGCCGATGCGCGGGCGCGTGGCATTGCCGACGGCGACACGGTGCGAGTCTTCAATCGCCGCGGAGAGATACTGCTAAAGGCCAGAGTGGATAGCAAAGTGCAGGCAGGCGTGGTGTCGGCGAGACTGCATTGGGCAAAACTCACGCCTGGCGCCCGCAACATTAACGTCCTTACCTCAGAAAAACTTACCGACATGGGCAACTCGGCCACCTTTTATTCCGTCTTGGTGGAAGTAGAGTTGGCGAAGCCGGTTTCCTGAGACGCGCAGCTTGGACGCTCCGCGCTGCTCTACCGTATAATGGCGGTTTTCCATACTCCCAAGCGCTGAGGTAGGTTGCGATTCGTTTTCATAAGGATAGCCCTGTAGCAACGAAGAGCAGGTGCGCCCGTGCGTGGTCTGGCGGGACGGCCGCCTCAGCCCGCCCATCTTGTTCATTTACAGCGCCTTGGCGCGCGATGAGTGGTTTCCTGCTGATCGCATTTCTGTGCTCTTGCCCCTTGTCCTGGGGACAGCAGGATTTGATCACCGAGATCCCGATTCACGGCAACCGCCGCATTCCGGCAGATACCATTCGCGCCCGCATTTTCACCCGCCCCGGCGATGTCTACGACCCGGCTGCCATGGAGCGTGATTTCAATTCACTGTGGAACACGGGCTACTTTGAAGACATTCGCTTTGAGCGTGAGCAAACCCCCAAAGGCTGGCGCATCCACATTTACGTGAAGGAGCGGCCCACGGTTCGCGAGATTGACTACGTGGGACTGAATTCGGTCTCCAAGAGCGACGTGCTTGACCGTTTCAAGGAACGCAAGGTTGGACTCTCGCCGGAAAGCCAGTACGATCCCACCCGGGTGAAGAAGGCGGAGGTAGCCATCAAGGAATTGCTGGCCGAACATGGACGCCAGTTCGCCACCATCCGTTCCGAAATCCGGCCCATCCCACCCGCAGCTGTGGGTCTCACCTTCGTGATCAAAGAGGGCCCCAAGGTCAAGGTAGGCAAGATCAGCTTTGAAGGCAACCAGCACGTCAGCGCGCGACTTTTGCGCCGGGCCATGAAGAACCTGCGGCCCATCGGCATTCCACACTCCATTTTCCTTGAGAACCTGTTTGCCAAGACCTACGACGCCACCAAACTCGACGAGGACACGGAGCGGGTGCGCGAGGAGTACCAGAACCGTGGTTATTTCAAGGTGCTGGTGCAGGACCCGAAGACCCAAATTCACGATACCGGACATACCGGTTTTCACATCCCGCTCATCATGAAGGGGGCCGGCAAAGCGGTCGATATCACTCTTCCGATTCAAGAAGGCGACCGTTACCGCCTGGGCGAGATTACCTTCAAGAACAACAAGGCAATTCCGAACACCAAGGCGCTGCGCTCGTTATTTCCTATCAAGGATGGAGACATCTTCGGCCGGGATAAGATCGCCAAGGGATTGGAGGGCTTGCGCAAGGCATACGGCGAATACGGTTTTATCAACTTCACTTCCGTCCCCAACACCACCTTCGACGACGATAAGAAGCTGGTGTTCCTCGACATTGATGTGGACGAGGGCAAGCAGTTCTATGTCCGGCGGATCGAATTCCAGGGCAACACCACCACTCGCGACAAGGTGATCCGGCGGGAGATCGCGCTGGAGGAAGGCCAGATCTACAACCGGCGCTATTGGGAGCTTAGCCTGCTTCGTTTGAACCAGTTGGGGTACTTCGAGCCACTGAAGCCGGACGACCCCAATACCACCGAGCAGCACCTCAACGAAGCCGAGGGCACGGTAGACCTCACCCTGAAAGTGAGGGAAAAAGGCAAGAACAGCATCGGATTGACGGGCGGCGTGAGCGGGCTGGCTGGGTCGTTTGTCGGGCTGAGCTACAGCACTAATAACTTTCTGGGGCTGGGGGAGACCCTGACGGTCCAGGCCAGCCTGGGCAACCGGCAGCGTGACTTGATGTTCGGCTTCACGGAACCCTACATGTTCGACCGCCCGCTGCAATTGGGCTTCACGGTTTACACCCGGAAGTTCAGCTTTGACCAGGCGCGACAGGCGGAGATCTTCAGCGGACAAAGGCTCAACCTATCGTCCCCGTTCCTGCAGAATTTGCAGAACTACTCTCAGTCCAGCACCGGCTTCTCGGTTTCGGTGAGTTACCCGTTGCACCGGTCGTTCAAGCGCGTGGGCTTGGCGTACTCGTATGACCGTTCCTCGATTGTGGCAGTGAGCCAGGCCTCGCAGGTGTTGTTCACTAACCTGGCATTCCGCGGCATCACCGGGCCGAACTCGCTCGCTGGGATTGTCACCAGCAAGCTCACCCCCAGCTTCACCAGCAACACTTTGGATGCGGCGTACGGTCCAAAGAAGGGAACCAGCCTGTTTCTGGGTGGGGAGATTGCGGGTTTAGGCGGAACGGTTCAGGTACTGCGGCCGATTGTGCAATACAAACATTTTATTCCGGTGCAGAACAGGCGCAACGCCATCGGATTCAACGTTCAAGGGACTTTCCTCACCGGATATGGCGGGGTGGTGGCGCCGCCGTTTGAACGCTCCTACATGGGTGGCGAGAATGACTTGCGCGGCTTTGACATTCGCTCGGTTTCTCCCGTCGCCTTCTTGCCGGACAGGTTCAACTTCCCGCTACGCAACCCCGACGGCAGCGTCGTACCCAAGGATCCGAGCAACCCGCGCGCCGGCGTCTACACCATCCCGCTTCCCATCGAGCGCATCGTCTTTCCCGGCGGAGACATGTCGCTGGTGGGCAATCTCGAGTACCGTATCACCATCGCCGGGCCGGTAGCGCTGGCGCCGTTCATGGATGTAGGCATTAACCCCATCCTGCGCAAGTCGCAGCTGCGCATCAACTCCGGGCAGTTGGCCGATATCAACAACACGCTATTCGGGTGTCCGGCTCTGGACGTCGGACTGAACTGCGTGGGTGGCCACCGGTTGTCCTTCGACGGCATTCTCGATCCGGTCTCCGGAACCAATTTCACCCCGCGCATGTCCACCGGACTGGAACTGCAGGTGTTCTTGCCGATCATCAATGCTCCCTTCCGTCTGTACTGGGCTTACAACCCGCTGCGGCTGGATAGCACCGCCACCGGACCGGTGCAGATCACCCGCGACATGTTCCCGGCGGGAGCGGCCGGCGACTATTCCTATCAACTGGCGATTGCGGACTTCGGATCCAAGTTCACGCTGCGGGAGCCGCGCAAGACATTTCGCTTTTCCGTGGCAACCACGTTCTGAACAACCAGGCTGCGGGCTTCGGGCTCCAGGCTGCGGGCTTCAGGTTGCAGGCTTCGATATTCCCAATCATCCCCAATACCCAATGTGTTGCTGAAGCCGGATGCCTAGAGCCCGAAGCCGGAAGCCTGAAGCCGGAGAGTGGTTTGACGCGGAGCCGACGGTGTTCCTATAATGGCGGCTATCCGCCCTGAAATAGAGAGGCATCGAGCAATTCCCGGAACTGACATTCAAGGAGTCCAACCCAATCCGATGAAAAGCAAGCTTGTGCGTACACTTCTGGCCGCCGCCTTCGTCTTCTCTTTGGCAGCGCTGGCCCAAACCAGCAAAGCAGCTGCCCCGCCCAGTCCGCCGGCGGCGGCTCCCAGTCCGGTGGCGGCGTCTGCCGCCGGAACCAGGGTGGGGACGATCAACATGGAACAAGCCATTTCCGCCAGCAACGAGGGCCAGCGCGATTTCGAAGCGTTGGGCAAGAAGTTTGAACCCAAGCAGAACGAGTTGAAGGGCATGAATGACGAGGTCGAAAGCCTGCAGAAACAGCTCACTACCCAGGGTGACAAACTCAACGACGACGCCCGCGCCAACCTGGTTAAGCAGATCGAGCAGAAGAAGAAGTCGTTGGAGCGCGCCGGCCAGGATGCCCGCGAAGATTTTCAGGCCCAGCAAGGTGAAATCGTCCAGCGGATCCTGCAGAAAATGGCGCCCATTGTGGTCAAGTACGCCAGCGACAACGGATTCGGCGTGATCATGGACACCTCCAATCCGTGGCCGAACGGGCCGGTGCTATGGTATGGGCCGTCAGTGGACATCACCAAGTTGATCGTGGAGGCCTACAATTTGCAATCAGGCGTGCCGGCGCCCGCGGTGTCTGCGCCGTCTGCCTCCCGGCCTCCAGGTGCACGACCCGCCGGGACGACCACGAAGCCGGCCACACCCGCACCCAAGCCGCCCGCTTCGGAGCCTCCGAAGTAGGTCTGGCGACACCGCGTGTCGCTCACAAGTTCCAGCAGGCCGCGTTCCAGCGCGGCCTTTTTTCTTGGCGGGCGCAGTTACGAAACTTGTCCGGCCGGTGTCTTTAGAGCTAGCCAAGACCACTCAGGAGGACACCATGTTTGCCGAGAGTCTGCTGGATTCTCCCTGGGCCAAATTTTGTGCTGTCCGGCGGATAGGGATTGTGGGAAGTGGCACCCAAGTAACCTCAAGAGCGGGTACGCTCCCGTTATAATCGCGGCATTGTGACCAGTACGGCAACCGAACACAAGCTGCGGGAGGCGACGCGTCCTACCTGGGCCGAGGTATCGTTGGCCGCGCTGCGGCGCAACTTCCGCACCGTGCAACAACACGTCGGCCGAGGTGTGACCGTGTGCGCGGTGCTGAAGGCGCACGCCTACGGTCATGGCGCTGTCGAGTGTGCCCATGCCCTGGAGGCGGAGGGCGCCGATTGGTTCGGCGTCACTACCACGGATGAGGGAGTGGCCCTGCGCGACGCCGGAGTACGCAGCCGCATCCTGCTGATGACCGGTTTCTGGCGGGGCGACGAGGAAGAAGTCATCCGGCAGAACCTTACCTCCACGGTATGGGAAGCGTGGCAGGTGGAGTCTTTGGATCGCGCGGCTGCACGCCTGGGCGTTCCGCCTCAGCCCGTACACCTGAAGGTAGATACCGGCATGGCACGGCTGGGCGTCAGCAGGGGTGAGCTGGAATCGCTCTGCGGCCGCATCAAAACGGCTGCAAGAGTATCGCTCGAAGGAGTGTGCACCCACTTTGCATCTTCCGAAGTGCTGGACTCCCAGGAAACCGCACAACAAGCTCTCCAATTCGAAGATGCGCTGCGCACCGTGAGAGTCAGCGGGCTTTCCCCCGTTTTCTTGGCCAACAGCGGCGCTGTGGTGGCCCGCCCGCAGTCGTGGAAGAACATGGTGCGTCCCGGCATCCTGCTGTACGGTTACTGTCTGCGCTTTCAGCGTGGAGGGAAGACCGCCGAAGACGTTCCTCCGCTTGATCTCGCGCCCGTGCTGTCCTGGAAAACACGAGTGCTCTCGCTCAAGCGGGTGGGCGCCGGACAGCGCCTAGGATACGGTGGGACGTACACCACGAAAGCTCCGTCACGCATCGCCGCGCTGCCGGTCGGGTACGCCGACGGCTTGAACCGGCAACTCTCCTCGCGCGGCCGCGTCATCGTGCGCGGCCAATACGCACCCATCGTCGGGCTGATTTCTATGGATCTGACCCTGGTGGACGTGACGGCGGTGTCTGGAGTCGAGATGGGCGATGAGGTGATTCTGCTGGGGTCCAGCGGTGTGCAGAGTGTCACCGCTTTGGACCACGCGCGGTGGGCGTCCACAGCTCCCTACGAGATTCTGTGCGCGATTTCCAAGCGGGTACCGAGGAAATACAGCACTTAGCATTTAGTCCCTCAGCGTCGTTGCCGACCAATCAAGCTGCGTTGCCGAAAATGAGGACAGGGGCTAAATGCTAACTGCCAAGTGCTCAATGCTGATTTCCCACCGCTCGCTGCTGACGCACTGATCGTCCCGCCCGACATTTGTTATATTTCTAGGACGCCATGCCCTCACGCTACGCTCAGTGGGTGTACGACTGGGAGAACCGGCTCAACGCGGTCGATGACAACCGTGTGGTGCGTCCGCTGCAGTGGGGTGTGGAGTGGGCACGCGACTGGCCCTGCCGCAACGGTTTCCGCCCGGGATACGTGCCGGAGGACGCGGAACGTTTCCTGGCCGACTACAACCGCCGCATCGTGGCGGAGAGTGATGAGTTTTATTCCTACCGGACGCCGTCAGATTTTCGCCTGGAACGCCGCGAAGTGCAGGTTTTCAGTACACACGACGTTGCCGATCCCAAGCTGGAAGAGAAAGTCCGCGGAACCCATGCCCGGTTTCTGCGCTTCACCTCGCCGGTGCACACGCCCCATCCCGAGAACAACCGGGTGAATGCGCGCTGGTTCCCGGCGCGGGGAAGGCGCGCCGTGGTGCTCCTGCCGCACTGGAACTGCGACGCGCTCGGCTACACCGGACTTTCTTATGCGCTCAACCTGCTGGGCATCGCGGTATTGCGCCTGAGCATGCCGTATCACGACATCCGCAAGCCGGCGGAAATCCAGCGCGCCGATTACGCAGTTTCCGCCAACATTGGACGCACCCTCGACGCCTGCCGCCAGGCGGTGATCGACGTGCGCTGCTGCCTGGACTGGCTGGAGCAGCAGGGATACAACCGGCTTGGCATCCTGGGTACCAGCCTCGGTTCCTGTTATGCCTTTATCGCCACCGCCCACGATCCGCGCATTTGTGTGGCGGCCTTCAACCACGCCTCCACCTATGTGGCCGATGTGGTTTGGCACGGGCAGACCACCCGCCATATCCGCCAGGGAATGGAATCGCAGATCGATCTCGATCGCCTGCGCCGGATGTGGGCGGCCATTAGCCCGATGTCATACTTCAAGCAGTTTGCCCGCTGGCCCAGGAAGTCGCTGATCGTCTACGCGAAGTATGACTTGACCTTCCTGCCCGAGATGTCGCGGCAGGCCGTCGCCGAATTTGTCCGCCACGATCTGGACCACAAAGTCTCCATCCTGCCGTGCGGGCACTACACTACCGGCGAGGCGCCGTTCAAGTACATGGACGGCTGGCGGCTGGCCTCGTTTCTGAGGACGGCGTTTGAGGGTGCGTAGCTCTTGGCCATTAGCGCTTACTCTTAGCTCTTAAGCCTTGCCCAAGTTCCCGGCTGATCCTCGACAGCTCTGTGGCTGAGAGCTGACGGCTGATAGCTGACAGCTTCAGTTAAAATGCTCCCATGAAAATTGCCCTGGGCGCCGACCACGCCGGTTTCGAACTGAAAGAGAAAATCAAGCAGTATCTGCTGCGGCAGGGAGTCCAAGTGGATGATCGCGGAACCCACTCCCGCGAATCGGTGGACTATCCCGATTACGCGCGGCTGGTCGGGGAAGCTGTGGTGGCCAAAGAGGCCGACTGGGGCATTCTGGTGTGCGGGACCGGGATCGGTATGGCGATGGCTGCCAACAAAGTTCCCGGCGTTCGTGCCGCCAGCGTGCACAACGAGATTGAGGCCCAACTTAGCCGCGAGCACAACAATGCCAACGTGCTTGCCATCGGAGGCCGGGTGCTGGATCCCGCGGCCGCGACCGCGATCGTGGACAGATTCTTGAGCACGGCCTTTGCCGGCGGCCGCCACCAGCGCCGGGTGGACAAGATCAGCGAGATCGAACGGACTGAGCTGCGAGTACCTAGTACCGAGTTGGGCTGACGATGCTGAGCCACACCGAGCCTATGCAGGAATACCGGAAGGGCGAGTTCGTCATCAGCACGGATCGCTCGCGGCTGGATCTGGATCTGATCCACGGGTTCCTGACCGAGTGCTACTGGGCCAAGGGCATCCCCCGGTCGGTGGTCGCCCGTTCGATTGAGAATTCACTCTGTTTTGGCATTTATTCTGGCAAGAAGCAAGTGGGCTTTGCCCGCGTGATCTCGGACTACGCGACCTACGCTTACCTCGGGGACGTGTTCGTGCTGGAATCGCATCGTGGACATGGCTTGGGAAAATGGTTGATGCAGTGCATCATGGAACATCCGTGGCTCGAGGGATTGCGCCGCTGGAGCCTGGTGACGCGCGATGCTCACGGGCTGTACCGGGAATTCGGTTTCACGCCGCTGCAGGCCCCCGAATTGTACATGGAGATTTACAATCGAGATGTGTATACGAAGACTGGAAGCTGAGAGTTCACAGTCATGAAAACCAATGAAATGTCCCGCCCGTTGTACGAAGTTGACCCGCAAATCGCCGCCGCCATTGATAACGAGGCTCGCCGCCAGCATGAAGGCTTGGAGCTGATTGCGTCGGAGAATTTTGTGAGCGAGGCCGTGCTGGAAGCTATGGGCTCGGTATTCACCAACAAGTATGCCGAGGGATATCCCGGCAAGCGCTACTACGGCGGCTGCGAGTTTACCGACGTGGTGGAGGATCTGGCGCGGGAGCGGGCCAAGAAACTGTTCGGCGCCGAGCACGCCAATGTCCAGCCGCATGCCGGATCGCAGGCCAACATGGCGGCGTATGCGGCGGTGCTGCAGCCGGGAGACACCATCCTGGGGCTGAATCTGGCCCACGGTGGCCACCTCACCCACGGGCATCATCTGAATTTTTCCGGCAAGACCTATCGCATCGTGCCTTATGGCGTGACCAAAGAAACGGAGACCATTGACTACGACGATCTGGAGAAGCTGGCGGAGAAGGAGCGGCCGAAGCTAATCATCGGTGGGGGCAGCGCATATCCCCGAATCATCGATTTTGCCCGCATGCGGCAGATTGCCGACAAAGTGGGCGCGCTCTATCTGGTAGACATGGCGCACTTCGCCGGGCTAGTGGCTGGCGGCGTGCACCCGTCCCCGGTGCCGCACGCGCAGATCGTGACCTCCACCACGCACAAGACGCTGCGCGGACCGCGTGCCGGCATGATTTTGTGCAGGCAGGAGCACGCGGCCGCCATCGACAAAACTGTCTTTCCCGGCATGCAGGGTGGCCCGCTGGTACACATCATTGCCGCCAAGGCGGTCTGCTTCCAGGAGGCGATGCAGCCCGATTTCCGCGACTATGCCCGGCAGGTCGTGGCCAACGCCAAGGGGCTGGCCGAGTCGCTGGCCGCCGAGGGTTACCGCATCATTTCCGGTGGCACCGATACCCACCTCATGTTGGTGGATGTGTTCGCCAAGGGCATGCTGGGCAGCGAAGCGGAGAAGGCGCTGGGCGAAGCCGGGATTACGGTCAACAAGAACGCGATTCCGTTCGACACCAATCCGCCCATGAAGCCGAGCGGCATCCGCATCGGCTCCCCGGCGCTGACCACGCGCGGCATGAAGGAAGCCGAGATGCGCCAGATCGGGCGCTGGATTTCCGAGGCGCTGCATCACCGGACGGACGCGCCCACCCTGGCGAAGGTCCGCAAGCAGGTGCTGGGAATGGCAGAAGCCTTTCCCTTGTACCCCGAGCGGCGGGCGCGAGCACAGGCCGAAGTAAGGGCATAGCCACTTTCGATTGCCGATTGCCAATTGCCGATTGTCGTGCCAAACAAATTGGCAATCGGCAATTGGCAATCGAAAATACCGCCTCCCTATGGTTAAATCATCTCCGTGAAAGTCGCCATTGACGTCCGGCGGATGACCGACTTCGGTGTCGGCACCTATACCCGCAACGTGGTGCGCGCGCTGGGGCGGCTGGACCGGAGCAACAAGTACTTCCTCATCGGCTCGCCGGAGAAGGTCCACGAGATTGATCCGCTGCCCCCAAACTTTCACGCCGTTCCCCTGCTGGCCAGCGACCAGACCCTCAAAGGATATTTTGAGTCTCGCACCATCCT
>Ga0326726_10004301_pt1 | contig 13002 bp, 8 predicted proteins | sample MHFenrmetagenome_2_FD_207603 | JGI IMG/M metagenome (GOLD analysis project Ga0326726, IMG submission 207603) | Lab enriched peat soil microbial communities from Michigan Hollow, Ithaca, NY, United States - MHF15MN | ecosystem: Environmental > Terrestrial > Soil > Wetlands > Peat | place: USA... | reverse complement strand
GCGAGCCCCGGAAAAGACCGTGTCAGAAGCGTTGCGCTTCAAGGACATCTCGACATGGTGTGCGAAAAGAACAAAGAGAAGGTCCATGATTTCTCCAAAGATCCGATTGAGCTGGTCCGGAAGGGTAACCTCCTCACTGCCAACGGGACAACGCTCGGAGCGGACAACGGCATTGCTGTTGCGACAAACCTGGCAATCATGGAAGACAAATCGCTCGTCCACGGACCGCTCGAATTTCTCTTCACGATAGACGAGGAAACCGGGCTGACAGGGGCGAGCAACCTTGGCCCTGATTTTCTGAGCAGCAAGATCCTCATGAATCTGGATTCTGAAGAAGAAGGAGCCCTGTATGTCGGTTGTTCCGGCGGAAGGGACACACTTGCACACTGGAAGCTTGTTGCTGAATCCGCGCCGGCAGGCGCCATTGCAGCCGAGGTGAAGGTGACCGGTTTGAAAGGCGGGCACTCGGGATTGGAAATTGACAAAGGAAGAGGTAATGCGGTGAAGATTATGGCCCGGCTCCTCCTGGCGCTGGGTGAAGCGGGCGTGCGCGTCAGTTCCATCGAGGGCGGAAACAAGCACAATGCAATACCGCGCGAAACGGAGAGCATCGTTTTCGTGCCGAAAAAGAAATGGGGAGAGGCCGCTGCAATCGTTGCTCATTCGAATGAAACATTCCGGGCGGAGCTGGCAGCGACGGAGCCGGGGCTCTCCGTGACGATGAGTGAGCGAAGCGGGACGAAAAAGGGGAAAGTGATCTCAAAATCTCTTCTGAAGAAGGTTCTGACAACCGTCGTCGGACTCCCTCATGGCGTGATAAAGATGAGCGCGGATATCGCCGGGCTGGTTGAAACATCGACAAACGTCGCGGTGATCAGGACCGAGAAGAAGCGTATCACGGTTGCAACGAGCCAGCGGAGCTCGGTCGCCTCGGAGCTTCAGGAGATCTGCCAGTCTGTGGCGGCAATCCTCACGCTCGGAGGTGCCGAGGTGGTCGCCGGGGATGGCTATCCGGGGTGGAAGCCCAATATGAACTCCGAGATTCTGAAAATCGCACGTTCATCGTACCGCTCGCTCTATGGCAAGGATCCGGAGGTCAAGGCCATCCACGCCGGACTGGAGTGCGGCATTATCGGCGAACGGTACCCCGGCATGGACATGGTGTCGTTCGGGCCGACTCTGGAGGGAGTCCATTCTCCCGATGAGAAGATTTACATTGACACCGTCGGAAAGTTTTGGGATTTTCTTCTGACGATCCTGAAAAACGTCAATTGATCGTTGGTGCAAACGAGAACATCGAAGCGGCTCATGTCGCATTGGTGCGTCTTTGCAGAGCTGGTCGATTCTGAGCATCGTTCTCCCGGAACGGCGTCTGCGGGTGCGGACGCCGTTGCGGCTTTGACCCACCCACCGCCTCACACTCTGAGTCTGCGATGAAGGAAGACGGATTGGCATCGGAAAAACCTCCTCACCGGTTCGCTCCCGGCGGCAGGCCGTACCGCTTCACGGTCCTGTTGTTTGTGAGCCTCCTGACCTTCGGCAGTTATTTCGCATATGACAGCGTCGGTGCGATTGCCCCGATGCTCATCGAGGCGCTCGGCATCGGCCGGGAGTCCATCGGGCAGATGTACACGTTGTACAGTGTTGCGGCAATCGTCTCGGTGCTCATCGGGGGAGTGCTCATCGACAAAATCGGGACACGCCGGGCCAGTCTCCTGTTTTCCGCTCTAGTGACGGTGGGGGCACTCATAGTCGCAATCGCTCCGAACCTCTGGGTGCTGTACGCGGGAAGATTCATCTTCGGGTGGGGCTCGGAATCGCTCGTGGTAGCCCAAAGTGCCATATTTGCACGATGGTTCAAAGGCAAGGAGCTGGCGCTATCGTTCGGCATCGGTTTGACGATCAGCCGCCTGGGTACTCTGTTCAGTTTCAACACGGAAGCACTCATTGCAGACTATTTCAAGGACTACCGCCTGGCGCTCTGGGCGGCTGTACTGTTTTGCGCGCTATCACTCCTCTCGAACCTCGTGTACAATCTGCTCGACTCCCGGGGCGAACATGCTCTTGGTCTGAAAGAGGAGGGAGGCGGCGACAGGATCGTCTTCTCGGACATCAGGAAATTCAGCTCGTCGTACTGGTTTGTCACGCTCTTGTGTGTAACGTTTTATTCGGCGATTTTTCCTTTTACGGCGTTGTCAACTGATTTCTTCAATGCCAAGTGGGGACTTCCCCTGACGGCCGATACCGAGGGTGGTTTCTTCTACCAGGTTTTCTACAACATCCTGCATATGTTCACAACTGCGGGGGGGACGACAACGATCATCATCTTTGCTTCGATGGTCTTTGCCCCGATCTTCGGGCAGGTCGTTGATCGCATCGGACGGCGTGCATCGATGATGGTGGTGGGATCGCTCCTGATGGTCCCGGCATTTCTCCTCCTGGCATTCACAATGCTTCCACCCGTGATCCCGATGGTCATGCTTGGCGCGGCGTTTGTGCTCGTCCCCGCTGCGATGTGGCCTTCGATCCCCCTCATTGTCGAAAAAAACCGGGTCGGGACAGCGTTCGGACTGACGACGACGATTCAGAATTTCGGACTCGCATTGTTTCCGTGGGCCAATGGATATCTCAGGGACCTCACGTCTGAGTACACCGCGAGCATGGTCATGTTTTCTGTTCTCGGTATCTTCGGGTTCTTCTTTGCCCTGGCACTCCGCCGGACGGACCATACAGCCGGCGGAATTCTCGAAAAGGCATGAAGGGGCCAGCTGAATACGGACCCGTTCTCCTTCGACCGTAAATCATTATGGAACAAGTACCGCGCGTTGTCATACTGGAAGCAGCCCACACCGACGCTGAAGTTGTTGAGCTTCAGATGCGCAAGGCGGGAATACCCTTCAGCGCCAAACGTGTGGGATCAAAAGAGATGTTCATGCGGGAGTTCGTGGAATCCGCGCCCGACATCGTCGTTGCGGATACGGCAATCCCGCGCTGTGATGTTCTTACCCTCCTTCGTGATACCCGGAGATCTCATCCCGGAACCAGATGGATCATCATCTGTGGAACGGGCACTGAGGAACTCGCTGCGGAAAGCATGAAGGCCGGCGCTTCGGACTATGTGCCGAAGAAGAATCTGAACAGGCTGGGGGCTGCACTCAAGGCGATCCTCGAGGCTCCTCCCGTTGAATCGGCGCCACATGTGCCGGTTGCGCCGAAAGGGGAAAGTCCAGATGAGTCTTCGTCACTTCCTGACCGGCTCTTCCGGAGTCTTATCGAAAGCGCCGATGACCTTATTGCGATCCTCGACCTGGAGGGCCGGCGCGTGTACAACAGCGCTTCCTACAGCAACCTCCTTGATGAGCCGGATACGCTTGAAGGGACGAGCTCCTTTGTGGACGTGTATCCGGAGGACCGTGACAATGTGCGAAAGGTTTTCCAGGAAACGGTTGAGACGGGGCAAGGTCAGAGACTTGAGTACCGGCTGATGGACCGCGATGGGAATATCCGGTACATCGAATCACAGGGGAGCGTCATCAAGGACGCGGACGACAATCCTGAATATGTGGCAATCATTTCGCGCGACATTACTTTACGACGGCTTGCAGGAGAGATTCATAAAACTGTGCAGACGGAAATTGAGCGGTACCGCGGTGATGAGTTCTTTCCCGGGCTGGTTCGTGCCCTGGCAAACGCGCTCGGTGTACGATATGCGCTCGTCTCAGAGTGCGTGGACCAGCGGCGCCAGAGAGTCCGCTCCCTTGCATACTGGGCTGCAGGGGCCTTTGCCCCCGGGTTTGAGTACGACGTGAAGAACACGACGTGTGAGGAAGTCGTCCAGGGCGGAAAGACTATGTATTTTGCCGAAAACGTACAGGAGCTTTTCCCTGAGGAGTCAGCCCTCACAGCGATGCATGCTACTGCCTATCTCGGAACGCCGCTTGTGGGTACAGGGGGAACTCCGCTGGGGCACCTGTTTATCATGCACGATCAGCAGATTCCCCATCCGGATCTTGCCATGAGCGTGCTCACCATGACAGCTGCGCGGGCCGCCGTCGAGCTCAGCCACCGTCAGACGATTCGCAGTCTCGAGGAATCACTGAAACTCGATCGGTCGATTCTGGAGGAGATGGCCGACGGTGTCATCGTGACGGATATGGAAGATGTCATTACCTACGTGAACGACAGCATGGCCCGCATGACGGGTTTTGCGGCAAAGGAGATGGTGGGGAAGCTGGCGTCAACCCTTCTGGTTGCAGACGAGGACCGGATGGAGCTCTATAAGAGGAATGATCGCCGCCGGGGCGGGCTCTCGGAACGATACCAGTCGGAGCTGAAGCGCAACGATGGTAGCAGGTTCACCGCAGTTATCAGCGCGGCACCGCACCGCGATGATGCCGGAATTGTGATGGGTACCCTTGCTGTCGTCAGCCCCGGAGCCCTCCCTTCGGAGGCCGCACCGGCAGAGACTCCAACTGACGATATCGGCCTTCTGGAAAAGGTTCAGGACGCGGTGTACGTCAGCGATCCCGATGATCACATTCTCTACTGGAACAATGCGGCAGTCCAGCTCTATGGCTGGACTCCGGAAGAAGCCCGCGGCAAGGTTTCGTCCGAACTGCTGCAGTCGGAGGAGCTGAGGAGACTTGGAGGAGCAGCGCATACGGCGATTGTTGAGGGGTACTGGACAGGAGAGCTGCGTCAACGACGCAAGGACGGCAGCCCGGTTGTCGTTGACAGCAGGTGGACGTTGATCAGGGACGCAGAGGGAAAACCGAAATCGCTACTGGTAATTTGCGCAGATATCACGGGGAAGAAGGAACTCGAGGTTTACGAGCTCCGGGCGCGGCGCATGGAAGGGATTACAACCCTGGCTTCCGCCATTGCTTCCGATCTCGACAGGTTGCTTACCCCCGTGACGCTCGCCGTGCCGTCGCTTGCGGCGAAAGCGAACGATGAGAATTCGCGTCAGGCGGTTGCGCTTGTTGCAGGCGCTGCCCGGCGGGGGGTGGAGCTGGGTGCCCAGGTGGTCGCGCTCGCTGATAATGCCGGAAGCGGTGAAGGACTCGTTGATGCGGAACAATTCCTAAACGAGACGGTGAAGACGTTCGGCGAGTCGCTGCTTCCATCCATCAAGCTCGAATTTGCCCTTCCTCGTTCTGATAGCGGCACGACCTCCTCTGTGAAGTCCCGGCCCGGCCGAGCTGCGGCGCTCTGGCCCATTCGAGGGACTGCAGCCCAGCTTCAACAGGTACTGCTCAATATCTGTACGAACGCCTGCGAAGCAATGCCGGATGGCGGGGCGCTTCGCATTGCAGCAGAGAATGTGCTCCTCGACGCTCAGTCCCTGCATGCAGCCACACCAGTAGTACCCGGAAGGTATGTTCAGATTACCGTGGGTGACAACGGCCATGGAATAGCGCCGGAAATCATTAGTCATGTGTTCGAGCCATTCTTCACGACAAAAGCCCCAGGAAGAAGGGTGGGGCTGGGACTGTCCACTGCGTCGGCCATCGTGAAGAATCACAAGGGGTTTATCAACATCTTCAGCGAGCCTCAAAAGGGGACCACGGTCAAGGTGTTCCTCCCCGCGGGGAGCGCTGAAGGAGAGCCCGGCGTTGAGGGAGATGACATTCATCTTGGACACGGTGAATGCATCCTTGTTGTTCAGGGGGAAGCCACTCTCAGGGATATCATGCGAAAAATCCTCGAAGCCCATGGGTATCGAACTCTCGGAGCGAGTGATGGCGCGGAAGCGGTGGCTGTCGTTCGACGGGGTCGGCAGGCGATCCACCTTTCTATTGTCGATCTCGAGATGGCGTATATGGACGGAGCAGAAGTCGTCCGCATACTCAAAAAAACTAGTCCCGACGTCCCCATCATCGCCATCGGAAGCCCCTCAGGCGAACTCATCAGCGATCTCGCCGGGGTGCTATCAAAACCGTTCACGACGCGGGCTCTGCTTCAGGCAATAAGTACATCGTCATGATCCTTCTGCAAAGCAATCTTCCCCCCGGCGTCAAACGCGCGTTGCAGGATTGCCGGGATTAACCCTTTCCCCCCTCGCCTCTGCATCATCTCCAGAGAAGTTGACCTCGTGCAAATTTCTGCGGAACTCGCTACATTCTTAAGTATGCCGCACTATGTTCATTCCCGACATTTCACTCTCGAGGAGGCCCGCAGGGAACTTACCGCCGTTCATGCCCTGGCGAGCCGAGTCGTCGAGTTGAAGGCAGCACTTGATGAACAGGGGTGGGATATCCGGCGACACGAGTACTTCGGAGGGAGAGGTCCAAACGGGGACGGAAGTTTCCCCCGTGAAATGGAGATCCTCGTGGAAATTGTCCGCGGGCTCGAACGCAGGGGGATTTTTATCAAGGGGCTTGATCAGGGCCTCGTCGATTTCCCTCATCTGCGTGCGAACGGCGATGAGGTGTATCTCTGCTGGATGCTCGGCGAGGATGATATCGCGTTCTGGCATACACTGGCGGATGGTTTTGCGGGCAGGAGGAGCATCGAGGAGCTATGAGCATATTCACCCTCACATCGGATTTCGCGCCCCGGGGAGACCAGCCCGAGGCAATCCGCCAGCTTGTCGAAGGCGTCGAACGCGGCGATCGCTTCCAGACCCTGCTGGGGGTCACAGGGAGTGGAAAGACCTTCACGATATCAAATGTCATTGCGGCTGCCGAAAAGCCTGTCCTCGTCATGTCGCACAACAAGACTCTCGCGGCGCAGCTCTATGGAGAATTCAAGCGCTTTTTCCCGAAAGACAGAGTGGAATTCTTCATCAGCTACTATGATTACTACCAGCCCGAGGCGTACGTGCCATCTTCCGACACGTACATTGCGAAGGACGCGTCAATCAACGATGAAATCGACCGGCTCCGGCTTCGCGCGACGAGCGCCCTTCTCAGCGGCGACCGGAATGTCATCGTCGTTGCATCGGTGAGCTGCATCTATGGAATCGGCGCGCCGGAGGAATGGGCAAGCCAGATTGTCGTTGTGCGCAAAGGGGAACGGATCGAGCGCAACGAGCTTCTCCGCAAGCTGCTCAACATTTACTACATGCGGAATGATTTTGAATTCATCCGGGGCACGATGAGAGTGCGGGGGGATGTGGTGGAGGTTATCCCGGCGTCTGAGAACGAGGAGGCTCTCCGGATAGCCTTCTTTGGAGACGAGATTGAAAAAATATCCATCATCAACAGGGTGGACGGGAACGTTATCGGCGAGACCGACTATGAGGTTATCTATCCGGCCAAACAGTTCGTGACGTCACAGGATTCGATTGAGCGGGCAATTAAAGGGATCGAAACCGAGCTGGAGGAACGGCTCGAAGAGCTTCGCAAAGCCAACAAGCTCGTGGAGGCACAGCGGCTTGAGCAGCGCACGCGCTTCGATCTCGAGATGATGAGAGAAGTAGGGTATTGCTCCGGTATCGAGAATTATGCCCGCCACATCTCGGGCCGGCCAGCCGGATCACGCCCGGCCTGCCTGTTCGACTACTTTCCGGAGGATTTTCTCCTCGTTGTCGATGAGTCGCACGTGACTGTGCCGCAGATCGGCGGAATGTACCACGGTGACAGGTCTCGGAAGCTCACTCTGATTGAACACGGATTCCGTCTGCCCTCGGCTCTCGATAACCGTCCCATGACGTTTGAAGAATGGGAACAGGCCGTTCGCCAAGTGATCTTCGTCAGTGCCACCCCTTCTGACTATGAGCTGGAAAAGAGCAAGGGAATCATCGTCGAACAGGTGATTCGTCCGACAGGCCTGGTCGACCCTGTCGTGGAAGTCAAGCCCGTCAAAAATCAGATTGACGATCTTATCGCTGAGATACGGTTCCGCGCGGGAAAGAAGGAGCGTGTGCTGGTCACGACATTGACCAAGCGGATGGCTGAGGATCTGACTGACTATCTGACCGACATCAACGTCAAGGTACGGTACATCCATTCTGAAGTTGACGCGCTGGAGCGTGTTGAAATCCTCCGTGATCTTCGCCTTGGTGATTTTGATGTCCTGGTCGGTGTCAACTTGCTGCGCGAGGGATTGGATCTGCCCGAGGTTTCGCTGGTTGCGATCCTTGATGCAGACAAGGAGGGCTTCCTGAGGTCCGAACGGTCTCTGATCCAGACCGCAGGGAGGACTGCGCGAAATCTGAACGGGAAGGTCATCCTTTATGCGGACACCGAAACAGGTTCCATGCGTCGCATGCTCGATGAAACCCGGCGGCGAAGAGCGAAACAGCTCGCTTACAACGAAGAACATCAGATCTCACCCACCACGGTGTACAAGACGGTCGAGGAGGTTCTTGCCGCAACGGCGGTTGCGGACGTCAAGGCCGCCCGCGATGCCCGCCGTGAACGGGCAAAGGTTCCGCTGATTGCAGAGACAGTCCTCCGCTATCTCACCCCCGATCAGCGAAAGGACCTCGTGGGTGAGCTGCGGGCGGAAATGGAGAAAGCGGCAAAGGACCTTGAATTTGAGCGTGCAGCCAGTCTCCGCGATGAGCTCAATAAACTTGAAGAACTTCCTTCCCGGCCGGCTCCTTCAAAACGCCGGATTTGAAGCATTCGTTCTCACCCTCCGTCCGACGACCGCAATCGATTTTCCTTCGTAAACCCCAGGACCAGGGGAGTATGAATGTGTAGACATGAAGGTACGTTTGGCGCGCATCGACGAATCAATTCGCCAGGCCATGGTGGGCATTGTGCAATCGATCCGATCGGCAGGGGATCCATTGGCCGATTTCATATTCCCGCGGGTGTGCTATGCCTGTGGGGGATCACTTGGTCCCGGAGGGGCCAGAATCTGTAGTCCGTGCTTTTCCTCCATGCGCAGGGTTCATGAGAGCGATCCTGCATTTCAGGCGTCGCTACGGCGCGCCGCGGAGTCAGATGCGATTTCCAGCCTCGTGATTCCCTGGTTCTTTGAAAAGGACAGAACCCTTCAGGTGCTCATTCATGAATTGAAGTACCGGAGACGCACTGTCCTCGGGATCGAGCTCGGGAGGGAGATCGGGCGGGTTCTTCTGGCGCGAACGGATGAGAGAATCGATGGATGGATCCCGGTTCCCCTGCACATTTCCAAACTCCGGGAACGAGGCTTCAATCAAAGCTTGTTTATAGGACGAGGGGTAGAGGCGGTGACGGGAACCCCCCGCTTTGACGGTGTCCTTGCGAGGATTCGTTATACACCATCGCAAACTGCGCTTAGTATTCCTCTGCGTGCGAAGAACGTAAGCGGAGCATTCCGCGTACCTCCCGGAGCCGCCCACCGGGTGGAGGGCAGGACACTTCTGCTGGTTGATGACGTCGTCACGACCGGTGCCACAATGCAGGCATGCGGGAGTGCGTTGCGCGCGGCGGGTGCCCGGGCTGTGCTTGGGTGTGCAATTGCGATTGCCCAATAGGGGCGAGTAAGCCGATTTTCTTGACATTCGTTCCGGTTCTTGGTACATTGATCAGCCTCTCTTTGACTTCAACCTCGCATGTTCTTGATTTACAATCACTTTGACCAATCGGAGGTACTTCATGGCTGTGAATATCGGCATCAATGGGTTTGGTAGAATAGGCAGACTGGTTTTCCGGAGGCTCCTTCAGCAGGGCGGCTTTTCGGTTGTCGGCATCAATGATATCACCGATGCCAGGACACTTGCATACCTGCTGAAATATGACTCGATTCATGGAATCTTCGAAGGCGATGTCAAAGCCGAAGAGAACGCAATCGTGGTCAACGGTAAGCGGTTTGGCGTCACTGCGGAGAAGGACCCCTCGAAGCTCCCCTGGAAGCAGCTCGGTGCCGACCTGGTGATTGAAGGAACGGGCATATTCACGAGCAGGGATAAGCTTCAAATGCACATTACGGCAGGAGCAAAGAAGGTTCTTCTCACTGCGCCGCCGAAAGATGAAGTGGATGCGACGGTCGTTCTTGGCGTCAACGACGACGTGCTGACCGGCAAGGAAGTGTTCATTTCCAATGCTTCCTGCACGACCAACTGTCTGGCTCCTATGGTGAAAGTGCTGCACCAGACATTCGGCATCGAGCATGGATTCATGACGACGGTGCATTCCTACACGAATGACCAGCGCCTCCTGGACCTTCCGCACAAGGATCTCCGCAGGGCAAGGGCTGCTGCGTTGTCCATCATTCCGACCACTACTGGCGCCGCGCGGACGGTGGGCAAAGTTATTCCCGAGCTGAAGGGGAAACTTGACGGATTTTCTCTTCGTGTTCCCACCCCCGATGCCTCCATTACCGACTTTGTGGCCGTGCTGAAGAAGCCGGCAACAAAAGAGCAGGTCAACGATGCGATGAAGCAGGCGTCGATGACAACAATGAAAGGCATCTTGCAGTACACCGAAGAGGAGCTCGTATCCACGGATATCATCGGCAATGAGTATTCCTGCATCTTCGATTCGAAATTGACGATGTCCATGGGCTCCACGGTTAAAGTCTTCGGTTGGTACGACAACGAATGGGGATTCTCCTGTCGCGTTGTGGACTTGCTGAAGAAAATCGCCTAACTCGTTCAACTCCGGCACCGAACGTGCCGGAGTTTTTTTAGTACCGATCTGCATCCGAGGGACCTGAATGAATACGCTGACATTAGATGACATTCTCCTTAAGGGGAAGAAAGTCCTCCTCCGGGTGGACTTCAATGTCCCGATGACGCCGGACCTTCACGTTGCGGACGACACACGCATCATCGAATCGCTCCAGACTATCCGGAAGGTCATGAGCGGGGGGGCATCGCTCATTATCATGAGCCACCTCGGCAGGCCAAAGGGACGCCCGAATCCCGAGTTTTCGTTGAAGCCGGTCGCGGACTATCTTGCCACCCTGCTGAATCATCCCGTGAAGTTCGCGAAGGACTGCATCGGACCGGAGGTGCGGGAGATGGTCAATGCTCTGAAGCCGGGTGAAATCCTCATGCTCGAAAATCTCCGGTTCCATCCCGAGGAGGAAGCCAACGACGAGGCCTTCTCAAAGGAGCTGGCCAGCTACGGCGACGTGTTCGTGAACGATGCCTTCGGTTCGGCGCATCGCGCACACGCTTCCACGGAAGGGATCACGCACTTTGTGCGTCCGAGCGTTGCGGGGTATCTGATGAAGAAGGAAATTGATTATCTTACGAGTGCCGTCTCCAATCCTGCGCGTCCCTACGTGGCAATCCTCGGGGGCGCGAAAATCTCCGGAAAGATAGATGTCATCCAGAATCTTCTTCCCAAAATCGACGCCCTTGTGATCGGCGGAGGAATGGCGTTCACATTCTTCCGTGCCCAGGGACTCGAAATAGGGGATTCGATGGTTGAAGAGGAGAAGATCGATCTTGCCAGGGACTTGCTCAAAGAAATGAAGGAGAAGCACAAGCGTTTTATTTTGCCGGTCGACTGTGTGATCGCGGACCGGTTTGAGAATGACGCCAACAGAAAGGTCGTTCCTGTGACGAAGATCCCTCCGGGGTGGCGCGGCCTGGATATCGGACCCGAGACCGTGAAGGTGATCAACATGGAAATCCGGCGGGCCAAGACCATCGTGTGGAATGGTCCGATGGGAGTCTTTGAAATGCCCAACTTCGCCAACGGGACGCTCGAGGTCGCGCGTTTGCTCGCGGAGGCAACGAAAGCGGGTGCCAAGACAATCGTCGGCGGGGGAGATTCCGCCGCGGCGGTGGCAAAGGCAGGATTTGAGACGCAGATCTCGCATGTGTCCACCGGTGGGGGCGCATCACTGGAGTTTCTGGAAGGCCGTGTCCTTCCCGGCGTTGCGGCGCTTGAGGCACGGTGAACCATTCCAAACCGGCGTGTGTTGAAGTGGTTGCAGGGATCTGAGAGGAGAGGCTCCAGGTAATGTCATACGGCGGTGGCAGCGGTCTGGGACGGTACATGCGTCCGAGTTTCTTTGGCGGGTTTTCGCTTTTCCCCCCGGTCATCAAGATGTTGCTCATCAGCAACTCTCTGATCTGGGTCGTTTTCGGATTCCTGCTTCCGAATTTCACCTTCCACGATATACCCATCTTTACCATCTTCTCGGAGTATCTTGCCCTCTGGCCGCTGGGGCCAAATTTCTGGCCGTGGCAGCTGTTGACATACATGTTTGTCCATGGAAGCTTCGGGCATCTCTTTTTTAATATGCTCGCCCTCTGGATGTTTGGGATGGAGATGGAACATACGTGGGGCTCGAGGCGGTTTCTCCTCTTCTACCTTACATGTGGCGTTGGAGCGGCATTGGCAAACCTTCTGTTCGCGCCCCTGCTCGGCCAGGCGGCCCCGACGATCGGCGCATCTGGCGCCGTGTTCGGCGTCCTGGTTGCCTTCGGGATGCTTTACCCGGACCGTCCTATCTATCTCTACTTTCTGCTTCCCATCAGAGCCAAGTACTTCATCGCGGCGTATATCGGACTGGAAATTTTCTACGGTGTGACTGGGACAAGTCAGGGCATCGCGCATGTTGCTCACCTTGGTGGAGCCGCGGTCGGAGCCCTGTTCATCCTTGCCGAGCGCAATTCTTTTCACTTCCGTCAGTGGTTGAATCGCCTCGGAGGGTTTGCGGTGCGCCGCTCGCAGCCCGAGCGATCGCCATGGCGTGTGGAGGACCGTGAGGTCCATGAAGCACAGTTCCATGATGTCGGCGGCGGTTGGAAGCATGATGAGGAACATGAGCCGACACAAGAAGTGGTTGACGCGATCCTGGACAAAATCAGCAAAGGCGGCTACCAGAGTTTAAGTGATGAGGAAAAGAGGATTTTGAACGAAGCCAGCAAGAAAATCCACTGACCAACGCATGGAACTTCCCGTTCTTAACCTCGCAGATCGACCTCCGCTCAAGCCTCACCCCACCTATAAGGTCGGCCTCAGGCGCGCAACCCGTCAGGTAAACATCGGGGGCATCAAAGTTGGCGGCGGTGCGCCGATTTCGGTCCAGACCATGACCAAAACCAAGACCGCTGATGTCGCCGCGACGATTGCTCAAATCATCGGGGCGGCTGAGGCCGGGTGC
>Ga0326726_10004300_pt1 | contig 13003 bp, 12 predicted proteins | sample MHFenrmetagenome_2_FD_207603 | JGI IMG/M metagenome (GOLD analysis project Ga0326726, IMG submission 207603) | Lab enriched peat soil microbial communities from Michigan Hollow, Ithaca, NY, United States - MHF15MN | ecosystem: Environmental > Terrestrial > Soil > Wetlands > Peat | place: USA... | reverse complement strand
AACACCCCCGGCATCAACGCCTTCGCGGTGGCCGAGCACGCGCTCACCCTGATGCTCACGGTGGCGCGCCGGGTGGTCACCCTCGACGCGGAGATGCGCCGGGGCCGGTGGCCGCGCGAGCTGCTGACCCAGTGCCTGGGCAAGACCCTGGGGGTCTTCGGCATGGGCGCCATCGGCGGCCGTCTCGCCACCATCGCCCGCGGCATCGGCATGAACGTGCTGGGCTGGAGCGCGCTCGGCGACGAGGCGCGGATCCGGAAGACCGGCGCCCGTCCGGCCAGCAAGGAGGAGATCCTCACGCAGGCCGACGTGATCAGCCTGCACGTGCGCCTCTCCACCGAGACGCGCAATTTCCTCGGCCGCAAGGAGCTCGCGATGATGAAGCCCACCGCCATCCTGGTCAACACCGGCCGGGGTGCCCTCGTGGACCGCGAGGCCCTGCTGGCCGCCCTGCGCGACCGCAAAATCATGGGTGCCGGGCTCGACGTCTTCCACCAGGAGCCGCTCGCGGCCGACGATCCGATCCTGGCCCTGCCCAACGTGGTCTGCTCCCCGCACAACGCCGGCCAGACCCCCGAAGTCATCCGCGACGGACTGATCGCCGCGGTCGCCAACATCGAGAACTTCCGGCAGGGCAAGCCGAGCAACCTGGTCGTCTCGCCCGGGCGGTAGCGCCTCACCAGGTGGCACCGAAGCCGAATGCGGCGTAGCGTTGATGCGCAGTGTTCGGTCTGTGGGAGCCTCGCGCCAGGGCGTGAGGCGGGTCGACCCCAACCCCGTTTCCCGAAGGAGAACCGACATGGCCAAGGTTCTACGGTGTGGTGATCTGATGCCGGGCTGCAACGCCGTCATGGAGGGCAAGGACGTGGCCGAGGTAATGGCCAAGGGCGCCGCGCACGCGAAGAAGGACCACGGGCTCGCGACGATCCCGCCCGAGATGGTGGCCAAGGTACAGGCCGCCATCAAGGACAAGTAACCGAAGAACCCCTCACCCTTACCCCTCTCCCCTTCGGGGAGAGGGCAGGGTGAGGGGGGACCCTCAGGCGGTCAGGTCGACGAGCACCTTCATCACCGGCCCGCCGCGCAGAGCTTCCTCCATTCCTTCCTGCAGCCCTTCGAGCGGGATCTTCCGGCTCACCAGCGGCGCGAGGGTGACCGCGCCGGCCGCGGCCAGGCGAATCGCTTCCTCCCAGTCCTGGCGGTTGTAGAGCCGGCTGCCGTGCATGGTGACCTCGCGGGCGAACATCGGGTAGAGGTTGACCGGGATGGGCTCGGAGTGGATCGCGACGACGCTCACGGTCCCCCACACCCGCACGGTCTCGGTCATCACGCGCGCGGCCGCCGGATGCCCGGTCACCTCGAAGGCCACGTCGACCCCCTGCCCCGCGGTCCACTCGTTGACGAAGCGCACCGGGTCGGCGTCCATGCCGATCACCTCGAGGCCGAGCCCGCGCAGGAGATCGATCCGGAAGGGGTTCACCTCGCTCACGATCACCCGGGCGCCCCGGTGCCGGCACACCATCGCGATCAGGGCGCCGATCGGCCCGCCCCCCAGCACCAGGACCGAGTCGCCCGCCTTCACCTCCGCGCGCCGCACGTCGTGGGTGGCCACCGCGAGCGGCTCGATCATGGCGGCCTGGTCGTCGCCCAGCGCGGCGGGCACGTGGAGCATGCGCGCCGCGGGCACCGCCCAGTAGTCCTGCATGCCGCCCGGCAGCTCCACGCCGTAGATCTTCAGGCGGTAGCACAGGTAGTAGCCGCCCATCCGGCAGGCGCGGCACTCCCCGCAGGAGTGGATCGGCTCGACCACCACCCGATCGCCCGCCTGGAAGCCGCTCCCCGCCGGCGCCTCCATCACCTCCGCGAAGGTCTCGTGTCCGATGATGCCGCCCTTGGGGATGCGGTGGTCGAGGTGTCCCTGGAAGATGTGCAGGTCGGTGCCGCAGATGCCGGCCCGCCGCACCCGGAGCAGCGCCTGATCGGACGCGCGCGACGGGCGGGCGACGGGGCCGGTGCGAAACGTGCGGGAGCCTTCGTAGAAGGAAGCCCTCATGCGCGATCTCCTTGTCGAGGTGCGGCGCGTCGCGGTGCGGCGCGAGTCGACGCCCCGACTATCTAGGGGTCACCCTTCCCGGTAGTCAAGGGGCTCCCGGAGCCGTGACGCGCGCAGCCGCCAGAGCGCGATGCCCTGCACCAGCAAGGCCACCACGATCGCCACCGCGAAGGCGGCCGCGATGCCGAGCGGCACCAGGCCCACCGCCAGGACCAGGCAGAAGGCCGCGAAGGAGAACAGCCCGAAGAGCAGCCCGCGCAGCACGCTCAAGGCCGCGCCCGCGCCCTGCACCCGGTGGCCGAACGCGCTCAGGATGGCCGCGAAGAGCGGGTAGGTCGCGAGCAGGCCGCTCCACCGCGCCCCGAGCCGCGGAGCGAGCGCGGTCAGCGTGAGCACCACCGCGGTGGCGAGCACCATGCGGGCCGGCAGGTCCCAGCGCGGTGGCGCGGCCGCCGCGGCCCCGCCGGCGACGGCGGGCATCAGGCGAATCGAGACCGCGAGCGCCGCGACGACCAGGCCGAACAGCGCCGCCGGGCCGAGCCCGAAGGGCTGCAAGACCGCGGCGGTGACCGCGTAGGCGGCGGAGCCGGCCAGCAGCGCGGGCGGCCACGAGCCGCGCGTCGCGCTCCAGCCGTAGGCCACGCTGAAGGCGGCCTCCGCGGCGGCGCCGGCGAGCGACCCGACCACCGCGGCGGCCCCGAAGGCCGCGCCGTGGTCGAGCGCGATGAAGAAGGCCACCGGGCCGGTGGTGAGCGGCAGGCCCACGAGCCAACCCCCGACCGACTGGCCCCACCGGCGCCCCGCCAGGGTGGCCGCCCCGATCAGGGCGGGCGTCAGGACGAGCTTGAGCGCCAGGTTGTCCATGGGTCGGCTCGGCAGGGAGCCGGCGTCAGGAGGAGAGTGCGTCGCGCAGGAGCTGGGCCGGATGCCGGGCGGGCCGGCCGGCCAGGTGCTCGATCTGCTGGCGGCAGGACACGCCGGGCGCGACGATCTCGGTGTCCACCGCGGCGGACCTCACCGCGGGGACCAGCCGTCGGTTCCCCAAGCTCACCGAGAGGTCGTAGTGCTCCCGCTCGAAGCCGAAGGAGCCGGCCATGCCGCAGCAGCCCGAGTCCACCTCCGCCACGTCGAAGCCGGCCCACCGGAGCGCGGCCACGGTGGGCGCGGTGCCCACGATCGCCTTCTGGTGGCAGTGGCCGTGGAGCAGCGCCTGCTTTCGCCCGCCGTTGCGGAACGGCAGCGTGAGGCCGCGGGCCTTCTCGCGCAGCAGGAACTCCTCGAGGAGGAACGACGCGGCCGCGACCTGCCGGGCCTCCTCGGTGCGCACCAGCTCCACGGTCTCGTCGCGCAGGGTGAGCAGGCACGACGGCTCGAGGCCGACGATGGCCGCGCCGCGCGCCACCCACGGGTGCAGCCGGGCCACGTTCCACTCCGCGTGGACCTTCGCCTCGTCGAGCATGCCCTTGGAGATGAGCGGCCGCCCGCAGCACTTCTTGTCCACGAGCTGGACGCGGTAGCCGCCCGCCTCCAGCAGCTCCACTGCGGCCCGCCCGATCTCGGGCGCGTTGTAGGTGACGAAGGTGTCGTGGAAGAGCACCACGTCGCCCCGGGGCGCCTCCCGGGGAGCGCGCCGGGCGTCGAACCAGTCGGTGAAGGTCTCGCGGGCGAAGCGGGGCAGCGGCCGGCGCCGGTCGATGCCGGCCATCCGCTCCATGAGCCAGCGGTTCGGCCAGGAGCGCGCGATCCAGTTCGAGATGGGGGCCAGGCGCGAGCCGAGCCAGGAGAGCTTCGCGATGTGGCCGAAGAGCCGGTTCCGCAGCGGGAGCCCGTTGACCGAGTGGTAGTGGTGCAGGAACTCGTACTTCATCTTGGCCATGTCCACGTTGGACGGGCACTCCGCCTTGCAGCCCTTGCACTCGAGGCAGAGGTCCATCACCTCGTAGAGGCGCCGACCCGCGAAGTCGGCCTCCGGCACCTTGCCGGAGAGGACCGCCCGCAGCGCGTTGGCGCGGCCGCGGGTGGAGTGCTCCTCGTCGCGGGTGGCCATGTACGAGGGGCACATGGTGCCCTCGAGCTTCTTGCGGCAGACCCCGACCCCGTTGCACATCTCGACCGCCGCGGTGAAGCCGCCCTGGGCGCTGAAGTCGAGGAGGGTCTTGGGCTCCCACGTCTTGTAGGTCGGGCCGTAGCGCAGGTGCTCGGTGACGCCCGGGCTGCCCACGATGTTGCCCGGGTTCATGAGCCCGCGCGGGTCGAACGCGGCCTTCGTCTCCTGGAAAGCCCGGAACATGGTGGGGCCGAACACGCGCTCCAGGAACGGGCTGCGGGCACGGCCGTCGCCGTGCTCGCTCGAGATGGCGCCGCCGAAGGAGAGGACGAGGTCGAAGATCTCCTCCGCCATCACCCGCACCTGCTCGAGGCCGCGCGCGGTCTTGAGGTTGATCAGCGGCCGGATGTGCAGACACCCCACCGAGCAGTGGCCGTAGTAGGCCGCGTCCGCGCCGTGCCTGGCCATGATCTCGGTGAACCGCGGCACGAACTCGGGCAGGTGCTTCGGATCCACCGCGGTATCCTCGATGAACGCGATGGGCTTCGATTCGCCGCGCGTCCCCAGGAGCAGCCCGAGTCCGGCCTTGCGGAGCTTCCAGATCGACTGCTGCTCGGCGGAGTCGGCTGCGATGTGGGAGGCGTAGCCGAAGCGGCCACGGCTCCGGCGGGCCTCGAGGTCCGCGACCTTGGCCTTCACCTCCTGCTCGGTGTCGCCCGCGTACTCCACGATGAGGATCGCGGCCGGGTCACCCTGGACGAAGCCCATGCGCTGGGACTGCTCGATGTTGTTGCGGGCCAGGTCGAGGATCATCTTGTCGGTCAGCTCGACCGCGTACGGCCCGGTCTCGAGGATGGCCTGCGAGGACTCGAGCGCCGCCTGCATGTCGTGGTAGTGGATCACGTCGAGGGCGGTCGCCTTCGGCTTCCTCACCAGGCGCACCTTCGCCTCCACCACCGTCAGGAAGGTGCCCTCCGAGCCCACGATGAGGCGGGCCATGTTCAGCGGCCGGTCCTTCACCAGCTCGTCCAGGTTGTATCCGCAGACGCGCCGCCAGTGCTTGGGATAGCGGGTCCGGATCTCCGCGTCATACTGCCGGCGGATGCGGTCCACCTCGCGGTAGATCTGGCCCTCGAGCCCGGGCAGACGCATCTTGGCCGCGAACTGCGCCGGCGTCACCTCCCCGAAGGTGGCGCGGCTGCCGTCGGCCAGGACGGTCTGGATCTCGATGACGTGCTCCACCGTGAGCCCGTAGGCGATCGAGTGGGAGCCGCCCGAGTTGTTCCCGATCATGCCGCCGAGCGTCGCGCGGTTCGAGGTGGAGGTGTCCGGGCCGAAGAGCAGCCCGAGGGGGCGCACGTGGTGATTGAGCTCGTCCTGCACCAGGCCCGGCTGTACGCGCGCCCACAGCTCCTCGCGATTGACCTCGAGCACGCCCCCCATGTGCCGCGAGAAGTCCAGCACCACGGCCCGGTTCACGGTCTGGCCGGTGAGGGAGGTCCCGCCGCCCCGGGGCAGGAGCGGCACGCCCTGGGCGTTGGCGATCTCGACCACCGCCTGCACGTCGCCGGCATGCCGCGGGATCACCACGCCGATCGGCTCCATCTGGTACATGGACGCGTCGGTGGAGTACAGCAGCCGGGAATAGGTGTCGAAGCGCACGTCGCCCTCGACGCGGCGCCGCAGCTCGTGCTCGAGGTCGTTCATGGCGGGATTATGGGGCCAAATCCGCGACGTTCGCAACTTCGCCACCGACGCACGTCGCGCGGCTCCGCGAAACCGATGGGTTACAATGGGACCGCCGTTGGCACCTGCTCTGCGCTCAGGGAGGCGCCGGAGGGCATGGATCGATGACCGAGACGACAGAAGGCGGCAAGGGCGCGACGATCCTCGTGGTCGACGACGAGGCGGAGGTGCGCGCCCTGATCCGGGAGGTGCTGACCCTCAGCGGCTACACCGTGATCGACACCGGCGATCCCATCGAGGCCCGGCGCATCGCGGAGAGGCAGTCGATCCAGCTGCTCCTCACCGACGTGGTCATGCCGATCATGAACGGGATCGAGCTCGCCCAGCGCGTGGAGACCGCAAGCCCGACCACGAAGGTCCTACTGATGTCCGGCTACGTCACCGCGGCGGTGAAGACCTCCGGACGGCCGCTCCTGTCCAAGCCGTTCCAGACCGGCGATCTCTTGGCCGCCGTCCAGCAGATGCTCGACTCCCGCTCGGCGTTCCGGCGCCCGGCCCCCCCGACCTCCTCCCGGCCGGGCTTCGGGCCGGTCTGAGCGGCCGCGCGGCGTCCCTGCCGTCCGCGCCCGCCGCGGACTATACTGGAACGGTGCGACGCCTCCTGATCACGCTGGCCTGTCTCGTGCTCGCCGCGCCGGCCGCGGCGGCACCCGCGGCTCCCGCGTTCACCGTCACGCGGCTCGACGGCTCCGGCCACTTCGACTCGCGCGCCCAGATCGGCAAGCACCTGCTCGTGGTGCGCTTCCAGGCTTCCTGGTGCAAGGTCTGTAACGAGGAGGCGGCGGGGATCGAGCGGCTCTACCAGAAATACCGGACGAGCGGCGTGGAGTTCGTCGCCATCCAGGTGCAGGACACGGAAACCGACGCGCGGCAGTTCCTCAAGGCCAACAAGGCGACCTATCCGGCAGGCCTCGACCCACGGCTCAAGATCGCCAACCGATTCGGCTTCCGCGGCACGCCGTACACCGTGGTCATCAACAAGCGCGGGGAGATCGTGGCGCGCGTCCACGGGCGGGCCGACGAGGCCCGCCTCTCGCGCGTCCTCGATCCACTCGTGAAGTCCGCGCCCGCGCGGAAGCCACCCGCGCGGCTGCAGTAGCGCCGCGCGGCAGCGGCGAGCGCGGCCGCCGGCTAGGCCAGGCGGCGCGCGGCGTCGAGACCGCGCACGGTCATCACCAGCACGAAGACGTGGAAGGCGACCCCGATCCAGTCCCGCAGTCCCACGAAGATGAGGCCGTCGAGCGCGTAGATCGCCGCTCCCACGCCGAAGGCCCAGACGCGACCCTGCTGGGCGAAGCGGCCGAGCAGCACGAAGCCGCCGACGATCACCGCGTCCATCACCGCCACGACCCCGAGCCCGCGGCCCGAGTGGGCGGCCAGCGCGTCGGCGAGCTGGGTGATGCCGAGCCCCAGGATGAACCGCCAGTGCTGGCCGCCGAGCGACGCGAGCGAGTTGACGAGCGAGAGTCCCGCCACCCAGTAGAACCAGCGCGCCCCGTTGCGCCGCTGGCGCTCCAGCGTCTCGCGCGTGCCGCCCGCGGCGTGCGCGGAGGCCGGGGCGGGAGGAGCGCTCGGGACCCGCGCGGTCAGGGACGCGGGGGGGACGGGTCCGAAGGTGGGCGAAGGGCGAATCGCGGGCGAGGCCGTGGGCCGCGGGGGCCGCCGGAACGGGCTGGTAGCGCCACTGGCCGTGCTGCCTGGTGTCGAGTCCATGTACGCTCCTCCGTCACCGCCGGTGTCAATCTGTCCAAATCGAGACCGAACGATTCCCCGGACGGGGCTTCAGACGGAGAGCAGCAAGCGGTATGCCAGATCAGGGCTTCAGCATCACCTTGATGGCCCGGTCCTCCTTCCGGTCGAAGATCGCGTAGCCCCGGGGCGTGTCTCCGAGCGGCAGGGTGTGGGTGATGATCCGCGTCGGCGCGAGCCGGCCGGCCTGGATCAGCGGCATGAGCGGCGCGATGAAGTTGCGCGCGTTGCAGATGCCCATGCGCAGAGTGAGGTCCTTGAAGAAGGCCTCGCGCGCGGGAAAGCCGATCGACGACTCGACGTAGACCCCGACCGACGACACGGTGCCGCCCGCGCGCACCGACTGGATCGCCTGGGCGAACGGCACCTCGTGGCCCACGCACTCGAGCACCGCGTCGGGCCCGCGGCCGCGTGTCCGCGCCCGCAGCTGCTCGGCCGGATCCCCGCGGTCGAGATTGATCGGCTCGCCGCCCATCTCCTCGGCAAGCTTCAGCCGGTAGTCCACGCGATCCACCACGAACACGCGGCTCGGCCCGAAGAGATGCGCCGACTGCAGGGCCAGCAGCCCGACCGGCCCCGCGCCGAACACCGCCACCGTGTCGCCCGGGCGGATGGCCGCGTTCTCCGCGCAGACGTACCCGGTGGAGAGGATATCGCCCAGGAAGAACACGTCCTCGTCGGCCATCCCGGCCGGCACCTTCTCGCACATGTGGTCGGCGAACGGCACCCGGATGGCCTCCGCCTGCCCGCCCGGATACTGCTTGCCGAAGCGGCCCCCGAAGACCGCGCGCCCGGTGGTGGTGCACTGGGTGGGCAGCCGCATGCGGCACCACTCGCAAGAGCCGCACGAGATCGAGAAGGGCGCGAGCACGCGGTCGCCCTTCCGGATCTGGCGCACCGCCGGGCCCACCTCCTCCACCACCCCCATGAACTCGTGCCCCATCACCACCCCGGGATCGAGCCCGGCCACCCGCCCGTGGTACTGGTGCAGGTCCGAGCCACAGACCGCGCTGGTGGTGACGCGCAGCACCACGTCGGTGGGATCCACGATGCGCGGGTCCGGCACCGACTCCACCCGCACATCTCCTGGCCCGTGAAGCGTGATCGCCTTCATGCCGTCGTCCTCCGTCGGTCGGTTTCGTAGCGCACGAGGGCCGCGCCGCCCCGCACGGTCGCATCCTTGTCGAGGCTCAGGATCTCGAGGCGGGTCGCGGCGAGCGCCGCCGCGAACGCGTAGCCGGCGAGGCTCGCCCGGAGCCGCGCTTCGAGCGGCCGGAGTGACTTCGCGACGCTACCCGCCAGCAGCAGCCGCTCCGGGTTGAGCCCGTTCACGATGACGGCCAGCCCGGCCCCGAGGGCCCGGCAGACCTCGTCCACGATCTCCTCGGCCTCCACCCGGCCGGCCGCGGCGAGGCGGAAGACCTCGTCCGCGCCGATCGGCCGTCCCAGGCGCTCCTCGCCCCGCCGCGCGATGTCGGTGCCCGAGACGTAGGTCTTGAGGCAGCCGCGGCCGCCGCAGATGCAGGGCCGCCCGTCGAAGTTGATGGGCACGTGCCCGAGCTCTCCGCCGAAGCCGGCCGCCCCGCGGTGCAGGCGGCCGTCGAGGACGATGCCGCCCCCGACGCCGGTGCCGAGGGCCAGCATCACCAGCGACCGCGCGCCGCGCCCCGCGCCCCACGTCCACTCGGCGAGGGCCAGCGCGTTGACGTCGTTGTCGACGAAGACCGGCACGCCCACGCGGGGACCGAGCCGCGCCGCGAGCGGCACCCCGACCAGCTCGGGTGCGTAGTGGACGTCGACCCCGACCACCCCGCGCTCCGCGTCCACCGTCCCCGGCACCCCGATGCCGACGCCGGTCACCGTGACCCCGCGCGCCCTCGCGCCGTCCTGGAGGCGCGCGAGCAGCTCCACGATGGTCTCGAGCGCGGTGCCGACGCCGCGCTCGTGCGTGGGCGCCTGGACGTGCTCGAGCACCCGCCCGTCCGCGCTCACGAGGCCGGCGGCCACCGTGGTGCCGCCCACGTCCACCCCGATCGTGACGCCGCTCACCGGCCGGGCGCTCCCTACAGGTTCCCGAAGTGGATGAGCCGGATCCCTTCCTGCTCGATGAGGGCGCGCGCCTGCGGATCGGTGAGCCCGGTCATCTCGGTCTCCCGCTGGCGGCCGTAGCGGCTGTAGGAGAGATCGTCGTCGTAGTAGCCGGGATGGGTCATGAACTCGGTGACCCCGCCGGGCAGCTCCCGCAGGTGGGCGAGCACGCGCTCGGACGACCAGTAGGCATCGGGTCCCGACTCGCCCATGAAGTGGTCCGGGGTCTTGAGCGCGAGCTTCCGGGCCATCGCCCGCACCTCGGGATCCTGGGTCCGCACCGGCACCTTGATGGCCCGCGCGAAGTCCAGCACCAGCTCGAGGATGGGCTCGTGTCGGCCCACGTGGTGGTGCGAGTCGAGATGCGTCGGGAAGCGCCCCATGATCCGGCGGAACTCGTCGATCTGCATCCCGAGCTCGATGCGCGCCTCGTCCTTCCGGGCCCGCCGCGCCGCCTCGCGCGCGTCCCGCACGAAGCGCCCCTCACCGTCGACCAGCGAGGCCACCCGCGTCGCGGGCGCGACCGGGGGCCCGAGGGTGAGGTTCATGTGCAGGCCGACGCCCAGTCCCGAGCTCTTGAGCGCCTCGATCAGCGCCGGGTCCACCGGCCGGTTGACCAGCAGCGTGGTGCTCGTCACGATGCCGCGCCGGTGCGCATCGAGGATGCCGCGGCTCACCCCGGCGGTGAGGCCGTAGTCGTCGGCGTTGACGATGAGCGAGCGGGCCGGCTTCATCAGGAGCCCCCCTTGGCCTTGGTGCCCTGCACCACGTAGCGCTCGACCGTCGCGGGCAGCCCGCTCCGCGGCAGCGTGCCCTCCGCGTCGACGGCGCGGATGTGCTCGAGTCGCTCGTACCCGATCCGGGGAAAGGCCTGGGTCTCCTGCCCGAGGATGGCCGGCTCGAGCCCGGCGTCGGCGAGCTTGCCGAGCGCGGCCTTGATGCCGAGGAACCCGAAGAGCGTGAAGACGAGCCGGCCGCCCGGCCGGAGGTGCGCCGGGGCACCCGCGATCACCCGGTCGAGCAGGCTCCAGCCGTCGCGGCCCCCGTTGTCGGCGGCGGCCACCGCGTCGGGCCGCTCGCGGTCGGGCGGCGTCGGCATCTGGGGCGGGCTGGTGCAGATCAGGTCGAACGCGAGCCCGCGCACCGGCTCGAAGCCGTCGCCGAGCCGGACGTCCACCAGGTCCGCCACCCCGTTGAGCACCGCGTTCTCCCGCGCGCATCGCGCCGCGGCCTCCACCACGTCGGTGGCGATCACCCGGGCGCCCGCCCGCGCGGCCCGCACCGCGGCCAGGCCGATGCCGGTGCCGATCTCGAGGACGCGCTCGCCCGGGCGCGCGTGGAGATGGCGGCAGAAGAGCAACGAGCCCGCCTTGGGCGGCTGCGCCCCGTCGGCCACCTTGAAGGTGGCGCCCTCGTAGACGAAGAGGAGCACGCCGCGATCGTCGGTCACTTGCCCATCACCCGCCGGAAGTAGAGGCGGAGCGCCTCCTTCAGCTGGGCGCGGGCGCCCGCGCCGGTCTGCGCGTCCTCGAGCTGCTCGATGTCGATCGACAGCGGCACGCCTTCCTTCTTCACTCCGTCGAGCTCGGCGGTGAGCCCGCAGCGCTCGTCCGACTCGGTGAACACCACCCGCGCCCGCGTGAAGCTGCGGTCCTCCTGGGCCAGCTGCTCGATGGTGTCGGTGAGCAGGCGCCGGATCGCCTCCTGCTCGGGCGCGGGCACCGTGGAGAATGCGGCGGTCAGGCTGATCTCGGCCATGGTCAGATCCCGGCCGCGGCGGCCGCGCCGAGGGGGTCGAGACCGGCCTCGAGCCCGCGCTTGCCGATCCGGATGGCCACCGGGCGGGAGAAGTAGAGCGTGCCGTAGCTCTGGTGCTTGGGCGCCACGTCGTGGCCCATCCGGCGGAGCGCGGCCAGCGACCGCTCACCCGCACGGTCGTCCACCCAGAGCTCGCCGCCCTCGGTGTGAAGCCGCGGGGCCTCGATCGCGGCCTGGGGCGAGTCGCCCGCGTCGGCCATGTTGGCGATGACCTGCGGGATGGCGGAGACGATCTTGCGGCCGCCGGGCGCGCCGACCGTGAGGTAGGGTGCGCCCTGCCGGAAGCCCAGGGCCGGCACCATGTTCACGACCGGGCGCTTGCCCGCGGCCACCGAGTTGGCGCGGCCCGGTTCCGGGTCGAACCAGAGCATGCCGTTCTGGAGCAGGATGCCGGTGCCCGGCACGACCATTCGTGAGCCGAACAGGGACACCGCGGTGTTGGTGAGCGAGACCATGTTGCGCTGGCGGTCCACCGCGCAGATGTGGGTGGTGCAGTCGCCGCCCTCGGTGGCCATGCGGCGGCGGGCCCGCGGGGCGGCCGCCTTGCCGCGACCGAGGCCACCCACCGCGAGGTCGTGCGCCCAGGCGTCCGGCGGCTTGGCGTCGCTGCGCGGGCCGGCGGCGCGGAGCCCCGCCGCCACCTCCGCGGCGTGCTCGCGCGAGGCGAGCCCCCGCCACGGCACGCGCACCGCGAGCGGGTCGGCCAGGTGGCGCAGGCGATCGAGGAACGCGTAGCGCACCGCCTCCGCGCGCAGATGGAGCCCGCCGGGCGTCTCGTAGCCCACCTTCGCGGCCGGGAACTGGGCGAGGACGTTCAGCATCTCGACCGCGGTCGGGCCGCCGGTGGCCCCGGGCGAGAACACGAGGTCGAGCCCACGGTACTTCACGGTCAGGGGCTCGACCACGCGGGGCTCGTAGTGCTGGAGGTCGCTCTGGCGGAGAAACCCGCCGGTCCGTCGCATCTCCTCGTCGATGGCCTGCGCGATCGCGCCGCGGTAGAAGGCGGCCGGCCCCTCCCTGGCGATGAGGCGGAGGCTCCGGCCGAGATCCGGCTGCCGCAGCACGTCGGCCGGAGCGAGCGCCGCGGGGCGGTAGACGTAGTGACCGTCGCGCAGGTAGGCGCGCGCGGTCTCCGGAAATTCGGCCAGCTCCTGACAGTGCGGGGCGATGGACAGGGTCACGTACCAGTCCACCGGAAAGCCGTCCTCGGCGAGGCGGATCGCGGGCGCGATCACGTCGGCCAGGTCCATGGTGCCGAAGCGCTCCAGCGCCAGGCAGAGGCCGGCCACCGAGCCCGGGATCGCCACCGACTTCGGCCCGAAGTTGTTGGCGTCGTCCACCACCCGCCGCCACGGGAAGAGGGCCTGCGCGATGCCCTCGGCCAGCTCGAAGCAGCTCTCGTGACAGGCCGCGGGCGCCTGCACGTTGAAGTCCAGCGCGACCGTCTCGCCGCGCTTGGCCAGGTGCACGAGCATGGTGCCCCCGCCCGCCAGCGACGACAT
>Ga0326726_10004299_pt1 | contig 13005 bp, 12 predicted proteins | sample MHFenrmetagenome_2_FD_207603 | JGI IMG/M metagenome (GOLD analysis project Ga0326726, IMG submission 207603) | Lab enriched peat soil microbial communities from Michigan Hollow, Ithaca, NY, United States - MHF15MN | ecosystem: Environmental > Terrestrial > Soil > Wetlands > Peat | place: USA... | reverse complement strand
TCGTCAGAAAAAGCTCGTGCCATCAGCTCTATCGCAGAGACGCCAGCACCAGCAGCTTACATTCAAAATTTATCTCAGGGTATATCTACCTTGGAACTGCTCTAGCCTGCCGGGGAACTGGCCCGACCAGAACAAGTCAGGCCGCAAAGAGTAGCGTCATCCATGCCCTGTGTTTCCAAGGCATCCCATGGTTACGCCCGCTATCTAACCAACAAGAGATTAGCTGGAGGAATCATCATCCGGGAGGAGCAGCACGTGAACTGGGATCAGATTGAAGCCAAGTGGAAACAGCTCAAGGGCGAATTGAAAATGAAGTGGGCGAAGCTTACCGACGATGATCTGAACTTCATTGCTGGCAAGAAGGATCAGCTCGTGGGCAAGCTTCAACAGAGATACGGTATCAGCAAAGAGGAAGCCCAAAACCATGTCGAAAATTGGAACCCGGAGACCGCGGGCGCCACGAAGACTGAGCCCCTGCGTGAGCGCAAGGTAGGTTAACTGACTACTCGCGACTCACGAAGTCACCACGCCGCCGCCCAGCGATGTCCCCGTACATCCGCTCCAGCCTTAATCACCCCGTTTGCACTGTCGTACTCAATCATGGTTGGCGAGCTGGGATGTTGCCAATCGCCCAGCATAATCAGTTTGTGCCCCAGCGTGCGCAGCTTTTCCAGCGTCGCCGGTGGGAACCGGCCTTCCATTTGCAATCCCAGCGGATCATCACCATGGTCGTCGAACGAGCTGTACATGGCCACGGAATTGAACCGCGGCGCCTCCACGGCTTCCTGCGGCTGCATCCCGAACTCCACCACGTTCAGAAAAATCTGCAGCATGGTCTGGTCCTGACTGTCGCCGCCGGGCGTGGAAAACGCCAGCCACGGCTCGCCATTTTTCAGCGCGAGGGTCGGCGTCAGCGTGATCCGCGGCCTCTTGCCCGGCCCAATCTGATTGGGATGACCCGGCGTCAGCACAAACGCCTGCGCGCGCTGCGTCAGCGGAATTCCGGTGTCGCCCGCCATCATCGCCGGAATCCACGCGCCGCTTGGGGTCGCCGAAAACATGTTTCCAGCCTGATCAATCACGTTGACGCACGTCGTGTCCTGATGCTCGCCATTGCGGCAGCACAGCCGCGCCTTGGCGAACTCCGGCGGCGCCTCCGCTTTCATCCGCTCCGGATCGCCCACCCGATGCTCCGCCGAAGCCTGCGTCGCGCTGATCAGCTCACGCCGCACCGTCGCATACTCTTTCGAGATCAATTGCGCCGGAATCTTGCTGAACTCGGGGTCGCCGTAGTACGCGTCGCGATCCGCGTACCCGAGCTTCATCGCCTCAACAATCGTATGCACGTACTCGGGCGAGTTGTGTCCCATGCGCTTCAGGTCGAAGCCTTCCAGCAGGTTCAGGTTCTCCAGCATCACCGGGCTCTGGCTCCAGTAGCTGACCTTGTACACTTCCACCCCGCGATAACTCGTCTTCAGCGGCCGTTCCACCTTGGCCTTATAACCCGCGAAGTCGCGCTCGCGCAGCAGGCATCCGTTTTTCTCGCAGTATTTGCCGATCTTCTTCGCTACCGGACCGCGATAGAAGTAATCGCGCACTGCATCCATCGCTCCCGCGCGCTTTTTGCGCTTCGCCTTCCGCTCCACCTCGGACATCTGTTGCAGTGTGCGCGCCAGCTCCGGCTGACGCCACACCGTCCCCTGCTCCACCGCTTTTCCTTTCGGCTTGTATACCCGCTTTGAGTGCGGCCACTTGGAGTACGTCGGCTCGTGCTGCCGCAGCGTGCCCGCTAGACGCTCGTCGGCCGGAAATCCCTGCGCCAATTCGATCGCCGGCTCGATCACCTCCGTAAAGCTCATCGTGCCAAATTCCTTCAGCGCCACCAACAGCCCGTCAATCACTCCGGGCACAATCGCGCTCAGCGGCCCGTACGCCGGAATAATTCCGCCGCGTCCTTGGATCATTACCGGAAACGGTCCGCGCCGCGGGTCATCCGGCGCCAGGTTCAGGAAGAACGACGAGGTCGCCAGTTCGGGCGCCACGCCGCAACCGTTGACCGCCATCACCGGCTTGCTCTTGAGCTTGATCAGGATTGGCGTCTCGCCGCCCAGCCCGAAACTCACCTGCTCCACTACGCCGGCGGCGAACACCGTCGCTACGCCCGCATCCACCGCGTTTCCGCCTTTCTGCAGCATGCGCATCCCGGCCTCCACCGCCAGCGGATGCCCCGCCGCCACCACCCCTCGCCGTCCCATCACCTGCGGCTTCAGCGTCGTGGGCACAAAGCTGTGCGGCGTGTACGAGCCCTTCTCGGTCATGTGGCCACTCCTTAAGGAAAACCCTCAATCTACCACCGAGTCACCGAGGACACCGAGACGCACCGAGAAAACTTCTTCAAGAATTCTCGGCGAACCTCGGTGTCCTCGGTGACTCGGTGGTGAATTGGAATGTGAACTAGAACGCGATTTTCGTCAGAACCGCCAGCAGCACAAACCCGGAAATCAATCCCAACGACGGCGACTTCGACTCCGACTGCGCGTGGCTCTCCGGAATCAACTGGTCCGACGCCACGAAGATCATCGCGCCCGCGGCCAGCGCCATGCCGAAGGGCATCATGCCGTCGAGTTTCCCGGTGAACCACACGCCCACCGCGGCAGCCAGCGGTTCGGTCAATCCGGAAAGCGACGCCCACGCGATCGCCTTCAGCCGCGATGCTCCCGCGGCGCGCAGCGGCATGGCCACCGCCAGTCCTTCGGGAATGTTCTGCAGCGCGATGGCAATGGCCACAATCGCGCCCAGCCCTTTGGTTCCGCTGCCGAACGCCACCCCGATCGCCAGCCCCTCGGGCACGTGATGCAGCGTCAGCGCCGCCGCCATCAGCAGTCCTAAGCGCTTGCTTCTGCCAGTGAGTTGCGGCGCGAAGTGTGGTTCCAGGTGCGGAACCGCGAGTTCCAGCAGATAAACTATCAACGCGCCGGTCAGCAGTCCCGCGGTCACCGCCACGATCCCGTTGTGCGACGACAGCGCCGGCCACAGCAGCGTAATCGACCCTGCCGCCAGCATCACGCCCGCCGAAAATCCCAGCAGCGTGTCGTACACGCGTCGCGAAATCCGCGGCAGCAGCGCGATCAGCACACCGCCGATCCCGGTCGCCAGTCCGGCCAGCAAGCTCGCCAGCAACGCGGCTTTCATGAATCCCGATTCCTCAGAATCACACCTCGACAAAAACGCCCGGCCACTCGGAGCCGGGCGCGCTAACTGCTAACTCCTAACTGCTAACTCCTAATACGCAAACCCGTCCGGCTGGCTCACTGCGCCCACCCGCACCTGCCGGTCGATAAACCCGCGTCCGGCTTCCAGCGCCGCGCGATTCATCTTCACCAGTTCGGGTTTTTTCACCATGGCTTCGATCACCGCCATCGCCGTTTCCGGTGACAGGCATTCCGTCTCTTCCAGCAGCGCGCCCAGCATGACGACGTTGGCCACTTTCGCCGATCCGATCTTGTCGGCCACTGCCGACGCCGGCAGGCAGACCACGCGCGCCTGTGCCACCGCAAAATCTTCCGGGAGACTGTCGCGGTTGTAGAGGATCAGTCCCCCGGGCGCCACTGTGGGCGCAAACTTGCGCAGCGACTGTTCGTTCATCGCCACCAGAACTTCCGGATGCGCGATCAGCGGCGACCCGATGCGCTCCTTCGACAGGCACAGATGGCAATGGGCGCTGCCCGAGCGCATCTCCGGCCCGTACGACGGCAGCCAGCTCACTTCCATCTCCTCGCGCATGCCCATCTCCGCCAGCAGCACGCCCATCAGCAGCACGCCCTGTCCGCCGAATCCCGCTATCTTGATGGCGCATGGCTTGCCGTGATGACGTGGGAACTTGATGGGCCCTGGTCTCATGCCCGCGTCTTGGCACAGTCCCAGCACCTCGGCCACGCTTTGCTGCGGAACGTCGATTCTCGGCATTTCGACCTTGCGATCGCGGAACACGCCGAGCGGAAACACCGGGATCATTTTTTCGGCGACGAACTTCCGCGCTTCCACCGGATCCTGCTTCCAAATCGTCGGGCACGGCGACAGGATCTCCACCAGCGAAAACCCGGCGTTATCGCGCTGCAACTCCAGCGCCTTGCGCACCGCCTTGCGCGCCTTCATGATGTTCTTGTTGTCCGAAAGCGCCACCCGCTCGATGTACACCGGTGCTTCCAGCGTCGCCAGCATTTCTGAAACGTGCAGCGGGAAACCCTCATTCGATGGGCGCCGTCCCCACGGGCTGGTCGTCGACGTCTGTCCGACCATGGTCGTCGGCGCCATCTGCCCGCCGGTCATGCCGTAGATGGCGTTGTTGATGAAGAAGACCGAGATTTTCTCGCCGCGATTGGCGGCGTGGATAATCTCCGCCGTCCCAATCGCCGCCAGGTCGCCGTCGCCCTGGTAGCTGATCACGATCTTGTCCGGGCAGGCACGCTTGATGCCCGTCGCCACCGCCGGCGCGCGCCCGTGCGCCGCCTGCACGTTGCCCGTGTTGAAGTAGTAGTAGGCGAATACCGAGCAGCCCACCGGGCTCACGAAGATGGTGCGCCCCTGCAGCCCCAACTGCTCGATCGCCTCGGCGATCAGCTTGTGCGCCACGCCATGCCCGCAACCCGGGCAGTAGTGCGTCTGGTGCTGCAACTCGCCTTTGCGCTCGTAGCGGTCGTAAAAAACCGGCGACTTCTCGTGGATGATCTCGTATTCCGCCACCCTAGCCTCCGCGTTTACTCGCCAATCGGTAACTAACAACTAGCAACTGTTGCTAAACTTCCGCTCCCACCAACTCCAGCATCTGCCCGTGCACTTCTTCCACCGACGGCACATTCCCTCCGACCCGCGAATACAGCTCCACCGGCACTTTGCCGTTCACCGCCAGCCTCACGTCCTCCACCATCTGTCCGGTGCTCATCTCCACGGTCAGCACCGTCTTGCATCCCGACGCGGTCCGCAACAGCGCCTGCGACGGGAACGGCCACAGCGTGATTGGCCGGAACAATCCTGCCCTCAGGCCCTGCGCCCGCGCCTGCTCCACCGCCGAGCGCAACACGCGCGACACGATCCCGTACCCCACCAGCAGGATCTCCGCATCGTCGGCCATGTAGGTTTCGTGCCGCGGCTCGAGCTGTTGCGCCAGCCGGTACTTGGACTCCAGCTTGCGCTCGTGCTTTTCCAGGTCATCGGGTTCCAGGTAAATCGAACTGATCAGGTTGCGCTGCGTCTCCGGAGTTCCCTTCACCGCCCACGGTTTCTCCGGCGCGGTGATCTCCGTTTCTTCCAGCTCGATCGGCTCCATCATCTGTCCGACAAAGCCGTCGGTCATCACGATCACCGGATTGCGATACCGGTCCGCCAGTTCGAAGGCGAGAATCGTCAGGTCGGCCATTTCCTGCACCGACGCCGGCGCCAGCACCAGGTTGTGATAATTCCCGTGCCCGCCACCCTTCACCATGGCGAAGTAGTCGCTCTGTTCCGGCGCGATGTTCCCCAGCCCGGGCCCGCCGCGCACCACGTCCACAATCACGCACGGCAGCTCCGAGCCGCACAGGTAGGAGATTCCTTCCTGCATCAGGCTCAGCCCCGGCCCCGACGACGCCGTCATCACCCGCACGCCGGTGGAAGCCGCGCCGTACACCATGTTGATGGACGCGACTTCGCTCTCCGCCTGCACGAAAGTCCCGCCGATTTGCGGGATGTACAGCGCCGCGTACTCGGCAATCTCGCTCGCCGGAGTTATCGGATATCCGTAGTACGCGCGGCATCCCGCCAGCACCGCGCCCTTCACCACCGCGACATTGCCCTTACATAGCTGTCGCATTCGCCGCCTCCGTCCCGGCAAGCCGGGACGCTGCCACTCGGTAGACCGTAATCGCGCCCGGTTCCGGGCAGCAGTAGTAGCAGATACCGCACCCGGTGCAGCCTTCGCCGGCATACTTCGCCGGGTGCACGCCGTAGGCATTCATTTCGCTCGCCAGCGCCAGGCACTTTGGCGGGCACGATTCCACGCATAGGCCGCAGCCCTTGCATTCCTCCAGGTCGATTGTCACTTTGCCGCGCGACACAGCCGCCATTGGTCACCTCGTCACCGCATGTGGGTGCCCCGTCCTAGCCCGGGTTTTCCCAGGGCGGGGGTATTCTTGGTGGTGCCCCACATCTGCCCGAATCTGGCAGATGTGGGGCTTTCCCCGAACGCTTGCGCCTTCCGCCGGTTGCCTTGGGCCCTGCGCCCTGCCCCTGGAGCCTGAAGCCTTGCGCCTTGGCCTAGTCCTGTTGTGCCCCCACCATCGTCACCAGGGGCCTCTGCAGCCACTTGGTGCGCTCGCAGTACTCGTACAACGAATCGCGGAACTTCGGATGCGCGATCTGGATCAGGGCCTCGGCACGCTGCCGGATGGTCTTGCCATGCAGGTAGGCGATGCCGAACTCGGTTACGACGTAGCGTATGAGTCCGCGCGAAGTCACCACGCCCGCGCCCGGATCCAGCATGGGAGAGATGCGCGAGACGGTGTCGTTCTTGGCCGTGGCCGGCAGCGCGATGATCGGCTTCCCGCCCTTGGAGCGCGACGCTCCTCGCAGGAAATCCACCTGCCCGCCGATACCGCTGTAAAAATAGGTGCCGATCGAGTCGGCGCAGATCTGGCCCGTCAAATCCACCTGCAACGCCGAATTGATGGCCACCATCTTGTCGTTGCGCGCGATCTGCATCGGATCATTGGCGAACGCGTTCGGCCGGAACTCGAACAGCGGGTTCTCGTTCACGTAGTCGAACAGCCGCTTGCTGCCCAGCACGAACGCCACCACGATCTTGCGCGGCAGCAGCGTCTTGCGCGCCCCGTTGATGATCCCGGCTTCGATCAGCGGGATCACCCCGTCGCTCACCAGTTCGGTGTGCACCCCCAGGTCCTTGCGGTCGGTCAGGTACGGCAGCACCGCGTCCGGGATGCCGCCGATCCCGGTCTGCAGCGTCGCGCCGTCCTCGATCAGCGTCGCCACGTGCCGCGCAATCGCCCGATGCGTCTCCGTGATCTCCACCCGCGGCGTCTCGCACAGCGGTCGCGACGTCTCCACGAACGCGTCGATCTTCCCGACGTGCACGAAGGTGTCGCCGTAGGTCCGCGGCATCTGGTCGTTCACCTGCGCCACCACGTATTTGCCGCACTTCACCGCCGTCATCGTTGTGTCCACGCCCACGCCCAGCGAACAGTATCCGTGCGCGTCCGGCGGCGATACTTGGATCAACGCCACGTCCAGTGGCATGGCGCCGCTTTCGAACAGGCTCTCGATCTCGCTCAGGAACACCGGCGTGTAGTCCGCCCGCCCCTCGTTGACGGCCTTGCGCACGTTGCCGCCGATGAACATCGCGTTGTGCCGGAAGTGTCCCTCCATCTCCGGCGCCACGTAGGGCGCGCTGCCCATGGTCATCATGTGCACGATTTCCACGTCCCGCACGTACGGCGCCCGCTCGATCAGCGCCTCCACCAACACCTCCGGCTCGGCGCAGCCGGGGTGGATATACACCCGCATCCCCGACTCCACGCAACGTAGCGCGTCCCCCGCGTTTAACAACTTGCGCTTGTAATCAACGTCCCACGACATGCGCTACCTCTCTTTCCTTCACCGCCCGCGCTGCTTCGTATCCCCGCGCCGCGTAGTACATCGCCCGGTCGAAGAACTGCTCCAGCAGATTCAGCATTTCCATTTCGCCGAACACTTCCGCCGCCTTTCCCAGGCTGGCTTCCTGCTGCAGGAACTCGCACAGGTGCTCGCGGGTTAGAATGATGGCGTACATCAATTCGCTCAGCAGCACACCCTGCTGCTCGCGTTGCATGCCGATCGCCGTGTACCTCCGCGCTACATCTTCCTCTCTCTTGCTCGTCAGCCATTCCCCCAGGTGATCGTACACCTCGTAAACGCGTTGCCGGAATTCCTCCCGCGACACGTACTTGAAGCTCCCGCACTTGTCGCTGTTCTGCAGCTTCATCAGCATGGTTTCCGCCAGCCGGTCGGAATGCATTTCAATCAGTTGGACCAGACGAGTCGCCAATGGTGCCATCACTTCCCTCCTTCTTCTGCCCGAGCCCGGCGAAACCTCCCCGCCAGGCCGTTTTCCAGGCGTCAGGTTTGCGCCGTCCGGTTGTTGACGGCTGAAGACTGACGACCAAAGACTTCATGTTTGGCGTGTCAACTGGTACCTCGGGGTCCCCGGAACGCGCCGCTGGGGCGCATTCTGGAGTGCCTACCTGCCGCTCGGAACCACATCATCACACCGCATTCTCATGGACGAGTTTCAGGGATTGCGAACTGAAACTGAAATTGAAACTGCTTTCAATGTCCGGCATGCGCCATTTCTTTTTCCAGCCTGGCGGCATGCGCTTCTTCATAGCCTAGCGCTGCGTAGTACATCGCCCGGTCGAAGAACTGCTCCAGCAACTCCAGCATTTCCAGCTCGCCGAAGACTTCCACCGGCTTTTCCACGTTGGCTTCGCGCTTCAGATAATCCCACAGATGCTCGCGCGTCAGCGTGATGGCCTGGATCAACTGGCTCATCGGCACGCCCTGCGCTTCGCGCCGCCTGCCGATCTCCGTATAACGTCGCGCCACGTCCTCTTCCTTCTTGCCCAGCAGCCACTCGCCCAGGTGATCGTAGACTTCGTAGACCCTCTGCCGGAAATCATCCGGGGGCACGCGCTTGAACGCTTTGCATTTTTCGCAGTTTTGCAGTTTGACCAGCAGCCCCTCCGCCAGCCGGTCAGCGTGGGTTTCAATCAGTCGGACTAAGCGATACGCCAGCAGCATAACCGCCTCCTCGCCTCATAAAGCCTGGCCAAACGGACCTGCAACCTCTCCCGTTCGCCAAGACGGTTTTCATGTTTGGGTGCCAGCGTTCCTTCTCTCTGGGCCCACATCCCTTAACTCCAAAGTGTGGGCTGGCACCCCGAATTTAGCCGTGACTGTCATCACAATTACCCGTGATATCCCTCACTTCCCGTTCCCGTTTTGCTCAGTTCCATCCCGGTTTCGGCTGGAGCTTGCGCGCGTGCCCCGTCCTGGCCAGGTTTTGCCCGCCAGCACATTCCAATCTCCGTAGGCCCCGCGCATCGTCACTCCTGCCGTAAATTCATCTCACTCTGTAGGCCCCGGTGCCGGGTGCCCCGTCCTAGCCAGGTTTTGGCTAGGGCGGGGGTGTTCTCCCTGTGTAACTCGAAACTCCGATAAGCAGCCGACCGGGCACTGACACCCCCCCAAAAGAATTGCGAGCCTCCCCGGCTCGCAACTCCCTACTCGCAACTCGCAACTCGCAATTCATGGCGAACGTCCCGTGTCCCGGTTAGCTCAGAAAGAATTCCCGGGTCAGCTCTGTCCAGTTCTGCTCCGGCATCCGTGCCGTCAGGTTATCCATGGCCACGCCGCCGTCCTGGGCCAGGGCGCCCAGCGCCGCCGGAACCCGCTTCTGCAAACGGCTGGCGGCTTCTTCCGTCCACCACCGCGCCAGCGCTCCGCCCATCAGGTTGCGGAAGTTGGTCTTCGCATCCGGCGACTGTACGGTTACCAGCCAGCCTTCGCCGTAGGGGTCTTTGCGCGCCAGTTCCGGGTTCAGGATCACCGCATCGTTAATATCGGCCACGCTGCCCTCGATCGGCGACAGCATGTCCACCTTCGCCCCGTCGCGGAATACGCTGATCAGCTTCTGACCCTGCCGGATCCACTGTCCGCGCTGCGGCAGCGACATCCTCTCCACCTTGCCCACCAGCTTCGACGCGAAATCGTCCATCCCTACCCGCACCAGGCTGGGGCTTTCGCTCAGCGCCCAGGTGTGTCCGGGATGGAACCGCAGGTGCTCCGGCACTTGGAACCCGCCTACCAGGCTGGGCTCCAACCGCGCCATGCGCTCGCGCCGTGCCACCGCCGGCTGCACCGCAATCTGCACCACGTGCTTCTTGCTGAAGAAGTGGTCGATCAATAGGAAGACGATGAAGGTCGAAAGAACCATGATGACTGTCATTTGCTTGCCTCCGGCTGGCCTTTTCGGTTGCCTTTCCGGGCCGTTCGCCACCCTTGCTAAGGGCAATTGCCGTGCCGTCGCGGACCACACCCCTCAAAACCGCGACCAAAGTCATCCATCTGTCTGGGAAATAAAGGCTTAGAGCGATCGCGCCCGGCAGCGTGTCAAGGTTGCCGTTGATTTCTACATCACCCGGTTGATGAGCTTTTCATCGGCATACTGGAGCGGATGTAACAGTCGAATCTATCACTTCACGAACAATCAATGACTTACGAGCCATTCAGGCGGTGATGAGTTTCTCCGTAGGCGGTGATGAGAAATTGATCGCCTTTCCTCACGACGGGCGCTGCCGAATCGTGCACTCCGAAAATAATTTCGCGGCTGGCTCACAGCTAACAGCCGCCTAACCAAACCGTAACTTATGTCCTGGAATCATCACAGCCAGCAACCGGCAACTAACAACTGGCAACTCAGAATTCGTAACTCGCAATTCCGAACGCCCGAAGCCTGGAGCCTGACGCCTAAAGCCTGGAGCCTGACGCCTAAAGCCTGGAGCCTGACGCCTAAAGCCTGGAGCCTGACGCCTAAAGCCTGGAGCCTGAAGCCTGTCTTCTCATTGTTCTGCTTGCCCCTTCACCACCAGCGCCAGGGGAACACCCCCCGCCCGGCTGGCAAACACTACGTAGCCGTCGGGGTTCTCGTAGGCGCTTGCCCCAGCCTTGTCGCCGCCACCCGGCGGCAGTAGCAAGAACACTGCCGGATGGTTTGTCCCCGAGGCGGCGCTGCTGGCCTTGAGCAACTCCGCCATCGTCAGCGCAGCCGTATGGCTGTCGCTCCCCAGCGGGACCGCCAGCAGGAAGTCGCGCTGTGGCGCAGCGCCCATGTGGGCGCCGTCATTGGGCATCACCGCGTAACGCAGGGTGTACGCGCCGGGCTTGATTGCCTGCCCGCGAAAGTCCCGGGCGCCATGGGGAAACCAGATCACGCCTACCAGTGCGCCTGTCCCCAACATTGCGGAGTAGTTGGTGTGTTCCCTGTCTGTATCCGGCGTAGCCGGCAGCGACGTCACCAGCCAGATTTCGCCCAGCGGGCCGTCCGCCAGCACCACGCGATGTCCTTCAGCCGAGAGCGCTTTGCTGATCTCCGCCGACGCGCTAGCGTCCTTCAGCGGCCCTGTCGACTCCAGCTTCACCTGCGCCGTGGCGGCGGTGCGGATTCCGCCGGCCAGCAATATGACCACTAAGAAGGAGAGACGGAGATTGCGGAATGGCATAACTACGATTCTAGCGAAGCTGGAGGTTGTCGGCACCTTCCACCACCGAGTCACCGAGCTCACCGAGATTCACCGAGGAATCATTACCAAAAAACTCGGTGTGCCTCGGTGTTCTCGGTGTCTCGGTGGTGAACAATCATTTGCCGGCGTGACGTGACGTGGACCGCGCGGAACGTGCCGCCTTCGCCGACGCCAGCGCCAGCCAGGCGGCCAGCGTGGCGTACTTTTCGTCCTGCGTCCAGGGCGGACCCAATTGGCGTCCTATCTGGAGCAAATAACTCTGCAGTTCCGTCTCCGACTTTCGCAGCTCCGCCGACGCTCGCGCGAGCAGTTCACGTTCCTTCACGCCCGTGACCGGAAGATTCATCTCCCGGATGGCGTCGGCAATGACGTTGCGATACAGCTCGCCTTCCGCCGTGTGGATCAGGGCATGCGAGGCCAGCGTCGCGGCCAGGTCGGGCAGAGGCCTTCCCGAGGCCAGCAGAATGCCGCAGCTGGCGACTTCATGACCGCCACTCCGCGCCAGCTCGACGGCGGCTCTCAGCTCCTGCCGCGCCAGCGCTCGCGATCGTTCGGTGCAGCGCGTTACCAGTCGCTCCGCCTGCGGGAACGGCAATTTTTCCGCGGCGTGGTAAGGCTGCTTCGATCCGGGGAGCTTGGGATCGGCAATCACGATCCGCCGCCGGTCGAGAATCTTTGGCGCATCCACCCCTCCGGCGACGATTACCAGCGCAGCCCATCCGGAGTGGGCGCGACATCCGATCGCCGCCGCTTTCGCCGCCATTAGTACGTCGCCTTCACCACCGAGTCACCGAGTTCACCGAGATCACCGAGGAAAACCAAGAAATGAAGAATTAAGAATTCAGAATGAAGAATGTCGTGGGTCGTCGATCAGATCGTGGGTTGCGCCTTGCGCATTCTTAATTCTGACTCCTTCATTCTTAATTTTCGTTCCTCGGTGTCCTCTGTGTCTTGGTGGCGAAAAATCATTCACCGGACGGGTGATTTGCCGCGTGCTGCGCACCGCCCACGGCGAAGGTACCCACGAAAGCGCTGCGGCGGTCGTGCGTGGACCAGGTTTCGCCCAGCGCCGGACCCGAGTACTGGTCGGTCAGGGCGACGGCCGGCATGGCGTGCGCGGTCTCGGTCAGCGGCGGATAGAACGTCACCTCGTTGCCGCAGAAGTGATCGTTCTCATTGATCGCCCGCGTCTCGACCACCGCGAACTGTCCGGCCCGGAGCAGCGCCCTGCCATGATGCTGTTGCGACATGGCCAGCTCGACCGGCGCGGCGATCACCCGCTCCACGTTCTCCAGCAAACGTCCGCCCATGTGCTGCGCGAACGCCACCAGCGCCGTCCGCTGCTGCGGCGAGGCCTGGTCATCCACGATCAGCACGGCCTTGGCCGGATATGGATCGGCGTAGGGATCGCCCAAGGTGGACTGGGCGCGCACGGCGGCGGCGATGGAGAGGCCGTCGAGCTTGACGCCGTTCCAGGCGCCACTCTTGACGCGCCAGCCGAGAATGGCCTCGTTGCCCATCAGTCCGACTTCACCATTGGCGAAGCACTGTCCGGTGTAAACGTCGGCCGAACGGGTCTCGATGTAATCACCCTGAATCTGCTGCGCCGCAAGCGGGGCGGCAAGGGCGACCATCAGCAATGCGACAGAGGTCAAAACAAGCTTCTTCACAGGAGGAC
>Ga0326726_10004298_pt1 | contig 13005 bp, 14 predicted proteins | sample MHFenrmetagenome_2_FD_207603 | JGI IMG/M metagenome (GOLD analysis project Ga0326726, IMG submission 207603) | Lab enriched peat soil microbial communities from Michigan Hollow, Ithaca, NY, United States - MHF15MN | ecosystem: Environmental > Terrestrial > Soil > Wetlands > Peat | place: USA... | reverse complement strand
AAACGGCACTTCGCATTCTTTCCCACAGTCTGAACAGGTGACTTTTGTCATCTCGCGTGGGCCTGTGTTTCTTGGGCCGCCGAAGTTTCTCGAGCCGCCAAAGTTGTTGGATCCGAACATAGTTTTTTCTCGTACAGTTTTTTACGACTGTGCTAGTAACAATGCTCTTTGAGGTTAATAAATAATGCATTGGGACGAAAAGTCATTCCATGTTCTTTTTTGCCATTGCCCTGTCAGCAGTAAAACCGGACACTATCGAACTGTCCGGATCTCATTATACAGCACTACGAGCGATAGGCTGACCAGGTTCAGGGACGTTGCTGCATACCACAGATAACTTTCAACAGTAGTGAGGGTGATGATCCAACCCGACCAGAGCATAGTAGAGATGATAATAAAGGTGAGCAGTGTATCGATCGCGAGAAAAACTGCGGGCATATGGAAAAAGCGGCCGATCTGTGCGATTGAACAATACTCAAAGGGAGCCGGGCGATCCATCAGATCGTATACTTCGCGCCCGAGGTTCATGACGAGATCCGTCAGCGCCCAGCCCAGTATGAGCCATCCGCCGGAATTGAGGAACACTGATGTACCCGCGCCAATACGGATTGCGGAGATGCCAAACAGCATCTTGAAGATACAGAACGGGATGCCAATTGTCAGGCTCAAAAAGAGGGGGCGGTTAAAGAATCGCTGGAGGATATCACTATTCTTTACGGCCGGATCGTTTTCTTTGCTGGAATTATTCAGGGACATGGTATACGGCGGAGTATCCCTGATAACCTCAATGTCTGCCGGCGATCAGAACCGCAGCCCCTGCAGCGAGGATCACTGTCACCGTCTCAAGAGCCGCCTTTGTGGTTGCAGGTGCAGGAAGCGTAGTTTGTACAGGTTCCGGTATTGTAGTAACCGGTACAGTTGTAACCGGAAGGGTGGTAACCGTGAGTGGTCTCTCTATTGTCGTTGGCGGGAAGGTTGGTGTGATCGGTTGCGACGTTGTGAAAATCCCTATTACGGCCGGTGCTCTCCTTGAATAGACCTGAAGGTCCACCAGCAGGTTATCGCTGTCAACGGATCTCGGATTTTCAACTTTTACTGAGTATGACCTGAGCCCGGTGTTAACGGATGTGAGGAATTCTACGGTCGCCTGCCCGCGATTATCGGTAGTTACGAGCGCATAATACGCGGTATTCGGCATTTCAGGTGTGGAGGGTGCGATGTCATCCCGTATCGTCAGTCCGCCACCGTTATTATACTGGTAGGATCCGATAGGCCATGGTCCGTCGGCAGGATCTTCCATGACGTTTGTCTGGTAGCCAGCAATGACCGGCGGCTGGTCGCGGGGCTCACCGGTCATGGAGGACGTGTGCGGGAGCCAGAGGTAGTAGGATGAATTCGGCAACCCCGTGATCGTCACCGTAAACCTGCTCCCCCGTGTTATTGAATCCCCGACCGACTGTTCAGCAGTTTTTACTGCAGAAACCGGAATGACTGCAAGAATGATACAGGTGATAAATACGATCATTATCAGTTTCAGAGGTATCTCTTTCATGACGGGCCCTCATGATATCTGCACGTACAGATTTGACATTTCACGTATTCAGATAAAAGGATACGGTATCCGGTGTATGCATGCAATGGATATACCGTTGTTGATATGAAATCAATCGGATGAAACTTCTCCACTGATATATGAGTAATACCGGTAAGGATTCCAGGGATTCCGGGGATTCCGGTGATATAGTGATCTCATCACTCTTTATGAAAACCCATTTATTATCCAACACATACAATTCACCTGATGGTGTGTATGAGTGGTGAAGGTGTAGAATTTAAAGTTGTGAAAATTCACAAACCTGAAGATGTGAATTTTATCCTTGGACAGTCCCATTTTATCAAGACCGTTGAAGATATTGCAGAAGCAGTCGTGGGTTCTGCTCCCGGCGCCAGGTTCGGTCTGGCGTTCTCAGAATCATCAGGCGAGTGCCTGATCCGGATCGAGGGTAATGACGAAGACCTGATCGCACTTGCACGGGATAATGCAAAAGTGATCGGGGCCGGACATTCTTTCATCCTTTTCTTACGGGACTGCTATCCTATTAATGTCCTGAATGCGATAAAAAACCTTCAGGAGGTCTGTTCAATCTATTGTGCCACGGCAAACGCCGCGGAGGTTGTTGTCGCTGAATCCCACCTGGGCAGGGGGATCATGGGTGTTATCGATGGGCAGAAACCCCGGGGAGTTGAAGGCCCTGAAGGTGTAAAGTGGCGGACAGCCCTTCTCAGGAAATTCGGGTATAAACGGGGCTGAAACCTGTTTTGCGCAACAGGACCGGTCCCGAAAAATCCTGAAATTTTTATTCTCTTTTTTTCCGGAACAAAACCAGCATCCCGACTGATACCATCGCAAGGATCGGGCCGAACCCGGGTGTTTTGGTGTTTTTCGCAAGCCCGGTAATATATTCAGATGTCGTACCGGCATTGATGGTAATGGTTGTTTTGAGATCCTGGTACCCGTCCATTATCAGGGTTATGGAATGCGATCCTTCTGTAAGCATGGGAATTGTAGTCGGGGTTACCCCCATCATCGCTCCATCCACATACACCAGTGCTCCTGGTGGCGAGGTAGTGATGGACAATGAACCATATCCCGGGGCATGAACCGGTGCTGTAGGTGTCGGAGATCCCGTGCCGGCAGCTGATGTCTGTCCCGGTGAGGATACCGTTACCGGGGCGGTGTTCTGCGGGTAGAGTTGTGCATACACGGTCTGGTTGTTTGCGGTGACCGTTACGCTCTTTGAGAGACCCTGGTAACCGTCAAGTTTCACCAGGACAACGTGATTGCCGTTGGGAACTGCGTCCAATACCGCCGGTGACAACCCCTTGTATACATTGTCGATATAGATATCAGCACCAGCCGGGTATGACGTAACAGATATACTGCCATATGCCGGTGTTGGCGCGGGTGTCGGTTCGCCTATAAGGTGGTCGACGTTCACGACAGAATAGGGAATAGAATATCCCCTTGCATCCAGTTCCTGGATTCTGACAAGTGTCCTGTTGGTTCCCATTACTGAACCTGTCGGAATGTTTCCCTGAAGCAGCACGTCTATGACAACGTCATCCTGATTCCTGTATGCCAGTTCAAAACCATTGATGGTGACGGTTCGATCGCCTGTGACGGGCCGGGGGTTTTTTATACCGTTCTTTGCAATCGAGTACGTCCATCTCGGGTTATCAAGTTCCGTGATAAACTGCATGTCATCGTAGGAGGAAAAGGCTATTCCGGATGCAGCGTAAACCGTGTAGGATATATTAACGGAATTACCTGGATACAGGTTACCTGAGGGGCTTACCGATACGGATCCCACAGTAAATGCCGTGACGCCAGGGACCAGGAAGAGCAGGGCGCAGCAGATTATTGCCAGCGGTAAGGATTTCCGATTAAGGATCATCAAAACCAATGTCACTCCGTGCAGTTATAATAAGTTCGTGGTAATTTTTAAGGGAGGCAAAAAGTCAGTCCTGCCTGCTTCAGGACTAATACAGAGAGATATTGCGGGAAAAAAGAAGGAATTCAGTTACGGGAGCCCTTTGAAGGAGATCAGCTCATCACGGATCTTGTATCTCTTGCCATCCTTCATGGAGACATATACCATTACCCTGTCGGTATTTTTCGTTCCTTCCAGCGTTACTGAATCATCCACCAGGATACCCACCTCTCCTGTTTTAACCTGGCCGTCAGCCCGGTTCAGGGTAACATCGATTTTGTTCACCTGCTGAAGTCCGCTTCCTCCCTGGAATGTCACAATAACATTCGCGAGATGGTCTTTCTCTATGTTGAAATTAACTTTGTTAGCATCGATAATGCTGTCAGTAGGGGACGGGACGAGGTCCGGCCCGGCAGAAGCTGTGGATACAGACTGGGTATTTGCAGCAATGGTTTGCTGAGGTGCGGCCGGTGCATTTTGCGATCCCGTACAACCTGCAAGAAAGAGAAGTATACCGATCAGAGCGATAACCAGAATGGTGCGTTGATTTTGCATATCTGATAATCAAAAGAATATCTTTTATAGTTTATGATATGGTCCTGTGTTTTTGCGAATGCAAATGGCTTGGCTGTTATCCGTGTCAGCACAATTTTTTCTGGATATAAAAAAAAAGCAATTGGCTTGATATCTGAAAATGGTCAGCAATTAAAACCAGTATAGTACCCCGGTCATCGCCGGTAATTCTGCGTATTACCTTGCTTTGTCCCAATACGTTCGAAATCGATAAAACCATTGTATGGATCCGTCTTCAGGAGACGGACCTTCACGTTCTGGCCGACCCACATGCCCCGTTCACTCCGTACCACACGGCCTTCGGCCGGGGGATTGATGAGCCTGACATAGGTGCCCTTTTCCGAGGCACCGGTAACCAGCGCTTCGAACACTTCACCAATCCTGTCCTGCAAAAGCACCGCTGCTGCCGCTTTTCGCATGAACCGCTCCACTTTTTTTGATCCCTTTTCCCGGTCGGAAAGCCAGATTGCATAGTCTGCCAGGTCGTCAGGAGAATAGGGGCCTGGCGTGTTGTCAAGCACGGATTTTACGAGACGCTGGTTTATGATATCAACATACCGGCGGTTCGGTGCAGTACTGTGAGTATAATCGGTTACCGCCATCGAGAAATGGCCGGTAGGTGGTGTGCCGGGTTCGAGAGTCATGTACTCTCCCGGGCCGAGGAGCTTGATGATGGTGAGCGACAGGTCGGGGAATCGTTCGGGATCCGCGGCCTTCTGCTTCTTGAGGAAGGATGCCAGCGCCTGCACGTCCGGTGAGGACGGCAGTTTCTCGCCATAGGATGCAGCGGTTAATATGATCTCGTCCCAGTATTTCGGTACCCGTACGACACGCTGGATCATGGGGATGCCCGCTTTGCCGAGGCTGGAAACCATCGTCCTGTTCGCAGCCACCATGAATTCCTCGATCACTCTTCGTGCCATATTCTGTTTCAGGACGACAAGGTCCCGGACCGTCTCACCCTCCACAACCGGTTGTGCCTCTATTGTTTCGAGATCGAGTGCACCCTGTTCCATCCGGTTTTTCCTGAGCGCGCGTGCTGCTTCTGCCTGCAGCAGGATCTGCTCTTTGAGGCCGGGAATATCACGGACAAGCGGGGGGATGGGCCCGGTCCCCTCAAGCCATTCCCCAAGCGATTCATACACGAGTTTTGCTTTGTTACGCACGAGGGCACGATGTATTTCACCCGGAATAATACTTCCGTCAGGGAGAACGGTATATCCGGCAACCACTGCGAGACGGTCCTTGTCCGGCAGGAGGGAGGATATATTTTTCGAAAGCTTGTCCGGCAGCATGGGGAAAGTCACAATACCGGTATAGATCGAGGTCCCGTTATGAGCGGCATGCTTATCGGTAGAGGACTGTTTTGGTACATAAATATCGACGTCAGCTACAGCAACCATGACCCGGATTTCCCCGCCCTGCACGCGCTCGCAGTATTCCAGCTGGTCGAGGTCCATTGAATCGATGTTATCAATGGACGACCAGAGAAGAGAACGCAGATCCGGTGCAACCTCCCCCTCAAATGAAGGCACTTTGTCGGTGATCACATCGACTTCCTGCAAAACGGCTTCCGGGAACCTTGATTCAAAGCCGTACTTCTCCATCGCCATTCCTGCGATGGCTTTAAGGTCGACATAGCGGGGCTTTTTCATGGTAACTCAAAAGAGATTCATTTGGAGGGATAAAAACTCAGGCAAGATCGGGCCCTTTTTCACGTGGTACCCGTACTGGAATGCCGCAGTAAGCGTGTTCCAAAAAAGGTAAAAAATTACTTTTTTGGTTCCTGTTTCTCGAACCTGACCTGTCTCAACGGTGAATTCCGCTGGCCCGCAGGGTCAAACCCAAAACTGTACAGGACTGGCAGGATTTCGGATGCCAGTACGTCTCCCTCTACCCGTGAGAGTACGTAGCTGACTACTGCCCCTCCCAGATAACTGGTAGTCCCCGTTCCAAACAGCCACCTCCGGGTAACCGACTCCCCGCCACTGGAAAGAACGCCCAGATACAGCAGGTGGGTGATACCGAGTTCATGGACTTTTTCCCGGAAGACTGCCTGCGCCAGTTTCGACGCCGGTTGCGCTGTATCCGCTGTGGTGATATTCTTGACAAAGGTTCCCAGTTCCGTATGGATCGCATCCGAAGCAAGGATTTCCATACTTGCCTGATCCAGCCAGACGGTTTCCTTTCTGATCACCTTTCTGAGGTTTGCGATCTCCCGCTGTTCATCCTCCGCAGGTGTCCCTTCCCCGAGCTTTTTAAGGGATATCTGCAGTTCAGCCAGTTCTCCGGTTTTTTTGCTGATAAAGTACTGCAGCCTGTTTTGTGATTGTGCGAGCCGGCTTGAGCAGTCAAGGACACCGGCATACATATTCATCAACTTCGACTGGGGACCCGTCGTGTCCATAGAATAGAAATTATAGACATACACGTACCGTTTATCTGATCGCAGCGATCCTGCAACAGCAGCGATGAGACCTTCGGTCTTCAGAGAAACGTTCCGGCCTCCAAAGGAATTATTTGATCTGAAATACCCCGCAATGTCGGCAGCTGTGCCAACGATCCCGGCGACGGCCGGCAAGGCTGTTATGGCAGTGGAGATCGCAGGGAGGAAAAAAGGTGATGCAGCAAGGGAAGCAAGTCGTGTTGCTCCCGATTTTACCGCGGGCATTTTCCCGTCATCACCCAGTTCATCCTTCTGCATGGCAAGGTCAGCGAGTTCCTTGTTTGTGGAAACCTGTTTTCGGCAGCGCACCTCGAATATTGATAACTGCGATGTTATCTCGATGAAGGGAACGTCCCCCGTTGCATAATCAAGCCTGTCCACGATCATGATCCTGACATCATTGCCCAGTCCAACAACGGCGCTGAGACCCCTGATTATATCTGCGGATACACGTTTCAGCGCATGATAGCCGACAAGTTCCGTGATATACCCGGCATTCGCATCGGATTCGATCTTGCCCTCCGGAGGTTTTGCTGCCGGCTGGGGGAGGACCTTTGCAAATAATTCACCCTGCAGTTTTACCTGCTCAAGCGTACTCGTTGCCTGCATACGCTCACGTTCAAGTGCAGCTTTAAGCATGTCGCGTTCAGCTTCTGCGCGTTGTTTATCGATAGCGGATTGCAGGGTTGCACGCTCTTTTTCGAGTTCCATTTTTTTCTTCTCAAGATCAAAGGTTTCCTGCTGCCCCTTGGTGGATGTCCCGGCTGCGGTGCTGGCTGTATTTTCTTTTTTTGCTGATGTATTCGTTTTTGGAATAATTGTCCCTCCGCTGAATCTGTGTATGTCGAGATTGTGCATGGCGATTCAAATATTTTCTCGGGACTCCGTGTTTTCTACCGTCAGTTCTTCCTCGTGATTGGTTGTTACATCTGATGAGCACAATTTTTGAGCAGTCTTGCTGCAACCATCCGTTGGTTTTATACCCCGGGAGCTGATTACTGGGTATGTCCCCCAGACAAGCATCTCCAAAAAAGACCGGTGAGAAAAAACCCTCCGTAAAAACCGGGCCAAGCAAGGACCGCGAACGTCATCTGGAAGATGCCCGTCATCACCCCGTGGAAAATCCCCTGCCGCATAAAAAACATAAGACCATCCCGAAACCAGCCCTTCCCCTGCGTCATACACCCCATTCCCATCCCCATGGTGACGAACTGCCGGCCCATACAAATCCCCCCGGGCCCATTAAACCCTCGAAAAAAGTGACAAAAACCGGTGCCCGGGAATAAATTTTTTACCTTTGGGGTTCGTCCCTGTAGTGAATATGCAATTCATGACGGCGTAATTAACTTATATTCCGTGTATCGGGCATATTCATAAACCAGTGGTTTATATGTGTTTTTGCGTGTCGTTTTTTGTTCTCCGGCGCCTGTGACAGATACAGGATGTTCATATGCCGCCATCATATCTGCGGTGTATTTCTCCCTGTACATGGTACGGCTTTCATAATCCTGGTTCTCCTGAGGAGCTTCCTCTTTTTCATGGAATATCAGTCCGGGTATTCAAGATTCCGAAAGGATATTTTCTTGCGACTGTTTAGTGCATTCGTAGAACCTTGTTGAATACACAATACTATTAACGGACAAAATTGACGATATTCAGGATTTTTTTATTTTTTATGGTTTATTCAGCCAATCCGGCAAATTAATAATATTTTTATACCCCTTTCCTTCCACTGGAAAACAGGGCAGAGTACCATCGGGTGGCATATCAGATGGTTTGACGATTTTGCATAGCGTTTTTGCCATTTCCCAAAAAAAAATGTGGAGTGGAAATAGGGCATTTCCCACCCAAAATATTCCGAAATCAGCCGACTTTCTGACAGGATATGCAGTTTAAACCGATGATGTGTACTGAACGACTGCAGCAGGAGACAAGGAAAACCTTTTTCCCCGGCATTGACGAAACTAAATGGCATGCCATCTGTTCTTTATGTCGATGATGAGCCGGAACTGCGCACTCTTTGCAGGCTTTTCCTCGAAAAGGATGGCAGAAATACAGTTGAAACTGCGGCATCTGCGGCAGAAGGATTAAAGAAACTCCGGGCAGGGCACTTCGACGCCATCATATCCGATTATCTCATGCCTGAATCCGATGGTGTCGAATTTTTGAAGCAGGTCAGGGAGGAATTCGGGGATATCCCCTTTATCCTTTTCACCGGTAAAGGCCGTGAAGAAGTGGTTATCGAGGCAATTAACCTTGGGGTTACCTTTTATCTCCAGAAGGGCAGTGATCCCGCATCGAGGTTCATCGAACTTAGCCGGAAGATCGAGATCGCAACCCGGAGGAGCAGGGAAGAATATCCCTCGAAGGAAAAGACCGGTGAACTTGATCAGTTCTTCACACTGGCTCTCGATCTCCTCTGTATTGCAGATACTGATGGTTATTTCAGGAGACTGAATCCTGCATGGGAGATGATACTGGGATGGCGTATCGACGAACTGGAAGGGAAAAAGTTCCTTGATCTTGTCCACCCGGATGATCTGCCGGTAACCCTTAAGGCCATGGAGGATCTGCGCACAGGAAAACAGATTGTGAATTTTATAAATCGTTTCCGGTGCAAAGACGGTGTCTACCGCTGGATCGAATGGCGGTCCTTCCCCTACGGGGAAAAACTCATGTATGCTGCAGCCCGGGATATCACGGAACGCAAGCAGGTGGAACAGGCGTTACAGCTTGCAAATAAAAAACTGAACCTCATGGCCGAGATCACTCGTCACGATATCCGGAACAAGCTGACTGTCCTCGGGGGATATCTCTCGCTTTTAAAAGAGTATCCCCCCAAATCCCAGGCCTCCATGTATGTGGACAAGCTGATGGAGACAACAACCATTATCGCCCAGCATATTGAGTTCACACGACTATATCAGAATCTGGGTGTTGTCCCCCCCTCGTGGCAGAATGTCCAGACGGTATTCCTCCGCGCCTGTACCCATGTTGAATTACATCAGGTTCAGATCAGGTCGGATCTGGAAAATCTGGAGATCTTTGCAGATCCTCTTCTTGAACGGGTATTTTTTAACCAGATAGATAACACCCTGCGGTACGGTGGCCCGGAAAAAACCTATATAAGTATTGCAGCTCACGAAACCCCTGACGGGCTTATCATTACCATCGAGGATGATGGGATTGGCATACCTCCGCAGGATAAGGAAAAAATATTCCGGCGTGGATTTGGTAAAAATACCGGTCTTGGCCTGTTCTTAGCCCGGGAGATTCTTTCCATTACCGGAATCAGTCTCCGTGAAACCGGAGAATACCTGCAGGGTGCACGGTTCGAACTTTTTGTCCCAAAAGGAGCGTTCCGGTTTTCATCACCGGCAATTCACCACGGGAAATACTATCGAAGTTCATGATTATGATCTCCCTGTTTTACCCGGACGTTCTCAGGGAAAAAGTCACAGTTCGATGTGATAGCGGTGACTCTTCGCTGGTTTCATCTGGCTCAAAGAGAGGTTTTTATTACGTATCATCGTTAAGATCGGTTGAATAATTGTGAAAACTAATCTGCGGGTACTGGTCATTCTCGGTATTACCGTTTTCATCCTTATATTGGTATTAAATATTATCGCTCAGATGTTTATCATCTCGTCCTCGGAGCTGATAGAAGAGCAGCAGTCGAAAGCCAATACCCAGCTAGTAATGGATCAAATCCGCTATGATACAGATCTGCTCGGAACCAAAACGCGGGACTGGGCCGTCTGGGACGATACATACCAATACATGATAAATCAGAACGAGGATTATTATAACGCAGTCATTTTACCCGAAACGACGTATGAAAGTCTGCAGATCGGCGGACTTCTTTATTACGACATCAATGGTAATCTTGTGGCTTCACAGGGGTATGATCCTGATCGGAAAATCCGTACCAATCTTTCCGAGACTACTACAACCTATTTCTCAAAAAATCTTAACCTTCTCTCCGGTTCCCGCGGAGGGAAGAAGAAAACCGGTGTGGTAAGTCTTCCCGACGGGCACTTTTTGGTCGGGATGCATACGATTCTCCCTACAAGCGGCAGTGGACCTGGTCAAGGGACACTGATCATGCTCCAGCCTCTCGCTGAAACAAGGATCGCGGCTCTCCAGGACCGGCTCCATCTGCCAGTTGCTTTTTACGATCTGCACAATCCGGTTGTCCGCGATGATCCTGTTGTGTCGCAGTTGTCCGGTACCGGGGCACCTTTGATACAAAGCCGGGTTCAAAATGACCAGGTGCTTGCGGGATATGCACTCATCCAGGATATCAATATCCAGCCTGTCATGCTTCTTAAGGTGGATACACCCAGGACCGTCTCCCAGCAGGCATTGGCTTCGGTCTCATCACTGATCGCCGCTTTTCTGATAATCGGTATTATTTATATTATAGTTACCCTGCTCCTGTTGCACAGGTTTATCATTTCCCCTCTTATCACCCTGGATGCGACCATGAAAAGAATCACCCAATATGGCGACCTTTCAGAGCGATTACCTGGGGGCGGTGACGATGAGATTGCCTCATTAAAACAAACATTGAACCTTTTACTTCAGGATTCGCACGATAAGGAAATCGCTCTTGCCGAGGCCGATCGTAAAGCAAATCTGTACCTCGATATCTATCTGGATATTCTTACGTATGAAACCCTGAATGTTACCCTTTCCCTGAAGAGCTATAAGGAACTTATCGAAGAAAGTAAAGGGAAGCAAAATGAGGAATACGCAAAACAAATTACCGAGACACTTAACCATAACCTCTCGATGATCCGGAATATTGAAACGATTTCAAGAATCTATAAAAATCCCCCCAAACAGGAACCGGTAATTTTTGAGGAACTTCTTAAAAAGGAGATCAAGGATTATCCAAAAGAAAAAATACACTGGCACGACGATTGCGCAATTACTGTCCTTGGTGATGAAATGCTGGGAACGGCGCTGCATAATATCATTGCAAACAGCATTAAGTCCGGTGATTCCGGTGTTGAGATCACAGTAAGTGCCTGCGACAATAATGATGGGACTGTTGAAGTGTCAGTGATAGACACCGGAAAAGGGATTCCGGATGATATGAAGACTCAGATATTTAACCGGTTCCTCAAGGATCCGGATAAACGGAGCAGTTACGGGATGAGTCTGCATATTGTGAAAATGCTTATTGAAGCATACGGCGGAAGGGTATGGGCCGATGACCGGGTGCCGGGTCAACCGGAGCGGGGTGCTGTCATCCGCTTTACCCTGAAAAAAGCTTGATCGTTATCGCGTATTACGGATATGGTGTTCCTCAAGCCGGCCGTCACAGAAAACCATGATCCGGATCTCTTCACCCCGGGTAAATGCCCTCATGCGGTCATCGCAGATTTTCTGCACGTGCCTGAGCTGATTTCTGGAAAAGTAATCCTGAATATACGCAAGAAATGAAATCTCCTGCCTGATGCAGGCAATTTCATATTCCCGGGTTTCTGCAGCTGCCTTCTGGCAGAGCATTTCCGGAATCTCCGTATGATACTCCCCATGTTCGTTAAGGCCGGCAATCTGGCGCCAGTCCACTTTCCCCCTCTCGTCAGGTTCCCGGTGAAGCATATAGGGATAAACACGACAGATGGAAAACCGCCGGTCATATATCCGGCACCTTTTGTCCTCGAGGAAGTAGCAGGACCCGCAGTCATCGTCCTTAGCCCTGAGGGTATAACCGGATACATAGAATGTCCCGTTCTGGTCGCAAAACTCCGGGAACGGGGCAGGTTCGACCGATTCCGGATCGATTTCCCTTGCGACTGCCACATCGCGGTCGATCAGGAACACGTGCCCGTTGAAGGTCCTGGTGCAGCACTTACTGCAGAGATCACACCGGAACCCGACCTCCTTTATAATCGATACAAGACGTTCCTGCGGGTACGCAAGAAGGTCGGATAATTCGTGCTCTGCTGCAGCAACTCTTGAAGGGATCGGTATCAGGGAAACAGGAACTCCTCCTGACTATACTGTCGGATCAGGCCGTATTCATAGTGTGTGTTACCGGAGGTATTTTAATTCCCGTTATGAGTCCCGGAAAAGCGTGATAAGTTTTTTCTCTGATCTCTTCAGAGCAAAAGTTCTTTTTCCCTGCGATGAACACTATGCCAGAGAAACCGGAGCACGAGAATGCATGTAATTGTCAGAATCCTTGGCTTTTTCATCGGTCTGTTCGTCATCGTAAACGGCATCTGGGTGATCCTGACCCCCCCTTTTGGGGATGAGCCGCTCGGTTATGTCATCATCGTTGTTGGCATCATCATTCCGCTCCTTGTGCAGTACGTAGCAGTACTCGACGACAAGCGCGAGGCCTGAACTATAGAAAAAAAAGTTAGTTATACGACCGGAAAGGTACGGTCTTGTCAACTATTTTCACGCGATCACCCTGCGGGGTGACTGCCCAGACCTCGACACGGTCATTATTCTGGGTTGTGCCTTTCATTTCAAGTG
>Ga0326726_10004297_pt1 | contig 13007 bp, 5 predicted proteins | sample MHFenrmetagenome_2_FD_207603 | JGI IMG/M metagenome (GOLD analysis project Ga0326726, IMG submission 207603) | Lab enriched peat soil microbial communities from Michigan Hollow, Ithaca, NY, United States - MHF15MN | ecosystem: Environmental > Terrestrial > Soil > Wetlands > Peat | place: USA... | reverse complement strand
GATCTGGTTTTGGAGTTGTTTCCGGAGAATCGCAGTCTCCGGCGCTGGATCGATCTGGCGCGCAAGCGAATCAAGTTTCAGGGATTGCCGGCACGTATTTGCTGGCTGGGATATGGTGAGCGCGCGCGGTTTGGACTGGCCATCAATGATCTGGTAAAGAAAGGCAAGATCAAGGCGCCAGTGGTGATTGGACGCGATCATCTGGATTGCGGCTCGGTCGCTTCGCCGTTCCGCGAAACGGAGAGTATGAAAGATGGCAGCGATGCGGTCGCGGACTGGCCGTTGCTGAATGCTCTGATCAATACTGCAGCGGGCGCGTCCTGGGTTTCGATTCACAACGGCGGCGGTGTGGGCATTGGATACTCGCTGCATGCCGGACAGGTCACGGTTGCAGACGGGACGGACATGATGGCGAAGCGCATCGAGCGCGTACTGACGACTGATCCTGGGATGGGCGTCATCCGGCATGTGGACGCGGGGTATGAGGAGGCGAAGGAGTTTGCGGCGAGAAAAAGCGTCCGCATTCCGATGGAAGGCCAATGAGCATCTACCACGGAGACGCGGAGAAATCGAGTTTCTTCCGGAAACACTGACGGAAAGCATTGGGCGGACAACGTTTCAGACACTTGTGTAAAATTGAGCGATGTCGCCACCTATTTCGACAACGCCTCAACCGCGTCCACTGCCGCCCGTTAATGACCTTCCCGAAGCCTGTTCTCTCGTGATTTATCAGTCGCAAGGAAACCCCGCAACCTATTTTATCGAAGCGACACAAGGTCGAAGTGGCCAAGACCTCGTGGCGGCGATTAGGAGGATGATCAGAAGCGGCGAGGCGCGTGAGTATCGGGAAAAGGAGCTGAGGAAATTTCCGAGTCTGCTATCTATAGAGGACTATGTGTGGCGCTATGGACTGACCTGGGGATTCGACCAAGAGACGGTTGAAATGGCTCGTCAAAATGCTTTGTACTATGACTTGGTGGTGGCGTCAGACTATGGCCTAGTTGTTTGGCGCCGAGAACAAGCACGGTCTGACCAAGAGTTCACTAGATATCTCTGAAGTGCCTGTTCGCGACCGATGAGTGCTGCGTATGGTTCTATGACCTATCAATTCTTCCGTGTCCCTGTGCCTCCGTGGCGGATGTTTTGTCGCCGGAGCAGCAATGGTTGAGGCTTCAGGGCTACTGCTAGTCAGCATCGGCCAGTTGCTCACCTTGAGCTCCGCGGATCGCGGCCCCCGCCGTGGCGCTTCCCTTTCCGAACTCTCCCTCATCGAAGACGGCGCCGTTCTCTGCATGGGCGGCAAGATCGTCTCGGTCGGCACGACTAAAGACGCGCTGCGCGATCCCTGGCTGAAGAAGAATCGGAAGAAAGTTACCGAGATCGACTGCGCCGGCCGCGTTGTATTGCCGGGTTTTGTAGATTCGCACACGCATCCGGTGTTCATCCAGCCGCGGCTGGTGGATTTCGAGAAGCGCATCTCCGGCGCAGGCTACGAAGAGATTGCCGAGGCGGGCGGAGGCATTCGGTCGAGTCTGGAGGGAGTACGCAACGCCAGCCAAGCGGCGTTGACGCAGAGAGTAGCCTCCGCGCTTTACGATCTGGCGAAACACGGCACCACCACTGTTGAGGCAAAGTCAGGATATGGGCTTAGTCTTGAGTCGGAACTCAAGTCGCTGCAAGCGATCCGCGCGGCCGCCCGGCAGTGGCCGGGAACGGTGGTTCCGACGTTTCTGGGTGCGCACGTAGTGCCTCCGGAGTACCGTGGGCGCTCACAAAAGTACGTGGAGATCGTCTGTAAAGAGATGGTGCCAGCGGTGGCGAAGGGGAAGCTGGCACGGTTTGTGGATGTTTTTTGTGACCGCGGGGCGTTCAGCGCAGAGGAAACCGGACAGATATTTCAGGCTGCGAACCAGCACGGGCTGAGCGTCCGAGCACATATGGGGCAGTTGAGCGAGACGCGGATTGAGCCGTTTCTGAGGTTTCGTCCGGCATCGCTCGATCACATGGATTACGTGAACGAGGCCGACTTGCCCCCGCTGGCCAAGAGCGATACGGTGGCAACGTTGGTGCCAGGTGCCAATTACTTTCTTGGCCTGAGCCGGTATCCGGATGCGCGGCGGCTGATTTCGGCGGGTGTGGCGGTGGCGCTGGCGACGGACTACAACCCGGGCACATCTCCCACCGTCAGCATGCCGATGGCGATGTCGCTGGCGTGCACGCATATGAAGATGTCGCCCGCCGAAGCGATTACGGCAGCGACCATCAACGGAGCGTTTGCGCTCGGGCTTGCAGATCGCAAAGGCAGCCTTGAGCCGGGCAAGGACGCAGACTTAAGCGTGTTCGATGTGAGAGACTATAGAGAGATTCCGTACTGGTTTGGGGTGAACCGGTGCATACAGACGATCATCGGTGGGGTACCCGTGGCTAGTCCCGCCTGAGGAACCGAGTCCCACTTCGGATCGTACTATCGAGAACAAATACTGAAAGCCAAACTACTGTAGGAGAATTACGTTTAATGAAGCGTTTTGTGATCTTGTGTGTTGTTTTGTCTTCCCTTCTTAGCTTTGCGCAGCGACTGCCGGAACTGGCTCGCCCGGTCAACTACCAACTGACTTTCGCTCCCGATTTCGAGAAAAACATTTTCTCCGGGCAGGAAACGATTGCCATCCAGATCCTCAAGCCGACCGCAGAGATTGTGCTGAACGCGGCGGAAATTGATTTCCTCGGCACTTCGATTTCGAGCGCGGGCACAACCCAGGAAGCAAAGATTACCCTCGACAAAGACAAACAGGCGGCGACACTCGCCGTACCGAAGACGCTGGCGGCGGGCGCGGCGACGATCCAGATTCACTACAACGGCCTGCTCAACGACCAATTGCGCGGCTTCTATCTGGGTAAGGACGAGCAGGGCCGCAAGTATGCCGTCACGCAATTCGAAGCGACCGACGCGCGCCGCGCCTTTCCGTCGTTCGACGAGCCCGCTTACAAGGCGACGTTTGACATCACGGTGGTTGCCGACAAGGGACACGTAGCGATTTCCAACGCCAAGGTTCTCAGCGACAAACCCGGCCCAGCAGCGGGCAAGCACACGGTGAAATTCGCCACTTCGGCGAAGATGTCTTCCTATCTGGTAGCCATTGCAGTGGGCGAGTTCGAGGCCCTCGAAGGCGAAGCGGACGGCATCCCGATTCGCGTCTGGGGCACTCCCGGAAAGAAGCAACTGGGCGCGTTTGCACTCGAGTCCGCAGAGTTTTTCATGCATTACTTTAATCAATATTTCGGCATCAAGTACCCCTTCGAGAAGCTCGACCTCATCGGCCTGCCCGACTTCGCGGCGGGTGCGATGGAGAACACCGGCTGCATTACGTTCCGCGAGGTGGTTCTGCTGATTGATGACAAGCGCGCGTCCATCCCTCTGAAGCGCGAGGTGGCGGACATCCTGTCGCACGAGATGGCGCACATGTGGTTTGGCGACCTGGTCACTATGCAATGGTGGGATGACATCTGGTTGAACGAAGGCTTTGCTACCTGGATGTCTCCGAAGCCGGTGGCGGCGTGGAAGCCGGAGTGGCACGCGGAACTGGAGACGGTAGGGGACACGGTTCGCTCGTTGGGTGTCGACTCGCTGCAGCATACCCGCCCGATTCAGCAAGCGGCTGAAACGCCCGCGCAGATTCAGGAATTGTTCGACGGCATCGCGTATGGGAAAGCGGCAGCGGTGCTGCGCATGCTCGAAGCCTACCTGGGACCGGAGGCCTTCCGCGCGGGCGTCAACCAATACTTGAAACAACACGCCTATGGCAATGCCACCGCGACCGATTTCTGGACGACGTTGACGAAAATCTCGGGCAAGCCGGTGGACCGCGTGATGCCCACGTTCGTGCAGCAGGCAGGGATGCCGTTCGTCGCCGTGCGCGCCCAGTGTGCCGGTGGATCGACCCAGGTGGCGTTGCGGCAGCAGCGTTATCTCTTCGACCGTGAACTTTTCAATCGCGATGAGTCGAAAGAACTCTGGCAAGTTCCGGTCTGCCTCAAGGTAGGTGATGGCGCGCAAAAAGAAGCGCGAACCTGTCACCTCCTGACCGAGAAAGAAGCGCGCTTCCAGCTACCGGGGTGTGGACACTGGACTCTGGCCAACGCCGGGGCCGAGGGCTTCTACCGCACAGGGTACGAAGCGGACAATGTGCGCGCTATTGCGCAGGATCTGGAAATTGGACTGACACCCGCCGAACGGATCATGCTTCTCGGCGATGTCTGGGCCTCGGTCCGGGTTGGCAGACAGCCTGTGACCGATTATCTGGCGCTGGCGGAGGGACTGAAGAACGAGACCAGCCGTCCGGTGATGAGCCAATTGCTCGGGCAACTCGAATACATCGGACACTACTTGACCTCCGACAGCGACCAACCGCAATATCAAGCCTGGATACGGCAACTGCTCGCGCCCTCGATCCAGCGGCTTGGATTCGAACCCAAGCCCGGCGAGAGCGAGGAGGACAAGCAGTTACGCTCGCGCGTGCTGCAAGTGGCCGGCGGGACTGGCCGCGATCCGGAAGTGCTGGCTTGGGCGCGGAAGTGGACCGACCAGGTCCTGCAGAGCAGCGGCGCGTTGGACAACACCATCGCGGGTACCGCGTTTACTCTGGCCGCGCGCGATGGCGATTCCGCGTTGTACGATCGCCTGGTCGAGAAACAAAAGCAGGTCAAGACGCCCGAAGATTTTTATGTTTACCTGGGCGCGCTCAACGCGTTCAACGACCCGGCACTGATCGATCGCAATCTGAAGCGTGCGCTCTCGCCGGAAGTCCGCAGCCAGGACGCGGTGTTCGTGATCTCTGACATCATGAATCATCCGGCCGCGGGCCAGGCGGCGTGGGAGTTCATGAAGAGCCGCTGGGAAGAGATCGCAAAGCTCGGTGGCGGATTTGCCGCCGCGGAACTGGTGGATGCAGCCTCAACCTTCTGCAGTACCGAGCAAAGGGACCAGGTGCGGGAATTCTTCAACGCCCACAAGGTCGCGAGCGCGGAGCGGGGGCTGCCGCAGTCGCTGGAACGAATCAGCAATTGCGCGGATCTGAAGACGCAGCAGGCACCACAACTGGCGCAGTGGCTGAACGACCATGAGTTGCACGTCGGGCAGTAAAGCAGGACCGCGCTCGTTGCTTTCACCGAAATTGGGGCGTTTGTCCGTCTCGTACAAACGGGCAACGCCACGATTTTCGATCGTCTCCCCGCAGGATCCTAATCTCATGCATTGAGCGGAGCGTGCGCGGGTTGCTATAATTCAAGCGTTCCGCACGCTCCCCGCGCATCGTCTGGCTAGTTCCGCATAAGGACGGCAAACGGGGCGCGACCGCCCAGGTCCACCCAGGACCGGAGGGCAGTTGCCGTGCGCATCCGAAGTGGCCAGGTAGCTCAGGTGGTAGAGCGCAGCCCTGAAAAGGCTGGCGTCGGCGGTTCAACTCCGTCCCTGGCCACCATATCTTTCAGTGACTTAGCAGCCCAGCCCGAAATTTCACACCTGTGATTTCACACCTGTGGTTGCTTACGGCCCCTAACTTCCTAATTGCCGACAACCGCCAGGGAACTCTTACCTGGCATCCCAAAATCGTGTTTACGGACCCGGCGGTTCAGGCTTAAGGCCGATCAAAGAAACTCAACACCTCGTGCTGAAACCTACGATGATCTATTTCGAGCATCAGAGCGTGCCCCCCATCCGGAAGCAAGACGTATTTCTTGTCGTGCGTCCTAAGCTGCGAGTAAAAGGGCAGCAGGTCTTCCTCTTTCGCCGCATAGTCTCGCTCTCCATGAATGATCATGGTGGGTACAGTGATCCTGGCCGGATCCAGGATTGGAAGATGCGCATTTTCGACGAACGTATTCGGAGCTTGTGGGTTGGCCTGTAAGACCTCTTTTACGAGTTCATCGACAACGTCCGCTTCAACCTGAGGATGTTGCGCCAAGTCTCCTCTTACAAAGTCGCTGCGGATGGATTCCTCCGTTACGTCGCGATACTGCGGAAGAGGCTTTCCGCCGTTTTCCATCCTCTTTCTTCGGAACTCATTTAACTCAGCATTCCCCTTCCACCAAGGCGCGTAAAGGACCAACTTCGCAACTTTGTCGGGGTTCTCCATTGCGAACACGCCAGCTCTCTGAGTACCCGCGGAGCAGCCGAGAAGGTTGACCTTGGACACGCCTCTTAACCGAGCTATATAACCCACCGCTACCGCGATATCGGCGGCTGCGGAATGCGAATCCGTCCAATCTTTGTCAGTCTTGTCGGAACGCCCATAGCCGTGAAGGTCGATGGCCCAGACGTCATAGCCATTCTCGGCAAGAAAATCCATCAGCGAATAGTCGCGAATCTGCAGGTCAAAGAGTGGGCGACCCGACCACGTGCCTCCATGGACGAGGAGCGCGACCTTGCCGTTGTTCGCGAAGGTGCCTTCCAGGCCAGCTTTGTGTTTCTCCCACAGGTAAATTCGAAGGCCATCCCTCATCACGTAGTGATCTTCGCCGCGAATGAGGTTGGCGCTAGCTCCCGCGTTCCAAGACGCATCCCGTGCGTCGCTGTCGGCTGCGGGCACGATTGCGCAAGAGGCCAAGACCAAAACCAGAAGCGAGAAAGTATGTTGCATTCGACGTATCACTTCATTCCTCCGCATGAATACTTTTTCCACACGACTACGGGATGTACGAATAGTCCTCGGGCAGCGGTGGTGAAATCGGCACCTCAAAAAATCTGGCAGGCTCCGGATGTACGATGGTCTTGCCGTGCGAGGCAAGGAAGATGGCGAACTGCTCCATTCCCCCGCGTCCAATGGGTCCGGAGAGACCCGGCAACATCCACTTCTGCACGTAGGTGTGTGGGTTTTTGTAGACCGTGTTGTCTTCCGCGTATGCGAGGTCGTTGCGATAGAAGCTCGCCACGTCGGCATAGCCCCCGGCGCGAAGCAACTGTGTGGTCCTGGGATTCGGGGCCGACTCGTCCCCTTTTCCAAAGTTTATGAGGATCGACTTTGGGGACATCCCAGCAAGCGGTTCTTTGCGAATATGAGGCGCATAGGAGACGCCGTCTCCCACTGCCGCGATCCACTCGATCTCGTCGAAGTATTTCTGGATGTCCATTGCGCCCGCCACCTGGTTGGTTACGATGGGTAGGTTGCGGAGCGGAATGTTCTCGTTGAAGAGAGGACCAGCGACCGGAACCCCACCCCAGATGCTGAGGCCGGGAGAGTTCAGGAGAGATGGAATGCGGGCGGCAAGGGCTTCACCCACCTGGGGCCGACCCACCGGTCGCATCCTTATGAGATCGAACCGAGAGTTCATGCCGGCCGGCGAGGCCAACACGCCGATTTTCACGTCCGGCTCGACCGCCATGAATAGCTGGCCGAGTGCGCCGCCACCGAAGGAGAGGCCAAAGTAGGAGATCTGTGACGGATCGAGATCCATGACTCCGTCGCCATCCACGTCCACGCCCACTTCAATCACGCGGACGAGCTGCATCAATTCGACAATATGCTGTCGGATCGTGTCTCGGGGTCCAATCGTTCTATACGCAGCGCTAACTGTCGCTATGCCTTCGTTGTCATCGATGGCGCCGTCTCCGTTGAGGTCTCTTCCTCGACCTCCCGCCGGGAACTGCACCAGTGAACCATCTTTCAATTTGACCCTGATGAAGCTGAGGGGGCCGTACGCTTCCCCGGCCACGTTGATGCAGGCCGTTGCCATCCCGTAGCTCGCGAACGCCGGGGCGTACAGCCATGGCATCTCGTCTTTGTAGTCGCGCCCGCCCAGGCCAAAGATGACGACGGGCCAACCCTTGGGCGGAGGAGTGCCGCCGGGCAAGAACACATTCACGTAGAGGGTCTCGACTTGTTGAATTGGCGGAATCCCCGCGCGAGTGCTTACGGGCGGCATGACTGGCTCGTCAGTAATGTATCGAGGCGATCTAAAGCTGCCGTACGCGATACGCCCCACTGCCCCGGGTTTGTACTGATCGGGTAGCAGTAGAAGGTTGGTCGCGCCTGGAAACTGTGGCTTGAAAGTCTGAAATGCTGGCGGGCTCACCTTGATCTGTTGTTGCCAATCGATGGTTTGGATGCTGCTGAGAGAAAAAACCGTACGACTACCGCTAGGGCCGAGCAGGAAGTTTGCGGGTTCGGGAGTCGCCGTCTTAATCTTATCCCGAATGTGCTCCAGCACCGCCGTCGCACTCTGGGTTGTGAACACGCTCAGACCCACGACCTGCTCCTCGGAAATCGCCAACTTGCGCAGAGCGGTGAGCGCATCGAGTAGCTTTTCCCGATACTTCTTGAAAACCGGGTTGTCCGTCTGCCCCAAGTTCAGATCGTGGCGGAATCGCGTCAGCTCCTCCGCAAGTCCGACCGGAACTCCCGAGCTGTCGCGTATGCCAGTCGTCGCGACGAAGGCATAGCGAGTGTGCTGCCTGAGTTGCTCGTCGGACTCGGCCGCAAGAACCCGCAGTGCCGGATCCCAAACCAACTGGTTAACGCCGATCACGCGCGGAGTGCTTTCCCCTTGGATCGCTATCGCATCCACGTCTGCGTCGCCAAGCTCGACAAAGAACGCGTTCTTGCTGTTTACGCTGGTCGGGTCGATATCGCCATCGAACGGGATGGTCACGCGTGGCTGTAGGTTGAAACCATCAAGCACATTGATGAGCGTGAGGTCCCGGCAGTCCGATACACGCACGGCGCAGTCAGGCAGCGGAAGGCTGATGCGTAGTCCGGTCTTCTGGGCGTCATCGGCTACGGTGAATATGTCGGTTGGGAAGACCCCACGCTCCGGAGTGTCCAAGCCAAATAGGACGTGGACGGTGCCCTTGTTCGTGAGCGGTGACGAGCTCTGGGCCTCCGAATTGCCGCGTCGCGCTCCGATCTCATTCGATATCGGCTTGGTGTTGTTCGCGACGGTCACATCTTCGGTCGTTTGTGCTGTCGAGGCTCCACCAAACAAATGCGGGAGGGAACACAACATGGCGAACCGGAGACCTACGAACATCAAGTGTTTAGCAAACCTCATGTCGTCACTCCCCTTGGAAGGCCCACCAGTTTCGATAGCCTCAACTCTCCGCGATACTGCTGCAAGTACGATCTCTTGACAATGGCGAACGTCTGGAGACTGTGTGATTTTTTCGTGACGCTGTAACCCGCTGGAAATCCTGGGACTTGTTGCCGCTTGCGGGAGTACCTGTAGAATGACACCCACACCTTGGGGTGAGCAAGGATGGCATCGGAGCGGGTCCCATTCGCGAATCCAGTCAAGTTCGGAGATGATCTCGAACTGGACCCGGGCGCCTATGAGCTACGCCGTGCGGGTCGTCCCCTAAAGCTGGAGCGTATCCCGATGGAGTTGCTCCTCCTCTTAGTCGAGCAGCATGGGCAACTTGTGACCCGCGAGCACATTATTGAAAGAATCTGGGGAAAAGATGTTTTTCTGGACGCGGACAGTAGCATTAATTCGGCGATCCGCAAGATACGCTTTGTTCTCAAGGACGACCCCGAGCAACCACGTTTCTTGCAAACCGTTACTGGTCGAGGGTATCGGTTCATAGCCACCGTTCTAGAAGGCGTCCCACCAGCTGCGATCGAAGTCGCCGCTCAGCCGCAAGCTGTTGCCGGGGAGAACTTGATTGGTAAGGAGATCTCCCACTACCGGATCCTGTCAAAGCTGGGCAGCGGCGGCATGGGAGTAGTGTACGAGGCAGAAGACGTCCGCTTGGGCCGCCGCGTTGCGTTGAAACTCCTGCCGGAGAACCTGGCACGTGACCAGATAGCTCTCCAACGGTTTGAGCGCGAGGCCCGCGCCACCTCATCCTTGAACCACCCGAACATCTGCACGATTTATGAAGTGGAAGAACACGATCACCAGCAGGTGATCGTCATGGAGTTGCTTGAGGGCAAAAGCCTGAAGGAGCGACTCCGCGAAGGGCCAATCTCAACCGACGAGCTTCTGGATTTTGGTATTCAGACAGCCGACGCCCTGGAAGCCGCCCATGCGAAAGGGATCATCCACCGGGATGTGAAACCCGGAAACATTTTCGTCGTTGCTCGCGAGCGCGTGAAGATATTGGATTTCGGATTGGCCAAAGTACGCCCTCTTCACGTTGCGGAAAACCAATCCGAAGAAGAATCGCTCACGCTGGAAGGCGTCATTCCGGGCACCACTTCCTATATGTCTCCGGAGCAGGTCCGAGGAGAGGAGATTGACGCGCGCAGCGACCTGTTTTCTCTGGGTGTGGTGCTTTACGAAATGGCGACTGGCAAGCGGCCTTTCGTTGGCAAGAATCGCGTGGTGCTGATGAACGCGATTCTGAACGCGCAGCCATCTGCTCCTAGCGAGGTGAATCCGTCCCTACCCTTCGGACTGGACAGAATCATTGCCATGGCATTGGAGAAGGACCGAGAACGACGTTATCAGCATGCCGCCGACATTTGCTCCGACCTGAGGCGACTGAAGGAGCAGAAGGAAAAAGGGCCAACCGCTGTTACCAGTGCCGTGCCTGTAAGGTTAGATCTTCACAGTGTTCCACGCGTGGCGAGGCGTCACAAGAAACTCTGGCTTGGCGGTCTTTTGGCGGTGGCACTATTGCTCTTCCTAGCCTTTGCCGCCGCAGAGTGGACCCGGCGGCATTTTGTTAGAGCACCTTCTCAGCCGATTCGATCGATTGCGGTGTTGCCACTGGAAAATCTTACCGGAGATCCAGGGCAGCAATATTTCAGCGACGGCATGACCGACGCTTTGATCACCAACTTGGCACAAATTGGATCCTTGCGCGTAATCTCGCGCACCTCGACGATGCATTACCGAGATTCGGGGAAAGCGCTTCCCGAGATCGCAAGGGAATTGGGAGTGGATGCAGTTGTGGAGGGTTCAGTTATGCGTTCTGGGAATCGGGTTCGGATTAATGCCCAGCTGATCCAGGCACCCACGGATCACCACCTGTGGGCCCGGAGCTACGAGCGGGATATTCAGGATGTACTGGCCCTGCAGAGTGAACTGGCACGTACCATCGCTTTGGAAGTCCAGATCCAGTTGACGCCTAAGGAGCAGGCGCGACTGGAAACTTCGCGTCCCGTTAACCCGGATGCCTACGAAGCCTACTTGAAGGGTCGCTTTTTCTGGAACAAGCGGAACAAAGAGGCCATCAACAAGAGCATCGAATATTTCAATGACGCAATCCAATTGGATCCCGGTTACGCGGCGGCGTACGCTGGCCTGGCAGACGCCTACAACAGTACCGGGTGCGGCAGAGCTGCGGGGCTCGCGATGGCGGAGGCTGCACCGAAGGCAAAGGCCGCCGCATTGAGGGCCGTGGAATTAGATGACAGCAGCGCCGAAGCGCACGCTGCCCTTGGGCATGTACGGGAGTGCTTTGAGGCGAACCGGTCAGAGGCAGAAAACGAATACAAGCGCGCTATTGCGCTCAACCCGAACTATGCCACAGCCCACCACTGGTACGCACACTTACTGCTGGGTTGGCGCGATCAGGAGGGCCTCGATCAAATCCAACAAGCGCTGAGACTCGACCCCGTATCCCCCAACATCAACGGCATGCTTGGAGACTACCTCATCGAAACGAGACAGTTTGACAAAGCGATCGAACAATTCCGCAAGACGGCCGAACTCGATCCCGAGCAATACAATTCCCGCACCCGCCTGGGATTTGCGTACACAGTCGTGCACCGGTACGGAGAAGCGGAGAAGGAGTTTAAGAAGGCGGAAGAGATCTCGCCAGGTAGCGTGACCTCAATGGCTGCGCTTGCGTACATCTACGGGCTTGAGGGAAACAAAATTCAGGCAGAAAGAATGCTTCCCGAAATAGAGCCGCTGGCGATGAAAGCTGGTCACCCTTGGTTGATTTGCCTGGTTTACGTCGGGCTAAACCAGAAAGACAAGGCGATCCGGTGGCTAGAGAAGGCTTACGAACAGGACGATTTCTATTTCAACCTCAGGGACCCCCTGGTAGATCCATTGCGTTCTGACCCCGGATTCCAGGATCTGGAGCGGCGCGTGAATACGGCGCCGCAAAAACAGGCTCCTAGATAAACCTTTTGCATAGATCGCACCAAGCAACAATCTTGCCGGATTCGCAATCGCGCCCCCTCATTCGCAGGCCTTCTTGGGAAGATTAGGTATTCGGCGATCCAGAGGTCAACAGACCTGAGAGGATTGCGCCCGAGTCACGAGCTATGCGGAAGTAATCTGGCGGTGGTCAGTCACCTGTGATTTCACACCTGTGGTCGCTTGCATCCCTAAGCGAACGGCTTTCTAACTGGCGAGTGGTTAACTTCCGCATTGCCGGCAATCCGGGAGTTATTGCGTGGTGGCTCAGATCGAAATGCCAAGCGTGGATTCTGCGTAAAACAAATCGACGACCTGGGTTCAGAGCACCGCGCTCGTCACTTCGGCCCAGGAACGAAACTGAGATCGGACCGGTACTGCCAGGCTTCCAGATACTGCGACCGGACTGCGCCACGGAATGTCCGCAAGATCGAAGCACCCTGTTCTTTCCCGTAAGCTTTTTCCATCATGGCATCGAGCGTTTCGTCGGTGGGCCGCTCAAAAGCTGCCCAACTGGCGCGGTCTGACAGCATGAGAAACTGCGGACTCTCTCCGCCGCTAACGAGTTGATACCAGCGGGTGGGGCCTGTGAGTGGGTGCCCGGTCTTACGGATGGCTTCGTTGATTTTCCGGACGCCGTCGAGAAAGTCGTTGATGCCTACCGGTTTCAGCAGGAAGCGTGTCACGGCAAGCTTGGGAGCGAGTGAGAAATTCGAGGGTGCGAGGCTTAGGTCGGAGCGGTAACGATAGTAGCTCTCCGATTCGGAATCGAGGTAAGGTTCGACGCTGGCACTGGGGTCTTCATCGCCGGCGAGGAGCTGATCGCTTGCGTCTACCTCTTTCCACGTGTGTTCGAAGCTAGAAATGATGTAGGCTCCGGTTGCGTCGCCCGAAACGATCTGCCACACATGATAGGACCAGGT
>Ga0326726_10004296_pt1 | contig 13009 bp, 8 predicted proteins | sample MHFenrmetagenome_2_FD_207603 | JGI IMG/M metagenome (GOLD analysis project Ga0326726, IMG submission 207603) | Lab enriched peat soil microbial communities from Michigan Hollow, Ithaca, NY, United States - MHF15MN | ecosystem: Environmental > Terrestrial > Soil > Wetlands > Peat | place: USA... | reverse complement strand
CGGCGCGGTCCGGCCGGTCGTCCTGGGTCGCGATCTCCGCCTCGATCAGGTAACAGTCGATGCGGTCGGCCGCCGGCGCGTTGGGGAGCACGGATGCGAGGCTGTCGAGCACCGCGTGGGCCTGAGTCGCCCGGTCAGTGTTGCTGAGGTTCATGGCCCGCCGGCAACGGTTCTGCAGCAGGATATCGGCGGCGTTGGAGAGACGGGCCAGCGAGTCCGACCGGGCCAGCATCTGCTCGGCCATGTCGTATGCCCCCATTTCGCCGTACTGCGAGCCCAGCATCTGGGCGATCGCGGCGCTGAACCGCGCCTCTCCCACGTACTCCTGTTCCAGCAGCGTCCGTCCTCGGTCCAGTACCTCCCGCATCGTGATGGGCCGGTCTCCGACGCTGGAGAACACCAGATTGTGAAAGGCGAGCTGGGCGTCGGCCCGCCGGGCCTGGAATCGGGCCTCATCGCGCTGGTGCCGCGCCTCGATCGTCTGCCAGACCGAAAAGGCGGTCCCGCCCAACAGCGCCACCAGGGAGACGGCTCCCGCCGCCACGGCCGCGCGATGCCGTCGAACGAACTTGGCCGCGCGGTAGCCGAAGGAATCCCTTCGGGCGCTGACCGGCTCGTCCCGCAGGTAGCGGCCCAGGTCGTCGGCCAGCGCCGCCGCGGTCGGGTAGCGATCCGCCGGGTTCTTGCGCAGCGCGCGCGCCAGGATGTTGTCCAGGTCGCCCAGGTACAGCCGCCGCAAACGCTCGGGTGAGGTCCCCGAGCCGTTGGCCCGGGCGGAGGCGGTGACCGCGTCGCTCAGTCGAGTGGGTTCGGTGTCGAGGATGGCGCGCATGTGATCGGCCGGCGTGCGGCACCCCTCGCTGGTCGGGTGCCGGCCGGCCAGCAACCGGTAGAGCAACACGCCCAGACCGTACACGTCCGTGGCCGCCGACACCGGCTCGCCGCGCACCTGCTCGGGGGCCGCATACTCGGGGGTGAAGGCCCCGATTCCCGATTGGGTGATGGTGGAGCGGGTGACCTGGTCCTGCTCGTCATCGACCAGCTTGGCGATCCCGAAGTCGAGCAGCTTGGCTACGCCCTGCCGGGTGACCAGGATGTTGGACGGCTTGAGGTCGCGGTGCACGATGAGGTGGGCGTGCGCGTGCGCCACCGCGTCCAGCAGCTGGTGGAACAGCCGAACCCGGTCCAGCGGCGACAGCCGCTCCTGCTCGCAATACTGATCCAGCGGCCGGCCGTCGACCCGCTCCAGCACCAGGTAGGGCTGCCCGTGCTCGGCCACACCGGCGTCGATCAGCCGCGCGATGTTGGGATGGGTCAGCCGGGCGAGCAGGGTGCCTTCGCGGCGGAAGCGCGCCTCGCCCGTCGGGCCGAGGAGCGCCAGGTTCAGAAACTTGATCGCGACCTCGCCCTCGTACCGCCCATCGGTCCGCCGCGCCAGCCACACACTCCCCATGCCGCCCTGACCCAGGGGCGCCTCGAGAGTGTAGGGGCCGAGCCGCTGGCCCGCGAGCGAAGGATGCTCCGCGAACAGCCGCTCACGTCCGGCTTCCGCCAGAAAGCCCCGGCGGTCGAGCTCGGCCTCCACCTCGAGCAGCCCTTCCAGCTCGGCGGCAAGCGTAGGATTTTCGGCATGGCGATCCGCCAGCCACCGGGCGCGGGATTCCGGCGACAACTCGAGCGCCTGCTCGAGTAGCTGCCGGAGACCTCCCCAGCGATTCTTGTCCAGTGGCGGCATCGGGTGTGACTCCGGAACCCGCATGGAGGCTCGGCCGGCCGGCGGCCCGCCGCTCAGAGATCGTAGAGCCGGCGGTGACCCCGACAGGGCTGTCGGGGTGAACGCTGCCCGGCCGGGTTCAAGACCCGGCGGGCTCTCCCAGGGTACGGTGGAGCAGCAACCGGGCGGTGCGCCAGTCCCGCTGGACGGTCCGTTCGGAGACTCCACGCAGCGCCGCGATCTCTCCGAAGGTCAGGCCGCAGAAGAAGTGCAGATCCACCAGCTGGGCCAGCTCCGGCTCGATCTTGCCGAGCTGGTCCAGCGCCTCGCTGAGCTCATCCAGGCTGGAAATGCCGGCGCGGGGATCGGGAGCCTCGAGCCCGCCGGTGCGGGTGATGTGGAACTCGCCGCCCCGCTTCTTTGCCTGCCGCCGGCGGGCGTAGTCCACGATCAGGCCGCGCATGGCACGGGAGGCGTAGCCCAGAAAGCGGGCGCGGTCGGGAAAGTGCAGCTCGCCCCGGTTGGCGATGCTGAGGTAGGCCTCGTGCAGCAGCGTGGTGGCGCCGAGGGTAAAGCCCGCGCCCTGGTGGCTGAGGTGCCGCTCCGCGAGCGAGTGCAGCTCGCGGTACAGAAGGGTGAAGAGCTCGTCGGCCGCCCGGGAATCGCCGGCATCTGCCCGGGCAAGCGGATCTGGCGTTTCAGGTTCCACGGCGGCCAGGCTGGAGGGTTCCTGCGCGCAATATGGCGTCCGGAGCCGGGGACGCAACGGCGGCCCGACCGCTCATGCTCCACGCCGCCGAGTGCGCCGCTTCCGGGCCCGCTCCGCCGTGGCAATCGCTTTCTCGGCCCAGGACCGGAGCGAGTCGGAATCCTCCAGTACCTCGACCGGCAGCTGGTAGTACTGCATCACTTCTCCATTCTCCCCGAAGGGCAGGAACGGGCCCATTCCGGCGGCCTCGAAGTCGGGGCGAGTGGAGTCGTCCACCTTGAGATACAGGGTGTCATCGTCGATCAGCGCGAAGAACACGTCGCCGGCGTAGATGCCCACGCCGCCGAACATGCTCCTGGCCCGGATGCCGGTAATGGAGAGGCCCAGCTGGTCGAGCACAAAGGCACGGAAGCTCGGAGTGACAGACATGGCTGGGCCCGTCCCGGGAAAGACGCGGCATCGCACCAGCCGCGGTCTCCTGCATACTACCCGCGCCCCACCTCGCGGCCAATGTCCCTGGTCCGGCAGTGCCCCAACGACGGACGGCCCAGCCCCAGCGGCTCGCCGGGGTCCAGGTCACCGCCATGCGGGCGCGACTGCCGCTATCATCCGGTGCTGCCCCGACGGCGGCATTTCCCGGACGGAGGAGATGATGAGCCAGCGGGTCCAGTTCCCTGCCAGCGCCGGCGCGGCCGACGAGCCAGCCCTGCCCGGCAGCTACGGTATCGCCCCATCGGGGCACCGGCTGCCGGCAGGAACCCATGTCGGCTCGGTGCGGCTGCAGGTGGCCGACCTCGGCCGGTCCCTTGCCTGGTACGAGCGGGTGCTCGGGTTCCGGGTGCTGGCCCAGAGCGCCACGGTGGCGACGCTCGGAGCGGAAGGCGCAACCCTCCCCTTGATCGAGCTGAATCAGCACGCCGGTGCGCTGCCGGCCCCTCGCCGCGGCCGCCTCGGGCTGTTCCACTACGCCATCCTGCTCCCGGACCGTCCTGCGTTGGGCCGGTTCCTCGCTCATCTCAACGCCACCAGCGTGGCCGCGGGCGCCGCCGATCACCTGGTGAGCGAGTCGCTGTACCTGCTCGACCCCGATGGCCTGGGCATCGAGGTCTACGCCGACCGTCCGCGGCAGGAGTGGCGGCGGCACGGGCGAGAGCTGGTCATGACCACGCTGCCGCTCGACGCTCCTGGATTGGTGCAGGCCGGCGGGGGGCAGCCGTGGACCACCATGCCCCCCGGCACGGCCCTGGGCCACATGCACCTGCATGTGGGCGACCTGGATCAGGCGGCGGCGTTCTACCACGTGGCCCTGGGGCTCGAGGTGATGGTGTGGAACTATCCCGGGGCGTTGTTTCTCGCCGCGGGCGGATACCATCATCACCTCGGACTCAACACCTGGGCCGGGCAGGATGCGGAGCGTCCGCTGCCGGGCGAGGCGCGGCTGCTGGAATGGGAGCTGGTGGTGCCGGGGGTCGAGCAGGTGGAAGCAGCTAGGCGTGGAATGGCCGCGGCGGGCCACACGGTGAAGCGGGACAGTGAGGGGTGGGTTGCCCCCGATCCATCGGGGACGCTGCTTCGGCTCAGGAGCGGAGCGCCGGCGGCGTAAGACCGGGTCAAGCCGGGTGGGCGCTGCCTTACCCCAGGCGATGAGGGCCTTGGACCCGGTCGGGGACGGCTCACGCCCGACCAGGGTGACCCGAACCGGGCCCGGCAGCTCCAGGTCGCTCCAGTAGTCCAGCATCCGCTCGAGCAGGCTTGGCGTCACCTCCGTCCGCGTGCCACCAGCAGAGTACCGTCTCCCGCCCGGACGGCGTCCACGAACTCCATCCCCAGCTCCACATCCTGGAATCGCAGCTCGCGCACCACCCGGTGTCAGCGAGGCCGACGTCGGCCGCATCGAGTCCTTCAGACGGCCTGCGCGGCGGAGCGAGTCATGGATGCTCCACGCGAGGCGAGCAGGCGATCGATCGACCACGCCCCACTGCCCTGCAGGACAACCGTTCCGGCCAGCGCGATCACCACGAGGTGATACTCGAATCCCTCGCTTCCCGCGGGAAGCGCCCCGAACCAGTTCATGAAGAAGCCGTTCGCGAAGTGGGTGCTCAGCGCCCCGAGCATGAGCCCCACGATGCCGAGGGCCGCGATGCGGCCGGCGAGACCGGCCAGCAGGGCGAAGGGCGCCAGGAACTCGGTCACGATGGCCAGCGCCGCCAGGGGTGCCGGGAAGCCGAGGGTACCGGTCATCCAGCCGAGGGTGCCGCTGAAGCCGTAGCCGCCGAGCCAGCCCAACATGTGCTGGGCGGCGTGGGGGAGGAGGATGAGGCCGAGCGCCGCGCGGGCAAGCAGCGGGGCGTACTCCGGAGCGGTGCGGAAGATTCGGGGCAGCATGATGGACTCCGCCAAGAGGGTGTGACCGGGCAGGTGTGCCTGCTACGGCAATCATTGCTCTAGCAACTATTAACGTGACTCGAGACCGGCTGGTTGCAGCGTTCCGCCGGTCGCGGGCCGGTTCACTGCCGCGCCGCGCTGCGGCCCGCGGCCGTCCGGGGCGCCCCCCGGGCCGCGTTCCCCCGCCGGACCAGGTCGAGGAGCCGCACCAGGCTCTCCTGCTGGGCCGGACTCAGGGTCGCGACCGCCGCCTCATCCGCCGCGTTGACCCTGGGGTCGAGCCCGTCCAGCAGTTGCCGGCCTTTCGGGCTCACGCAGCAGATCACCTGTCGCCGATCGGGTTCGCTGCGCTCGCGCCGGATCAGGCCGCCGTCCTCCAGCTTGTCGAGCAGCCGGGTGATGGTGGTGCCCTCCTCGATCATCCGCTCGCGGATGGCGAGGGTGGCGATGCCCGACGCGCCCGCGCCGCGGATGATGCGGAGCGCGTTGTACTGCGCCAGGCTCAACCCTTCCGGCTGCACCACCCGCTCGAGACCCCGGTACACGACCGACGCGGTGCGGAGGAGCGCGATGGTGGCCTCCTGCCCCACCGAGCGGAAAGGCCGGGTCTGGCGGATCTCGGCTGCAACCTGGCCCTTCCTCGGGCGTCCGGCCACGGAGCCCCCTTCCTTAAGTATGGCGGGCAGCCTCGCCCGACATGGTCGCTGCGGCAATAGTTGCTATGATAACTAAATCCATAATATCGCGCAACCCGCCCGCTCCTTGGGAACCCTTTCGGCCCTGATGGCGTCCTCACCAGGCGGCCGGGGTCGTTCCGGCCAGATCCATCAACATGCAAGGAGGTATCCGATGTTCCGACTGCGTTGCCCTGTCCGGCCGGTGCTCGCCGGACTCCTGCTCGCTCTCGCCTCCGCCTCGCCGGCGGCCGCCCAGACGGTGAACCTGGACCGCTCCGGGCTGGCGCTCTCCGGCTATGACGCCGTTGCCTATCAGGCCGAGAGCACCGCTCGCAAGGGTTCAGCGGAGTTCGTCGCCACGTACGAGGGGGGGACCTACCGGTTCGCCAGCGCCGCCAACCGTGACGCGTTCATCGCCGAGCCGGTGAAGTACGTGCCGGTCTATGGCGGGTACTGCGCGTACGGGGTGTCGCAGGGCCACAAGGTGAGCGTGGATCCCGAGGCATTCCGCGTGGTGGACGGAAAGCTCTATCTCAACTACAGCAAGGGAGTGCAGAAGCAGTGGCTGGCGGACATCCCGGGCTATATCGCCAAGGCCGACCGTAATTGGGTCGAGCTGCGGGACAAGCCCAGGAGCTGACGGCGGCTAGGCCACCCGCTGGCACAGCGTCTCCTGCAGCAGACGCCGGCCCCGGTGGAGGCGGGTTCTTACGCTCTCCACCGGGATCTCCAGTATCTCCGAGAGATCGCAGTAGGAAAGGTCGTTCACCAGGTAGAGCGCAGTGACTACCCGATCCTCCGACGGCAGCCGGTCCAGCGCCCGCTCGATGCTGGTCAGGCCGATGCGCTCCAGAGCTACCGTGCCGGGCGCGGCCAACGCCCTGGCCTGCTGCCGGATGGGACCTCGGGGCTCCGGTGCGGGCCATGGTAGCCCGAGCCTCTCGCAGCACACCCGCGTCAACAGCCGGAGGAACCAGTGGGTGGTTTCCTGCCTGGCCTGAAACTCATTCTGCCGCCGGGAGGCTCGCCGAACCGCTTCCTCCACCAGCTCCTCCGCCAGCGAAGCCTCGGCGGCGAGGCAGTAAGCAGCGCGATACGCGGTATCCAGCAGCCCGCTGATCGTTGCCATGAAGTCGGTGTGTTCGTCCGCTGCGGCCTGCGCCAGGATCGATCCGCGCATCGTGAGCTCGGGGTTGGGTTCCGAAGCATGGGAAAGGCAGGACCCATGCCCATTCAGCCAGCTCGGCACGTACTTGCTAAATCGCTGTCGACAAGTGACTTACATGAGGCTTACAAGGCAGCGGAAGGCGGCTGGTCCGGGACCGGCTCACGAAATATCGTGACTCTCACAATTGTTCGGGACTCAGGTTGTGACCGGCAGTCCGGCGGTCGGCCAGAAGCCTCGGATCGCCGTCGAACCGGAAATCGTAGGGATTCATGTCGCGATGGATGGGAGACCGCCCGGAGGAGACACGAAGCGATCAGCGGGCGTCTTCGCCGCTTACCATATGCACCCGCATGGCCGCCTGCCAGCGGCGATGCGGGTCAGGGACAGAGGCTTGGGCCGAGAGGTCAGGCCCGGCCATCTTCTGTAAGCAGGCCCAGAAGGATCGGGCTGCAGCGGACCAGGACGACCGGGAGGATTCGCAGACGCCGCAGGACGGCGATGCCGCTGGCGTCCACGTCGGTCACCTCGGCGAGATTGAGCTCGATGCTCGGAGCCTGGTTCAGCAGCCGGGCGCATTCCGCCTCGAGCAGGGTGGCCCATTCTCCCACCAGTCGCCCTTCGGCCCTGATCGCGGGTCCAGAGGAGCCATTGGAGTCCAGAGTCAGTCGCAGCATTCAGGTTCCCAGGATTGCGTCTCATGGCACAAAAGCAGGGTGCGTGCCTGCCGGCGTCGCTTGGGAGCGCCGACCAAGATGTTGTTGCGATTGTCGTTATGCAGGGGGACCAAGGCGGAGGGACGGTCCATCAGGGACCACGGTTACGAAATGTCGTGACCCGTCACGACCGTTCGGGATTCCGGGCTGCGGCGGGGGCTGGCCGGCGAATACCCAGACGCTTCATGCGGGACTCCAGCGTGGTCGGCTTGAGACCCAGAACAGCAGCAGCCCCCTTGGCGCCGCTCACCTTCCAGCCCACCCGCTCCAGCACCGCAAGGATGTGCTCGCGTTCAACGGCCTCGAGGTTCTCGCCGCCGTTCCGCTCATCGGTCACGACCGGGCGGGCCTGCGCGGCCGGCAGCCAATCGCCCAGCTCGAGCGCGGTTCCCCGGGTGACGATCACCGAGCGCTCCAGCACGTTGCCCAACTCCCGCACATTGCCGGGCCAGTCGTAGGTCGAGAGCGGGTGCATGACTTCGGTGGGTATCGATTCGATTCGCTTGCCCAGCTTCTGGGCATACTTGAGCACGAAATAGCGCACCAGGAGAGGGATGTCCTCGCGCCGCTCCCGCAGCGCCGGCGTGCGGATGGGAAAGACATTGAGCCGGTAGAACAGGTCGGCGCGGAACCGGCCGCCCTGGACCAGGTCGGGCAGGTTCCGATGAGTCGCGGCGATGATCCGGACATTCACCTTGATCGGGCGGTTTCCGCCGACCCGCTCGATCTCGCCTTCCTGGAGCACCCGGAGGAGCTTCACCTGGAGATCGGACGGGAGGTCTCCGATCTCATCCAGGAAGATGGTGCCCCCGTCCGCCAGCTCGAAGCGGCCGATCTTGCGGGCGATGGCGCCGGTGAATGCGCCTTTTTCGTGTCCAAACAGCTCGCTTTCCACCAGGCCGGGAGAGATCGCACCGCAGTTGACGGTGACGATCGGGCGCTCCTTCCGGCGGCTCAGGTTATGCACCGCCCGCGCCACCAGCTCCTTGCCGGTACCGGTCTCCCCAGTGATAAGCACGGTGGAGTCGGTGGGAGCCACCTGCTCCACCTGGCCCAGCACCTTTCGGAGGATCTGGCTCTTCCCGACGATTTCCTCGAACCCGTGCCTGGTCTTGATCTCTTCAATGAGGTAGATGTTCTCCGCCTGCAGCTTGTCCTTGAGACGCCGGATCTCCGCGAATAGTCGCGCGTTCTCCAGCGCGATGGCGGCCTGCGAGGCGAGGATCTGCAGCACCTGGGTGTGGCCGGCAGTAAACACGCCGGAGGCGAGGTTGTTTTCGAGATAGAGCGCGCCGGTCAGGCGGCCCTGATTCACTACCGGAAGGCAGATCACCGAGCGGGGCCGGGCCCGGGTGATATAGGGGTCGGCCGCAAAGGTGGGGTCCTCGACCGCCTCGGCGAGTACCACAGTCTGGCGTGACCGGCGCACGAAGTTGAGCAGACTCTGGGGCAGGTCGCGGGCCTCTGCCAGGGGAATCCCCTCCCCACCCAGGACTTCCACCCCGGCGATGGTGCCACTCACGTGCACCGCGGGTGCGCCATCGTGCTCCAGCACGAACAGCCCGCGCTCCGCGCCGGCGTTCTCGATGGCGGCACCCATCAACCGCCCCAGCAGGGGGTCGAGATCGATCTCCGCCGTGATGGCCTGAACCGCCTTCATCACGCTGGCGATGTCGAAGAAGCTCTCGGACTCCACGGTTGTCTGCAGGGTTTGCACCGGCGAGGCCCGTGGCTGCCGCGAGGGCCGGGCGCCGCGGAGCAGATCTCCGTGTCGCCGATCGAGCTCCTGGACCTTGGTTTCCGCGCCCCATTGTCCGTAGCCGAACCGGGCCTCGGCCAGGAATACCGCGGCCACCTTCGGCTGCTGCCGCCCGAGCCAGAACTCGCCGTAGAGCTCGTTGGCCAGCGCCCGGTGGCGGGGCGAGGGCTGGGCAGCCGCGGCGGCGAGGGCCGCTTCGTATCCCGCAATGGCCTCCGCCACCTGGCCCCGCACCCGCGCCACCTCCGCACCGGCGAGGAACGCCCAGTGGGAGAAGTTCTCCGGGGCATTCTCGGCCCACTGGGAGAGCCGAGCCAGCAGCTCGGTCAGCTTGGCCTCCGCCTCCGGCCGCTCGGCCGCGGGAGCGCCCGGGAGCCAGGCGCACAGCACCAGCAGGTGGCGGAAGGCGAAGATCGCGGGCCAGACGGTGCCGAAGAACAGTTCCACCGTCTTTTCGCCTTCCCTGGCGAGCGCCCGTGCCTCCTCCATCCGCCCGGCGGTGTGGAGCAGCTCCAGCTTGAGCGTGGCGTACATGCCGCTGAAGATCCCCACCTTGCCGAAGCTGCCAAGGAACGCGGGCTCGTCGAAGGCCGGCCCGTCCAGGCTGGTGGCGCTCTGGGTGTGTCCCATGAGCACCAGCGCCCACTGCAGGATGAGTCTCTGGGTCGCCAGGAAGGCGGGGCTCTGCAGCTGTGCAAGGAAGTCGGCCACAGGGGAATATCGGGCGTGGAACCCCGCGAGGTCGGGTTCCACCAGCATCCCGTACCAGCTCTGCTGGAACTGGGCGTAGCCCGCGACCTGCAGCTCACCGGTCTCGAGGCCGGCGACGACTGCGCGCTGGGCGTGGGCCAGACAGCTGGCGAAGGGGCGGCACCAGACGTTCACCAGTGCGGCAAAGCGGTGATGGATAACCGCGCGGATCTGGGTGTCCCCCCCACGTTCGTTCAACGCCAGCGCCAGCTCGCCGAACTGGTGCCCCAGCTGGTACTCTCCGAGCAGCGAGCCCACCGTGATGGCGTGGTGCAGGTAGCCGAAGGCCGAATCGGCGCTGTTCCCATGCTCCAGCGAGAGGCGCACCATGCGGGCGGCGACCAGCGCGCAGAGGCTGCCGCTGGTGCTGATGAACGCCGGGGCCCAGGTGGCGCGCAGCAGGCGCATGGCCTGCAGGATCGCCGGTTCGGTGAGGGGCGGGAGGTCCAGGAGGCCGGGCACCGACCGGCCGGCCAGGGCCCGCCGGATCGCGGCCACGTCATCCGCCAGGGCGGCCTTCTGGGTCGCGGCATCCTCCGGCAGGATCACGCCCAGCCCGCGCAGGCCTTCCAGCGCCGCCCGGATGGCGTCCTGGTAACGCGCCATTGTCTCGAACTGCGCGACGGTCGCGACGAACACATCGGTGCGCTCCGCCAGCGAGCGGCAGTGCGGGAGCAACCCGGCGAACCCCGCCTCCGACTCGGCGAACCGGCCGCAGAGGTACTGGGTGACCGCCCGTTCGAGGTGGAGGCCATAGGCCAGATCGTGCACATCCTGCCAGGCGTCCTCCGTAAGCAGGGAGGTCCCGAAGCCGAAGTAGGTCAGCGCGCCGGGGAACGCGCCCGACGCTTTGGCCTTGCGCCCGGCGGCTAGATTGAGCTCGGCGAGGCGAAGCCGCTCGGCCGGATCGGCGATGAGCTCGGCGCCGTAATCGAGCTGGTTCACCACATCGAACAGCCACTCGGGCCGGCTGCCGTCGTCGCCTCCGGCGAGCAGCAACCGACCGATCGTCAGATGCGCCTCGCGCCGGTCGCCCTCCGGGGTGAGGGCGTACGCCGCCTGCTGCACCCGGTCATGCAGGAACCGGTAGCGACGATGGGCCAGGGGACGGCCATCGGCCGGGTCGGGGGGGACGCCGTACGATTGGTCCTCGGCGAGCACCAGGCCCTGTTCCACCGCCATCCAGAGATCGGCCGAGGCGCGGGTCTCCTCCTGCTGACTCACCGTCGCCAGGGTGCCGAGGTCAAAGCGATTGCCGACGCAGGCGGCGAGCCGCAGCATCCGCTGGGTGGGCTCGGCCAACCGCTGGATCCGTCCCGCCATCAGGTCGACCACGTTCTCGGTCGACCCCTGGTCCCGGATGGCGGCCAGGTCGGCGCGCCACGAGCGGGATGGCCCGTCATAGGTGATGCGGCCGTCCTCGTACATCGCCTTGAGGAACTGAATCATGAAGAACGGATTGCCGCCGGTCTTCGCCAGGATCAGCTCGGTGAGCGGTGCGGTGACCGGGGAATCGGACCCCAGGGTCTCGCTCAGCAGGTCGTGAACCTGGCCCGCCTCGAGCGGCTGGAGAGTCAGCTCGGTAATGGGCGTGCCACCGGCAGCGAGGCCCCGGATCAGCCCGGCGAGCGGATGACTGGGAGTGACCTCGTTGTCCCGGTAGGCGCCGATCACCAGCAGTCCGGTGATCTCGGGATGACTGAGGAAGAGCGGCAGCAGCCCGAGCGTCGCCGAATCGGCCCACTGCAGGTCATCCAGGAACAGCACCAGCGGGTGCTCGGGCCGGGCGAGGACGCGCAGGAATTGCTGGAACACCAGATTGAAGCGGATCTGGGACTCGGTCGGGCCCAGCTCGGGCACCGGGGGCTGCGGGCCGAGGAGCAGCCCAAGCTCCGGAATCACATCAACGACAACCTGGCCGCTCGAGCCGAGCGCTTCCAGCAGGCGTTCACGCCAGGCGGCGAGCCGGTCGTCGGTCTCGGACAGCAGGCGGCGGAGCAGCGACTGGAATGCCTGCGCGAGTGCCGCATACGGCACATCGCGAGCAAGCTGGTCGAACTTGCCCGCGGTGTAGTGTCCCCTGTGCTTCGCGAGGGACCGATAGGTCTCCTGGATCAGCGCCGTCTTGCCGATTCCGGAATACCCCGACACCAGCACCAGCTCGGTCCGGCCTCCCGCCACCCGCTCGAATGCCTCCAGCAGCCGGGCGACCTGGGCCTCGCGGCCGTACAGCCGCTGGGGGATGGAGAACCGCTCCCGCAGGTCGTCCTGTCCCAGCGCGAACGGCTCGATCCCGCCGGCGGAGCCCAGCGCCACCAGGCACCGCGACAGGTCCGCCTCCACACCCTCGGCGCTCTGGTACCGATCCTCCGAGTTCTTGGCCAGGAGGCGAAGCACCAGGTCGGAGAGAATGGTGGGCACCCGCGGATTGCGGGCAGCCGGCGCGACTGGTGACTGGGCGACATGGCCGTGGATCAACTCGAGCGGATCGACCGACTCGAACGGCAGCCGCCCGGTGAGCATCTCGTAGAAGACCACGCCCATGGAGTACAGGTCGCTGCGATGATCCAGGTCACGGTTCATCCGCCCGGTCTGCTCGGGCGACATGTACGTCAGGGTGCCCTCGATCATGTGCGGCAGCCCCGGGCTGTGCTGCTCGGAGCGGGCCCGGGAGGCGATGCCGAAATCGCTCAGGGTGATCCGCCCCGAGGCCCGATCGACGATTACGTTGTTGCTGTTGACGTCCTTGTGAATGAGGCCGGCGCGATGCACCGCGGCGAGGGCGGCCGCCAGCTGCCGGGCATAGGCGATGACAGTCGCGGTTTCGAGGGGTCCCTCGGCGCAGAGGGCCTTGAGAGTGGTGTCGCCCGCGTCTTCGAGCACCAGCACCAGGCGGTCGCGGAAGTTCGCCAGCTCCAGGGCGCGTGCGACGCCGGGGGCGTCGAGGGTCCTGAGGATCTGGTATTCGCGGCGAAGCCCGGCGGTGTCGGCGGGGCTGGGGAATTCATCGATGAGCGTCTTGAGGATGACCGCGGCCTGGTCGCCGGTCCGGCGTGCCCGCCACACCGCGCGCTTTCGCCCGTGGTGCAGTTCAGCTTCGATTAGAAAGCCGGGCAGAGTCAGGGGCACGAATC
>Ga0326726_10004295_pt1 | contig 13010 bp, 8 predicted proteins | sample MHFenrmetagenome_2_FD_207603 | JGI IMG/M metagenome (GOLD analysis project Ga0326726, IMG submission 207603) | Lab enriched peat soil microbial communities from Michigan Hollow, Ithaca, NY, United States - MHF15MN | ecosystem: Environmental > Terrestrial > Soil > Wetlands > Peat | place: USA... | reverse complement strand
GGAGGGGAGGATCTGGGCGACCGACTGATCGTTTCGCCCTTTCTCTCCATGTGGGGACCCAACCTGCTGTTCGGTACGCTCGGCCTCGCGGGGCTCTGGGTGATGCGCCGCGCCAGCCCCACGGCCCGCGGCGGCGACTGGTCCGACCTCAAGGACGCGGTCGTCGGGCTGTTGCGGCGGCGGCGCCCCACCGCCTGATGCGCACGCTCGATCGGTACGTGCTGCGCCAGTGGTCCATGGTGTTTCTCGTCGTGATGTTCGGCTTCCCGTTGCTCGTCATCGTCATCGATCTGACCGACAAGCTGGACCGCTACCTGGCGCGCGGGCTCACCAAAGCGCACGTCGCCCTCGCGTATGTCTACGGCATGCCGGACACCATGTTCCTCGTGCTCCCGGCGGCGGTCCTGTTCGCGACGGTGTTCACCGTCGGGACGATGGGACGGCACTCCGAGCTGACGGCGGCCAAGGCATCGGGGATCTCGTTCCACCGGCTGGTCCGGCCGCTCTTCGTCGCGGCGGTCGTGGCCTGCGTGGCCGGTGTGGGTCTGGGCGAGCTCGTGCCGATCGGTGCGGCCAAGAAGGCCGAGCTGCTGGGCGAAAAGGCGATCCGCACCGGCTCGCGCACGAACTTTGTGTACCGTGCCGACGGCGGATGGGTGTATGCGATCCGCAATCTCCAGATCGCTTCGCGCGACATGAACGACCTGATCCTGGAGCGCGTCGGGACGGGCCCGGAGTACCCCACCATCGTGGTGACGGCGCGCCGAGCGCGATACGGCCGGGAAGGCGGCTGGACGCTCCAGGATGGCCGGGTTCGCTACCTGTTGGGCCCAGGGGTGGAGCGCGCGTTCGAGTTTCGCACGCTGCGCGCCCGCATCATGCGCGAGACGCCCGAGGACCTGCTGGCCGAGCCCAAGGCGCCCGAGGAAATGCGCTACGCCGAGTTGGGGCGCTATATCGACGCGCTGGCGCGCTCCGGCTCCGATACGCGCAAGCTGGCGGTGGACCGCGCGTTGAAGCTGGCCATCCCCTTCACCTGCATCATCATCGCGCTGTTCGGGGCGCCGCTCGCCATCACCAACCCGCGCAGCGGGGCGGCGTGGGGCGTGGCGGTGAGCCTCGCCACCACGTTCCTCTTCCTGCTGTTGATGCAGCTGTCGCGGGCCGTGGGGGGCGGCGGGCTGTTGCCGCCGACTCTGGCGGCGTGGTTCCCCAACATCCTGGCGGCGGGCGGCGCGGTATGGCTGTTGAAAAAGGCGCAGACGTAGAGACGAAAGCGGCCGGAGAAACTCCCATTCCCTCGGCCGCTTTCGTTCACCTCCGCCATCGCTTTCCGTCTCCTACTGTCTCCTCAGAACGAGTACCGGCCACCGAGCTGGAACACCCAGCGGGAGCCGAGCGAGTTGAGTGTCACCTGGTTCTTGACGGGAATGAAGGGAGCATACGTGCCGCGCTGGTTCACGACGTCGTACCCCGTCAACCGGAGCAACGGCTGTTCCTCGAACCCGGTCCCCGTCACCCGCGTGAGCCCCCACTTGCTGTTCAACAGGTTCAGCACGTTGAGCATGTCCGCGGTGATCTCGAGCGACTGGCCGCCCAGCGTGTTGATCACTTTGCTGAGCCGGGCGTTCAGGATGTTCTGCCATGGATTGCGGCAGACGTTACGCGGCAGGATCTGGCCGCGGTTGCCTTCCAGGCACGGCTCGTTCCGGATGTAGGCGTCCAGCGTTGCGAACTGCGTCGGCGTCAGACCCGAGATGTCGGCGGCGTTGCGCGGCACGAACACCGCGTCGTTCGCCGTGAATCCATCGGCGTTGATGTCGCCGTTGACGGTGTAGGTGAACGGTATGCCGGAGATACCGGTGTAGGTGAGCGAGAAGCGCGAGTTGAATGGCGTGTTCACCGTGCCGCTCACCGTGAGCTTATGCGGGCGGTCGAACGTCGAGGTCCGCAGATTCCGGTGGTCGACTGTGCCGTCGAGCACGGCGTTGGCGTAGTTGGAGCCGGTGATGTCCGAGGTCAGCGAGATCAAATCGAGCGAGTGCGTGTACGTGTAGCTCGCTGAGAACTCGATGCCGTTGCCGAACCGTTTCTGCAACTGACCTGTGATGGAGGTGGAACGGTCCTTACTCACGTTCGAGTTGCGGATCACATCCAGGTAGGTCCCGGTGACGCGCGCCGCCGTGGCCGCGCCAGTCGCCGCGTTGATTGTGCCGTACAACGGGCGGCCGCCCTCTCCGGCGGAGGAGCCTTGGAGGCCGACCAGGTTCACGTCCGTCAAGAAGAACTGGTTGAGGGACCGTGTATAGAGCACGTCTACCGTCCCCAACAAGCCCCATGCGAGCTCGTGATCCATACCGAGCGCGAACTTCAGTGCCTGGGGGAACTTGAAGTTCTGGTCGAAATAGACGATGCTCGGCCGGCCCGCTGACGGCGCCGCGCCACAGCTCGTCGGCTGATTGTCCGGGTCGAGCGAGAACGCCGGGACGGTCCCGCCACTGCAGAACAGGCTCTGCTGCTCCATGCCCGTGTTGCCGTAGGCGTTCGAGACCCACACGTAGGGGGGCCGGCCGCTGAACACGCCCACACCACCGCGGATGACGGTCTGGCGTGTTTCGGTCACGTCGTAGTTGAAGCCCAGCCGCGGGGACCAGAGGATGTTGCCGCTCGGGAAGGCGCCGGTGTTGACCGTGTTGCCGCCGATGCCCGGAAAGTGAATCGTGTCGAGCGTCGGGTTGAACGCCGGCGCTGGCTGATTGGGGATGTCGATCCGCAATCCCGCCGTGACGGTCAGCTTCCGCACTGGGGAGAAGCGATCTTCGGCGTAGAACCCGTACTGCTTTACGTGGAAGTCGGCAACAGGCCCGTCCGGCCGCTGCGCGGTCGGGAGCGCGCGGAAGAACTGGCTCGGCAGCTGCGCGGCCAGCGAGTCGGGACTGTTGAAGTACCAGATACCAATGGAGGCGGGAAAGAACACGTTCACGAAATGGAAAAACTCGTTGTGCGTGCCGACGGTAAGCAGGTGCTGGCCGGCTTGAAAGGTCACGTTGTCGGTCACTTCAACGACTTTCTGGTCCAGCGTGTTCGCCTGCGAGAAGCGCTCTGCGCCTGCGGCGACGTAGGAGCCAACCCGGTTCCCGGCGACAAGAATCAGCGGCACGCGGTTCGGCAGGTCACGCACGTCGCTGATCGTACTGTAGGCCAGGAGGAGCTCGTTCGAGTAGTTGCCAGCGAACCGAGCGGTCCACTTGCCCCGGACCGTCCGGGTCTTATCCGTGAAGTTGTATCCGCTGTTGGCCAGCTGGTAGCCGTCCCGCAGGTTGCCCGTGCCGCTCGGGAAGCCGCCCCGATAGGAGCGCGCCAGCGTCAGGCGGTTCGCATTGACAAAGATCCCCGACACCTCGATGTGGCTGTTTGTCCCGGCTTCGAAATCCAGTTTCCCGAACAAGTTGGTTTCCGGATTCGGAATCGTCGGCGCGCCGAAGCTTCCCGGGTCGAAGCCGCCAGGCAACGACTGGAGGATGCTCCGCACCGAGTCGAGGCGTGCCCCGGTGATACCGACGCCCGTCGTGTCCGTGGGGTTCGTCAGCTGGAGGCTGGAAGCGAAGGGACGCACATCGTGGCGGAAGTCGCCAGAAGCGAAGAAGTGGAGTCGATCGCGGATGATCGGGCCGCCCAGCGAAAAGCCGTATTGCTGCTGCTGGTAGTCGGCGACCGGAACCCGGACGCCGGCGGTGTCTTTCCCAACGAAATTCTGGTTCTGTAGATATCCGAACGCCGAGCCGTGCAGCACGTTGTCGCCGGACTTGGTGACGGCGTTCACCAGACCGCCCACGAAACCACCCTGCCGCACGTCGAACGGCGCGATCAGGATCTGGAATTCCCGGACCGACTCGAGTGACAGAGGCCGGGCGTTCACACTGCCTCCCGGCAGGCCGTTGGTCGAGCCGAGGTTGAACAGGTCGTTGTTCGAGCCCCCGTCGATCTGCACGTTGTTGTAGCGGTCGTTCTGCCCGGCCACAGAGTTGCCGCCGCCACCTGTGCGCGCCACTTGCGGGGCTGTGCTGACGAAATCGGTGAACGCCCGGTTCAGGGTCGGGAGCCGGTGCACCGTGGCATCCGAAATGAACGTCTGGGCCCCTGTGCGTGTGGTGGACCGGAGCGGATCGGATTCGGCGCTCACGTTCACGCCCGCCAGCTCGACGGCTGCCCGCTTCAGGCTCAGGTCTAGGACGAGGCGCTGTCCCAGACTCAGGTAGAAGGTCTCCGAGGTCTTCGGCTCGAAACCGATCGCCCGGACGGAAATCGTATAGGGACCGCCCACGCTGACGTTCTCGAAGCTGTACACCCCATCCTGCCGCGCGCGAACAGCATGGCGCTCACCCGTGGATCCGCTGACTAAGGTGAGCTCTGCTAGCGCCACGGCAGCCCCGGATTCATCGGCGATGCGCCCCGTGACGGCGGCGGTCGTCACCCCCTGGCCCGCGAGGGTCGGAGCAGCAACGGGGAACGCGAAAGCCAGAATGGCTCCAACGGACCACAGCAAGCGCTTCATGGACAGGCTCCCGGAAACGGTCGACATGGCAAGAGAATCCACGGAGAAGTTCGGCAAGGGCTCGGGATAAGATGCCCGTGGCCCGGGGCTTGTCAATCGGGCGACGGCGACGATCCCGTCACGGATTGGTCGCCGGCGCATGGGCGCGGCGCCACAACACGAACACGGGAATGCCGGCGAGCAGGATACCGATGTCCACCGCCGACGCCACGGGCTGTGACACGAAGTAGTTGCCAAGCAGGAACAACGAGGCGAGCAGGAACACGGCCGGGACCACCGGATAGCCCCACGTGCGATAGGGGCGCACCAGATCGGGGCGGCGGCGGCGCAGGACGTAGATCGCGGCCACCGCCAGTGCATAGAAGGGCCAGATGCCGATCACGAACTGATCCGCCAGCTGCGTGAAGCTGCGCACCAGCACGAAGATCATGCCGAGGGCCGCGGTGAGCAGGATGGCGGCGCCCGGCGCGCCGGTCTTCGGATCGACGCGCGCGATCACCGCGGGGAAGAGACCGTCCTCCGCCAACGCGTAAAAGATCCGGGGCGAGGTCATCATGGAACCGTTGAGCGTGCCGAACGTGCTCACGGCCACGGCTGCCGACACGGCGGCCACGCCCGCGGCGCCGAACAGGAGCTGCGCCGAGTCGGCGGCCACGAGCTCCGCGTCCTTCATGCGGCCGATGGGAATCAGATGGAGGTACACCAGGTTCGCACCGAGGTAGAGCACCACCACCGCCGCCGTGCCGATGAGCAGGGCGCGCGGTAGGTTGCGTTGCGGATCGCGCACCTCGCCCCCGACGAACGCCAGGTCGGCCCAGCCGTCGTAAGCCCACAGGATCGACACCAGCGCGAGGAGTACGGGGGACAGCCCGACCGCCGCCCTTGGCCCCGACTCCCCGGCCTCCCTCACGCCGCCCCCCAGCAGAAACCCCAGCACGATCAGGGCGAGCAGCGCCGCCACCTTGAACGCGGTCGAGAGATTCTGGAGCAAGGCCCCGCGGTGGATGCCGCGATAGTTCACCGCCGCCACGACGGCGACGTAGCCGGCGGCGAGCAGCTGCTCGGCGTGCAGCGGCAGGCCGGCCACCGGTGCCGCGGGATCGACGCCCATGAGACGCAGCGTATAGGCCGAGGCCGTGATGGAGATCGCCCCGAACGCGCCCGGACGGATGACCAGCAGCTCGGCCCATCCGAAGAGGAAGGCGGGCAGCGGCCCGAACCCTTCCCGGATGAAGACGTAGATCCCTCCCGAGCGCGGAAAGCTGGCGGCCAATTCGGCGTAAGTGAGGGCGCCGCACAGCGCCACGATCCCGCCGACGACCCAGACGCCCAGGAACAGCCCCACGTCCTCGACGCGGGCGGCGACAGTCGCGGGCGTGCGGAAGATGCCGCTGCCGATGGTGGAGCCGACGGCGACCGCCACGGCGCTCCACAGGCCGAGCCGCCGGGGCAGCCGCTCACCGAACGGATCGCGCGCGGTGGTCATGGAGGAGGGAATATACATTTCCTGCCTCATGACACGACGCATCCGCGGGCTCGCCTGGGTCGCCGCCGGCGCCACCTACCTGCTCATCATCCTCGGCGCCATCGTCCGGATCACGGGCTCCGGGCTGGGCTGCGGGGATGACTGGCCCGTGTGCCATGGCCACTTCTTCCCGTCGTTCGCCGACATCGAGACGCTGATCGAATGGAACCATCGCCTGGTGGCCGCGCTCGTCTCGACACTGGTCGCGCTGCTCGCGGTGGCGACCTGGTGGAAACGTCGAGCACAGACCGTTGCGGTCGGGGGGGGAGAGCGCCCCGCTCCCGACCGGGCCGGCTACGTGGCGCTCGGCCTGCTGCTCCTCCAGGTGTTGCTCGGTGCGGTCACGGTAAAGTTGCAGCTGCCGCCGTGGACCGTGATCCTGCACCTGGGAACCGCGATGCTGCTCCTGGCCACCCTGATCGTCGCCGCGCGGGGACACCCCATCGGCTTCGCCCGCAGCGCGCGTCACGACGTGGCGGCGGCTGTCCTCGGATTCGTCACCGTGCTGTTCGGAGGGCTGACCGCGAACCTGGGCGCCGCGACCGCCTGCATCGGATTCCCGCTGTGCAACGGGCAGCTCGTTCCCTCAGGCAACGCCCTCCAGTACATCCAGTGGACACACCGGCTGCTGGCATACGCGTTGTTCGCGTACCTGGTCGTGTGGACGGTGCGTTCGGGCCGGCGTGGTGTCGCGGTCGCGCTGGGACTGGTCGCGGCCCAGATCGGCATCGCCGCGACGATGGTCCTCCTGACCGTGCCCAAGCCGCTCCAGGCCGCCCATGCGGCTGCCGGGGCGACGGTTTGGGCGGCGCTGGTGCTCGCGGCGACCCGCGCACCCACTCAGAACCGTACGACGTCCGCGTAGGCTTCGTAACCGAGCAGCCGGGACCAGTCGGGGCGACTGGGCTCGAGCAGATCGTTGGTGTAGACCAGCGCGTAGTTGCCGAACCGGGTCAGATCCACGAAGCAGTACTTGCGCTGCTTTCCGCTCGTGTACTTCCACACCTCGTAGGGAAGCGCGCCCGGCGGCTGGGGCCGGCTCAACACCTCGTCCGGCGGGCCATTGCGGATGAAGATCCGCCCCCGATCGGTGCGCCAGCCGGGGATAGCCGCCGCACCCCCCTCCCGGAATTCCCGATTGGCCGCTTCGATGCGGCGGTAGAATTGGGTTTCCGCCTCATTGCGCGGTGTCCCGGGCGTCGGGTCGCGCCGCGCCCAGAAGCGGCGCAGGTACTCGCGCTTCTCACCGACCGAGAGGGTCGAATACACGCCCTGCTCATCGCGCTGCATGATGTACACCAGCGGACTGTACAGGCTGTCCAGCCGACTCTCGCTCGCCGCCTCGAAGACGTCGGGGGGCTGGGAGGAGTCGACCTGGGCGCGGCCGATGGTGGGGAGCACCAGGCTGCAGAGCACAGCGAGTGTAGAATGCGACGTCATGCAGCGGATACGAACACCACGCCCCGGGAGGAGTTCCCCCGGGGCGTGACAGGGTGGCACGACGGACCGCCCTGCGATGCGGCGCTAGTTGATGATCACCAGCACGCTGTCCTTGAGCGCCCCCCCGTGGACCCGGATGTAGGTCGAGTCTGCTGACGCCCCCACCCCGGTCACGGTGAACACGCTGGTGGTGTAGTTCGGCAGAATGCGATCAAACACGGCGGTGGCAACCGACGGATCGGCCGATTCCGCGCTGACCACGAAGTCGATCGGATTCAGCTGCGCGTCCAAGGCCTGCACGGCGAGCGGCTTCGTCCCCCCATTGTCGATGAACATGACGTTGGGCGTCAGGCTCAACGACGTGGGCCCCCCTCGGAGGCTCGCCGTCGGATCGCCTTTACACGCCGCCACGGCGCACGCCAGCCCCACGAAGACTGCCCCGATAGTGGAACCTTTCATAGTGACTCTCCGGTCGGTGAAGGATCGGTGCCTAGAAGCTGTTGATCTCACGAATCGCGTCTTGGCTCAGCAGATGCTCCCAGTCCCCCGGATTCCGTTCCAGCCGGTCGGTCGTGTAGATCAGGGAGTAGTTGCCCAGCCGCGTCTGATCGAGAAACACGAACTTCAGTTGGCGACGCGTGGTGTATTTCCACGCTTCCCAGGGGCGGTCCGGTCCGGCTTCGGGGCGGTGCAGCGTGAGGTCGGGATCGCCGTATTTGATGAACACCCGCCCCCGATCGGTCCGCCACCCCGGGATCTGCGACGCCCCCCCTTCGCGGAAGCGCTCGTTCGCCGTCGCGATCCGCGCGTAAAACCCGACCCGCTCCTCGTTCTCGGGCGTCCCGGGGGTCGGGTCCCGCCGCCGCCAGAAGGCGCGCAAGAACCGCCGCTTCCCTTCGAGGCTCAGCCCCTTGTAGACGCTCAGCTCCTCGGACTGCCCCACGTACACCAACGGCGCGAACAGCGAGTCGAGCAGGTCTTCCGTGGCCGTAGTGAACACATCGCTCGGCTCCACCGTCTGCTGCTGCGCCACGTCCTGCAGCGCCCGCTCGGTCTCGAACCCCGCCATGTGAAACGCCGCCGTCCGGGTCAGCGTGTCGGCCCCCGCCCCGACCACCATCGCCAGGGTGTAGTCCCCCGGCGGCAGCCCCGTGAGGTCAACCGACGCGGCGATCGGGCCGCCCCCAGCCCCCAGCGTCGTCTGCGCCGGCGCCGTCGTCACCACCGCCCGCCCGTCGGCGCCGCGCACCTGCACCTGCCACGGCACGGGCCCGCCACTGTCGCGGTACACCTCGCAGTAGTACGCCACGGCGGGGTGCGACGGCACCAGCGTCAGCTCGGGCGCGCTGGCGAGGAACAGATCGCCTTTACGGAATTCCCCGGCCGCCGGCACCGTATCGCCGGGCCCCGTCGCCTGCCGGATCCAGTACGCCAGCAACAAATCCGACGCTCCGGGCCGCGCCGCGAACCCCGTCACCGGCACCGCCACCTGTTGGCGCCGGCCCGAGGCCGAGTCGCGCACCTCGATCTGGACGTCATAGCGCCCCGGGGCGAGCGTGAACGCGAACGGCTCCACACTCTCTGCGCCCCGGACCTGGGTCGCGGCCCACGGCACTTGCCGCGTCCACTGATCGCGCACCAGCTCGGTGCCACCCTGGTCGGTGACGCGCAGCGCCACCGTGTAAGCGGCGCTCCCCGCCGGCCCCGCGGTGACGGCGCTGAGCATCCCATGGGGGACGCGCACGAACCCGTTGACCAGGGTGCGGTCGGTCCGGTAAAACCGCGCCACCATCCCCGCCACCTGCTCCGGTGGCGCGGCCGGCTGCTGGGCGGGCGCCGCCGCCAGCCCCCCCACCACCGTGCAGACCAGGAACACCAACCCGACCCTGCCTTCCTGCCCTCCGCGGACCGCCCCGCCGCCTGCGGCGGGGACGGCCCACGGCGCGTTCACCAGTTGACCGAGAAGCTGAACGTGTTGGTGCCGCCGAGCACGCCCAGACTGCGATAGGCGTAGTCGAACCCCATCCCAAACCCCGTCGGGCGCTTGTAGCCCACCCCGAAGCCGCCCGCCAGCCCGTCGCGGTTCTCCTGGCCGCCCAGGGTCGTCGCGAAGCCCGCCCCGCTGCCGACGTCCAGGTTGTTGTCCGACTGGTAGGCATAGCTGCCCCGGCCCACCACGTAGAAGCCGGACTTGCCGATATCGGACAGCGTGAACTCGCCGCCCAGGCTGAAGCCCGGCCGGCTGTTGTTGGGCTGCGTGAATTCCGACAGCACGGTCAGTTTGGCCAGATCCTGCGACAGCGCGTCCAGCGCCACGCCGACCCGGAACAGCACCGGCAACCCCCAGTCCTTCGCTTTCAAGGCCGCCGGCTGGTTCTCCTGCGGCACGTCCACCTGTCCCGGCACCGGCGGCCGGGGGGTGGTGGCGTCCAGCGGCACGCCGCTGTGCTTCAACGTCGTGCCGAGGTTCTGAATCACGAACGACGCCCGCAGCAACCGGCCGCCCAGCGCTTGCGTGTGGAAACTCGTGCCGAAATCCATCGCCATCGCGGTGCCCGACACCTGCCCGAGCTTGTCCGAGATGAATTTCGCCGTCACGCCCGCCGAGAAGCGGTCGCTGAAGTTCTGGGCATAGCTCGCCCCCACGAACGTCTCGGAGACGCCATAGGTCCCGCCGGTCCCGTTGGGCTGCTCGACGGTATAAATCGGCTGATCACTGAACCCGAAATTCCCCAGCTGGACCCCGAAGGCGCGGGTCCCGCCGCCGACCGGAATGGCCAGCCCCGCCCACGTGTACTTGGTATCGGCCACGTAGCGGTTCGACGCCACCATGGCGCTGCCGTGCGGCAGCTGCGCCAGGCCGGCCGGGTTGTAGTACAGGGCACTGACGTCCGTGGTGAGGGCGGCGAACGCCCCGCCCAGCGCCAACCCCCGGGCCCCGGCCCCGAGCAACAGAAATTCGCCGGCGGTGGTCCCGTAGGCCGTATTGTCCGACGGCACCCCCACCTGCCCCGCGAGCAGCGCCGCCGTCATCGGCAGGGCGGCGAGGGCGCGCGCGCAACTCTGGAAAAACCGCGTCATAGGAACGCTCCTCACGCGCTATTGCGCGAAGTTGACGATGGTGAACCGCCCCACCTTGGACTTCCCATCCGGCGTTTCGATGTGATAGAAGTACACGCCGGACGCCACGAATTGGTTGTTGCGGTTGCGGAGGTTCCATTCCGCCTCGCCCCCGCCGGTCGCATCGTGGAAGGGCAGCGCCTGGACCAGGATCCCACTCAGCGAGTAGATGCGGATGATGCACTCGCTCGGCAGGTTGACGAACTTCAGCTTCTTGTCGTTCGTGGAGACTTCGAACGCGTTCGTCACGTAGTAGGGATCGGGGACCGTATGCACGGCGTCGAGCTGCGCGCTCGTGACATGCGTCGAATCGAACGTCGTCCCCGAGAACTGGCCCTTGGCCCGGAGGCCGGGCACCGCGGGCGGCCGATTGTCGGCCGGCTCGAACGCATAGCTGCCCGTGCTCCCCGTGATGTTCCCCGCATAGAACCGAGCGTTCCACACCGTCCCGGCGGCCGGCAACGCCGCCGTCTGCATCAGGAAATAATGCCCGTTCAGATAGAAGATGAACCCGTTCCCCGTCGCCACGGCGGTCGCCGTCGCGATGTCGCTCGAGGACGTCATCGCGATCGGACTCAGATGGACCCGGGTCCGCAACGGGGCCGACACGCTACACACGAAGTCCCCGGTGTTGAAGGAAATGAACGCCGACGGCGCCGGATCCACGCACCCGACGTCGGTCCAGGTCAACAGCCCGTTGTTCCCGTCCATCGTACTGGCCGCCGCCAACCCGGTGAACGACGAGTCGTCGAGAATCCCCCACGACGCCCGCACCAGCGGCTTGAAGGGCACCGGCGTCTTGTGCGTCACGTCGATCACCGAGTCGATCGTCGTCGACCCGGTCGCCGTCGCCCCCCAGTACACCTGGAAGTCCGCCGCCCGCTGCACCGTGGACAGAATCGCCTCCAGGTCGCGGTAGGGCGTGCTCCGGATCGTGCTGTAGGCCATGAGGTGGAAGATGCTGACCCCGGCGATCGAGCCCGCCGTATGATCCCCCTTCCCCGCCAGCGTCATGTTGCCCTGCACGCAGGCCCCCGTCGACGGCGCGCAATCCGCCGAGTTCGGATCCGCCTGCGTCTCGTTCGCCGCCCCCGCCCACCACCGCGGCCCGTTGATCGGCCCGTCGGGATCCGCGTTGGCCGAGGCCCGGCCTTGCGAGGTCAGCCGCCAGGTCCCGGGAATCGACACCGCCGCGCCCGCCGACAAGGAGAAGCTCGCCGTATCGCCGTTCTTGAAGCGGGCGGTCTTGCCGTTATCGGCCTGCGCCACCAGCGGCGCGAACACCTGGCCCGACGTCGTCACATCGGTCGCATCGGTGTTCACCGGCACCTGAATCTGAATCGCCGTCTGTGGGGCGGCCCGTTGCAGCGTGATGAAGTAGATCGTCGGTGCCGCCGTCCCGAGCCCGTCCGGATCCCCGTTGCCCGGCACGATCGAGTCGATCACCATGTCCACCGTGGCGTTGGTGATCAGCTGGCTCACGTCCAGCGCGAAGCCCGCCCCCAACCCGTCGGTCGGCGGGAAGGGCCCCGAAAAGATGCCCGTCGTCTTGTCCAGCGTCGGCGACGGCGCGCTCGGATCGAGCGGCGTGCCGCTCGCCGACAGAATCGCCGTCACCCCCCCGCCCCCGGCATCCTGCCCCGACGGCGTGCGGGGCACCACCTGCTTGAGCGGCGCCCGCCCTTCGAGCGACGTCGAGCCGACCCCGGTCGATTTCACCGAGTTCACGTCGAACGCCGCCACCGTGTAATTGTAGGTGAACCCGTTCTTGACCCCGTGATCGATGAACGCAAACGGAATCCCGGTGTCGCCCAGCTTGAACGGATTCGGCGCGCCCCCGGCCGTCGACCCGGCGGTGTCCGCCGCGAGGATCAGGACGTTGCCCGTCGCGGTCGGGCCCTGGGCCAGCTCCACCCGCCCGCCCGGCGGAATCTGGATGAACGGATCGATGATCGGCACGTGGTGCCCCGTGGCCAGATCGGCCGGGCAGTCCGTGACGACGCCCAGCTCGGGCGCGCAGTTGCCGTAGTTCAGCTCGGCCGCACTGAAATCGATGTACTCGGTGCCGGCCTTGTCGAACTGCGCGATGATCGTCAGATCGCCCGCCGTGCGCCCGCGGTAGATCCGGTAGCCCTCGACGTCCAGGTCCCGATAGTTCGGGTCATAGAGCTTCCCGGCCGGGTCCGAGGCAACCAGGAAATACGGATCGGCCACGGTCTCCGACGCGCTGGGCCGCCACACCACCGTCACCTGGTTGTCGCCCGGCACGAGGAAGAAGTCGGGGGGTTCCGGCGAGAACGGTAGCAGGAACTTGGCGTCGAACACCGCCTGGGCGGTGAGACCCTTGCCCAGCAGCGAGCGCGGCACGAC
>Ga0326726_10004294_pt1 | contig 13010 bp, 7 predicted proteins | sample MHFenrmetagenome_2_FD_207603 | JGI IMG/M metagenome (GOLD analysis project Ga0326726, IMG submission 207603) | Lab enriched peat soil microbial communities from Michigan Hollow, Ithaca, NY, United States - MHF15MN | ecosystem: Environmental > Terrestrial > Soil > Wetlands > Peat | place: USA... | reverse complement strand
CTGGTCAATCGGAAAATTCGAGAGAACCTGAAAGTCGAGACGAAAATCATGGCGGTGGAAGAGGCTCTCCAGACAGGGGCCATGGCTCTTTTTGGAGAAAAATACGGCGAGAAGGTCAGGGTGGTCATGGTCTCGGATTTCAGCATTGAACTCTGCGGGGGAACCCATAGTTCGAGAACGGGCGATATCGGTCTTTTGAAGATTGTCAGTGAATCGGGAGTCGCCGCAGGGGTGAGAAGGATCGAAGCCCTGACCGGAGAAGGAGCCTACCGTTCCGTCAAAGAGGAGGAACGAGAACTCTGGGAAATCGCCTCCTCTCTCAAAGCCGTTCCCGGAGAACTCTCTTCAAAGATAGAGAGGTTACTCGAAAGGCAGAAGGAGCTCGAAAGGGAGCTTTCATCCTTTCAGGACAAATTATCCCATCAAGAGATCTCGAATCTCATTTCATTTGTGAGGGAGATAAAAGGCGTAAAGGTCGTTTCTGCCAAGGTGGATGGGAAGGATGTGAAGCGAATGAGAGAGTTTGTAGACCAGTTGAAGATAAAGATCGGATCAGGTATCATCCTTCTCGGAGGTCAGAGTCAAAATAAAGTCTCCTTGATCATGGGGGTGACTTCAGACCTTACTCGGCGTTACAATGCCAATGAGTTGATTAAAAAGATTGCTCTTCAAATTGGAGGAACAGGGGGAGGCCGTCCTGATTTTGCTCAGGCAGGAGGGACCGACTCTAAAAAACTGGACGAGGCACTCAAGGCTCTTGACGACCTCATTTAAGTCATTCATTGGGAAAGACGATCCCCCTGCCTCCGTTTGCCGAGGGAGACGAGGGGGATTTTTTTATAGATTGTGTCGCCATGCCATGGAGGGGACGACACAGTCTCTCAAAGCGGGAGAGGTACAGTGTTTTATCAACGAGGGTTAGAAGCGTGATGACAGACGTGAGGACACGATTTGCACCCAGCCCGACAGGCGACCTCCATATTGGAGGGGCGCGGACCGCGTTGTTCAATTGGCTGCTGGCCCGCCATGAAAAAGGGATCTTCATTCTCCGCATTGAAGACACGGATGTGGCCCGATCCACCCAGGAATCGATCCAGGTGATCCTGGATGCCATGACCTGGTTGGGAATGGATTGGGATGAAGGTCCTTTTTATCAGACGGAACGGATGTCATTCTATCATGAAGCGGCGGAGAAGCTCTTGAAGGAAGGCAAGGCTTACCGATGCTACTGCACCCCGGAAGAATTGGAGACTAAGCGGGAAGCCGCCTTGAAGGCCGGGATCAAGCCGAAATACGATCGAACCTGTCTTAACCGAAAATCCTTTCCTCCTGGAAGACCATCTGCCATCCGGTTCCTTTCTCCGGATGAAGGGAAGACGGTGGTGGAAGATCTGATTCAAGGCCGGGTGGAATTCGACAATGCCGAACTGGATGACCTCATTATCCTGAGAAGTGACGGGCTCCCCACGTATAATTTTTCGGTGGTGGTGGATGATGCCACCATGGAAATCACCCATGTCGTCCGAGGGAACGACCATCTCAACAATACACCCCGCCAGATTCAGATTTATCAAGCCCTGGATTATCCTATCCCGAAATTTGGTCATGTCCCGATGATCCTCGGACCGGACAAGAAGAAACTTTCTAAACGGCACGGGGCTCAATCGGTCATGGAGTACAAGAAGATGGGCTATCTTCCTCAAGCCGTGGTCAACTACTTGGTCCGTTTGGGATGGTCTCACGGCGACCAGGAAGAGTTCTCCCGCGAGGAGTTGATCGAGAAGTTCAGTCTGGAAGCCGTGGGGAGATCGGCGGCAGCCATCAATCCGGGGAAGTTGGATTGGCTCAATTCGGAGTATATCAAGAAAATTGAGTTAGATGAACTGGTTGAGAGGGTGAGGCCTTTTATTGAAGCTAAGGGCTACCAGAACAGGGATCCTGACCTCTTGAGAAAAGCTGTTCTTTCTCTCCGGGAGAGAGTCAAAACCCTTGTGGAGATGGCAGACCTCTCAGAATTTTACTTCCGCGAAGAGATCGCTTATGATGAGAAAGCCGCTGAAAAATTTTTGAGCAAAGAGATCCCGTCCATGTTCAATCAGGTCATTACTTCTCTATCGAAAGAGTCCTCTCTGGAAAAAGGGAGTGTCCATCAACTGATTCAACAATTGGCTGAAACGAAAGGAGAACCCTTGGTGAAGATTGCCCAACCCCTTCGGGTGGCCTTAACAGGCAGAACCGTCAGCCCTCCCATTGACGAGGTGATGGAGGTTTTGGGTAAGGAGAGGGTGATCAAGAGGCTTCTGAAAGCCAGTCAATATATTAATGACAAAATCCAAAGTTCAAATTTCAAATGAAATCCAAAATTCAAATGACAAATTTTTTGACTCAGAGAAAGACATTTTGGTATTTAGTCATTTGAAATTCATTTGGCATTTGCCTGCCCGCGTGGAGCCGCTTCGGCGAAGGCAGGAACTTTGACATTTGGATTTAATGTTACGAAGGGGATTTCATGAAACTCAAGGCCCTTGAGGTCATCGGATTCAAATCCTTTGTGGATCGTCTCCACCTTAGCTTTCCTTCAGGGATCACGACGATCGTAGGTCCCAATGGCTGTGGAAAGTCAAATATCGTGGATGCCATGCTCTGGGCCATTGGTGAACGGAGCGCCAAACACTTACGCGGAAGGTTGATGGAGGACGTCATCTTCAATGGGACAGACGGCAGGAAACCCCTGGGGATGGCAGAGGTAAACTTGACGTTCTCCAATGAAGAAGGAGCGGCTTCCAAAGAGTATGCGGAGTTTAGTGAGATTACCGTCACCCGGAGACTCTATCGCTCGGGAGAAAGTGAATACCTGATTAATAAAACCCCTTGCCGATTGCGAGACATCACGGATCTCTTTTTGGATACCGGCATCGGGGTGAATGGCTACTCGATTGTGGAACAGGGAAGGGTGGAACATCTTATCCGCGCCAATCCTCAGGACCGGCGGTTCTTGATCGAAGAAGCAGCGGGCATCGCTAAATACAAGGAGAGGAAAAGACTCGCCCTGATGAAGATGGAGGCAACGCAACAAAACCTTCTTCGAATTCAGGATATCATCGCCGAGGTGAAGCGGCAGATCGTCACCCTGGAACGTCAGGTGAAGCGGGCAGAGGAATACAAGGCCGTACGGAAGGAAGTCAAGGAGATCGAGATCCGTTTTGCTCTCCAGGAATACACCGAACTTTCAGAGAAGGGGGAGGCGGCCAGAGGTTACCTCAAAGCCCTTCGAGACCGGGAAATGGAGATTTCTGCTCACACAGCGAAGAAAGAGGCCCTCATCGAAAACATGAGGCTGAGTGGGATGGAGGAGGAGCAGAAACTGCGGAGCCTCCAACAGGAGATTTTCGAACTGAGCAGAAAGATTCAAAAGACGGAAAACGAAATCGAATTTTTCAAAAGAGAAGAAGGAGGCTGTCAAAAACAGGAAAGTCAATTTGTTGAAGAGGTCAGAGAATCCCACGGTATCTGGAGAGAGACGAGAAAAGAACGGAAAAGAGCGGAGGAGATCCAAAAGAAACTGGAGAAGGAACAGCGTGAGAGCGAGGAAATACTGAAAGAGTGGGAGACCCTTTTCAATGATTTTAGGACAACCGACCAGGAGCTCTCAGAAGAGTTGGAAGCTCAGAAGGGGAGTTTGATCGACACCCTCACCCAACTGACCTCTCTTAAAAATCGCCTCGCCCACCTTGAAGAAAGGAAAGAAGATCTTCAAAAGCGGATTCGCTCCAATCGTGAGGAGTCTGACGAAGCGAGCGTGAAGCTCAAACAATTGGAAGAAGCCACCTCTGAAAAAATGAAGGAGAGGGAACTGAACCTCTCCATCCAATCGATCTGCCAGGAAGAAAAGGCTCGGTTGGAAGGAGAGATCGAGGGGGTAAGAGGGGTCTTCCGTCAGAAACAAACTGAACGATCGGCCCTGGAGGAGGCCTTGAGACAGGACCGTTCTCGCTACCTCTCCCTTAAAGAGCTCCAGGAGAATTATGAAGGATATGAGAAAGGGGTGAAATCCATTCTCCTGCGAAAGCGGGAGGAACAGGACACATGGAAGGGGATTTTAGGGGCAGTAGCGGATATCCTGGAACCAGACCCGAAACATGAAATTCCTCTCCAGGCCGTTTTGGGACAGCGATTGCAATATTTGATTGTGGAGGGAGAGAAGGAAGGTAGGGAGGCCATGACCTTCCTTAAACGAGAGTCTCTCGGCCGGGGGAGTTTCATTCCTAAGGGAATTCAGGAGGTCAGCACTGGAAATCGAATCTCTGATGAGGAAGGAAGACCCATTTCTCTTTTGCATTTCGTGAAGGTGAAAGAAGGGTTTGCCCCGATGGCAGAACTCTTGATGGGAGATGTCGGGGTGGTCGGAAACTGGGAGGAGGCACTCCACTGGATGAAGAATGACGGAGGGTTCGGAACTCTCGTCACAGTAGAAGGAGACATCCTGGAACGCTCTGGAGTGATGTCCGGCGGAAGCGGAGATCAAGGGCTCGGCCTTTTGGAAAGGCGAAGGGAGATCAGAGAGTTAGAACAGGGGGTTAAGGAAGCAGAGGAAGAATGCCGAAAGGCCTACGATGAGGAAGAACGCCTCCAGAAAGAGATCAACGAGAATGAAATCCAACTCGAGGAGAGAAGGAAGGAGATTCAGGAAAAAGAGATTGAACTTCTCCATCAAGAGAGAGACTTGGAGGGACTGAAAAAGGAGATCTCCCAGACGCATCAGAAGATGGAGGTCATCCAATTTGAGCAGAAACAGCTCGAGGAGGAGCATCGGGAATTGGACAGCGAGAAAAAAGAAGTCTCCGTTCAAATGACGAGAGAAGAGGCTGCGAAAAGGGAGAGAGAAGAACAAGTCCATTCATGGAAGAAGAAAGTGGAGGAGGTGAGAGAAGGGTACGAGGAACTGGGGGGAAAGATCACTGAGAAGAAGGTCTTTTTAGCTTCCCTTGAGGAGAAACAGAAAGGACTGGAAGGTCAGATCCAAACTCTTTTGGAAAACCAGAGGATTTCGAAGGACCAGGTCTTTAAAAAGGTGAAGGGGATCAGGGAATGCCGGAAGGAAGCTGCCTCCCTTCGTGAGAAAATAGAACAATGGGAAAAGGAGTTAGAAGACGGCCTGAAACACTACCGTCTTCAAGAAGAAATGCTCTCCACTCAAAAAGAAAAGGTGGAAACTCTTTCCAATGAATGGAAAGAAGCAGAGGCTTCCTCCAAATACCTGCGTAAGGAATTGGAAGATGTGAGACAGAAGATCCATGAGGAAGAGATTCTGACCTCGGAGGTTCAATTGAGACTCTCTCATCTTCAGGAGTCGATGAAGGAGCGATATGGCGCAATGCTTTCGACCTCGATCGGCCCCCCCCCCACAGAACTTCAAAAGGAAGAGATGTCGAAACGGCTGGCAGAGTTGAAAAGCGCTTTGGATGGATTTGGAGAGGTCAACTTGATGGCCATCGAGGAATATCAGGAGTTGAAACAGCGGCACGATTTCCTGTCAGAGCAACAAGCCGACCTTCATCAGGCACTCGATTCCCTGAAGAAGGCGATCCTCAGAATCAATCGGACAACGACAAAAAGATTCCTGGAGACCTTCCACTTAGTTAATGAAAAATTTAAAGAGGTTTTCGCGAGGCTCTTCAAAGGGGGACAGGCCAGCCTGATCCTTTTGGATGAGCAAGAGCCGTCCATCACGGGAATTGATATCATCGCTCAACCTCCTGGAAAGAAACTCCAGAATATCGACCTCCTCTCCGGAGGGGAGAAGGCCTTGGTCGCCACAGCCTTGCTCTTCGGGATCTTCATGATCAAACCTACTCCTTTCTGTTTGCTTGATGAAGTGGACGCGCCCCTGGATGATGCAAACATCAATCGATTTATCGAATTGGTCAAGGAATTTTCAAAAACCTCTCAGTTCATCCTCATTACTCACAATAAGAGTTCGATGGAAGCCGCCCAGACCCTCTACGGGATCACCATGGAGACCCCGGGTGTTTCTAAGGTCGTTTCCGTCCGGTTAAATTAATTTTTCAATGAAATTTTATGGTTATAACAATTTGGATTGACATAAAGCCTTTTTTTCACATAGTGAATTTTTTTACTTGCAATTATTTTTTAGATATGTAGAATAAATCCAGTCTTGGGGTCTAAGATTTAAAAATATATTCTTGGATTATAGGTCTTAACTGTCCTTAAGCGACGCCGTCTGCTGAAAACGAAGATCATCAATCAGGTTCTGCCTGAATTAAGGGAATGCCCTTGCGTGTCTCAGCCACTCTTCCGCTCTGGCATATCAAACAAGAAGCTTTTTCTCAAAAATTTTCAAGAAAGGGGGTGAAGGCAAGACAAATAGGGGGATCGTGTAGGATTCTAAAAATTTCTTGAGAAAAAAAATCTTTTGGGAGTTAAAACTTATAACAAATAAAACCGGGAGGGGAACGTTATGAAAAAGTTGTTCATTTTCGCAATTATTGTAGGGATATTTTGTATTGGTTTGTCTGTGAATGGATGGGCTCAACCCATAAAAATTGGAGCGGTCATCAATCTCACCGGCCCCGCTTCTTCATGGGGCCAATACCATGCGAAAGGTCATCAGGATTACATCAAATATGTCAATGACGTAAAGGGAGGCATTGGCGGCAGGAAAATTGAATTAACGGTCGTTGATCATGCCTACAAAGTCCCTGAGGCGGTTAAATATGTGAAGAAATTCTGCGAAGAGAAGATGGACATGATCGCCACCTGGGATGCAGGGTCAGGTATCCAGGTAAAGCCGATCATTCAGGAGTACAAAATTCCAACGATCAATTACTCGGTCTATCAGGGAATACTCAAACCTCCAATCGCTTACATGTATCTTCCCTTTGGGAGTTATGTGTTGGATTCCTACGCTGTCCTGGAGTACATCAAATCAATTCATAAGGGAAAGGATGCCCCCAAGGTGGGTCTGTTAACTTACAATAATGTCTACGGAAAATCGATCCATGACCCGAGCAAGGAATATGCAGCTAAAAACAATATTAACATCGTTAGCATTGAGGAATTCCCTCCGGCGACGGTTGATCTGTCTACGGAGGTGCTGCGCTTAAAATCGAAGGGCGCAGAATATGTCTTCATGCAGATCCTTCCGGCTGGCATTGTCACGGCAATGAAAGCATTTGATCGGAACAACTATAATATACCTTTATTTGGCACCTGGACCACCACAGATCCAGATTTCTTTAAGCTCGGGAAAGGTCTGATTCGCGACAGACTCGCCATGCAATTCTGTGGGGTACTGCCTCAGGATAAGACACCTGGAATCAAATTACTTGAGGATCTATGGAAGAAGTATAAATCAGTGGATAAGTTCGAAACCTCTTACTGGGAGGGGGTAGTTGTCGCCATGATCGAAGAAAGATCCGCCCATCGGGCTTCTGGATTATACAAGACCATCAATGCAGAGAACATCAACAAGGCTATGGAGACCTTTAAGGATGAGGACTTTGGAGGCCTGATTCCCAATGTGACTTACAACAAAGATTATCACGAGGGGTCTTTTAAGGGAAGGATCGTTCAGATTCACGAGGATATGACCTATTCACCTATAACGAATTTCTTCAGTCCTGGAAAAGAGAAGGTTCAGGTTTTGAAAGTTCTCGGAAAGTGAGAAATTCAGGCGTAGAAGGGGAAATAGATGAAGGCATTTCGAGGCCAGCCCAGTATCTACGCCTCCACTCAGCCTGCGGATCGTCAGGCTGAGTTGGAGGTGAAGAAGATTTTTCTGAATTTCGGGGGTGTCATGGCACTCCATGATGTTGATCTCACCGTTCACACAGGTGAATTGGTCAGCGTCATTGGACCGAACGGGGCTGGAAAAACGAGCCTGATGAATTGTATCACAGGTTATTATCATCCACAAAAGGGAGAGATTCTGTTCAACGGAGAAGATGTTAAGGGCCATCACCCCCATGAGATCACAAAAAAGGGGATTGGAAGGACCTATCAGAATATCGAACTCTTCCCAGGTATGACGGTATTGGCCAACATGCTTTTGGCTCGGCACCTTTATTGTGACTACAGCATTGGCAAAGCCGCCCTTTTCTCTTCATCGGTTCAAAAGCAGGAAGTCCGTCACCGCCGGGTTTTGGAGGAGTTGATCGATTTTCTCGAGATGCAACCCATCCGCAAGAAACCGGTCGGTTCTTTACCTTATGGGATGAGAAAGAGGGTCGAACTGGGCCGCGCCTTAGCCTTGGAGCCAAAACTTTTAGTGCTGGATGAACCCTTTGCTGGAATGACGCTTGAGGAAAAGGAAGATATGGTACGGTTTTTACTTGAGTTAAATTCGGCATGGGGCCAGACGATGGTCCTGGTAGAACATGATATGTCCATCGTGATGAGTATCTCACAACGTATTATGGTTTTGAATTTCGGAGAGAGGATCGCTGAAGGTACCCCAGAAGTGATTCAAAATCATCCTGAGGTCATTAAGGCCTATCTGGGTGATACGGCAAAGGTCTAATCCCCCTTTATTAAAGGAGGGCCGGGGGGATTAACTGGAATGTTGGAATAATGGTTGAAAGATATCGATAAGCGGGACACTCCTGTCCCGCTATCTCAAAATTTGGAGTGAAGCGGAGCGAAGTGTCTATGGAGGTCCGAAAAATAGATCGTCCTGATCAAGAAACCGTATTATCACTGAGCAGATATACATTACCCCAGATACTTTTCAAACAGGCAAAAGAGTTAGGGACAAAGAAAATCGCCATTCGCGAAAAGATGTACGGGATTTGGCAGGCCTATAATTGGGAGGATTACTTCCGTTATACCAAGCACGTGGCTTTAGGCTTCTTAGTCCTCGGTCTCAAAAGAGGGGAGAATATCGGGATCATCAGCGACAACCATCCAGAATGGTTGTTCAGTGAATTGGGAGCCCAGGCCATTGGCGCCATCACCGTCAATCTCTTCACCTCCTCAATTGCCAAAGAGCTCACAACGATGCTGAACCGGGTTCAAGCAGCCTATGTGGTTGCTCAGGACCAGGAGCAGGTGGATAAGTTACTGGAAATGAAAGAACAGCTGGTTCATGTCCGGAAAGTCATCTATGTTGATCCGACGGGTATGAGAACCTATGTCAATCATCCATGGTTGATGAGTTTTAAAGAACTTTTTGACCTGGGGGCAGAAACGGATGCAAAGCAACCCAGTCTTTTTGAAGAAGAATTGTGGAGAGGAAAACCGGAGGAGGTCGCCCTGATGATCATGACCTCCGGGACAACAGGGATTCCTAAATTGGCCATGATCTCCCATCAGAGCTTTACGGAGATCGCCAGGAAATGGGTCGAGACGGCTCCCATCGGCATCGGGGATAATTGGATTTCGATCACTCCGACGGCTTGGATTGTGGATCAGATGTGGGGAATGGGTGTCTCACCTCTCACAGGGATGAGCATGAACTTCCCCGAGACGCCCGAAACCGCTACAGAAGATTTCCGAGAAATTGGACCCGCTGTCATCATCACGTCTTCACGATTCTGGGAAGACCTCGCTTCTAAGATCAGAGTGAAGATCGCCGATGCGGGGTGGGTGAAGCGCAAACTATTTGTCTTGGGCGAAAAGATCGGGGGGGCCGTGGTCGACCACCAATCTAAAAAAGAACCTGTCCCTTCCTATTTACAATTTCTTCATCGGATTGCTGCCAGGTTGGTCTATCGTCCTCTTCTGGATCGGGTGGGCTGTGGACAAATCCGTGCAGCGGTCACAGGCGGGCATCCTATCAGTCCGGACGTGATCCGTTTCTTCCGGGCAAAAGGGTTAAATCTCAAACATGCTTATGGTCTCACAGAGGGAGGTGGCGTGTTTCAGGTTCAGCCCGATGGAGAGGTGAAGCCTGAGAGCGTCGGCAAACCCTTGCCCAGGACAGAGGTCAAGATTGCAGAAGATCAGGAAGTGCTCGTCAGAACACCTTCCTGTTTTGTCGGTTATTACCAGGATCCGGAGGCGACCAAGAAGGCCCTTATCGACGGCTGGCTTCATACGGGCGATGCAGGGTATATCGATGATGATGGCCACCTGCTTATCATCGGCCGAAAAGAAGAGATCATGCGCACCAAAGGGGGAGAAGCGATTTCTTCTGACTTTATTGAGACCAGGCTAAAATTCAGCCCCTATATCAAAGAAGCTGTGGTCTGGGGCGAAGGACGTGACTATATAACGGGTTTCATCAACATTGACCTTGGGAATGTGGGCAGTTGGGCAGAGGATCGAATGATTCCTTACACCACCTATACCGATCTTTCTCAACAACCTCCCATTGAAGAGCTCATTCTTGGTGAAGTTCGGCTGGTCAATACGCAATTGCCTAAGCCGATGAGGCTTCACAAGATCATTTTGTTGTACAAACTTCTTGATGCGGATGACGAGGAACTGACAAGAACAGGAAAGGTGCGAAGAAAATTTGTTTACGAACAGTACATTAATCTCATTGAGGCCATGTATAGTAGACAGAAAGATCTCGAGGTTACAGGCAAGGTTCGATATCGTGATGGACAGGTAGGAACCATCACCACCAAGGTTAAGATCCTAACGGTTGAATAACATGTCATTGCGAGGAGCGTTAGCGACGAAGCAATCTCTACAATAGATTAGATTGCTTCGCTCTGCTCGCAAAGACAAAAGCAATCAGAAGTCTAATTTTTTAGAGGAGAAAATATGGAATTTTTTCTTCAACTCGTTTTTCAGGGACTATCCATTGGCTTTCTCTATGCCTTAGCCGCCCTTGGATTTGTCATGATTTTTAAGTCGTCGAGCGTCCTCAATTTCGCCCACGGTGAACTACTGGCCATCGGAGGCTTTATCTTTCTGGTCCTGGCGGCATGGCTTAAGCTGCCCATCTGGCTTGCTTTTTTGATAACGATCATAGGAAGTTTTGCTCTCGGGTTTATCATTGAGCGCCTCTTCTTACGTCCTTTGATTGGCGAAGCCCTCATCGAGGTCATTATGCTGACCGTCGGACTGGCCGCCATGTTCAGGGGAATCATGCTCGTCATCTTCGGCGGAAATTTGCACAACTATCCAGAGTTTCTGCCCAAAAATCTTACGATTCAGATGGGCAACATCAATATTCCGCCGGTCTATGTCGCTACTTTTATTATCGGCATCATCTTCCTTGTCATCTTCGGATTGTTTTTTAAATATTCCTCTCAGGGAATTTATATGAGGTCCGTTGCGGATAACCAGCCCGCTGCCCTCTCCCTGGGAGTCCATGTGAGAAGGGTCTTTGCCCTCTCCTGGGCCATTGCCGCTCTGGTCTGTGCGATGAGCGGGATTATTCTGGGGATTATCAATGGCATTAATGTCCACGAGCTCAGCCACATAGGGCTGAAGGTCTTTCCGGTAGTCATTCTCGGGGGCCTGGAAAGTATTGGTGGAGCTATTATCGGTGGCGTCATCATCGGATTGCTTGAGACTTTTACAGGGGGCTATATTTCCACCTCGCTGAGGGAAATTGTCCCTTATATCATCCTCGTCCTTATCCTTTTGGTGAAACCATACGGCCTCTTCGGCCTGGTAGAGATTGAGCGAGTATAAATGGAGGAACGATGAACGATAAACAAAATGTTCATGGTTAATCGTTCATCGTTCATAGTTATGATGACGGAGGAAGAATGGGAAAGCTGAAATTTCATCCTTGTGGAAAATTTAATCAACGATATGAAGAAGAGCTGACCATCTTTGGGACAGATTTTGGTAGGCTTTGGATGTGGATCGGGCTTCTTCTCCTTTTTGTAGTTATTCCCTCCATCAGCAGTCATTATATCCTGTATGTCGTCAATCACATTGGAATCGCTGCAATCGCTGCCATTGGGCTCAATCTCCTCATTGGCTATACGGGTCAAATTTCCCTTGGCCACGGAGCCTTTTTCGGCGTAGGGGCCTATTCCGCCGCCATTCTTGCAACCGATGTAGGGTTTCCTTTCTGGCTTTCTGTTCCTTGTGCAGGAGTGATCACCGCCCTGGTGGGTGTGATTTTTGGAATTCCTTCGATTCGTCTCAAGCATCTTTATCTCACCATTGCCACACTCGCAGGTCAGTTCATTATTCAATACCTCCTCGTGAATTGGGTGAGCCTTACCAAGGGAGCGGAAGGCATCTTCCTCCCAAAGGCGACCCTCTTCGGACTCAATCTAAAGACCGATCGCGCCTTCTTCTATGTGATCTTTCTCTGTTTTGTCGTCATGACCTGGATGGCGGTCAACCTGATTCGCACACGGTATGGCCGCGCCTTTATCGCCATCCGCGATAATGATCGGGCAGCGGAAGGCATGGGCATTCCCATTTTCAAATATAAACTCCTCTCTTTCGCCATCAGTTCTTTCTACGCCGGGGTTGCCGGAGGACTGGCGGCCTACTATATCGGCAGCATTACGCCGGAACCCTATACCCTCCTTCTCTCTGTAGAATATATTGCGATGATCATCATCGGAGGCCTCGGGAGTATCCCCGGCGCCGTGTTCGGAGCCATCTTCATCACTGCATTAAATGAAGTATTAAGTGGGGCAACAGAATTCTTTATGAATATCGGTTCTCTCAGCAAAATTGCTCTTCAGATTGCACCTCTTCGTGAGTTCATCTTTGGTTTGGCCATTGTGCTCTTCATTATTTTTGAGCCCAAGGGACTGGCAGAAGTGTGGCGCATCATCCGGTCCGGCTTTAGGCTTTGGCCATTTTCGTATTAATCATCCCCACCCCCCTTCAGCAAAGGGGGGAGAGGGGGGATTTCGAGGGAATTATGGAAGACAATCTTTTACTTCAAGTCAATAATATCAGTGTCGTTTACTCGGATGTCATCCAAGTACTCAAAGGTGTCTCCCTCCTCGTAAGGAAACAACAGATTATCTCGCTACTCGGCAGCAATGGAGCAGGGAAGACTACCACCTTGAAGGCCATTTCAGGATTGCTCAAACCGGAGAACGGTAAGGTGACGGAAGGTT
>Ga0326726_10004293_pt1 | contig 13011 bp, 13 predicted proteins | sample MHFenrmetagenome_2_FD_207603 | JGI IMG/M metagenome (GOLD analysis project Ga0326726, IMG submission 207603) | Lab enriched peat soil microbial communities from Michigan Hollow, Ithaca, NY, United States - MHF15MN | ecosystem: Environmental > Terrestrial > Soil > Wetlands > Peat | place: USA... | reverse complement strand
TCCGGCCGAATTCCTGGTGATCGAGTACGCCGGCGGCGACCTGCTGTACGTGCCGGTGCACGCGCTCGACCGCGTGACGCGCTACACCGGCGGCTCGCCGGAGGCGGCGCCCTGGCACAAGCTCGGCACCGAGCAGTGGGCCCGCGCGCGCCGGCGCGCGGCCGAGCGGCTGCGCGATGTCGCCGCCGAACTCCTTGACCTTTATTCGCGGCGCGCCGCGCGGCAGGGGCGCGCGATCGAATTCGACGAGGGCAGCTACCGCGCCTTCGAGGCCGGGTTTCCGTTCGAGGAAACCGTGGACCAGCGCGACGCGATCGACGCCGTGCTCGCCGACATGCGCTCGGGCAAGCCGATGGATCGCGTCATCTGCGGCGACGTCGGCTTCGGCAAGACCGAGGTCGCATTGCGCGCGACCTTCGCCGCTGTCCAGGGCGGCAGGCAGGTCGCCGTCCTGGTGCCAACCACGCTGCTCGCCCAGCAGCATGCCCAGACGTTCTCGGATCGCTTCGCTGACTGGCCGATCAAGGTCGAGAACCTGTCGCGTTTCCGCACCGCGGTCGAGCAACGCGAGGTCATCGCGGGCCTCGCATCGGGCAGCGTGGATGTCGTCATCGGCACGCACCGGCTGTTGCAGCGCGATGTCGAATTCCGCGACCTGGGGCTCGTCGTCGTGGACGAGGAGCATCGCTTCGGCGTCGCGCACAAGGAACGGCTGAAACAGATGCGGGCCGACGTGGACATGCTGACCCTGACCGCGACGCCGATACCGCGCACGCTCAACATGGCCCTCGGCGGGCTGCGCGAGCTGTCGTTGATGACGACGCCGCCGGCGGAACGCATGGCGATCGAGACCTTCGTGACCGAGTGGAGCGACGGCCTGGTGCGCGAGGCCTGCCTGCGCGAAATCCGCCGCGGCGGTCAGGTCTACGCCGTCCACAACACGATCGAGGACATCGGGCTGTTCGCCGATCGCCTTCAGAAGCTCGTGCCGGAGGCCACGGTGCGCGTCGGCCATGGCCAGATGCGCGAGCGCGATCTCGAGCGGCTGATGCTCGACTTCTATCACCGCCGGTTCGAGATCCTGGTCTGTACCACGATCATCGAGTCCGGCATCGACGTGCCGACGGCCAACACGATCCTGATCGATGAGGCGCAACGCTTCGGCCTCGCGCAGCTGCACCAGCTGCGCGGCCGTGTCGGCCGCTCGCATCACCGGGCCTGGGCCTACCTGCTGGCGCCGCCGATCGCGGCCCTGCCGGCCGATGCCGCGAAGCGGTTGCAGGCCATCGAGGCGCTGGAGGACCTCGGCGCGGGTTTCACGCTTGCGACCCAGGACCTTGAAATCCGCGGCGCCGGCGAACTGCTCGGCGAGGAGCAGAGCGGCCAGATCCAGGAGATCGGCATCGGCCTCTATCTCGAGCTCCTCGACCGCGCCGTGCAGGCCCTGCGCGCGGGACGTGAACCCGACCTCGAGCGGCCGCTACACGCGGGACCCGAGGTGGACCTGCAGCTGCCGGCGCTGCTGCCCGAGGATTACATGCCGGACGTGCACCTGCGCCTGCAGCTGTACAAGCGCATGGCCGCTGCCGCAGACGCCGCAGAACTCGACGAGCTGCAGGCGGAGATGATCGACCGGTTCGGGCCGCTGCCGCCGCCGGCCCGGACCATGTTCCGCGTGCACCAGCTGAAGCTGCGGGCCGCGATCCTGGGCATCCGTCGCCTCGAGATCGGTGCGACGGCGGGCGTCGTTGAATTCGCCGCGGAACATCGCGTGGATCCTGCCCGCGTCATCCGGCTGGTCCAGAAAAGCGCCGGGCGCTTCCGGCTGGACGGATCGCACCGGCTGCGCATGAAGTTCGACGCCGCCGACGGCCCCGCGAGGCTCAAGGCTGCAGACGAACTGCTGGGCGCGCTCGAGGCCTGAGCACGTCAGCCTCAGGCGTTCCGGTCGCCCTCGAGCTGGAGCTCAGGCCGGTCCATGCAGAGGCGTGCCGCCGCAACGCCCTCCTGCCAGCGCGGATCCGCGGCGAGGGCCTGCGACTGCAGTCCGTCGCGGCCGCGCAGCCTCGCCATCCGCATGCCCCCGACCGGATCGACTGGCTGGCGCAGATCTCCGAGCAACTGCAGCACCGCGGCGCGGTCATTGCAGACCGGCAGCACATCGCAGCCGGCGGCCAGCGCCAGTTCCGCGCGCGAGACGATGTCGCCGAACGCGGCTGCGCCCGCCATCGACAGGTCGTCCGCGAATACGGCGCCCTGGAATCCCAGCTCGTTGCGCAGCACGCCGCGGATCCAGTGCGCCGACAGGCTCGCGGGCAGGACGTCCACCTCGGGGAACACGACATGCGCCGCCATCACCGACGGCAGGTCGTTGGCGATCAGCCGCCGGTAAGGCAGCAGGTCCGCAGCAATGTCCGCCCAGGCGCGCCGGTCCACCGGCAGCGCGACGTGCGAATCGGCGGCGACCGCGCCGTGCCCCGGGAAATGCTTGGCAGTCGCCGCCATGCCCGCGTCGCGCATGCCGAGCATGTAGGCGACGCCCAACTCGGCGACGGCCGCGGCGTCCACGTGCAACGCGCGATCTCCGATTGCCTGGCTGACGCCGTAGTCGAGATCCACGCAGGGTGTGAACGACATGTCGATCTCGGCACTTCGCAATTCCGCCGCCATCAGCCACCCGAGCCGGCGCGCCAGCACGAGCCCCTCGCCTCGGTCGCCGTCGTAGCGGTGCCCGAGCGCACGCATCGGCGGCAGCCGCGTGAACCCGGCCCGGAACCGCTGCACGCGGCCGCCCTCCTGGTCCACGGCGACCAGCAGCGCCGGGGTCCGGATCGCGTGGATGTCCGCGACCAGGCGCGAAAGCTGGCCGGGACTCTCGTAGTTCCGGCTGAACAGGATCACGCTGCCGACCAGCGGATGCCGGAGCATCTCGCGCTCATCCGGCTCGAGCGCGATGCCATTCAGGTCCACCATGACCGGCCCGAGCGTCAAGGCTTGCTCCCCGCCTGGCGACCGCTGCCCTCGGGCTCGAAGAGCGCAATGGACTCGACGTGCGACGTGTGCGGAAACATGTCCATGATGCCCGCCGCGACAAGATGGTAGCCATGCACGTTCACGAGGATCCCCGCATCGCGGGCGAGCGTGCCCGCATGGCAGGAAATGTACACGATGCGCCGAGGCCCGCTCCTCACGAGCACGGGCAACACTTCGCGGGCGCCGGCGCGCGGCGGGTCGAGCAGCACCAGTTCGAAGTCTCCGCGGGCCCACGGAGCCTGCGAGGCGTCGGCAAAGAGGTCGGCGGCATGGAATTCGGCGTTGCCGATGCCATTTCTCGACGCATTCAGGCGCGCGCGCGCAACCAGCCCGGGATCGCCCTCCACCCCGGTCACGCGCGCAACCAGGCGCGCGAGCGGCAGGCTGAAATTGCCGAGGCCGCAGAACAGGTCGAGCACCCTGTCGCCTTCCCTGGGGGACAAGAGCTCAATGGCGCGCGCGATCATCAGGCGATTCAGGCCCGCATTCACCTGGACAAAGTCGGTCGGCGCAAACCCGATGCCGGCCGGCAGGTCCGGCAGCTCGTAATGCAGCGGCGTTGCGGGCGGCAGGAGCGGCGCTGCGGTTTCCAGGCCGCCAGGCTGCAGATGCAGCTCGATCGCGTACCGCAACTGGAATGCCCTGAGTTTGTCCAGATCCGCCTCGTCGGGCGGATCCAGCACGCGCAGCACGAGGACGGTCGCATTGTCGGCAACCGCCACCTCGATCTGCGCGACGCGGTCGCGGATGCTGAGCTCGCCGACCAGCAATGCGAGATCCTTGACGAGCCTGCCCACCGGGTCGGCAAGGACCTCGCAGCGCTGCAGGTCGGCGAGGTGCGGGCTGCCCCGCTCGCGAAATCCGACCAGCACCCTGCCCTTGGAGACCACGTACTTGCAGCCCAGGCGCGCGCGACGCCGGTAGCCCCAGACCGGACCCGTGAGCGGCGGCAACCAGGTATCGGGCTGCACGCCGCCGATCCTGCCAAGCTCCTCCGCGACCTGCCGGCCCTTGGCCTCGAGCTGGGCCGCGTGCGACAGATGCTGGAGCGAGCAACCGCCGCATTCGCCGAAGTGCGCGCAGCGCGGCACGACGCGATCGGGCGAGGCTCGGAGCACCTCGACCATCACGGCTTCGTCATGGCGCCGGCGGCGGCGAAACCGGCGCAGGCGCACGAGTTCGCCGGGCAGTGCGCCTTCGACGAACACGGTCTTGCCGTCGATTCTCGCGACGCCCCGGCCTTCGTGATCGAGCGAGGCGATCTCGGCCGTTTCCGGCTCCGCTGCCTGTTTCAACGGGCTTTCCAGGCTGCCCCGAATGCCTGCCAGTGATCTTCCTTGCGCTCGCCCAGCCAGGACCGGACCCGGGCCAGCTCGCTGGCATGCGCGGCCGGCGTCAGCCTTCCGCGGATCAGCTCGAAGCGCAGGTAAATGAGGTAGGTGTTGAGCACATCGGCCTCGCAATAGTCGCGAATTTCGCCGATGCGCCCGGCGCGCCAGGCGTCCCAGACCTTGTCGCCGCCCATGCCGAGCTTGCCCGGCAGGCCGAGGAGACCCGCGACATGATCAAGGCTCGCCCGGCCCCGCGGCTGGTAGGCGGACAGCACGTCCATCAAGTCGGTATGCCGCGAGTGGTAGCGGCTCAGGTAATTGTTCCAGCGGAAATCGCGATCGAGCTCGCCGGTATCCCAGTAGGTCGGCGAGGCGATGCCGTGTTTCAGCATCCGGTAATGCAGCACCGGCAGGTCGAACCCGGAGCCGTTCCAGCTGACCAGCATGGGGCGCAGTTTCTCGAGCCCGCCGAAGAAGCGTCGCAGGAGCTCATCCTCGGGGCTCTCGGGATTGCCCACGCTCCAGACCTGCAGTTCGTCCCCGGTCCTGAGCGCCGCCGAGATGGCAACGACGCGGTGCTGCTCGTAGGGCAGGAAGGACGACCCGGTTTCCTCGGTGCGGCGCGCGAACATGGCCTCGGCGACCGCCGCGTCGTCGAGATCCGCAAGCCCCGGCAGGCGGCGCCCCAGCTCGACATCCGGAATCGTCTCGATGTCGAAGACCAGGCAATGCAGCGACCCGCTCACGACTTCTTCATCATCACGGCGACCGCGATCACGAGGCCCGCCTCGTCGGTGAGGCTCACGTGGCCGTCGCCCGCGCCGAGGCGGTCGGCGACCGCGCGGCCGCGCGGCGAGAACAGCACTTCGGGGCGGCCCCAGGCATTGGCGAGGAATCCGACGTCGCGGATCCAGACGCCATGGCCGAAGCCGGTGCCGAGCGCCTTGACGATCGCTTCCTTGGCCGCGAAGCGCATCGCCAGGAAACGAACCGCCCTGCGGCCGGCGTCGAACACGGCGCGCTCCTGCGGCAGCAGCAGGCGTTCGACGAAGTGGGCTCCGAAGCGTTCATAGACGGCGGCGATGCGTTCGATGCGCACGACATCCGTGCCGATGCCGAAGATCATGCGCCGCGCGCTTCCTGCATCAGCCGCTTCATCTCCGCGACCGCCGCGCCGATGCCGGTCATGACCGCGCGCGCGATGATGGCGTGCCCGATGTTGAGTTCGGCCAGTTCCGGGATTGCCGCCACCGGCTGCACGTTGTGGTAGTCGAGGCCGTGGCCGGCATGCGCGACCAGGCCGGCAACGCCGGCGTGCCTCGCCGCGGCGCGCAGGCGGCCGAGTTCGCGCGCCCGCTCCGGTCCCTCCGCATCGGCATAACTCCCGGTATGCAGCTCGACGACCGCGGCGCCGCTTCGCGCCGCCGCGTCCACCTGCGCGAGATCCGGGTCGATGAAGAGCGCCACGCGGATCCCGGCGGCGCGCAGGCGCGCGCAGGCGGAGGCGATCGCAGCCGTCTGGCCGGCCACGTCGAGGCCGCCCTCCGTGGTCAGTTCGCTGCGCCGCTCGGGCACCAGGCAGACGTCGCCCGGCAAGACGTGGAGCGCAATGTCCAGCATTTCCGCCGTCGCCGCGATCTCCAGGTTCATGCGCGTCTTCAGCGCGGTCCGCATCGCCTGCACGTCGCGGTCCTGGATGTGGCGGCGGTCCTCCCGCAGGTGCAGCGTGATGCTGTCGGCGCCCGATTGCTCGGCAGCGAGCGCCGCGAACAGCGGGTCCGGCGCCCGCCCGCCGCGCGCCTGCCGCAGCGTCGCGACGTGATCGATGTTCACGCCGAGATGAATGGTGTTCAGGCTCACGCATCCTGCTCCCGCTGGCGCAGCGCCAGCATCACTTCGCGGCTGTGCAGGCCGCGCCCGTCGAGACAGTGGCCGATCGCGGCGCGCAGCACCCGCTTCGCGGCGGCGAGCGCCGCCGGCTGGTCGAAGTCTCCGCCGGCTGCGGCCAGCAGGTCGCTGCCGCGGAAGCTGTCCGCATCGCCGGCGGCATCGCGCACCGCCAGGAGGCCGCGACCCGCCTGGAAATGATAGTACCGTTCCGGCTCCAATGGCTCGCCGCCCGCCGCCTCATGGGCGAGTTCCAGGCCGTAACCCAGCTCCTCCAGCAGGATCAGCTCGAATACGCGCAGCGGCCGGTGGTCCGCGGCAGCCGCCAGCTGGCCGATGGCCGTCGTGTAGGCAACGAAGACGCGCTCGTGCCGGTCTTCGCGCGGCAACAGGTGCAGCAGGAGCTCATTCAGGTAGAAACCGCTCATCAGCTGTCCGGGCGGCAGCGGCCGGAGCATGCCGCCGATCTCGGCGCCGGTCAGCGTTCCGCCGTCCGCCCGCCCGGACCAGGAGACGAGCAGCGGCACGAATGGCTGGAGCAGGCCGCGCAGCGGCGAACCCGGCCGGCGCGCGCCGCGCGCAAAGAGTGTCACGCGGCCATGATTCCGGGTCATCAGCTCGAGGATCCTGCTGGTATCGCTCCACGGCCGGTGGTGCAGCAGGTAGGCCGGTTCCAGCAGGACGCGCCTGGGCGCGGTCATGTCGCATCGTGGCCGAGACGTCGCAGCATGGCGGCATCGTCGGTCCAGTCCTCGCGAAGCTTCACCCAGGTCGACAGGTGAACGCGCCGGTCGAGCATCTTGTTGAGCTCGAGCCGCGCAGCGCGTCCGATGGCTTTCAACCTCTCGCCCTTGGTCCCGATCACGATCTTTCGCTGCCCTTCACGCTCGACCCAGATGACGGCATCGATCTCGACCCGCCCGTCCGGCGTTTCCTCGAAGCGCTCGATTTCGACGGCGATGCCGTACGGCAATTCGTCGTGCAGCGCGAGCATCAGCTTCTCGCGCAGGACCTCCCCCGCCATGAATCGCTCATTGCGGTCGGTGACCTGGTCTTCCGGATAAAGCGGCGGCGCCTCCGGCAGCAGCGCAACGATCGCGTCGATGAGCCGCCCGAGATTCTGCCCGCGCAGCGCCGATACGGGCACGATGGCCGCGAATGCATGGCGGCGCGACAGCGCGTCGAGGACCGGCAGCAGGCGCTCCTTCGGCCGTACGCGATCCACCTTGTTGACGGCGGCGACGATCGGCCTGCCCGCGGCGACGAGTTGCGCGAGCACGGCATCGTCCTCGGCGGTCCATCGCGTGGCCGCAGTGATCAGGACCGCGACGTCTGCCGTCGCAATCCCTGCGACCGCCTCCCGGTGCATCGCCTGGTTCAGGCGCCGGCCTGCCGCCGCGCCGAATCCCGGCGTGTCGTGGAGGATCAGCTGGTAACCCGGCCGGGTCAGCACGCCGGCGATGCGCTGCCGCGTGGTCTGCGCTTTCGGCGTCACGATGCTGAGTTTCTGGCCCACGAGGGCATTCAGCAGCGTCGACTTCCCGACATTCGGCCGGCCCGCCAGCACGGCCGTGCCGCAGCGGTGGCCAGCGCCTGCGCTCAACGGCGCGCCTGCAGCGCCGGATTGCCGAGCACGAGCGCCGCAGCCTCCTGCTCGGCACGCCGCCGGCTGCTGCCCGCAGCCTCGGCCGTGATCGCGAGCCCGTTGACGTCGCAACGCACGCGGAAACGCTGTTCGTGCGGTTCGCCGGAGATTTCCGTAACCGTGTACTCGGGCAGCCCCAGCCCGCGGCCCTGCAGCCATTCCTGCAGGCGGGTCTTGGCGTCCTTCAGCTCGGACGCCTTCGGAAGTTCCTCGAGCCGCTGCCGCAGCAGCCGCGCCGCCAGCACGCGCGTCGCCTCCAGTCCGCGGTCGAGATAGACCGCGCCGACCAGCGCTTCCAGCGCGTCCGCGAGGATCGAGGCGCGCCGCCGGCCGCCCGACTTGAGCTCCCCGTCCCCGAGACGCAGGTATTGGCCGATGCCCAGCTCGAGTGCGATGGCGCCGAGCGCCTCGCCGCTGACGAGACTTGCGCGATAGCGCGAGAGCTCGCCTTCACTGGCGTCGGGGTGGGTTTCAAACAGCAATTCGGCGACGACGAAGGACAGCACCGCGTCGCCGAGGAATTCCAGCCGCTCGTTGTTGTCCGGCCCGGCGCTGCGGTGCGTCAGGGCGCGGGTCAGAAGGCCGGCGTCGGCGAAACTGCAGCCCAGGCGCTCTTTCAGCCAGCCCGCGGGATCCACTCCTCGCCCGCAGCGCGGCTCAGCGCGCGGCGACCTCGACGGTCTTGTCGAATGTCACCAGGAACGAGACGTTGTAAATGAGGGGCACGGTGTCCTCGTAATTCGCGCGCATCGTGAATTCACCGCCGTCCTTCTTGATCTCGACGTCGTTCGAATTGATGGCCGTCACGCTCTCGATGTCGAAATGGCGCTCGATGGCCTTGCGCAGCATGAGCTCCGTGGAACTCGGGTTCGAGTCGAATTCCTCCTTGACCTTCTCGAGCGTCGATGCGACGCGCATGTATTCCAGGTACTTCGGGAGCAGCCGGATCCCTGCGTAGACCCAGGCGCCAACCACGATCACGATCACGAGGATGCCGAGGAATGTCATGCCCCGCTGTCTGCCAAGCATATGCTGCCTCCTTACCGAATCCCGGTTGCCATGCGTTTCCAGAGCAGGATCGAGCCTGGCTCCGGGTTGAACGACAGCCAGATCGCTTCCGCCCTGCCGATCAGGTTGTCCGCCGGCACATAGCCGACATCGGGAAAACGGCTGTCACGGCTGTTGTTGCGATTGTCGCCCATCATGAAGTAATGCCCGTCCGGCACGTGCCACTCGCCTTCCATCCCGGGCCGCACGGGGTCCAGCAGGACGGCGTGCGTGACGCCTCCGAGCTGCTCCTCGCCCGCCCGCGAGAATGGATACTGCTCGTTCTTGGGTCCCGAATACAACTCGCCGGGCGCGATCCGGGACGGCGTTCCGTTCACGTAGACCTGCGACCCTGTCACGCGGATCGTGTCGCCGGGCAGCCCCACGAGCCTCTTGATCAGCACCACCGACGGATCCGAGGGCTTGCGGAACACGATCACGTCGCCGCGCGCAGGCATACCGATCGGCAGCAGCTTCCAGTTCACGACCGGCAGGCGCAGGCCATAACGCCACTTGTCGACGAATATGAAATCGCCCTGCACCAGCGTCGGCATCATCGAATCCGACGGTATCCGGAATGGCTCGTAAACGAACGAGCGCAGCACCAGGACGATCACGATCACCGGGAAGAACGAGCGCGCGTAATCGACCAGCAGCGGCTCCTTCGCGATGCCGCGTGCGGCGCGGCGCCGTGCGAAGACCCAGTGGTCCGTGCCCCAGATCAGCCCGGTCACCAGCGCCAGCGCCACGAGCACGAATGAAAAGTCGAATACCATGCTAGCCCCCGCGGTTCACTTCTTGCCGACCCTCAGCACCGCCAGGAATGCCTCCTGCGGAATCTCGACCGTGCCCAGCTGCTTCATGCGCTTCTTGCCCGCTTTCTGCTTCTCGAGAAGCTTGCGCTTGCGCGAAACGTCGCCGCCGTAGCACTTGGCCAGCACATTCTTGCGCAAGGCCTTGACCGACGCACGGGCGATGACCTGGCCGCCGATCGCCGCCTGGATCGCCACTTCGAACATCTGGCGCGGGATCAGTTCCTGCATCTTGTCCACGAGTTCGCGGCCGCGGTGATACGCGGTCTCACGATGCACGATCATCGACAGCGCATCCACGCGGTCGCCATTGATCAGGAGGTCGAGCCTGGCGAGCGGCGCGCGCTGGAAATGGCTGAATTCGTAGTCGAATGACGCATAGCCGCGGCTCGCCGACTTGAGCCGGTCGAAGAAATCGAGCACGACCTCCGCCAGCGGCAGTTCGTACTGCAATGACATCTGCGTGCCGAGCTGAAGCATCTTTTTCTGCGTCCCGCGCTTCTCCTGGCACAGCTTGATCACGGGACCGACGTGCTCCGGCGGCACCAGGATATTGGCGAGGATGATCGGCTCGCGCAGTTCCTCGATCGAGGCCGGCAGCTTCGACGGGTTGTCCACCAGCGACACCTTGCCGCCCTGCTCGACGACTTCATAGATGACGGTCGGCGCGCTGGTGACCAGCTCGAGGCCGTACTCGCGCTCGAGGCGCTCCTGCACGATGTCCATGTGCAGCAGCCCGAGGAAGCCGCAGCGAAAGCCGAATCCGAGCGCCGTCGATACCTCCGGCTCGTAGTGCAGCGAGGAGTCATTGAGCTTCAGCTTCTGCAGCGCGTCCCGAAACGACTCGTATTGCTCGGACTGCACCGGAAACATGCCTGCGAACACGCGCGGCTGCACGGTCTTGAATCCGGGCAGCGGGGTCGCGCAAGGCCGCGATTCATGGGTGATCGTATCGCCGACCGGCGCCCCGTCGATTTCCTTGATGCCCGCGACCATCCAGCCGACCTCGCCGGTCTCGAGCACCTCGGTCTCGACGCGCTTCGGCGTGAAGCGGCCCACCTGGTCCACCTCCCAGCTGCGTCCGGTGGACATGATGCGGATGCGGTCGGCGCGCCGCAGCGCGCCGTTGACGACCCGGACCAGCGACACGACGCCGACGTAGTTGTCGAACCAGGAATCGACGATCAGCGCCTGCAGCGGTGCGCCCGCGTCGCCGCGCGGCGGCGGAATGCGCCGCACCAGCTCCTCGAGCAGCAGTCCGACATTCTCGCCGGTCTTTGCGCTGACCCGGACCGCGTTCTTCGCCTCGATCCCGATGATCTCCTCGATCTCCTTGATCACCCGCTCCGGATCCGCGGAGGGCAGATCGATCTTGTTGATGACCGGGACGACCTCGAGTCCCTGCTCGAGCGCCGTGTAGCAATTGGCCACGCTCTGTGCCTCGACGCCCTGCGCGGCATCGACGACCAAGAGCGCGCCTTCGCAGGCGGCCAGCGAGCGCGAAACCTCGTAGGAGAAGTCGACGTGGCCCGGCGTGTCGATGAAGTTGAGCTGGTACTCGACGCCGTCGGCGGCGACATAGCGCAGCATGACCGATTGCGCCTTGATGGTGATGCCGCGCTCGCGCTCGAGGTCCATCGAGTCGAGCACCTGCTCCTGCATCTCGCGGGCCTCGAGGCCCCCGCAGACCTGGATCAGCCGGTCGGCCAGCGTGGACTTTCCATGATCGACATGCGCGATGATGGAGAAATTGCGGATCTGCTGCATCAAGGGGGACCGGCCGCTCTGTTGCCGGACAGGCGGTCCGGGGAACTGCTGATTATAGCAGTGCGCCGTGGCAGGGCCCGTCAGCGGGCGAGCAGCCGCGCGACCGCCGCCGCATCCAGCCGGCCGTGACAGACCAGGCTGCCGTCCACCGTGAGCACCGGAATCTTAAGGCCGAAGCGGCGCCGCGTCAGCGGATCGGCATCCACGTCGCGCACGTCGATGCGCTCGTCGGTCGGCGCCAGCAGGCGCGAAAGCCCGGCGACGAATTCATCGCACAACGGGCAATTGTCGCGGCTGTAGACCACGAAGCGCGGTCCCGGCGCTGCGTCGGACCGCGTGGTCAGTGATTCGATTCCGGTTCGGGTGCCGCCGGCGTGAGGCCGGTAGCGATGTACTTCAGCGTGTCCGGCGGGACTTCGCCGACCACCGTGACCTGGTGACCCTGGACGACCGTCGAAAACGCCGATGCGACGCCGGAACGCCCGGATCCGGTCACGGGGACCGTGCCTGGCGCCGGCGTCTCGATGAAGACGGAAACCGAGGCGAGGCCGTCCGAGAAGACCAAGTGGCTGACGGGTGCGCTGGTGCCGGCCATGGCCTGCAGGCCGCTGACCGACAGGCGGAAGCCCGGGGGCATCTGTGCCGCGCGCCAGGCCGGCGCAACGCCCGTCGTCTGAGCCGCCTGACGGACCCAGCGCAGCTTCGAGCGGTCGAGACCCGGCTCGAATTCCGCATCGGCGATCGCGTCGTCGAGCGTGAGGCGCGTGAAGCGCACGCGTTCGATCACCCGGTTCGCGGCATCCGACAACTCGCTGCGCACCGGCATGTGGGTCGCTTCATCGATCCAGAGCCGGTAGCCGAACCGGTATCCGTCGCGCGGCCGCACGACGACGACCGCCGCCGGCCCGAGCAGTGCCGCCTCGCGCCCGACATAGCTGACTTCGTACCAGGGGCGGAATTCACCGCCGAACTGCGGCAGCGCGCCCATCAAGTCGCTGCCGGCCGGCCGCCGTTCGATGATCGCGAGCTTCTGGTCCGGCAGATAGACGACCACCTCGTCCCCGTCACGGACCAATTCGCGTCCGTTGCCCGAAAGGGAAACCAGGCGCTCCGCGACCGCCCCGTCCTGGACCCGGTGCACGATGCGCAGGCGCTCCGCGCGCCCGGCCGATTCGCAGACGAACTCGCCGGAATAACTGGTGTCGGTCAGCGCCCCGGCCATGCGATCGAGCCATTCCTGGCCCTCGTCGGCGACGGCCGGCAGCGCGACCAGCAAGGCGAGCGATGTCAATGCGGGGCGGATGTTCACGGACCTGCCTGCGGGCTCTCCGGCAGAGGCACGTCAACGTCCGCGATTTCCTGCGGAGCGACGATCAGGCCGGTCACGACGCTGCGCCGCACCAGCGGCGAGGCATAGCTGCTGTGCGCGACGAGGTAATTGGCGAACTGCGTCATCGGCAGGCCGCCCGGACCGTCGGCGGCCGCGGGC
>Ga0326726_10004292_pt1 | contig 13011 bp, 15 predicted proteins | sample MHFenrmetagenome_2_FD_207603 | JGI IMG/M metagenome (GOLD analysis project Ga0326726, IMG submission 207603) | Lab enriched peat soil microbial communities from Michigan Hollow, Ithaca, NY, United States - MHF15MN | ecosystem: Environmental > Terrestrial > Soil > Wetlands > Peat | place: USA... | reverse complement strand
TCGGCTTCTGGAAGAACGGCCGCAGGGTCTCGGGGCACTTCTCGCCGAGGGCCCGCAGGGCCAGCCGGTTCTTGATGACCTTGTAGGTGAAGCCGCTCTTACGCAGGATCTTGCGCAGCTCGACCGATTGGGCGACCTTCATCCGCTTGAAGTCGACCAGATAGTAGGTGCTGTTCGTTTCGAACAGGCGCTCGAGCGTCTGGATGATGGGCTGCTTGTCTTCCTTGTTCACGACGCGCTCTCCTCTAGCTCTCTAAGATGTCTTCGGAAATCCGGAAGGACGGGCCCATCGTCGAGGACACGAACATCGTCCGGATGTACTTGCCCTTGGCGGCCGGCGGCTTGGCGTGGACGATGGCCTCGATGAAGGTCCGCAGGTTGTCGACGAGCTTGGCCTCCGCGAAGGAGACCTTGCCGACGGTCGAGTGGACGATGCTCGTCTTGTCGACGCGGAACTCGACCTTGCCGGCCTTGGTCTCCTCGACGGCCTTGCGGATGTCGAACGTGACCGTGCCGGACTTCGGGTTGGGCATGAGGCCCTTGGTGCCCAGGATGCGGCCGAGCTTGCCGACGCCGCGCATGACGTCCGGGGTGGCGATGACGATGTCGAAATCGATCCAGCCGCCGGCGATCTTCTCGATGATCTCGTCGCCGCCGAAGTAGTCGGCCCCGGCCTCCTCGGCCTCCTTGATCTTCTCGCCCGCGGCGATGACGCAGATCTTCTTCGTCTTGCCCGTGCCGTGCGGCAGAACGATCGTGCCGCGGACCATCTGGTCCGAGTACTTGGGGTTGACCCCCAGCCGGACGTCGACGTCGACCGACTCGTCGAACTTGGCGAAGTGGGCCTTCTTGAGGAGGCTGACGGCCTCCTCGAGGGTGTACTGCCGGGGCTCAGGGCCCTTGACCTCGCGGGCCTTGATGGTGTTCTTGCCGTGCTTACTCACTGATGATCTCCAATCCCATGTTTCGTGCCGTCCCCTCGATGATCTTCTTGGCCGCCTCGACGTCGTAGGCGTTGAGGTCGGCGAGCTTCGTCCGGGCGATCTCCTCGATCTGCTTCATCGTGACCTTGCCGACCTTCTCCTTGTTGGGCGCGCCGGAGCCCTTGGCGATGCCGGCCGCCTTCTTCAGAAGGTAGGACGCCGGCGGGGTCTTGACGACGAAGTTGAACGACTTGTCCTTGAAGACGGTGATGAGGACGGGGACAACGGTGCCCTCGTCCATCTTCTTCGTCCGCTCGTTGAACTCGCGGACGAAGCCCATGATGTTGACGCCGTGCTGGCCCAGGGCCGGACCGACGGGAGGGGCGGGGCTGGCCTGGCCGGCGACGATCTCCAGCTTGATCTTGGCGACGACTTCTTTCGACATGGTGTCCTCCTAAAGCTTCTCGACCTGCAGGAACTCGAGCTCGACCGGCGTCGAACGGCCGAAGATGGTGACCAGGACCTTCAGCGTGTTCCGCTCGGGGTGGACCTCTTCGACGATCCCGTTGAAGTTGAAGAAGGGCCCGTCGATGATGCGGACGGCCTCGCCCTTCTCGAACGAGTGCTTGGGCTTGGGCTTCTCCGAGGTCGTTTCCATGTGCTCGACGATCTGGCCGACCTCCTTCTTGCTGAGCGGGGTCGGGGTCCGGCCGGAGCCGACGAAGCCGGTGACCTTGGGGACCTGCCGGATCATCAGCCAGTTCTCGTCGTTCATCTCCATCTCGACGAGGATGTAGCCGGGGTAGGACCGCTTGGTCGAGACGACCTTCTTGCCGGCCCGGATCTCGATGACGTCCTCGGTCGGGATGATGATCTGCCCGACCTGGTCCTCGAGGTGCAGCTCGATGGCCTTTTGTTTGATCGACTCGGCGACGAATTTCTCGAAGCCCGAATAGGTGTGAACGACGAACCAGTTCTTTGCCATCATCCGATTCCTTGCGCTTACCCGAAGAGACCCTTGATCCGGCCGATGACCCAGGAGAAGATGATGTCCATGAAGAACAGGTAGAAGCCGAAAAAGATCGTCGCGGCGATGACGACGACCGTGGTGCTGGTGACCTCGTTCCGGGACGGCCAGGTGACCTTCTTGAGCTCGGCCCGGACGTCCTTGATGAAGTTCCCGAGCCGTTTGTACCAGCGGATCTTGTCGTTCATGGCGTTCTCTCTTTCCGTGATCCTCGGCCCGGCCGGCCGGGCCAGCTACCGCCCTCTCCGGGAGGGGTGTTGGCAGGTGAGGCAGGGCTCGAACCCGCAACCTGCGGTTTTGGAGACCGCTGCTCTACCAATTGAGCTACTCACCTGTCGGCCTCTCGCTATTTGGATTCCTTGTGGATCGTGTGCTTGCGGCAGAAGGGGCAGTACTTGCTCGTCTCGAGCTTGTCCGTCTGCTTCTTCTTGTTGCGCGTCCCGCTGTAATTGCGCCGTTTGCATTCGCCGCATTGGAGCGTGATGATCTCTCGCATGTCGGTCCTTCCCGGCCCCCGCGGGCCATCGTCTGAATCAGGAAAGAGCCCAAGACCAGAATTGAACTGGTGACCCCGTCCTTACCAAGGACGTGCTCTACCAACTGAGCTACTTGGGCCCGGCAACCTCGAAAAAGAGCGGGAAACGGGATTCGAACCCGCGACGTTCAGCTTGGAAGGCTGACGCTCTACCAACTGAGCTATTCCCGCGGACGCAAAAATGGGCAGGGAAGGATTCGAACCTCCGAAGCGTTTCCGCAACGGGTTTACAGCCCGTCCCATTTGGCCACTCTGGAACCTGCCCGCATTATGCTGCATCGTCGTCGCCCTCGATCGCCGCGTCTGAGCCAGCGAAGGGATTCGAACCCCTGACCCGCTGATTACAAATCAGCCGCTCTACCAACTGAGCTACGCTGGCGTGCCCTCAAGCTGTCTCGCCGCTGCCCTGCTCTGAAACGGGGGAAATGCAGAAAAAGAGATGAAAAAAAGAAAAACCTTCTCTCCTCGGGCCCGAATGTGTTCTTTTTTTCAGAGATTTAATCTGAAATATACAGAACGACCACGGCCATGCTAGAGGAAATCTCGAATCTTGTCAAGGGGTTCTTTTTACGAATCCCCGCCCGCCCCGGGCCCTGTCCAGGTTCTCGCCGACGGTCCTCATGAAGTCCACCGTAAAAATGAGATATCGGGCCCTCTGGACAGGGGTCAGGACCCGTTCGAGGACCGCCTCGACCTCGTCGTCCTTCTCCCTGACGGCCTGGCGGGCCTGCCTGATCCTCTCGACCAGTCCCAGGATCGTCTTCTCCCCGGCCGGGGCCCTGAGGAGCTCCGCCCTGAGGTCCCGGAGGTCGAGTCCCATGCCGCGCTGGAGCTCGGCCTTCTCTTTTTCGACCCGGACGAGCAGGGGGTAGAGCTTGGCCGTTTGCTCCTCCGTGAGGTCGAGGGCCCGGGTCAGCCTGAGAAGATAGAGGTCGCTGAGCCTCTCCCTGAGCCTCAGGCGGGCCTGGGGATCGCCCTGCCGGGCGGCCGACAAGGCGGGTTGGGCCCCCAATCCCAGGCCAAGAATGACGACGGCGATGATCAGGTGTCTGGTCTTCATTGAGGCCCTCCACGTCCGAGATCGGTCTCGAGCTCCGCGACGACCCCGCGAAGCTCGTCATCGCTCAATCCCTCCCAGAAAAGGGGGTCGGATGAAAGAAGCACGGCGGCGTCGGCGTCCGAGTCCGAGGCCGGGGTCATCTCCTCGATCGAGGCCGTGATCTCCCGGTCGACCCGGCCGGCCAGCTCCGGATCGGCTTCCGCCGCCCCAAGGAGCGGATCAAAGGCCTCATCGAAGGAGGCCCAGACCTCGAGCGGCTCTGTGACCGGGCGCCGCAGCGAGTACCAGATCCCCGCCCCGGCCAGGATCAAGACGGCCGCGGCCGCCCAGGCCCAGCGCCTGCGGGCGGCGAACGGCGCTCCGACGTCTCCCCTTCCCTCATCACCCCGGGGCTCGAGCCTCGAGGCGACGCTTCGTTCGAAGGACGCCCAGGATTCGGCCGCAGGCTCGGCCGGCGGGCGGACCGCCGCCTGGATGCGATCGAGCCGCTGCCGATAGCCCCGGCAGGAGGCGCATGTCCGCAAGTGGGCTTCGAGCCGCGGTTTCCGGCCCGACGGGACCGTCCCGTCGAGATCGTCCGAGAGCCGCTTTCGGACCGTGGCGCATCTCATGGCCGGGCCTCCTCGAGAAATGGCTTCAGCCGGGCCTGAAGGAGCTTGCGGGCCTTGTGCATCCTCCACGACACGGTGTTCTCCGAGCATCCAAGGACGCGGGCCGCGTCCGCGTGGCTCAGGCCCTGGTCCACGACGAGGGCGAACGAAGCCCGGAAGTGGGGCGGCAAGGCCGCGACGGCTTCGTCGATCTTGCCCTGGAGCTCGTTCAAGTCCGATCTCCCTTCGGGCGAGGGCGTTCCCCCGGGCGACAGGCCGGCGACGGCGATCGTCTCGTCGAAGGGGGCCCGGTTCTTCTCCCGGCCCTTCTTCTTCAGGAAGGTCAGCGACGTGTTCACCGCGATCCTGTAGATCCACGTGTAGAAGCTCGAGCCTCTTCGGAACGAGCCGATGGCCTTCCATGCGGTCAAGAAAACCTCCTGGGCCAGGTCATCCGCGTCCGAGGAGTTCCCCGACATCCGCATGACGATCCCGTGGACGCGGCGCTCGTGGCGACGGACGAGCTCGGCGAAAGCCTCGCGGCCGCCCCGCCGGGCGTCCTCCACGAGACCCTCTTCCGGGCGTTCATCCATCGCGACCTCACCGTATTAGACCGTGATTATACAGTTTTCTTTGAGGCCCCGCCCGGCGATGCCGATGGAAACGATAAAAAGACAAGGGCGGCTATCCGCACAGGGCCCGATTCGTTGACAAGTCCTCGGCCGTGCTGATATCATCCTTTATTCCCGACGAAAGGTCGAGACGCCATGATCGAACGCTACACCCGCCCCGCCATGGGCGCCATCTGGACCGAGGAGAACAAGTACCGCAAATGGCTTGATGTCGAGCTGGCCGTCTGCGAAGCCTGGTCCCGGCTGGGGAAGATCCCCCGGCCCGCCCTGCGGACGATCCAAGCCAAGGCCGGGTTCTCCGTCGACCGCATCGACGCCATCGAGAAGGTCGTCAAGCATGACATCGTCGCCTTCCTGACCTCGGTCGCCGAGAAGGTCGGGCCGGACTCGCGCCACATCCATCTCGGCCTCACCTCGTACGATGTCGTCGACACGGCCCTGTCGCTCCTCATCAAGGAGTCGCTCGAGAACCTCCTCGCCGACGTCCGCGCCTTCCATCGCCTCCTCAAGCGCCAGGCGCTGAAGCATCGCCTGACGGTCTGCATCGGCCGCACCCACGGCATCCACGCCGAGCCGGTGACCTTCGGCTTCAAGCTCCTCGTCTGGTACGAGGAGATCGGCCGGCACATCGGCCGCCTGGAGCACGCCCTGGGGACGATCTCCGTCGGCCGCATCTCCGGTTCGGTCGGGACGTTCATCCACCTCGACCCGCGGGTCGAGACCATGGCCCTCAAGAAGCTCAAGCTCCAGCCGGCCAACGTCTCGACCCAGGTCCTCCAAAGGGACCGCCACGCCGAGGTCCTCTCGGCTTTGGCCCTTCTCGCGACGTCGATCGAGAAGTTCGCCGTCGAGATCCGCCATCTCCAGCGGACCGAGGTCGGCGAGCTCGAGGAGCCGTTCACCAAGGGCCAGAAGGGCTCGTCGTCCATGCCCCACAAGAAGAACCCCGTCCGCTCGGAGAGGATCTCGGGCCTGGCCCGTCTCGTCCGGGCCAACGCCGGGGTCGGACTGGAGAACATCGTCCTCTGGCACGAGCGCGACATTTCCCATTCCTCGGCCGAGCGCATCGTCTTCCCGGATTCGTTCATCCTGACCGACTTCCTGCTGGCCGACGCCGCCGACATCGTCGCGAACTGGGTCGTCCACCCCGACCGCATGAAAGAGAACATCGGCGCGACCCGCGGACTCATCTTCTCCCAGAGCGTCCTGCTGGCGCTGACCAGGAAGGGCCTGACCCGCGAGGAGGCCTACCGGATCGTCCAGCGCAACAGCCTCAAGGCCTGGACCGAGGGCCTCGACTTCCGCGCCCTCGTCGCCGCCGACCCCGAGGTCGCCGGCGTCCTCGGCCCGAAGGATATCGACCGTTGCTTCTCTCTCGCTCCCTATCTCGAAAAGATCGATTACATCTTCGAAAGGGTTTTCCGCAAATGAAAGTCAGGATCCTCGTCTCCTTCAAGGACAGCGTCCTCGATCCGCAGGGCCAGACCGTGAAGAACGCCCTCCACACGATGGGCTACGCCGCGGTCAAAGACGTCCGGCAGGGCAAGGTCTTCGAGCTCGATCTCGAAGGGGCGACCCGGAAAGAGGCCGAGAGCCTCGTGCCCGAGATCGCCCGCCGGGTCCTGGCCAACCCGATCATCGAGAAGTTCGATTGGGAAATCCTCAAGGGACGCTGAGGGCCACGGCCATGAAGTTCGGCGTCGTCCAATTCCCCGGCTCCAACTGCGATTTCGACACGTACCACGCCCTGCGGAACGTCATGAGGCGGCCGACGGTCATGCTCTGGCACAAGGACCACGACCTTCAGGGCGTCGATTGCGTCGTCCTGCCGGGCGGGTTCTCCTACGGCGACTATCTCCGCGCCGGGGCCATCGCCCGGTTCTCGCCGCTGATGCAGGAGGTCAAGGCCTTCGCCCGTGACGGCGGCCGCGTCCTCGGCATCTGCAACGGCTTTCAGATCCTCCTCGAGCTGGGGCTCCTGCCCGGGGCCATGCTGAGGAACAAGAACCTCAAGTTCCTCTGCCAGCACGTCCACATCCGGATCGAGGACGCCCGGACCGACTTCACCCGGGCGGCCCGGAAGGGCCAGGTCCTGCGCATCCCCATCGCCCATTTCGACGGCAATTACTATGCCCCGGCCCGCGTCCTGAACGAGATCGAGCGGAACGGGCAGGTCGTCTTCCGCTATTGCGACGCCGAAGGCCGGACGACGCCGGAGGCCAACGTCAACGGCTCCCTGGCCAATATCGCCGGCATCCGGAACAAGGAAGGCAATGTCCTCGGACTGATGCCGCATCCGGAGCGCGCCTCGGAGGCCCTCCTCGGGAGCGAGGACGGCCGGACGGTCTTCGAATCCCTCATCCTCAGCCTCGAGCGGCGAAGGCCGGCCCGCCGGCCGGCCTCCGGGAAAAAGGCCCGCCATGATTGAACGATCGGTCCTCGACCAGCACAACCTCACCGAAGACGAATACCGGCTCATCGTCGAGCTCATCGGCAAGGAGCCGAACCTGACCGAGCTCGGCATCTTCTCGGTCATGTGGTCGGAGCACTGCGGCTACAAGAGCTCGCGCGTCCACCTCAAGAAGCTCCCGACCGAAGGGACGCGCGTCGTTCAGGGCCCGGGCGAGAACGCGGGGATCCTCGATATCGGCGACGGCCAGGTCGTCGTCTTCAAGATCGAATCCCACAATCACCCGTCCTACATCGAGCCCTACCAGGGCGCGGCCACGGGCGTCGGCGGCATCCTCCGCGATATCTTCACCATGGGCGCGCGGCCGATCGCCGTGCTCGACTCCCTGCGCTTCGGGCCGCCGGACGACCCGAAGAACCGCTCGGTCATGGAGGGCGTCGTTTCCGGCATCGCCGGGTACGGCAACTCGATCGGCGTGCCGACCGTGGGCGGCGAGATCTACTTCGATCCCTGCTACAACCTCAATCCCCTGGTCAACGTCTTCTGTCTCGGCCTCGCCGACAAGGACAAGATCTTCTACGCCAAGGCCGAGGGGGCCGGCAACAAGGTCCTCTATGTGGGGGCCAAGACGGGCCGCGACGGGATCCACGGCGCGACCATGGCCTCGGCCGAATTCGGCAAGGAGACCGAGCACAAGCGGCCCAACGTCCAGGTCGGCGATCCCTTCAAGGAGAAGCTCCTCCTCGAGGCCTGCCTCGAGGTCATGGACCGCGCGCTCATCGTCGGCATCCAGGACATGGGCGCCGCCGGGCTGACCTGCTCGACGACCGAGATGGCGGCCAAAGGCGGCATGGGCATCGTCGTCGACCTCGACAAGGTCCCCCAGCGCGAAGCCGGCATGACGCCGTATGAGATCCTGCTCTCGGAATCCCAGGAGCGCATGCTCCTCGTGGCCACGCCGGAGAACGTCGCCGCGGTCCAGGCGGTCTTCGCCAAGTGGGACCTCGACGCTCCGGTCATCGGCGAGGTCGTCGACGGCGGCCGGGCGCGGATCTCGTTCAAGGGCGAGGTCGTCGTCGACATCCCCGTCGACGCCGTCGTCAACCTCTGCCCCGCCTACAACCGGCCCATCGTCGCCCCCGCCCCTCCCCCGCCGGCCCCGCCGCTCGCGGCCCTGCCTCTGCCCGAAGACCTCGGCGGCGTCCTCCTGAAGCTCCTCGCTTCACCGACGATCGCGGACAAGGAATGGGTCTTCCGCCAGTACGATCACATGGTCCAGGTGAACACGGCGTTCCTGCCCGGAGCCGACGCGGCCCTGCTCAGGATCAAGGGCTCGAAAAAGGCCTTGGCCATGACCCTCGACTGCAACGCCCTCTACACCCGGCTCGACCCGAGGACGGGGGCCCGGATCGCCGTCGCCGAAGCCTGCCGGAACCTGGCCTGCGTCGGGGCCCGGCCGATCGGCGTCACCAACTGCCTGAACTTCGGAAATCCGGAAAAGCCCGAGGTCATGGGCCAATTCGAACAGGCGGTCACCGGCCTGGCCGAGGCCTGCCGGACGTTCGGCATCCCGGTCACGGGCGGCAACGTCAGCTTCTACAACGACACGGAAGGCCAGTCCATCCACCCCACCCCGGTCCTGGGGGTCGTGGGCCTCGTCGAGGACATCCGCAAGGCCGTCCGGCCGGGCTTCGCCGCGGCCGGGGACGCCGTCGTCCTCATCGGAGAGAACCGGGAAGAGATCGGCGGGACGGAGTATCTCAAGCTCGTCCACGGCCTCGAGGCCGGGGGGCCTCCGGCGATCGACCTCGAACAAGAGAAGCGCAACCAGGAATTTCTGCTCGCGCTCGTCGAGGCCGGACTTCTTCGTTCGGCCCACGATCTCTCCGAGGGCGGGATGGCCGTGGCCCTGGCCGAGGCCGCGTTCGCCAGCGGAGGGCATTTCGGATGCGCGATCGACCTCGATGACGTTCTCCGCTCCGACGCCCTTCTCTTCGGAGAATCGCAGTCCCGCATCATCGTGACCTGCCGGCGGGCGAACCTCTCCCGGCTGTTGAAGATGGGCGCGGCCGAAGGAGTTCCGGTCAAGGCGATCGGCCGCACGGGAGGCGCCGACATCGCGGTCAGGCAGTCGGGCCGGGAGCTCCTGCGGGTCCCGGTCGAGCGGGCCTTCCGCGCCTGGAAGGACAGCCTGCCCGGCTTTTTCAAGGTCCGGACCTAGGGGGGAACCATGGACGAGGTCGTCTTCCGGAGTCCGCGAAAGAGGGGCCGCGTCGCCATCTTCCTCTCGGGCCGCGGCTCGAACTTCATGGCCATCCACGAGGCCATCGCCGAGGGGGCCATTCCCGCCGGGATCGCCCTTGTCCTCAGCAACAAGGCGGACGCCCCCGGCCTGCTCAAGGCCCGCGAGTGGGGCCTGGAGACTGTCTTCCTCGATCCCAAGCTCTTCGCCTCGCGCGAGGACTACGACAGGGCCATCATCGGAGAGGTCGAGAGGCGGCGGATCGATCTCATCTGCCTCGCCGGATACATGAAGGTCCTGACCCCCGCGCTCTGCGATGCCTTCAAGTATCGCATCGTCAATATCCACCCGGCGCTCCTTCCCGCTTTTCCGGGACTCCATGTCCAGCAGAAAGCCATCGATTGGGGCGTCCGCTACTCGGGCTGCACCGTTCATTTCGTGGCCGCCGAGGTCGACATGGGCCCGATCATCCTCCAAGCCGCGGTGCCGGTCATGCGGGACGACACCGAGGACACTCTGGCCGCCAGGATCCTCGTCGAAGAGCACAAGATCTATCCCGAAGCCGTCCGCCTCTATTTCGAAGGCCGTCTCGAGGTTCGCGGTCGCCGCGTCTTCATCCTCGAGCCCGGCGCTTGAGAGGGGCCCCGCCGCGGGGACTGCCGCATGCGTGAAGGCCCGGGTCATCGTCGAACGCGGCGCGCGGCCGCCGGCGCCGCCCTCCTCATCGTGGCCGCCGCGGTCTGGTTCCTTCTCGGCCGGACCGAAGATCGACCCGGCTGGCTGACCGTCGAGGCCCCCGCGACGGCCGTCGTCGGCCGGCCGTTCGAGGTTCGCGTCACCCTGAAGAAGTCGATCGGATCATCGCAGATCGGCTGCACTCTTCACCATGCCAACGCCGATAAGAAGGGGTGGGGCTATCTCACCTCCTCAGGGCCGGCGCGGCCGGCGACCGGAGGAGGGACATACTCGTTTGTTTTCACAGTCCCCGAGCACGAAGATACGGCCTTCGTTTTTGCCCTCGTCTTCCTGAGCCCGACGGGCGAGTGGCCACAGGCGTTGCGCGCGGCCAACACTCAGTACATCCCTATCGGCCGGGGCGAGACGGGCGCCGCGAGCCTCGCGCCCCGCCGGGCAAGGGTCTTTCATTATCCGACCGTAGCGGAGTCCGATAAAACTAGGACCAGGGGCGTCCGGCCGCCCAGCCGGCCCTCGGTTTGGATCCATCCTATCCTGGGAGCTCTGCTCATCGCGGCCGCCGCGCTGTCCGTCTTCAAGGCTCGCCGATCGAAGCCGGAGGCGCCTCCCGAACAGTCAAGAGACCGGACCGTGTGGCTCGCCTTCGCCGCGGTCATGGCCGCGAGCGCCGTACTCGAAGCCTCAGGCCTCGCCGGACACTTCGCCGCATGGGGCCGGCATATGGCTAAGGAACTGAACGTCTACAATGCCCGCACGACATTTCAAAAGGCGATCATGGCCGCGGGGTCGGCGGCCGCCGTCGGCCTTTTCATCCTCTTTATAAGGGCGGTCCGGAAACCCGGCTCTCACCGTTTCCTTTGGTGGACCGGGATCGGCTTGGCCGCCTATCTGGCGATATCGTTCGTCGCCGTCCTCTCGTTCCACGCCGTCGATCTCGCCCGGAACCTGACCTGGCACGGCCTTTCCCCGGTCGACGGGGCGCGGGGCGCCGGCGCGATCGTGGCCTTCCTGGCGGCCCTTATCGCTGTCCGCTCGAAAAGCGGCCGGCCGCTCACTTGAAGATCTTGGGCGGCGCGACCTTGGGCGCCCGGCCGTAGACCCGCGTGTAGACCTCCGGGTAGGCGTCTTTCCCTCCCAGAAGGAGACACGACAGGGGCATGACGTCGGCCGCCAGCCGGGCCATCTCCGCCGCGATCCGGCGGATCTCCCACTGGGCCGTGGCGTCCTGGCGCAAACGCGAGATGTGGTAGAGCTCCCGGGCGTTGACCTTGAGAAGGACGCGGCGCCTGTGGGCGTTGGTCAGGACATAGTCGGCGGCCGGGCCGATGTCTTTTTCGAGGACGGCGTGCGTCTCGTTCGTCCGGGCGATGACAGCCAGGAATTCTTTTTCGGCGCCGGCCTCGCGGACCGAAGGCGGGACGGTCACGCCCAACCCGGGATCGTAGCGCTGCCAGGTCAGCGTGGCCATCCGGTGCCGCTTGAGCTGGGCGAAGCACGACGCGGACAGGACCAGGTCGTAGACGAGATCGGCGTGCTCGAACTCGCGCGGCGGGACGTCGTAGAATTCCATCCTCTCCAGGGCCCGGCGGACGAGGGCCGCGCGGGCCGAGGGCCGGGACTTTTCGGCGAGGGCCAGGCATTCCGCATAAGATCTTCGCGTGACCGTGTGGAGCAGCGCGGCGATGACACGCGAGTCCCCATCGGCGGGGGCTCCAGCCAACACGACGTTCTTTAGAGCGCTTTCGCGAAGGACGGCCTTCCCGCCGGGGGCTTCGGTCAAAACGGCGCCTCGGCGAACGCGCGCGCGTGGCCGGGCGTCCCCGTCTCCCGGTGAAGCGGCCAGGACAACGCTTGGCGGCTCGCCTTTGGCCTTCCGGGATCGTGCGGCGGGCCCGGACAACACCGCCGCGGCCTCGGCGAGGTCAGGATATGTCTCAGCGTCGAAAGGGCTCGGATCGGTGAATAGGATGATGGACGGCGCGATCCGCTTCGCCAATTCATAGAGCCGGGCGTTGAGGGCCCGGACCTCGGCCAGGCCGTTGGCGGCGAAGCGCCGGATGAGGAGCTCGAGACTGCGGGCGTTGGCCGTCAGGCCGAGCTGGCCCTCGGTGGCCAGGCTGACGACGTAGCGGGCGTCCTCCTTGGCCCAGCCATCGAGAACGGCGGCGTTCTTGGGGTCGGCCGCGGCCGCGGCGTGCTTGGCGAAGACGAAGGGCTTGAGGCGCGCATAGAGCCGGTGATAGAGGGCGTTCTGGGCCTTGACCGTTCCGACGAAGAGGTCTTCCCGCCGCGCCCGGCGGACCTCTTCCGGGACGACGAAGTCCGCGCCCAGCGTGATATACCGCTGCGATTTTTCGGTGAAGGACATGAGCCGGAACCGTTCGAGCTCCTCGATCGCCAGGCGGCTGATGCCGATGACGTCGAAATTGAAGACGGCGTGCTCGGCCACGGAATGGTGGCCCATCTTGAAGATGATGGCCTCGTTGGAGCGCCGGGCCCTGTCCACCTCGGCCCGGGCCGCGGCCCTGAGCTCATCGACGGGACGCGGATCGCGCGAGATCCGGGCATAGGAGGCCGAAAGCGTTTCGGGGGTGACGTCCTGGCGGGGCGGCGCGGTCTTCTTGAGCTCCTCGAGGACGGCGCTGTCGACGTTGTATCCGGCGAGGAGGACTCTCATGGCGCCTCTACCTTAGGGTCCGCCATGGGAATTGTCAACCGGCCTCGGCTCGCTAATCTCGCTCATAAGGATTTCTCGGCTCGGGGCGTGCCGCTGCGTCGGCCATGATGCGGCTCGAAAGTCAGCCTCTCCCTCCCGGGAAAGTTCGAAGACGCCGGTCAGTGCGCCGGACTCGGCGCCAAAACAACTCGCTCGGCTTGCGCTACGCCTCGCTCAAAC
>Ga0326726_10004291_pt1 | contig 13013 bp, 11 predicted proteins | sample MHFenrmetagenome_2_FD_207603 | JGI IMG/M metagenome (GOLD analysis project Ga0326726, IMG submission 207603) | Lab enriched peat soil microbial communities from Michigan Hollow, Ithaca, NY, United States - MHF15MN | ecosystem: Environmental > Terrestrial > Soil > Wetlands > Peat | place: USA... | reverse complement strand
CCGTGATCCTGGAGTACCAGGGGTTCGGCTCCATGCTTCCTGATTGAATACTCCGGGATGCCAATATAAAGAGTTGGCCCTCTCAGACTTACGTTATTCTGGATAAGTACGCCGTTATGCAATACTGTAACACGCGGAGGAGTGAAAAATGTTGTGCTGTCGTTCCCAAAACGCGGGGCAGTGTAAATTATATCATATGACTGCCATTCTCCTGGCTTTCTGCTGGCGTTTACAAGCGGGGCATATTGTTTGTAAAGAGATCCTGCCTGGCCCTGTCTGTATGTCGGATTATTGTAGCTGTCAAGAACCTGGACTTCATAGAGACCCTGGAGGTAAACGCCACTGTTGCCCCGGCCCTGTCCGTCTCCAATAACTTCTGAAGGTGCTTTCCATTCAACATGCAGCTGGAAATCGTTGAATTTCCGTTTTGTCTGGATAACACCCGATCCTTTCACGCAAACGAGTTCTCCATTCTTCACTATCCATTTGGTCGGATTGCCTTTGCTGTCCTCCCATTCCTTATTTACATCTGTTCCATCAAACAGAATAATGGCATCAGAAGGAGGCATCCCAATCACCATCGCCGGCTGGATAATTTTTACTGCAGGCTCAAAAAATTCCGTCATCTGAGGAGTCATCCTGGCAGGATATTCCTGTTTTTGCTGGGCAGGGGGTGCTGTCTGTTGTTGTTGCTGAGCCGTACATAAAAGAAACGGTAACAGCATTAATACAAAAATCGTTAGTTTTTTCATTTGAGTTAAATTTGTTTTCATTTATGATTTATTTGAAGATTAACATATGCTTGTAGACAGGTTATACCTAAAACAATTAATAGTGTGTTCTCAAAACACCCTCTCAAAATTAATTACATTTTAAATAAAGCAACTATCATAAGACAGTTTTAACCTTTTTTAATAACCTGGATTCTGTGTCAGGTTTGGATTGGCATTAATTGCAGTTAACGGGATTGGTAAAAACAAGCGTGCCGCGGCTATTGTTCCTCAGATTTTGAGCTCACCCCATCCTTTTCTGTATTCTCTTCTGACAAACTGGTTAGCCTGCTCGAAATTTGTAATCCTCATATTTGCACCATCCCACTTATATGAAATATAACGGCCTGGGAAAACCAACCCTTCCATTTCTCCGTATACAGGATCCTTCCTCGTTATCTTTTTCTGAATATTGAAACATCTCAGCAACAGGTTACCCATAAGGACGGTTTCAGTCAGTGGCCCGGCATATCCTACAAAAGGAGAATCAACTTCAGCATTCCCATATCCAGCTATGCAGGCATCAATCCACTGCCACCAGTGGCCGTCCATATCACCAGTCACGCGCTGATATTTTTTTGGGATATTAATATCCTTATTTTTTGTGAGTGGCAAGAGAATCGGATTGCGGCCACCCCAACCACAGGCGGCTTTTCCTCTTGTACCTATAAATAATGTTGCTCCTTCATAATCATTCAGACCCGGCCAGTCACCCATAATATCATTCATATTGACATCCGGTTCTATTTCATAAGGACGTTCAGGTGTTATTCCCCCATCCATCCAGTAAAGATCAAGGCTCCTTCCGTTTTTCATCTCGTACTTAAAACGGACTGCACTTGATACAGGTCCGCTATCAGGATATATACCTTCAGTAAAAATGCCATTATAAACAGTGCTTGCACTGCATGATACTTCAGTGGGATATCCAAGCTTAAGAAGCTTGAACGGAGGTCCTATTATATGGCATCCCATGTCGCCGAGTGCACCTGTGCCAAACCGCCACCAGCCTCTCCAGTTAAAAGGGACCAGATTATCTATATAATTGGTTTCTTCGGCAGTTCCCAGCCAGAGATCCCATTTTAGTTCAGCGGGTACCGCAGGATAAGTTTTTGGCCATGGAATTCCCTGCGGCCAGACAGGACGGTCAGTCCAGCAAAATACTTTTTCAATGTCTCCAAGTATGCCTGCTTCGATCCATTCTCTAAGAGTGCGCATACCATCACATGAAGCTCCCTGATCACCCATTTGCGTAACTACCTGATATTTCTCAGAAGCTCGTGTAAGAATACGGGCCTCATAGATATCATGAGTAAGAGGTTTCTGGAGGTACAGGTGTTTTTTAAGCTGCATGGCACTCAAGCCAACGATCGCATGATTGTGGTCAGGGATAGCGACAGAGACAGCATCAAAGTTTTTGCTCTCCTTGTCGAACATCTCTCTCCAGTCATGATAGAACTTCGCTTTAGGAAACTCCTTGATTCTTGGTGCAGCCATTCTGTCATCAACATCGCAGAGAAAAGCAATCTCCGCGTTTTTCTTTGGTGCAATAGAATAATGCCTTATGTCATCAGCTCCTTCACCACCGCAACCGACTGCTGCAATAAGAAGTTTATCACTGGGAGCGACATGTCCCAGTCCACTGACAGTAAAGTTTGGGAGAAGAGTTATTGCAGCAGTCCCTGTTGCAGCAGTTTTTACAAAATTACGCCTTGAAAAACCTGTTTTATTATTTGATTTCATTACAATTAATTATAGACTATTTTGAAGATTTCCCAAGTGGCATTACTGCCATGTTTTTTTCATGGGATGTATTATTAAATTACTTCTTTCTTTTTAAAGTTGCATTCGTTATTATCGGTTTCGCCCAGAAACTAAGGCTCAGTATATAACCTAATGTAATATACAGCACGGTCATTCCGGCCTGAAGTCCAATAACATCCTTTAGCTTCCCGATAAGCAAAGAGACTATTGCACCTCCGGCAATTCCTGTACATAGTATGCCTGCAAATGATCCGTGCGACTTTGAAACACTGTTAAGTGCAAGTGAGAAAATGATTGCGTACATCACCGACAGGCAAAAGCCGAGAGCAGGGAAACCGAAAAGGGCAAATTCAACCCTGCCGAAAAGCGTGAATGTCAGGATTATCAGAGCTGCCAGAGTAAATATCCGTAATACGATCTTGCTGTCCATTATCTTTAGTAAGAACAATCCCAGAACACAGCCGACTGTCATCATACCCCAGAAGAGTCCGACTGCTCTTGCCCCTTCAACTTCAGGTGTCAGACCATGGTAGGTTCTCAGAAATTCAGAGATCCAGTTCGCAATTCCCTGTTCAGTACCCACATAGCAGAAAATACCGAAAAAGAAAAGTAATACTTTTTTCTGTTTGAATAATTCAACATGCGTTTCCCATGCCCCAACAACTTCCTCCTCCTTAAGCTCCACTCTGGGAAAACGTGTTACAAGAATTATTGTAGCCATTAAAAGACTTATTATCGTAAAAAGCAGGTAGATCGAGACCCACGGTAGTTGTTGTGGTGTCAGGGACGCCATAAGCCTGATCAAAAATCCATCATTTGCCTGCTGATTTCCGAGGCCAAGAACCAGATATGAATAAACGAAAGGACTCAGAAATGAAGCAGCACCAAAGACAAGCTGGGCAATCACCGAATTAAAAGCAAAATGCTCTTCACCGCCGGCAGTCCTCAACAGTGGATAAATAGCAACCTGCATGATTGCCATTCCGCAACCAATCATAAACAAAGAACATAAGAAAACCGGAAAAGTCGGGAAAAGAGAAAACAGCAAAGCTCCAGCAAATGAGAGGATCCAGGAAAATGTCAGGCTCTTTTTTTCATGGTATTTCTGAATTATCATCCCGGCAGGTATTGACATTAAGCCATATGCAATAAAGAATGAGAATGGCAGCATTCCTGTCATTGTTCCGGTTAGTGAGAAACTGTCACTTACATTGGGATTGATCGATCCCAGAATATTTGTAAGAAAGGAGATGGCAAAAAAGATCAGGAAAATGAGGAAGATGAGGTAGTAGTTACGTTTCATGGATATAAGTTTGTATAAGGTTGATGGGTGATGGAATTTCGTCAGAGTTTACTGCCTTTAAAATTAATTATATTTACAGTACCTCAAATTTATTCAGAGATAAGTTTTACCTGTTATAACCAACAAATAAAGTATTTTTGAGCTATAGATGAAAAAGAAAAAATTGTAATAAAAGGCAAATGGAGAATACTTTTTTTTCACTTGAAGTAAACAGAAACAACAGGTTTATCAGGATATTTCAGATTGTTTTTGGTTTAATCTGCGCTGTACTGGCTGTTGTCTGGTTAATTCTGAATCTTGATTCACTGAAGTCGAACAGCACCCTTTGGTTCTCAATTATTTTCCTCCTTGGATTTGCCTGGTACCAGATAAATTCAGGTCTTGGAAAAGGAGATAAATTCATCGAGATCGGTCAGTCGACCCTGAAGTTCAAGAAGAATTCGCTGCTTCCAGCTAAGGAGTTAAACGCATCTGACATTAAGAAAGTTGAGATATTCCCTCTCAGTATGGTTATTTTCCTGAAATCAGGAAAAAAGAGCATAATGAGATTCGGAACCACCTATACCGATATTATAGAACCCATTAAAAAAGGGATTGAGAACTTTTGCACACTCAATGACTTAAAATTAGAATTCAGGAAAGAAGAGCTTTAGGACTTTACAAGGCCAGTATTGTTTCCCAAACAGTCTTGTTTACAGGGATACCATTTTTTGTATTGTCCTCCCTCACTTTAACCACATTTTCTCCAGGGAATCTTATTTCAATCCCTGATTCTGCAGGATCCGATTCCTTAAAGTTCTTAAGAATATCATGGACAGTTGTTTCAATGTGCTCACGATTGGAAAGGTTTTCAAGGCTTATTGCGATAAATACCTGCGAAAGTGAATATTCTGCTTCCTTTTGGGAAATTTCAAAGGTCGATAACCCACCTGAAACAATGGAAGCCAAAATATCCAGGAGAAGGGAAAGTCCGGATCCTTTCCAATATCCTATCGGAAGGGCACGTCTGGTTTCGATGATTTCCCCTGGACAAGTTGTAAGATTACCTTTTTTATTAAATCCTCCGGGATACGGCAGTTGTTTCCCTTCAAGCTGATAAATTTCGAGTTTGCCATAAGAAAACTGAGACATTGCAAAGTCCAGTACAATAGCCTCATTTCCATATGGTACCGCAAAAACAAGCGGATTATTGCCAAGACGAAAATCTTTTGCACCCCATGCAGGCATATTAGCTTCGGTGTTAGTCCATCCTAAAAATGAGAATCCTTTTCTGGCTGCTTTCCATCCATAGGTACCTCCTCTCATCCAATGGTTGGTGTTTCCCATAGCCACCAGTCCGACGCCGTTCAGGGAAGCCAGTTCCATAGCTCTTTCGGTTGCAAACAAGGCATTTAATGGTCCAGGACCCAGGTTCCCGTTCCATTGCTCGAGTGATCCTAAGCTTTTAATCAGTGCTGGTGCAGCATCTGGTTTCACATATCCATTTTTAACGTTCATGACAAACCTTGGAAACCGGTTTACTCCATGTGAATAAACTCCTTCGAGACTGTTTAGAGCAAATATATCAGCGCACTGGTCAGCTTTGCTTTCAGTAAAACCCGAATTTGTAAGGATCCTAACAAATTCGGATTTCATATTCTTAAAAGTTACAGAAATCGTCATTTCAGTACTATGTCTTTTAAGCCTGCCAGCCTGTGGAGGCCTGTGAAAAAATTAGGTTAGTTTTCATACATAAAAGTATATCTTTTTCTAACTGATTTAAGGGATTTGATGTAATTTTATCCTGACTTAATATCATTAAACTGAGACCGCTTTATCTGAAATATGAAGGTTACTTGGAGTGCAGGCTGTGCCCTCATTTCTGTAAAATAGCACCCGGCAGGAGGGGAATATGCGGCGTAAGAAAAAACACGGGAGAGAAGATTGAGCTGATGACTTATGGTGTCATTTCGGGTCATTCCCTTGATCCTGTTGAAAAGAAGCCTTTATACCACTTTTTTCCCGGTTGCAACATTCTTTCTATCGGATCCTATGGCTGCAATATGAAATGCGATTTCTGCCAGAACTGGCATATTTCACAAAAAAGTGCCGAAAGTTTTTCACCTGAAACTGATCCGGACAAAATTACAGCGGAGGCTGTTTATGCCTCGAAGAACACCGGACTGGCATTTACATATAATGAACCGGTGATATGGTTCGAATTCATGAGAGATACAGCTATCAAAATTAAAGAAAAGGGATTGTACACCGTAATGGTCAGCAATGGTTTTGTAAACAGAGATCCCCTAAATGAAATGCTGGGATTTATCGATGCATTCAATATAGACCTCAAGGCATTTAATGAATTATTCTACAAAAAACTGACCGGTGCTGAACTTGAACCTGTAAAAGAATCTCTAAAACAGATAGCAAAGGCTGGAAATCATCTTGAGATCACCACTTTGATAATTCCCGGGAGGAACGATTCCATTGAGGAAATGGAAGCACAAACAAAATGGATTTCAGAAGAGCTCGGAAATGAGACGCCTTTTCACCTGAGCAGGTATTTTCCGATGTATAAAAGAAATGATCCGGCAACATCGCTGGAAACGCTTACAAGGTTGTTCGAAACAGCCTCTGGAAATCTGAAATATGTCTACATGGGGAATACTGCCAATGATACCGGGCAGGATACCCTTTGCAGTAAATGTGGCAAAGTTGTTACCAGAAGATCAGGTTATAATACAAGATTAATGAACCTTGATGGGATGGGCAAATGCATCGGTTGCGGTAATCAGGTATACAGATATTTTATTTTACCTTCCCGTGCAGTTCGCTGAGCCTTCCGCATAGTTTATCAGTACCAGTAAACAAATCCTTTTCCACGAGCTGAAAATGAGACCTCACTGATTTTGGATCATCGTTTTTTTCAGGATTGTTTACCCGCTTAATGAGGTTATTTCTCAATGAGACGGCATCTGCAATTATGCCCGATACCTCTTCTGCCTTGTCCTCGGGATGAAGGGTGCCAAAAGTAAAACAATCTGAGATCACCTCGAAAATCAGGGAATCAATACTCTTTTTAAGCTTTCTGATGCTTGGCATAATAGCGGATTATTTAATAAGCCGCAAAGTTAGTAAAATAAATTACTTATGAACTCATTTGTCAGCCGTAAACCATTTTATGCTCTCCTCGGCTTTTTCGAAATATAGTTTGCGGAGGTTTTCAATCAACGCAATGCGGACATTGAAGTAAATATCTCCTATGCAATAAAACTGCAATACCATTGGAGATGTTCCGGTCATGAATGCAGCATCATAATCCTGAATTGAATCAACAGGCACGCACATGAATTTTAAGTTGATCTTATGGTCATGGCAGATGTCAAGTATATATTTTCTGGTTATCCCGTTAAGAATTTTATCGTCTGGTGCAGTTGTCAGGGTCTCTCCTTTCAGAAAAAATATATTTGACCTGCTTCCCTCTGTTATCTGATTCTCTTCATTTACAAGAAGAGCTTCATATCCTCCTTCCAGAATAAGTTTATGATAGATCGATGAACGAAGCTTATGATTTATCACCTTTGATTCCGGATTTTTTCTTTCCGCATAAAAGAGTATCCCTTTAACTCCTTTTTTGTATTGCTCCTCTGAAGGATAGATTGGTTCAATAAAATATATAAGGTAATTGTTCGATTCCTGGTTATAGTTAAAGACGATCTTCAGGTTGATATCTTTCCGTTTTTCAGTCTTCACCAGTTTAATAATATCCTTTCGCAGGTCGCCCATTTTTGCAAGGGGTTCTTTCTGCCGGATCCTGATGCTTGATTCAAGACGTTCCATATGGTCATGAAAAAAGACAGGATTGCCCTTAATCATCCGTATTACTTCATATATGGAATCGCCTTCGTAAACGAGTGAATTATCAAATTGGTCAGAGGGAAGCAACTCACCGTTAAGAATGAATTTTTTACCGTAGCATTCGTTCATGATCAGGAGTTTTTTCTATACAAAAATACAAACAATAAGGCTATCAGCCAGCATTTCTGCATATATTAGCAGATGTCATATCAATTGACTTCTCAATTCATGTATGCAATTGTTGATATTGAAACCACAGGAGGGAGTTCCAGAATTGAAAAAATCACTGAAATTGCTATATTTCAGCATGATGGAGAAAAAATAACAGGAGAGTTTGTTACACTTGTAAATCCGGAAAGGAATATCCCCTACTTTATTACCAACCTTACGGGAATTACGAACGAAATGGTTGAGGATGCACCACGGTTCTTTGAGGTTGCAAAAGCAATTATAGAGTTGACACAAGGAAGAACGCTGGTTGCCCATAATGCAAAGTTTGACTATTCATTTATACGACAGGAGTTCAAATCATTAGGTTATAACTACAGGAGAAGCCTCCTCGACACAGTGACACTGGGAAGGAAACTGATACCTGGTCACAGGTCGTACAGTCTCGGGAACATTTGTAAGGATCTCGGCATTATGATCAATGGCAGGCACAGGGCAGCAGGCGATGCACTGGCTACAGTAAGACTCTTTGAATTACTCCTGAAGAAAGATAAAGAGATCACGGGACGATATTCAGGTCTGATGAAGAACACAAGGCTTTCGAAGCTGAATCCGAACCTTGATGTTGAAAAGGTAGAATCAATACCTGAAGAACCCGGGGTTTATTATTTCTACAATGAAAAGGGTGATCTGATCTATATCGGCAAGAGCAGGAATCTTCAGCAAAGGATCAGGACCCATCTGTCAAACAATACTACAAACCGTGCGATGGAAATGCGTGATTTCATAGCCGACATTGACTGGGAAGTTACAGGGAGTGAGCTGATTGCCCTTCTTATGGAATCTTCTGAAATCAAGAAAAACAAGCCTGTTTATAACAGGGCTCAGCGCCGTACGGGTTTTCAATGGGGTATTTTCAGCTTTACAGATCATAGCGGTTATATAAATTTCAATTACGGCAAACTCGACTGTGACGATAATCCGGTATCGGTATTCACCGGAAAAGAGAGGGCTAAGTCGATGCTGATGTCGCTTGTTGAAAAATATGAACTGTGTCAGAAGCTTACCGGACTCTATGAAACCAATGGACCTTGTTTTCATTATCACGTTGGCGTCTGCAGGGGAGCCTGCTGTGGTAAAGAGTCGTCTGATTCTTACAATGAACGGGCAAGAAAAGCAGCTGAAGAGTTTGTTTTTTCGCGTCGTAACTTTTTTATCATCGACAAGGGAAGGGATGAAGAAGAAAGAAGCGCAATAAAAGTGGTAAACGGTAAATTCTCAGGTTTCGGGTACTTCAATATAAATGAAATGGGATTCGGATTGACAGCAGTTCACGACTGCATAAAATCTTCGGGAGATAATCGCGATATTCAGGTAATATTAAAACAATATCTTAAGGGATACAAAATAGAGAAGATCATTGAATTCTGATGAGCAAAAGGTTATATTTGTTAGATGCATAAGGTAGTCTTGAAAGTTGTTTAACCACCCCGTCCCAATCCGCCTGCAGGCGGATGGGACACCCCTCCTTGAAAAGGAGGGGAAAGTATTGGGACACAACATATTAATTTCTCCTCCTTTTTAAGCAGGAGTACCCCTGACGTTTACAGTCAGGGGGGAGGAGGTTCGCTTTTAAGAAACCTTAATTATATAACAAATGTCAAATTAATATTTATTGATATTATGGCTGTATTTACGAGGACCACAAAAAATCTCATTATAAAGATTGATGAGTTTTTTGATAATATTGATCTGGGACTGCTTGTTTTCAGGGAAGGTGTGAAAGCCTACCTCGAAAAAGATATGGAAACATTTAACAGACATATTCAGAAGGTAGAATTGCTTGAAAGCAATGCAGATAAACTCCAACGATCAATAGAGAATGAAATGATAACCCATTCAATCCTTCCGCAGCACAGGAGCGAGGTAAGTTCACTTATTGACTCCCTCGATGAAATTATCGATACTCTGAAATCTTCACTAAATGAATTCAGTATTGAAATGCCTGATATTCCGGCATCGCTTAACCACAATTTCATAAGTATTATGGAAGCTTCTGTCTGCGCGGGGGAAGAGCTTATACCTGCTGCAAGGGCATATTTCAAATCGCCCTATACAGTCAGGGAAAAACTACTTAAAGTCTACTATTTCGAAAGTGAGACTGATAAGGTATCAAGAAACACCACCAGGATTATATTTCAGGAAATGAAGGATCTGGATCTGGCACATAAAGCACATCTCAGATATATTATTCATCATATCGAGAATATTTCTGACAATGCCCAGAAGGCAGCGGATCTCCTCTCAGCAATGGCGATTAAGATTGTGATGTAAAAACGACACAGGGCACACGGCGCAAGATGCCCGGAAAAATGATTTCCATGAGTCGTGAGTCAAAAGAATAATATTTAGTTCTGATCTATGATAATACTTTTCTTAACCAGCGGTCTCTTCCTGGGATGGTCACTTGGCGCCAACGATGCTGCTAATGTCTTTGGCTCAGCTGTAGGTTCAAAGATGGTGAGCTTCAGAAAGGCCGCAATTATTGCATCAGTATTTGTCATATTGGGTGCCGTTATACAGGGAGCAGGAACTTCTGACACTCTTGGCAAACTTGGCGCTGTCAATGCAATCGGAGGTTCATTTACTGTGGCTCTGGCAGCCGCAATAACAGTTTATATTATGACTAAATTTGGTCTTCCTGTATCAACCACACAGGCAATTGTAGGCGCAATTATTGGATGGAACCTCTTCACCGGAAATCATACGGACAGCAGGGTATTGACCCAGATAATTTCGACATGGATATCTGGTCCGGTGTTGGGTGCTGTTTTTGCAATCCTTTTGTACATAATTCTCAAAACTATCAAGAAAAATTCATCATTACACCTTATCCGCTTTGAGGCATATATCCGGACCGGTCTTTTAATTGTCGGAGCATTTGGCGCCTTCAGCCTGGGTGCAAACAATATCGCCAATGTGATGGGAGTGTTTGTTCCTGCATTTAACCTTCAGGACCTTAATTTGGGATTATTCACACTTTCTTCCGCCCAACAACTTTTTCTGCTTGGCGGATTAGCTATTGCATCCGGAATATTGAGCTATTCTAAAAAAGTAATGGAGACAGTCGGGAACAATATTGTAGAACTCTCTTCCGAAGCTGCCCTTGTAACTGTTCTTGCGCTGACACTGGTACTCTTTATATTCTCATCCTCCTGGCTTTCTTCGGTATTTGTCAAAATCGGATTGCCTCCTATTCCGATGGTACCGGTATCCTCTTCACAGGTGATAATTGGCTGTGTAATCGGAATCGGATTATACAGAGGAGCCAGGAACATTAATTTCAGAATACTTGGTGAAATTTCTGCCGGATGGGTAGCCACACCCATTTTCTCAGGTCTTTTAGCCTTTTTCTCATTGTTTTTTGCAAAAAATATTTTCGGTATTGAGGTTGGAAGAAAAGCTGAAAGCGTCACTGATGTTACCTTTCGGAATAACCAGGCAACTCCGGCAGATCCACATATTTCGAATATTATGCAGCATCTCATTCTTGGGCTGCTGGTTACAGGTATAGTAGCATTATTATTTTATTATTTCCTCGAAAGAAAGAAGAAAATTGAACTTAATAAATCGGAGGAGAAATTCTGGAAGAACATTAAATAAGCTGAATTTATGAACCCATATTATCTTGGAATTGACATTGGAGGAACCAAATGCTCTGTTATAGCCGGAACAGAGGATATGCAAATTCTTAAAAAAACCGGTTTCCCCACTGAGACAAGCAAAGGTCCCGGCCATGCAATTAATCTGTTGTTGAAGTCTGCATCCGAAATTGTTGACAATTTCGGTCTAAACCTGTTAAAAGCAATAGGAATAAGCTGTGGTGGTCCTCTTGACAGCACAAAAGGAATTGTGCAGTCTCCCCCCAATCTTCCCGGATGGAATGATATCCCTATTGTAAATTTATTCAAGGATAAGTTCAATGTTCCTGTCTTTTTGCAGAACGATGCAAATGCCTGTGCACTTGCCGAGTGGAAATTCGGAGCAGGAAGAGGCACCCAGAATATGGTTTTCCTGACTTTCGGAACAGGAATGGGCGGAGGAATAATCATTAACGGCCGACTCTATTCAGGCACAAATGATCTTGCAGGCGAAGTTGGTCACATTCGCCTGGCTGATGAAGGCCCCAGGGCATATGGCAAAAAAGGCTCATTTGAAGGTTTTTGCAGTGGTACAGGGATTGCTTTCCTCGCAAAGCAAATAATAAGAGAAAAATTTGCCCTGAAGCAGTCCGTTTCATTTTGTGATACTCCTGAGAATATAAACCAAATAACCGCTAAGGATGTTGCTGAAGCAGCATTTTCAGGAGATAAAACAGCAATCAAAATACTCGAAATCTCGGGTGAATATCTTGGCAAGGGTCTTTCTTTGCTTATAGATATCCTTAACCCGCAGAAGATAGTTATTGGCAGCATATATGTTCGCTGCAGGCAATTCATTGAACCTGCGTGTCTTGAAATGATAAGGCAGGAAGCACTTGAGCCGGCAAGAGCTGTCTGCAGTATTGTACCGGCGGCACTGGGGGAAGAGGTTGGCGATTATGCAAGTCTTAGCGTAGCAATGGTCCAAAATGGAAAATAAATATGTCGAAAAAAGGTAAAATCATCAACCGCAGGAGCTTTATAGGTAAAGCAGCAGCAGGAACAGCAGGTATAGCTTTCGTTCCATTGCTGGATAGCCTGCCACTTGAAAAACAGCAGGTGGGCAAATGGCCCCCTGACGCTGGAAAATACAGATTTCACCTTATCGGGCAGGCTCATATTGATCCGGTCTGGCTCTGGCCATGGTCCGAAGGAATTGCGGTGGTTCATAGCACATTCCGTTCAGCACTTGACAGGATGAATGAGACACCCGATTTTGCTTTTACAGCAAGCTCAGCACAATTTTATCAATGGGTTGCAGACAATGATCCCGGAATGCTCCAGGAAATAAGAAAGCGTGTTGAAGAGGGACGATGGAATGTTGTGGGAGGCTGGTGGGTGGAGCCTGATATGAACATACCCGGTGGCGAAGCAATGGTAAGACAGGGATTGTACGGACAATTAACTCTTCAAAGACTTCTTGGACATCGTGCTACTGTCGCTTTTAATCCCGATTCATTCGGACAT
>Ga0326726_10004290_pt1 | contig 13017 bp, 13 predicted proteins | sample MHFenrmetagenome_2_FD_207603 | JGI IMG/M metagenome (GOLD analysis project Ga0326726, IMG submission 207603) | Lab enriched peat soil microbial communities from Michigan Hollow, Ithaca, NY, United States - MHF15MN | ecosystem: Environmental > Terrestrial > Soil > Wetlands > Peat | place: USA... | reverse complement strand
TACGTCACGTGTCTCGAGCTGATGGAGACCGCCGCGGACTTCGGTGTCCCCGGGATCGATCTCCGCGAGGCCAGCGCGGGGTTCGGCGCGATGGTCGATCCCACACGGCTCGCGACAGTGGATCCCTTGGGGATCGGCGGCCTGCTCGTCGACGCGTATCGGATCGCGCACCTGCCGGTGAGGGATCCCGCGCTGGTCTTCACGATCCTCAATGCCTCGAGGCTCGGTCTGGCGCACTACGTCGCCGAGATCGACCTCCAGGAGCGCGCGTCGCATCGACTCGCGTTTCGCGAGCTCGGCCTCGCGATCGGACTGGCGGCGATGTCCAAGCTGCCGGAGCTCGCCGCGCGCACCGGCCTCGATCGGCACCTGTCTCTACGCCAGGACATCGAGGCGTTCTGGTTGCGACCCGAGAACCGCGAGGTGCGGACCTGGGTCGAGCACGCGGACATCAACGACGTCATGCTCGCGACGAGCCTCGCGCCCGAGGGCTTCCTGCACGTGAGTCGGGGAGGGCGCTCCGAGTCGCCCATCGCTCCCACTTATTACGAGAGGTGATCATGTCGGCATCGCAACGCAAGAATATGGTCGAGCGGCACATCCGCGCACGGGGCGTTCGAGACCCACGCGTGCTCGACGCGATGGCGACAGTTCCGCGCGAGGCGTTCCTGCCTCCCGAGCTGGCCGAGTTCGCGTACGAGGACCGTCCGCTGCCGATCGCGGCGGGCCAGACGATCTCGCAGCCGTACATCGTCGCGCTGATGACCGAGGCGCTGCTGCTCCAGCCCGGCGAGGACGCGCTCGAGATCGGTACCGGCTCGGGCTACGCGGCCGCGATCCTCGGTCTCGTCGCGCGCAAGGTCACCACGATCGAGCGCCACGCCGAGCTCGCGGACGTCGCGCGCCACCGGCTGGAGTCGCTCGGCTACCACAACGTGGAGGTCCACTGCGCCGACGGCACGCTGGGATGGCGCGACAACGCGCCCTACGGCGCGATCATCGTCGCCGCCGGTGGTCCCGATACGCCACCGGCGCTGCTCGATCAGCTCGCGATCGGCGGCCGGCTCGTCATGCCCGTGGGCACGAGCCGCGCGCAGGAGCTCGTGCGCGTCACGCGCGTGAGCGCGACCGAGTATCGCCGCGAGGATCTGGGGGCCGTGCAGTTCGTGCCGCTGATCGGCGAGCACGGCTGGGACGAGAGCGGCGCCAAGCCACGCGCGAATCGCGGACGCTGGCCGGCCCGGACCACGGGTCCGCTGGTGGCACCGGCTCCGATCTCGCGGGCGGCGGCGGTGTCGAAGCTGATCGCCGAGTGCGCCGAACCGATCACGACGATCGACGATGTCGAGCTCGATGCGCTGCTCGAGCGCATCGGCGACTCGCGGGTCGTGCTGCTCGGCGAAGCCACGCACGGAACGTCGGAGTTCTATCGGATGCGCACGCGGATCACGCAGCAGCTGGTCCTGCGGCGTGGCTTCACCGCGGTCGCCGTGGAGGCCGATTGGCCGGACGCCTCCGCGGTCGATCGCTACGTTCGCGACCTGCCGCGGCGCAAGCGGACGTGGGCGCCATTCGCGCGGTTCCCGACGTGGATGTGGCGTAACCGCGAGACCCAGTTCCTGATCGAGTGGTTGCACTCGTACAACGCCGACGTCGCGGAGCGCGAACGCAAGGTCAGCTTCTCCGGGCTCGATCTCTACAGCATGTACACGTCGGCGTACGAGGTGGTCCATTACCTCGATCGCGTCGATCCGGTCGCCGCCCAGGCGGCGCGCGAACGCTATGGCCGGCTCACGCCGTGGCAGAGTGATCCGGCGGCCTACGGTCGTGCGGCGCTCGTCGGGCGCATGCAGTCCTGCGAGAAGGACGTCGTCGCGATGCTGCGCGATCTGCTCGCGAAGCGACTCGACTACGCGGCCCAGGATGGTGACGAGTTCTTCGACGCGTCGCAGAACGCGCGTGTGGTGGCGGGAGCCGAGAGCTACTACCGCTCGATGTACTACGGCGCGGTCGAGTCGTGGAACCTGCGCGATCAGCACATGTTCGACACGCTGCGTCTGATCAAGGATCACCGCGAAGCGAAGATCATCGTGTGGGAGCACAACTCGCACATCGGCGACGCCGCCGCGACCGAGATGGCCGTCCGTGGCGAGCACAACGTCGGCCACCTGTGCCGCGTCGCGTTCGGCGACGGCATGTTCTCGGTCGGCTTCGGCACCGATCACGGCACCGTCGCGGCCGCGCACAACTGGGACGAGCCGATGGAACGGATGCGCGTGCGCCCGGCGCGCTCCGATAGCTACGAGCGGCTGTGCCACGACGCGCGCGTGCCGGCGTTCATGCTCCACCTGCGCGATCCGCTGCGCGACGCCCTGCGCGAGGAGCTTGCCGAGGCACGCCTCGAGCGCGCGATCGGCGTCGTGTATCGCCCCGACACGGAGCTGCAGAGCCACTACTTCCAGGCCGTGCTCCCGGCGCAGTTCGACGAGTACGTCTGGTTCGACGAGACGCAAGCAGTCGATCCGATCTCGGCCGGCGCGCCGACGAACGATGTCGAGGCGCTCCTGGCGCCGTGACGCTTCTGCGCAAGTCGTGCGCCCAGCGCACGTATTCCGCAAACGCTTCGCACCGGGTCCGCGAGACGCTTCACCTTCCGTGGAACGTCGAGTGCACGTACCCGGAGCATGAAAGCGGCACGGATTCACGCCTACAAGAAGCCACTCGTCATCGAAGACGTCCCCACGCCGCGTCCCGAAGTCGGCGAGGTCATCGTGCGGGTCCTGGGCGCCGGGTTCTGTCATAGCGATCTCCACGTGATCGACGGCGACATCCAGGTGCTCCCGCACATGCCGATGATCCTCGGCCACGAGAACGCCGGGCGTGTGTCGGCGGTCGGGCAGGGTGTGACGAGCGTGAAGGAAGGCGATGCGGTCGTCGTGTTCGGAGGCTGGGGCTGCGGGCGCTGCGACTATTGCGTCAGCGGCCTCGATCAGCTCTGCGGCGACGCGCAGTGGTGCGGGCTGTCGAAGTGGGATGGCGGCTATGCCGAGTACCTGCGCGTGCCGCGCGAGCGCTACCTCATCAAGACCACACTCGATCCGGTGCGCGCGGCACCGCTGACCGACGCGGCGCTGACGCCGTATCGCGCGATCAAGAAGGCGCTGCCGCACCTCCAGCCCGATCACGCGGCGCTGGTGATCGGCGTCGGTGGGCTTGGCCAGTACGGGCTCAAGCTGCTGCGCCTGCTGTCGGGCACGCCGATCATCGCGGTCGATTCCAGTCCGTCGAAGCGCATGACCGCGCTCGAGCTCGGTGCGTCGCTCGCGCTCGATCCCGAGGACCCCGAGCTCGCGCACAAGATCGCGGCCGCGAGCAAGGACGGCGTGTCCGCGGCGTTCGATTTCGTCGGCTCCGAAGAGACGCTCGCGACCGCGATCGCATCGACGCGCACGCTCGGCAAGGTGTTCCAGGTCGGGCTCGCCGGCGGTAGCGCGCGCATGAAGGTGCTCGAGAACACGCGCTTCGAGGTCGGGTTCGAGGCCACGCTGTGGGGCACGATCAAGGAGCTGCGCGAGGTCGTCGCGCTGGTCGAGGACGGTCGGCTGACGCTCAACGACTCGGAGCTGCAACCGCTCGACAAGATCAACGAGGTCTACGCGCGGTTGAAACGCGGCGACGTTAAAGGCCGCGTGATCATGACGCCGTAGGAAACCTTCCAGCCTACGATGGCGGCACATGAACCGCCTCCTGGTCTCGACCTTCGCCGCGGTGGTCGTGTCGTGCACGAGGGCGCAGGTCGCGGCGCCCGTTCCCACCACCCACCGAACCGAGGTGGTGTTCCTCGGGACCGGGACACCCTTTCCCGATCCCGATCGCTCGGGCCCATCGACCGCGATCGTGGTCGACGGTACGGCCTACGTGTTCGATTGCGGTCCAGGGGTCGTCCGCCGGGCCCAGCAAGCGTCGCAGCGCTATCATCTCGACGCGCTGCGGCCGCAGAACATCCGGTTCGCGTTCATCACGCACCTGCACTCGGATCACACGCTCGGCTATCCGGATCTCCTGCTCACACCGTGGGTGATCGGCCGCGCATGGCCGCTCGAGGTGTACGGGCCGCCGGGCCTCGCACGGATGACCGAGCACATCCGAGAGGCCTTCGCTGAAGACATCGAGCTTCGGAGCCGCGGCGAGGCACCGGATGACGAGGCGCGGTCGAGAGCCAACGTGCACGAGATCGCGGCCGGTCTTGTCTACCAGGACGAGCACGTTCGCGTGTTCGCGATTCCCGTCACGCACGGCACGTGGAAGTACGCGTTCGGCTATCGCATCGAGGGCCCGGATCGAACGATCGTGATCACCGGAGATGAAGCGCCGAACGATGCGATCGTCGCGGCGTGCGACGGTTGCGATCTCCTCGTCAGCGAGGGCTACCTTCAGGCGAACTTCGACGCGGCCGATGCCGCCGAACGTGCGTACCTGTCCTCGTTTCACACGTCGGCGATCGAGCTCGGTCGGCTCGCGACCAAGGCCCGCGCGAAGGCGGTCGCGATCACGCATCAGCGGCGCCGTCCCGTCGAGACGAACGACACGCTGATCGGCGAGGTTCGACGCAACTACGCGGGGCCGGTGCGGATCGCGAACGACCTCGATCGGCTTTGATCAGCTCGGTGGTCGGCCAGTCGAGTGGCCACGGCTCCTGTCCGAGTCAGCAGCAGCCCCGCAACTACCTGATCTCGTGCGAGATCTCGCGTGCTCGCCCGGGCACGCGAAATGCTCTTCAGGAGGGCATGTCGAGATGGGACCTCGTCATCGGTACGTGCGTGGCACTGGCGGCAGGAACGGCTTCGGCCGCTCCCGCACCCATGACCATCACCGCAACCGACATCAAGAGCGACGAAGTGCTGCGCGCCGGCAACGCCGCACTGATCTCGCACGAGCTCGGCGTGAAGCTCGCGAAGGCGACGTGCGAAGGATGTCATCTCGATGCGTCGATCGCGCGGCTCGATGTCGAGACCACCGATGCGGGCATCACCGTCACCGCGGAGATCAACATCGCGATCTCGGACGAGCGCGGGGTGATGATCAGCGTGCTCGCCGGCGGTTCGCGTGCGACCGCAACCCCGCACGGCCTGCGACTCGCGGCGCTTCGCGACGAGGCGCTGATCGCGGCGGTGGATGCCATGTCCACCAAGGTCGCGGGTGCGCTGCATCCGCGCCACTTCGAGACCTGGGTCGCGGCGATGCTGCGCACGTGGCTCGTGCGCGATGTCCCGACGTCGTAGCTACGGCGTCACGACCTCGAGGTCGGCCCAGATCGGCTTGTGATCCGAGCGACCGGCTTCGATGATCCCGGCCGCGGTCGCGACGAAGCGCCGGTCGTACATCAGGTGGTCGAGCTGAAATCGCAGCGTGAACCTGCCCACGGGCCACTCCCACGTGCGCGTCGCGCCCTTGAACTGCGCGATCGCGTCGATGTACCCGATGCCCTCCGCGACGGCGACCGCACGCCCGTCCGCTTCTTCGTTGAAGTCGCCGACGATCAACGTCGGTAACTTCGGATCGAGCCGTTCCGCGTGCGACGACAGCTCGCGCTCGCGATCCTCGCGGGTCGAGAAGTAGCCGACGACCCAGCTGCCGCTGTCGCTCATCGGAGGCCGCAGATGAACGTCGAGGACCTGGATCCGGCCGGCCGGCGCATCGACGATCACGCGCCACGCGAAGAACGGTCCCGCGATGCTATCGATCGTGTCGATCGACTCGATCGGATACACCGACATCACGCCCATGCCACCGGCTGGCAACTGGTGCGGCGGCTCGAAGCGATGGAACGCGAAGCGCGGTAGCGCGGCGATCAGGACCGCCGCCCAGTCGTCGTTCGTCTCCTGCAGGAACACGACATCGGGAGAGCCGCTCGCGATCGCCGCGGCTCCAGCGACGTCTCCCGCGAGCCCGAAGTTGACGTTGTAGCTCATGACCCGGAGGCTCGACGGGTCGCGCCCGGGCACCGGGATCGGCCTGGGAGACGACATGATCGAGGTCACGGCGACCGGGGACGAGCTGCCACAGCCACACGCGACGACCACGGCCAGGAGCCTCGTCATCGCCGTTCGGACGCCCATGCGTTGCGTTCGGTTGCCCGATCTAGCCCCAAACAGGGCTCCAAACGATGATCGGCGAAGTAAAGCCTCGACAACCAACCGATTGCGGGGCATAGATGCCGTGATCCTCACGATCTACTTGGGCACGTTTTCTCATGCCCCACGTGCGGAGCTACTGTTACTGGAGAGTGCGTTGATGTCTGAAGGTACGATCAAGCGTCTGACTGATAAGGGTTTTGGTTTCATCGCGAACGCGTCGGGAACCGACATGTTCTTCCACATGTCCGCCGTCGAAGGCGTGCGGTTCGAGGACCTTCGTGAGGGACAGAAAGTGTCCTACAACGAGGGTCGTGGGCCGAAGGGTCCGCGGGCCGAGAACGTTCGCGTCCTCTAAGCGCGATCGATTTCCAAGAGAGCCGGCATCGTGCCGGCTCTTTTGCGTTTCGGCACACCGCGGCGAAGCGCGGGGCGTTCGGTCTTAGATCGGCTCGTACAGCGTCACGCCGCGGTGGACGACGCTGTTCTGGAAATCGGGCGGGTGCCACTCGACGCGTGCGAGCACGAGCAGGGTCCCGAACGTCATCGTCGTGGTCGCGAACATCGGATACGTCACCGGGTCGTTCAGGATCGCGACGGCCCACGTCGTCATCGCCGGCGTGACGTCGGCTTGCTGCATGAGCTTGTAGCCGGGCGGGATCGGTGGATTGTCGGCGGGGTTCGGCGTCTGGATGCAGCACTGGATCTGCGCGGCGCCGGGGCAGTGACCCGAGAACGACGTGTGATCGCCGATCGCGGCGCACGCCGTCACGTCGATGCACTCGCCGGGCGCGCCGCTGACGCTGCACGTGGTCGCCGCGTCGGTCGCGATCATCGCGTCGATCGCCGCGGGCGCATCGGCGATCGCCGGCGTGGCGTCGTCACCGCAGCCGACAAGCGCGACGAAGAGTGCCGCCGAGCGCTGCACGTCAGGCCGGCTTGCTCTGCGCCTCGGCGGCGAGACGCTTCACGTTCGCGTACAGATAGACCGCGATCAAGATGCTGATGCCGGCGACCGCGAGCGCCATCGTCGAGCCCGTCCCGGCAGTGGCGAGCACGAGCGCGAGCTGGATCGCATCGAGGATCATCACGAACACGAGCAGGTTGAGGATCGACTTGGCGCCCTTGGGGAGCTCGGCCTTGATCCGCAGCCCGGCGAGAAAGAAGCCGACCGAGACCGCGAGCCCGGTCACGATGCCGGCGATGATCGCGCCGTGCGCGTCCTTGAGCCCCGACAGATTGGCGGCCCCGGACAACAGGCCGACGATCAGAAAGTAGGCTTGCAGCGACCCCGGTGTTTCTTTCATCCCCATGGGTCGATCCTATCGCTTCGGCAACCGCAACAGGCCGTGCCTCGCGGTACTTCTTTCCCCATCGGTCCGCGGCTCGCCGCGGCGGGTTGCGACGCGCGGTGGTCAGTTCGCGACGGTCGAGGCGTTGGTCGGCGGCACGCTGACGATGGCCTCGGACGACGAGTGCTTCGTGTTCTCGGCGATCGCCGCGCTGGCGAAGCGCCGCACGTCGACGAGGAAGTCGGTCGCGAGCTCGGGGGCGAACTTGGTGACCGTGTGGGACGCGAGGATCGCGAGCTTCTCCGACGTGCGCCACTCGTTCTCGCTCTGGGACGCCGTGATCCCGCGCCGCGTGGTGAACATGAGCAGGCCGGTCTTGACGTCGAACATGGTCGCCTCGATGTAGCCGTAGACCTCTTGCTGCTGGCCGGGCAGGAACGCCGCGCCGATCACGGTCGCGTAGCCGATCGCCCACGGGTTGACGTGGTGCTGCTTCGCGAGCACCTCGCGATAGAGCACGACGTAGCGCAGGCGATATCGCGCCGCGGCTTCGCGGAGCGCCTCCATGCCGAGCGCGCCCGACGGAATCGGCATCATCTCGGTGACCAGCGAGAACGCGGCGTCCTTGCGCAGCCGCTGGACGAGCGAGCCGACACCGGCCGGCACGTGCTCGAAGTCGGGGCTCGGCCCGCGCCAGTCGGTCGCCGTGATGATCGGCAGCACGCCGACGCGCGATGGCAGATCGAGCTCGATCGGCGACGCGAGGATCTTCTGCAGCGCATCCTCGGACAGCGCGCCGTTCGGATCGCGCGCGAAGACCGACCGCTCGAGCGGCGGCGGTGGTGCTCCCATCGCCGGCGTTGCGGAGGGCATTGCCATCGACGCCATCTTGGCTTGTCCAGCGCAACCCACGAGAACCACGAGGAAGACCGAGGCAATTCGCTGCATGCGAATCCAACGCGCATCGACCGCGAGCCTTACAGGCGGGTCAGGTGGGAGGGGTGTTGCCGTCGTCCCGCATGTCTTGCGGCCCGCTTGCGCGGCACGCACCAATTGCGCAGATCCTGCTGCAGATCCATGGCCTGGCGCGGCATGGCGGTTGCTGTTGTCCTGGGCGTGCTCGCCAAGACGTCACTCCTCCTCCTGGTCGCCTCCGCCTGTCACGCCAGCTCCGCCGCACCGACCGATGATTTCATCGAAGTGGTTCCGGCATCGTCGCAACCCGACGTCACGAGCACGCCGGTCGGTCACCCGCTGATCGCCCAGCTCACCACGGCCCCGGAGGTCCCGGCGAAGATCTTCCGCAACCATCCGGCGCACGTGATCGTCAATCTCACCGTCAACGAGGTCGAGAAGGAGATCGCGCCGGGGGTTCGCTACACGTTCTGGACGTTCGGTGGCGATGTCCCGGGCAAGTTCATCCGCGTGCGCCAGGGCGACGTGGTCGAGATCCATCTCAAGAACGACCCATCGAGCAAGATGCCGCACAACATCGATCTCCACGCGGTGAGTGGGCCGGGTGGCGGTGCCGAGAGCACGTTCACCGCACCGGGGCACGAATCGCACTTCACGTTCCGGGCGACGAAGCCCGGACTCTACGTCTATCACTGCGCCACGGCGCCGGTGCCGATGCACGTCGCGAACGGCATGTACGGGATGATCTTCGTCGAGCCGCCCGGTGGCCTGCCGGCCGTGAATCACGAGTACTACATCATGCAGGGCGAGCTCTACACGGTCGGCAAGTACCACGCGCCGGGTCTGCAGGCGTTCGACATGGACAAGGGCATCGACGAGCGTCCGACCTACGTGCTGTTCGACGGCGCCGAAGGCTCGCTCGTCGGTGACAAGGCGCTCACCGCGAAGACCGGCGACACGATCCGCATCTTCTTCGGCAACGGCGGCCCGAACCTCGATTCCAACTTCCACGTCATCGGCACGATCTTCGATCGCGTCTACACCGAAGGTGGCTCGATCGCGCAGGAGCACGTCCAGACCACGCTCGTGCCGTCGGGCGGCGCCGCGATCGTCGAGCTCACGGTCGAGGCACCGGGGACCTACGCGATCGTCGATCACGCGCTGTTTCGCGCGTTCAACAAGGGCGCGGTCGGGCAGCTGAAGGTCACCGGGCCGAGTCGCAGCGATCTGTTCTCCGCGAAGCAAGCCGATGTCGCGTACGCGGGCGGGCCGGTCGAGGCACCGCGGCTGCGCACCGACGGCGATCCGGTGCTCCAGATGGGCGAGTCGACGTTCGGCCGGATCTGCGCCGCGTGTCACCAGCCGAACGGCCTCGGGCTTCCCGGACAGTTCCCGCCGCTCGCGCGCTCGGACTACCTCGCGAAGCAGCCGAAGGAAGTCATCATCGGCCACCTCCTCCACGGTCTGCAGGGGCCGGTCACCGTGCTCGGCATGACCTACAACGGCACGATGCCACCGCTCGCGTTCCTGTCCGACAACGAGATCGCGGCCGTCCTCACCTACGTGCGCGCGTCGTTCGGAAACTCGCTGTCGCGGATCACCCCGGACGAGGTTTCGAGAGTGCGCGGCCAGACGGCGAGCGCGCCGTGAGGTCGCTCGCGATCGTCGCGCTGTCGGCCGGCATCGCGGCGGCGGGCCCGGCGCGTGTCGGGCCGGGCATCTATCACCCGGCATATCCGGCATCGCCGAGCGAGCGCGAGGTCGCGGTCGCCGCGTTCTGGCTCGATCGCGAGCCGGTGACGAACGCGGACTACCTCGCGTTCGTGCGCGCCGCGCCCGAGTGGAGTCGCGGGCGCGCGCGGTCGCTGTTCGTCGACAAGGACTACCTCGGCCACTGGCGCTCGAGCGACGATCTCGGGACCGCGCTGCCGAAGGCGCCGGTCGTGCGCGTGAGCTGGTTCTCGGCGCGTGCGTACTGCGCGTGGCGCGGTGGCCGGCTGCCGCGCGAGGCCGAGTGGGAGCTCGCCGCCGCGGCCGACGCGCGTCACCGCGATGCGAGCGCCGATCCGGCGTTCCAGGCGCAGATCCTCAAGTGGTACGCGCGGCCCACGCCGGCGATCTTGCCCGCGGTCGGCGGTGCCGCGAATGCGTGGGGCGTGCGCGACCTGCACGGGCTCGTGTGGGAGTGGGTCGAGGACTTCACCGCGTCGCTCGTCACCTCCGATTCGCGCGATCCGACGCGCAGCCAGGTCTGTGGCGCCGAGGCCGCCGCGTCGAAGGATCCGAGCGCCTACGCGACGTTCATGCGGACGGCGTTCCGCGGCTCGCTCGACGGTCGAGACACCGCGACGAGCCTCGGGTTCCGCTGCGCGTACGATCGGAGCCCGCGATGAGGCGCGCGATCCTCGTCGCGTTCGCGGCAGCGTGCAGCGCGCGACCCACCGCGCGACCCGCGGCGCCGCCACCGCCACCGCCGGCCGTGCAGGTGCGTCCCGCGGCCGTCGGGCCCTCGATCTACGAGCTCCCGATCGCGATGGCGGATTCGAAGGGCGCCACGATCTCGCTCGGCGTGAACGCGGGCCATCCGACGCTGATCTCGATGTTCTACGGCAGCTGCGTGGCGGCATGCCCGGCGCTGATCGGCGCGATCGGTCACATCCTCGACCAGCTACCCCCGGCGAGCCGCGACGACGTGCGCGTCCTGCTCGTCAGCTTCGATCCCGCGCGCGACACGCCGGCGCGCCTCGCCGAGCTCGTCCGCAGCCACCGTCTCGACGCGCGGTGGACCCTGGCCGCGCCGAGCGAGCTCGACGCGCGCACGCTCGCGGCCGTGCTCGGGATTCGCTATCGCGTCGTGGCCGACGGAGAGTTCTTCCACACGTCGGCGATCGTGACGCTCGATCGCGATGGCCGCGAGATCGCGCGCATGGAAGGCCTCGGCGACCCGGGCGCGCTGATCGCGGCGCTCGGCGACTGATCGGTCACGGCAGGCCCATCGCGAGCTTGACCTTGGCCTCGAGCGCGCGGGCCTCGATGTTGGCGATGCCGAGCTCGAGCTGCAGGCGCACGAGCATCGCGCGTTCCTTGTCGGTGATGACGCCGTCCTGCAGCCCGCCCTCGAGCGCGGCACAGAACACGTCTTCCTTGCGCGCCTGGATGTAGTCGGGGGAGTCCTGGACTCGCGGCATCGCGGCGTTCGCCATGCGATCGGCGGCGCGCTGCAGCGGATGCAAGACGAGCAGGAGCAAGCCGGCCGCGATGGCACCGCCGATGTAGCCGAGGAACTGGCTCGTGACGTTCTGGACGAGCTGGGACACGATCAGGAACGAGCCCACGAACACGCTCGTCACGGTCGTGCTCTTGAGCGCGAGCTTCACCTTGAGATCGATGTCGAACAGGTGCGCCCGTAATACTGCGTACGACAGCAGGATCGCCCACACGAGCTCGACCGTGACGGGCACGAGCAACAGGAACCACAGCATCAAGGTCGCCCACGGGACGTGGATGTCGAGGACCATGGCGCCGATCAGGGAGTAGGTCGCGATCTGCGCGACGTCGCGAACGCCGAACGCGATCACCAGGTAGCGCATCTGGCGGCGATGCTCGCTGCCGCGCGGTGCGCGCCGGAACGCGTCGATGCCGACGACCAGCCCGTACAGCGAGGCGACGAGCATGTACGCCGGGAGCCACAGCAGGATCCGGTTGCTGAACACGACGTCCCACGGCGAGTAGGTGCCGGGCACGACCTCGAGGATCATGTCCCCGCGATCGAGGAAGAAGAACACCGGCATGCCGACGGCCATCGCGGCGAGCACGACGCGGCCCGGCCACGACCGCAACGGGCGCGCGAGCGGCGAGGGCAGGGTCCCGACGAACAACAGATACGTGGCGGGCATCGACCAGAAGGCCACCATTCCGATCACCTGCAGCGTGTAGGTCATCGAAGCGGAACCGGTCAGGTACATGAGGCCGGACGAGAACCCATACGAGCAGCCCTCGATCACCAGCACGAGCGTGAGCAGCTTGACCTGCAGGCGGTGCCGCGCGGCGCGGAACAGCACGCCCGCGATGGCGAACAGCAGCAGCCCGACGCCGAGGCCGTAGGCCCCGACGGGAGTCCATGTCCAGCTCACGTGCGCGCTCGCACATCGCACCGGAATGTCATCATCCCAACGTCACCCGGATCGAGGCCGCGAATCAAGGCGCCAGGAGGACCAACGCCAGCGGCTTCTGGTCGGCGTTGTTCGCACGGCCATGAACCCCGAAGCGAAACGGCGTGCAGCGCGATGCCGGAAGGGCCCCGTCGAACTCGAGCATGCGGTCGCCGGTGCGGTCGTAGAACAGCACCACGAGCCCGGTCCGCTTCGCGTCGAGCTCGGGAAACACGAACGAGCCGTGCGCGTCGGTGACAACCTTGTCGACGAAGTCGGAGATCGGGACGTCGCCGCTGCGGTCGATGACGACGCTGTCGTGATCGCCGCCGGTCGCCGCCACGGTCGTGAACGCGGCGGGCGCATCGTGCGCGTCGAGATCGGAGATCGTTCCTGACACCCGACCGGGTTCGCAGCGCGAGCCGCCGCGATTCGCCACCACCGGGGTCGCGGCCGTGGTGCAGGCCGCGAGGCCGAGCATCGCGGCTCGGAGCGCCAGCCTCAGCTCCGCGGACCGATCTGGAG
>Ga0326726_10004289_pt1 | contig 13017 bp, 10 predicted proteins | sample MHFenrmetagenome_2_FD_207603 | JGI IMG/M metagenome (GOLD analysis project Ga0326726, IMG submission 207603) | Lab enriched peat soil microbial communities from Michigan Hollow, Ithaca, NY, United States - MHF15MN | ecosystem: Environmental > Terrestrial > Soil > Wetlands > Peat | place: USA... | reverse complement strand
CCTGTTCCTCCTCTACGGCCAGATTCAGAGGCTCGACTTCGCGGAGTTCGAGATCGGATAGGCCGGGGCACCTGGCATGGCGAATTATCGAGTCCTCGAGTCCTCTAAACCCGAATAGAATGCGCCGTGTCGTCCGCGAGAAGGTGATACGTCATGGCCCAGAAGTACAGCATGCCGGTAGCGTCCTGGTTGACCGGACATCTGACGGACCTTCAACCGGCCAAGCTCGCGTTCATGGAGCGGTGCGAGCGCGAGTTCCCGATCGGCTGCTTCCGCATCTATCACATTCCGCTGTTCGTGGTGTCGCACCCTGAGCTCGTCGGCGAGGTGCTGGTTCACCGGAACGATGACTTCATCAAGACCTGGGTACTACGCAGCGCCGCTCGGCCGCTGTTCGGGGATGGTTTGGTGACTTCGTCGGGTGAGACCTGGAAGCGCAACTCAAGCCGCATGCGCCCTCGCTTTCAACCCCGCCAGGTCGATTCCTACGTTCCGGCCATTCGCCAGCACACCGAACGGCTGCTCGACGAGTGGAAGGCCGGCGACAAACGCGATATTCCGCTCGACATGTCGCACCTCACCCTGCGGATCGCCTGCGACACGCTGTTTGGGGTGGGCGAGCTCGAAGTCCGGGACGCGCTGCTGTGCGCGTGCGACGCGTCGCAGGCGTTCTACTGGAATTGGGAGCGCACCTACTGGCCCCTGCCCGCGCTGATGCCGACGCGCGCAAACGTCCGCTACCGGAGCGCGATCCGCGCGCTCGACCGGTGCATCTACGAACTGATCGAGCGACGCCGCCGCACCGGCGGGGCAAGCGACGGCAATATCGTCGCGCAGCTGCTCAACCATCGCGATCCCGACGGTACGCCAATGCCCGACCGGGCGATCCGCGACGAGCTGGTGACGCTGTTTCTGGCCGCCTACGAGACCACGGCGGCGGTGCTGGCGTGGACCCTGTACTTGATCAGTACGCATCGTGACGTCGAGGCGCGTGTCAAAGCGGAGCTCGTCGACGTACTGGGCGGCGCACCGACAGGACCGGATGCGGCGGAACGGTTGCCGTACTTGTATAACGTGCTGCGCGAGAGTCTGCGATTGTACCCGTCGATCCCGATCTTCGGCCGCGCAGCCGTGCGCAACACGCGCATCGGCGGCACGGACGTCCCCAAGGGCGCGGAGGTCTTGATCTCGCCCTGGGCAATCCAGCGGTCGCCCCGTCACTATCACGACCCGATCGCGTTCAAACCCGAACGATGGACCCCCGAGTTCGAACGCAGCCTGCCGCGGCATGCGTACTTACCGTTCAGCGCCGGACCGCGCGTGTGCCTGGGGCAGCACATGGCCGTGCAGGAATCGATGCAGATCCTGGCCACGCTGCTGCAATTCGCCGAGCTGAGGGCGATCGAGGAACAGCGGCCCGTGCTCGACGTGGGGATGACCGCCGTGCCGCGCCGTGGCACGCTCACGCTGCAGATTCGCGCGCTGAACAAGCCGCATGCGCAGATCCGATCGCACGTCGATCGCGGTCTCGGCGTGGCGCAAGAAACGGCGAATTGATCGCTGCCGGGCAAGGGCGAAGCGTCCGACGTTCCACAGTCCGAACAGCCGCAAGCTGCGTGTGCCGCCCGAGAAATCGCGCTCGAGGCCGCCGAACAGCGAAAACTCGCTGTCATTCGTCTCATCATCCATGAGCTGGTCTTGGCCTTCGTATTCGCGGTCGCCCTGATCGCGGACCTGCTTCTGCCCCCCGCCCTGCTGCTGCTGTGTAGAATGTGAGCCATGGCGGCGAGATACCTCGACGAGCGGACCTATGAGACCGGCGACATCATTTTCGCCGAAGGCGATCCGGGCTCGGAGATGTTCATCGTGTCCGAGGGGCACGTCGTCATCACGAAGCAGGTCGCTGGCCGGGACGTGTTCCTGGCCGCGCAGGGACGAGGTGACTTCTTCGGCGAGATGGCGCTGCTCACCTCCAGCCCGCGTCACGGCACGTGCGTCGCGCTCGTCCCCACGCGGCTGGTGGCAATCAAGAGCGGTGAGCTGCTCATGAAGCTGCGGCGCGATCCGACCTTTGCGCTCGAGATGCTGCAACAGATGACCCGGCGCATCGGTTATCTGGAGGAGCAGATGGCGAAACTCATGGAGCAGGAGCTGGCGTCGCGCCAGGAGCTCGCCACAATTCTGGCGAAGTCCGAATACCGTCTCCGCGACAGCCCGGGATGATCACCGACGTCCGCGAGAACCGGCTTCTCGTGACCTCCGACACGCATGTCGGCAGTCTCTTCTGCGACGCGCGCCGCGGGCTGGTTCGCTGGCTCGATTACGCCTGCGCCCACAAGTACAACGTCTGCATCAACGGCGACGGCATCGAGGTTCAGTACACGTCGCTCACACGGTTCACGACGGAAACGGCGGCGCTGCTACGCGACATCCGTCGGCTCGCCAGCGAGATCACCATCTACTACACGATCGGCAATCACGACATCATCCTCGAGCACTACCTCGGAGAGTGGGGAGGGCTGCGGCTGGTTCCCTATCTGAACGTCAGTTCAGCCACCAAACGCATCCGCATCGAGCACGGCCACCTGTACGATACGTCGCTCATGACACGTCCAGATCTCCGTTATGGACTGAGGCGATTCTTCTGCTTTCTGTGCCGCATGTATCCGCCCGGCTTTCACTCGTACCAGATGTACGAGACATTGCGATACCGGTATCTCCGCCGCCTGCTCGGCCACGATCGTCACCTGCTCGACTCGCCCGTGACGAGAGACGTGAGCCCGTCATTCCACGAAGCCGCGGAGGACCTGGCGCAGCGGGGATTCGACGCGGTCATCTTCGGGCACACGCATCGTCACGGCGTCCTGCCGGTGAACGGGAATCGCGCACGCTACTTCAACACCGGCAGCTGGTTCGACCAGCCGCACTACGTCGTGATCGACAACGGTGAGGTGGAGCTCAGGCCCTGGCCGTCATAGCGCGGCCGGCGTCGAGCACACGTTGGGGCGGTTGCTTGAGGTCCCACACGAGACCGAAGAGTGACAACAGCCGCAGGAGGTAGTACGTGAGGTCGACCTCCCACCAGAAGAATCCCATGCGGGTCGACGTGGCGTAGTAATGATGATTGTTGTGCCAGCCTTCGCCCAGCGTGAGGAGTGCAAGCACGAGGCTGTTTCGACTCGTGTCAGTCGTCTGGTAGCGAACCCTTCCAAACATGTGGCAGAAGGAGTTGATCGCAAACGTGGCATGAAACAGTAGCACCGTGCTGATGAAGAATCCCCAGACCAGCCCCTGCCAACCCATCGCGAGCAAACAACCGACGGCGAGAAGCACGCCGGAAACCGCATACCAGTGGTTCAACACTCGGAGCTCGGGGTACTGCGCGAAGTCCTGGATGATGTCGAGCCGGGTCGCATCGTGCCTTCTGCACAGGAGCCAACCGACGTGCGACCACCAGAACCCCTCACGCTCGGGGGAGTGCACATCCGCCTCCTGGTCGGAATGCTGGTGATGATGGCGATGATGCCCCGCCCACCAGAGCGGGCCTCTCTGCACTGCGGAGCAGGCGAGCGCCGCCAGCACGAATTGAAAGGCGCGGCTCGTACGATACGACCGGTGGGCAAAGTAGCGATGATAGCCGCCGGTAATGGCAAACATCCGGACCGCGTACGTCGTCGCGCACAACACGATCGCGTTCCAGGACACTCCGGTCCAGAACACGGCGAGACACGCCACGTGCACGCCGAGAAAAGGGATGCTCTTGGCCCAGTCGACCCGGTCCAGATCGGCTGTGGACGCATTGCGCATGAGTTGGGCGAGTTTATCGTACGGATTTTTCGGATTCTAGTCTTCGTCCGTTCCGTGACCAACTTGCGCTAGAGTGGGCTTCGAGAAACTCGAGCCTCCCCCCGGGGACCCAGGCTTTGCGACGTTGGGAAAGCCATGAGCGAAACCTGCGGCTTTAGCATTGTCTCCGCCTTGTCCGGCCGCAGTCTCCTGTTGACCGGCCCCACCGGCTTCATCGGCAAAGTGACCCTGGCGATGCTGCTTGATCGCCACCCGTCCGTAGGACGGCTGTACGTTCTTGTGCGCTCGCGCCAAGGGCGCGAAGCCGAACAGCGCTTCCTCGACATCCTGGGCTCTCCCGCGTTCACGCGACTGCAGCGGCGGCATGGGAAAGACCTCGAGCGCTTCTTGCGGGAACGCGTCGAAGTCGTCGGCGGCGATATCACCGAGCCCGGTTTTGGCATCCCGCCGCAAACCTTATCTGCGCTGACCGGCAGGATCGACGCGATCGTCAACATGGCCGGTCTTGTCTCCTTCAATCCCGCGATGGATATCTCGCTGAAGATTAACGCCCACGGAGCCCGCTACGGCGCAAGGCTGGCGCTTGCCCTTCGGGCGAAGCTCGTTCATATATCCACCTGCTATGTGGCCGGCTTGCGGGCGGGCGAGGTGCGCGAGACCGAGCGGCTGTCTGGCTATTTTCCGAAGGGGCTCACGACGCCCGGTACGTTCTCGGCCGCCGCCGAACTCGCCGAATGCGACGCATTCGTCGACCGGATCGCGCAACGCGCCACAGCCGAGATACCTGGACGGCGCCGCGCCAGGCGCTGGAGCGAGGCGCAATTGATCGACGAAGGACGCCGCCGCGCCCGCGCCTGGGGCTGGCCTAACATCTACTGTTTCACGAAGGCGTTGGGCGAGCAACTGATCGCCGAGACTCCCGGCCTCGATTTCACAATCGTGAGGCCATCGATCGTGGAGAGCTCCCTGCGCTATCCCTTCCCGGGCTGGAACGAAGGCCTCACGACGAGCGCTCAAATGATCCTGACCATGTGCACGGGCCATATCCTGTGGCCCGTGCACCGGAAAGCGGCGTTGGACGTCATCCCTGTTGATCTCGTGGCTGCGGGCACGATCGCCGCCACCGCCGCTCTTCTGTCCGGGCGCCAGGAGCGGGTGCATCACCTGGCCTCTTCCGACGCTAATCCCGTCACGGTGCGCCGCTGTGCGCGGTACATCGGCCAGTATCGTCGCAGGCACTACAAGGACCACGCCCCCGGCGCGTTGTGGGCGCATTGGGTATGGACGCGCGCGGGAGTCTTCACGGTATCGGAGCCCGTCTACCGCCTTTTCGGCGTGCCCGCTTTCCGCAAGGCGGTCGCGCGCCTCTCAAGGATGTTCGCCAAGCCGCCCCGAACACTCGCGAGGATCGAGCGCGAGCTGACCCAGGTCGAGCGCGTCGTCAACGCCTTCGCGCCCTTCATGCGCGACATCGACTGCGTTTTCAAGACGGACAATCTCCGGGCGCTCTACGCGCGGTTGCCGGCAGCCGAGGCGGCGAGCTTTCCCTGGGATCCCGAGACCATCGATTGGCGGCACTACTGGCTTGACGTGCACACGCAAGGGCTGCGGCAGTGGGTCTTCCCCGGCTTTCCTGGCCGCAATGGCGGTACTCCGAACCCGGCCTCTGGCGCCGTCGCCAGTGGAGCAGTGCGCGCGGCATTGAACATCGGCCAGCGCGTCGTCTACGGCGGGCTATTCCGCCCCAAGGTCGTCGGCGAAAAAAACATTCCCGAGGCTCCGGGCTTCATCGTCGCCTCGAACCATGCCAGCCACTTGGACATGGGCCTCATCAAGCACGCCCTGGGGCCCTCCGGCCGCGAGCTCGCGGTGCTGGCAGCCAAGGATTATTTCTTCAAGAATCCAGCGCTGAACTTTTTTTTCCGCAATTATACGAACCTCCTGCCTATCGGCCGCACCCCCAATGTCAAGGACTCGCTGGCCCTCGCATCGCAGGCACTCAAGCGCGGCAAGAACTTACTGATCTTCCCCGAGGCGACGCGCTCGACGTCAGGGAAGATCGCGCCTTTCAAGGCCACCGTTGGCTATCTTGCCTTGCAGAATAAGGCCGATGTTCTGCCCGCCTACGTCGCGGGCACCTTCGACTCCCTGCCTAAGGGCGGTGTCGTGCCAAGGAGCTTGCGAGTCGCCGCCCATCTGGGGCCGGTCCTACGCTACGCGGAGCTCCACGGAGCGACCAGGCATCTTGCTCCCAAAGAGGCCTCCCGCGCCGTGACCCTGATCATCGAACAGGCCGTGCGCGCACTCGAGTGCCAGGCGGCCGCGCAAAATGTGCGACTGCCCACCGCTCTAAGCGGCGCTGTCTCCTGACACCGTTTGGCGGGGCTCGTCCGCCGGCTGCGTCGGCTGAGCCCAGCCGAGTAGAGGCTGGTTGCCCGGTATGAGCTTGCCGGGGTTCATGATCCCAGCCGGGTCCAAGCCCGCCTTGAGGGCCTTGAGCGCCGCGATCCCAGTTGTCGAGATTTCCTCTTCCATCCATGGTCGGTGCTCGCGGCCGACGGCATGGTGGTGGGTGAGCGTGGCCTTGTTCGCAAGAAAGGTCTCGGTAATGAGCTTCTTGAAGCCGTAATACTGTTCCAGCTCCGCTCCGGCCTTCTGTGCGCAGGCGTAGGTGAAGTAAACACAGGCCCCAGTAGTATAAGTGTGGGAGATGTGGCAGCCAATGAAGCCCGGAGTGCCATCGCGCTCGAACTTCTCTTTCATGACAGCGACCACCTTTCTATACAAAGGAAGCACGTCGCTCCAGGCCGCGGCTGTCTCGGCCACGTCGCACATGATGCCGCGATCCATGACGAAATCACGTAAGTAGGGGACGTTGAACTTGTCCTTCTGCCACAGGGCTCCAACCTCATGCCCGAGATCAAAGCCGTGATGCTGTTTCAGAATCCGGCGGACGTCTTTCCCGACGGAGTTTACGCGGTCGGAGTCTCCTTCAATACCGACAATCATGATCGCCGGATGATGATAGCCGCGCGCTTTGAGGAGCTTCTTGAATTGAGCCTGGATGAAGCCCTTGACGCCGGTGGTTAACGGCTTCATGTTTGACGCCAGCTCCGTCTCGGCGCTGTCCTGCAGGCGGATGAGGCTGGGTCGACGTTCGGACCGGATGAGTACTTGGATGGCGGCAAGCGCTTCTTCGAATTCGCGGAAGAGCACGCCGCGGTAGTCCCTGGCTAGGGGGGTTCTGTGCACGCGCATCGCGGCCTCGGTAATGACGCCGAGGACCCCTTCCGATCCCGTCACCAGGCGATTGAGGTCGGGCCCGGCCGATGATGCGGGCGTGTTTCTCGTCGTGAGCGTTCCGGAGGGTGTAACCAGCTTGACGGAGACGAGCATATGCTCGATCTTGCCGTAGGCATCCGACTGCATGCCGGCAGAGCGCGTGGCGAGCCACCCGCCCAGCGTCGAGTACTCGAAAGAGTCGGGGTAGTGGCCCAGCGAAAAACCGCAGGCCTGTAAGTCTTCCTCGAGTTGGGGGCCGAGAGCGCCGGCTTCGATGACAGCAGTGTTCGATTCCGGGTCAAGCGACAACAGCCGGTTCATGCGCGCCATGTCGAGGGTGACGACCATGCGGACGGCTTCCTCGGGGTTGATGCCGCCGACGATGTTCGTGCCGCCGCCGAACGGGACGAGGCAGACGCCGTGCTCGTGGGCCAAGGCGACGACAGCCTCCACGTCCTCGTGGCCTTCCGGATAGACGACAAGGTCGGGGGGACGGCGCACGATGCCTTTGCGCACATAAAAGAGGTCGGGATAGCTTTTGCCGTACGAGTGCAGCAGCCTCTCGTCTTCGGTGTCTGTGATTTGATCAGGTTTGAGCCGCGCGGCGAGGGCGCGGCAGAAGCCTCCGTTGCTCAACGGGGCCTCGAGACGAATCTCCTCGCGCCTGACCGGAGGGCTGGAGCGCGCGGTCTTCAGGTCCAGGGTTCTCGCAACCCAGGGCCAGAAGTCAGGCCTGTCGGCGATCGAGAACTCGAACCCGGTGTCGCCCCAGCCCCACCATTTCATCATGACGAGACTTTACTGGATTTCCATAAATGCCGGGCAGGCGCTGTTCACGAGCGTGTGGACCGGTCTCTGGGTGTCCACGGCGCTGCTGATCATGGCGCTCACCCGGGACAGGAGGATTCCACTAGCGATGGCCCGCCGGATCTGGGCACCAGGGTTGATCTGGTGCGCGGGCGCGAAGCTGGATATCCGGGGTCTCGAGAACGTGGACTTCAACCGCCCTCACGTCTTCGTCGCGAACCATGTGTCGACGATCGATATCCCCGTCGTCTTCGCCGCGATTCCGGTCAACCTTCGGTTCATCATCAAGAAAGAGCTGACATTCGCGCCATTCGTGGGACTCTTCGCCTGGGCCACCGGGATGGTCTTCGTCGATCGGAAAGAGCGCAAGGGCGCCCTCGCTGTCGTAAAGCGCGTCGGATCGCTGAGCGCCGCGGGGCAAAGTGTGATCGCGTTTCCCGAGGGGACGCGCAACCGTAGTAACACGCTCCTGCCCTTCAAGAAGGGCGTTTTTGTTGCTGCGTGTCACGGAGGCGTGCCGATCGTGCCCGTGGCCATCGATGGCTCGCGCGAGGTGATGCCGCCTCCCTCGTGGGCGCTGCGGCCAGGCACTATTCGCGTAGCCATTGGCAAACCGATCCCGACGGCCGGGCTGTCGCGGGAGGACAGCGAAATGCTGCCGAAACGTGCGCACGAAGCGGTCGCCGCGCTTCGGAAGACCATCGTCATGTGATGCATTCTCCCGTGCTATTCTCGCGCTCTTTGCCATACGGGAGCGTTGCATGAGTCGAGAACCGCATTCTGGACTCGAGGCTCGATGACCTCGTCGACGCTAAGATCCTCGAGGACGCTTCGGAGAAAAATCACCGTTCCAATTTCGTTCCTCGACCCCGCGTTTTGACCGGATCGTGCGGCTTGAGAGTAACAAGAACAGGCCAAGTCTTCTAGAATCAACACTTCTAGAACATCGAATCCCTCTCCCTCCGCCACACCAGCATGTAAGTAAGGACCAACGAACACGCGGCGCATCGTCCCCTGGCGCGTCCCTCAGGGCACCGACGGCGTCGCCACACGGATGATCGCCAGATCGCGCGAAGGCTCGATCGGGACTTGCGCAGCGAGTCCGCCAAAATCGATGGCCATCCTGACGGCGTCGACCAGGCCGCAGAGCGCCAGCGCGCCGTGACCGTGGGCGCAAAGCCCTGCGGCCTCCGCCAGCGCCCGTAACCCGGCGCTCGACAAGTAGTCAACCCCTGTCAGGTCAATCACTAGCCGAACGTCGCCCCGGCCGGCCGCTTCGGCAACGGCGGCCTCGAGCCGCACGGCTGATGCGGCGCTCAGCCTGCCTGCGAGGGTCAGCACCAGCACGTCGTCGCGCCGCTCTTCGACGATGTGCAGCGCCCACCTCAAGTCCATGGGGAATTCGCTAGGGTTGTCGGGGTCGGAACTATATCATCCGGGGCTTTGCCACCCATGCCCGCCAACCTCACCAACTTTTCGCCCGCCGGCGGGTATGTGGATAGTGATGCTGACGATCTCGCCCTCGTGGAACGGTGCCGCGCCGGTGACGCGGCAGCCTTCGAGGCCATCGTCGAACGGTACCAGCGCGTGCTCTTCACCGTCGCCCTCCGCATGCTGGGGAACCACGCCGCGGCCAGCGATGCCGCCCAGAACGCGTTCGTCAAGGCGTACCAGAAACTCGACACCTTTGACCAGACGCGACGGTTCTTCAGCTGGATCTACCGCATCCTGGTCAACGAGTGCCTCAACACCCAGCGCGATGGGCGGCCGCTCGAAGCGATCCCGCCGGGGCTCGCTGCGGTCGGCACTCCGGCCGATGCCTTCGAAGCGGGCGAACGCCGCAGGCGAGTGCAGGCGGCCATCCTCGCCCTCCCGACGGAATATCGCGAGGTCATCGTGCTGAGGCACTTCACGGAGCTGTCGTACGAAGAGATCGGTGAGGCGCTGCACCTGCCCGCCAAGACCGTGAAGTCACGGCTGCACACGGCCAAGGAGCGTCTGGCCACCGCGCTTCGCGGACTGGAAAGCCGCCCATGACAGAGTTCGACCCGCATCCCGACGTCTCACGCCTGCTCGACGAGCTCGGTCCCGCCGATCCGCCGCCGGGATTCGCTCGAAACGTCATGGCCCGCATTCTCGACGAACATCACGCTGCCTCGAAGAAGACTGTCCGTTTCAACAGAGAGGAACGCGCAATGACCAGAAAAGTCATGTGGGGACTGGCGACGGCTGCAGCGATCACGTTGGCCGTGTTCGCTATCAAGGGATTCCCGCCCGTTGGCCGGGGCACTGAAGGAACCGTCGGGGCCGCGCAGAAATACCAGGCGCCGCAGATCGCCGACAAGGACGTCGTCCTCGGCGATTCGGCGGTCCAGGAATTTCTGCAGAGCGACACGTTCGAGCGCGTCATGAAGGACGTGGATGCCCGCGCCTTGCTGGCCGACGCTAGCGTCCGTTCAGCGTTGGAGGACGCGGAGCTTCGCAAAGCGATTGAGGATCCGGACATCAGAGCGTCGTTGACGAGCGCCGAGCTCCGCAGCGCGTTCGCGAATGCCGACCTGAGACGGGCTCTCGACAGTGCCGAGCTGAGGAGGGCGTATGACGCCGAGTTCAGAAAGGCGTACGACGTCGAGATGCGGAAATCCGGAGGCGACCCGTCCCTCAGGCAGGCCGTCGACGATGCGGCGTTGAGGAGAGCGGCTGCTGACGCGGCGCTCCGCCGTGCCGTCAGCGATTCGGCTGTCCGGCAGGCCGTGGGTGAAGCCGCGCTTCGCAGAGCCGTCGAAGATCCCGCCGCGCGCGCGTCGCTCGCCGATGCAAACTTCCGCAAGGCGATCGAGAATGCGGCCGTGCGCAAGGCGCTCAGCAATGACGAATTCCGCGCGGCGATGGCCCAGTCGCGCGCGGACGCCGCGATGCGGAGCGCCGCGTTGGCGCGCGCCATCGGCAATCCGGCGTTCGGTGCCGCGATTCGCAGCGCGCAGATGCGAAACATGCTCGCGAAGTAGCGCGTCTTTCGTGAACCGGCCCGGCGATCCACGTGGATCGCCGGGCGTCCGACCATCCTTCAGACAGCCCCGCCTCCGATTCCCCTCGAGCGCACTTGCGATAACATTCGGCGGTCTTCTCATGCGCATCCCCGGCATCCTCATGTGCGCGGTGGCGCTCGGACTGCTGGCGGCTCCGGCGCAGGCGCAGCTCCGAGCGATCGAAACGCCCCAGGTCCGGCTCGTCTATTTCGATCCCACGGAATCGTTTCTCGTGCCGCACGCGGCTCGCACGTTTCTGAACTCGCTCGAGTTTCAGATGAAGCTGTTCGACTTTCATCCCGGCAGGCCGATCACGGTGCTACTGGCCGATTTCTCGGATTCCGGGAACGCCGGCGCCACGGTGGTGCCGTACGACACCGTGCTGGTACAGATCGCGCCGTTCAGCTTCGCGTTCGAGACCATCGCCGGCAACGATCGCATGAACGTCATCATGAACCACGAGCTGGTCCACGTCGCGACGATGGACCGGCCGGGACGTCCGGACCGCATCTTCCGTCGTCTGTTCGGCGGGAAAGTCGCTCCAGTGCCCGAACAACCGGAATCCATTCCGTATTTCTTCCTGACGACGCCGCGCGTGGCCGCGCCGCGGTGGTATCACGAGGGCATCGCGGTGTTCGTCGACACGTGGATGGCCGGCGGCCTGGGCCGCGCGCAAGGCGGCTACGACGAGATGGTATTCCGCTCGATGGTGCGCGACGGCACGCCGTTCTACGATCCGCTCGGCCTGGTGTCGGAGGGCACGAAGATCGACTTCCAGGTCGAGGTCAACTCGTACCTCTACGGCACGCGTTTCATGACATGGCTCGCGCGCCGCTATTCGCCCGAGAAGCTCGTCGAGTGGGTGTCGCGCGGCGACGGCAGCCGCGGATACTACTCGGCGCAGTTCTCGCACGTGTTCGGTACGTCGATCGAGCAGGCGTGGGCCGCGTGGGAGAACGACGAGCGCGACTTCCAGCGCCGCAATCTCGACGCGATCGGCACGTATCCGGTAACACCCTACCGCGATGTGACCTCGCGGGCCCTGGGATCGGTGTCGCGCGCCTACTACGATGCTGCCGCCGGCAAAATCTACGCGGCGTTTAACTATCCCGGCGTCCTGTCGCACGTCGGCGCCATCGCCGCCGATGCGAACGGTGGGGCCCGCATCGAGAAGATCGTCGACATCAAGGGTCCGTCGATCTACACGGTGACGTCCCTCGCCTACGATCCCGCCACCCACACGATCTTCTATACGACCGACAACAACGCCCACCGCGATTTGATGGCCGTCGACACGGTGAGCCATCGAGCGCGCCTGCTGATGAGGGACGCTCGCATCGGCGACCTTGCGCTCAACCCCGCGGACCGATCGCTGTGGGGCATCCGTCATCTGAACGGCATCTGCACGCTCGTACGGATTGCGGCGCCGTATAACGACTGGCAGCGCGTCGTGTCGTGGCCCTACGGCACGGTGGTGTACGACCTCGACGTCTCGCCGGACGGATCGCGGATCGTCGCGTCGTTCGGCGAAATCAGCGGGAAGCAGGAAGTGCGCGTCTTCAGCACGGCAGACGCGCTCGAGCGAGGCGACTTGACGCCGGTCGCGCGGTTCGATTTCGGCAGCTCCGTGCCGAACGGCTTCGTGTTTTCGCCAGACGGCGGCTCTCTGTACGGCAGCTCGTACTACACCGGCGCGTCGAACATCTTTCGTTACGACTTGAAGGCGCAGAAGCTCGACGCGGTCACCAACGCCGAGACCGGCTTCTTTCGGCCGGTGCCGCTTGGCGGCGATTCGCTTCTTGTGTTCCGATACTCCGGCGAAGGCTTCGTGCCGACGCGCATCGAGGCGCACCCGCTGCAGGACGTCAGCGCGATTACGTTTCTCGGCGAACGGCTCGCCGAGGAACACCCGATCGTGAAGCAGTGGAATGTCGGATCGCCGGCCAGGATCGCGTTCGACGATCAGCAGAAACCGCACGACTATCGGCTGGCGCGCGGCCTGCGCCTGGAGTCCCTGTATCCCGTGCTGCAGGGGTACCAGTCGACGGTGGCGCCCGGCTATCGGATCAATTTCTCCGATCCCCTACAGCTG
>Ga0326726_10004288_pt1 | contig 13018 bp, 10 predicted proteins | sample MHFenrmetagenome_2_FD_207603 | JGI IMG/M metagenome (GOLD analysis project Ga0326726, IMG submission 207603) | Lab enriched peat soil microbial communities from Michigan Hollow, Ithaca, NY, United States - MHF15MN | ecosystem: Environmental > Terrestrial > Soil > Wetlands > Peat | place: USA... | reverse complement strand
CCTTGATCTCGTTCCAGGCGTCCCACTTGGCGCGCCCCACCATGTCCGAAAAGCCCGGGCGCTTGCCATCGACATCGCCGCTCGTCGCCTGCTTGTAGAGCGCGTAGAGCTTGAGCAACGTCGCGTTGTCGGGGCGTTCGGGCAGGCTCTTCGACGCCGCCACGGCCTGATCGAACTTCGCCTTCAGATCACTCATTCGACGCCTCTCCTGTCGTTACTGTGCGCGGGCCGAGCGAAAGCTATCATAGGTTCGAATGTGCGGCGCATCGCATGCGATGCCAACGAACGGTGCGCTGCACGCGGCGCGTCATCCGCAGCGACCCACATGCCGGCAAAGGAGGAGCAAATGGCAAGTTTCCTGTCGCGGCGCGAGCGTATGTCGCCGGTCGATACGGCCTGGCTGCGAATGGATACACCGGGCAACCTGATGATGATCGTCGGGGTGATGGTGCTGGGACCCGGCGTCGACTACGAGCGCGTGCGCCACGTCCTGCAGCGCCGCCTGCTGTCGTTCCGGCGCTTTCGTTCGCGTGCGGTCACCGATCCGATGGGGAGCTGGTGGGAGGAGATCACGCCGGATCTCGACCAGCACCTGCTGCGCGTCGGCCTGCCGGGCGACGGCAGCAAGAAGGAACTGGAAAGGCTCGTCGGCCAGCTCGCGTCGCAGTCGCTCGATCATTCGCGGCCGTTGTGGCAGTTTCACCTGATCGAGAACTACGCCGGCGGCACGGCGCTCGTCAGCCGGATCCATCACTGTATCGCCGACGGCATCTCGCTGATGGGTGTCCTGCTGTCGCTGACGTCATCGGACCCCGCGCAGGACAACGGCGGTCCGGCGGCGCACCCGGAACGCGCTGCGGGCCACGGTGCGCCATGGGAGACGTGGATCGCGCCGTTTACCGAGACGGCGGTGCGAGCGATCGGCGCAACCGGCGAGTTCGCGACACGCGCTCTCAAGGCCTATGGCAGGGTGCTCGACGATCCCGATCTCGCCGGCAAGAAGGCTGCGGGTTATGCGCAGACGGCGGCGCAGGTCGTCAAGGATGCGGCAGCGCTTGCATTGATGGCGAACGATTCCGTCACGAGCCTGAAGGGGCACCCGAGCGGATCGAAGGTGGTGGCGTGGTGCGAGCCGCTGCCGTTGAACGACGTGAAGGCGGCGGGCAAGGCGCTCGGTTGCTCCGTCAACGACGTCCTGCTCGCTTGCGTCGCGGGCGCGCTGCGCGAGTACCTGAACGCGCGCGGCGAAACCGTCGACGGCGTCGAGATGCGCGCGATGGTGCCGGTGAACCTGCGCCGGCCGGACGATGAGACGTCGCTCGGCAACAAGTTCGGCCTGGTGCCGATGGTCCTGCCGGTCGGCATCGCCCATCCGGTGGAGCGCGTGCTCGAAGTGCGCCGGCGGATGGACGAGCTCAAGGGCGGCTATACCGCGGTGATCGCAATGGCGATCCTCGGCGTGAGCGGGCTGATGCCACGCCTGCTGCAGAAGCAGGTGCTCGATCTCTTCGGCAGCAAGACCACCGCGGTGATGACCAACGTGCCGGGTCCGCAAACCCCGCTTTACCTCGCCGGCGCAGCCGTGCAGCAGATCATGTTCTGGGTGCCGCAAAGTGGCGACGTCGCAGTCGGCGTATCGATCCTCTCGTACAACGGCGGCGTCCAGTTCGGCCTGGTCACCGACAAGGCGATGTGCGCCGAGCCGCAGAAGATCATCGACAGCTTTGCGCCGGAGTTCGAACGCCTTGTCTACGCGATGCTGCTCGCGCCCTGGGACGAACAACTCGACCCCGCCGTGTCGCGGCACGCGTTGCTCGCCACCGAAACGGCGGCGGGTATTGCCGCGCACATGCAGCACGCACCCGGTGCCGGCAACGGTGCGCAGCCGCCCACAGCGTCACCCGCCAAGCCACCCGGCGTACGCAAGCGCAAGTCGGCGTTCGCCGCGGCGCGCTCGCAGCACTGATTGCACGGACCACGATGGCGACGGAAGCGCTGTACCGGACCGACGCGTACCTGCGCTTCTGCGACGCCCACGTCACCCATGTGGCGGAAGAAGGCGTCGAACTCGACCGCACCGTGTTCTATCCGCTCGGTGGCGGCCAGGCGGGCGACCGCGGCACGTTGACCCTCGACGATGGCACCGCGGTGCGCGTCCTCGATGCACGCAAGAGCAAGCGCGCAGGCGCAAGCCCGGACGATACGTTGCACATCGTCGATCCGACGGACCTGCCCGGGCTTGCTCCCGGTGCGCGCGTGCGTGCCGAGATCGACTGGGAACGCCGCTACAAACACATGCGGTTTCACACCGCGACGCACCTCCTCTGCGCGGTCGTGAAGGAACTCGTCGACGGGTGCAGCATCACGGCCGACTATGCGCGGCTCGATTTCGCGATGACGGCGCCGCTCGAGAAGGCGCAGGTACAGGCCGGTCTCGACCAGCTCGTCGCCGCGGGCCACGCCGTCTCGATCGAGTGGGTGACGGACGAAGAACTCACTGCCAATCCTGCGCTCGTGAAGTCGATGAGCGTGAGCCCGCCACTCGGCTTCGGACGCGTGCGGCTGCTGCGTGTCCACGACGTCGACTTGCAGGCCTGCGGCGGGACGCACATCCGCAATACCCGTGAGATCGGTGCGGTCAGAGTTGCAAGGATTGAAAAGAAATCGGCCCGGACTCGACGGGTGGTGCTCGAGTTCGGATCGTGAGGTAATAGCCGATGTCAGACCGCGCGAGCACGCGCGCCTGCCACTGATCGGTCGCAGAAAATGCGGCACATCACCGCGCGTTCCCCGTCAGAATCCTCCACCCGTTCCCCGAACGACAACTCAGTGAGGCGCTATCGATGAGCAAGGAAGGCTACCTGCGCCAGCCGGCCCTCAGCGGCGAAACCCTCGTTTTTGTCTGCGATGACGATCTGTGGCGGGTCGAGGCGGCGGGCGGGGTTGCACGTCGCCTCACCGCAGGGCTCGGCGAGCCCTCGACCCCCGCGCTCTCGCCGGATGGCCGCTGGCTCGCCTACGTCGCGCGCGACGAGCAACATCCCGAGGTGTACCTGATGCCGGGCGAAGGCGGCCCGGCGCGCCGCATGACGTGGCTCGGACCCGACGTGATGGTGCGCGGCTTCACGCCCGACGGCCGGATTCTCTTCGTGACGACGCATGGCCAGCCGTTCTTCCGCAACTATCGGGCGTTCACCCTCGGCATCGACGGCGGACTGCCCGAACCGTTGCCGCTCGGCCAGGTGAACCATCTTTCGTTCGGGCCCGGCGGCGCGCGTGTGATCGGGCGCAACACGGCCGATCCGGCGCGCTGGAAACGTTATCGCGGTGGTACCGCGGGCCATCTCTGGGTCGATGCGCACGCAAGCGGCGAGTTCGTCCGCCTCGCCAAACTCGAGGGCAACATAACGAGCCCGATGTGGCTCGGCGAGCGGATCTATTTTCTCGCCGACAGTGAGGGGATCGGCAACCTCTATTCGTGCCGCCCCGACGGCACCGACCTACGGCGCCACACCGATCACGACGATTTCTACGCGCGCCACGCGTCCACCGACGGCCGGCGCATCGTCTATCAGTGCGGCGCGCGCCTCTGGCTCTTCGACCCCGCAGCGAATCAGGCCCGCGAAGTGGCCGTCGACGTGCCGGGTCATCGCACGCAAGCAGCGCGCCGGTTTGCGTCCGCGGCGGATTTCGCCGGTGCCGTGCACGTTCATCCCGCTGGGCACAGCCTTGCCGTGGAAGCGCGCGGCAAACTCTTCTCCTTCGCTCTGTGGGAAGGCGCGGTGCGTCAGCATGGAAGTGCGGCGGCGGGGCGCTATCGCCTCGGGCAATGGCTCGCCGACGGACAGACGCTGGTTGCCGTGAGCGACGCGAGCGGCGAAGAGCGCATCGAGATCTTCGAGCCCGCTGGCGAAACCGCGCGCACGCTCGATTGGGACATCGGCCGCGTGATCGCGCTGCGACCATCGCCGCGCGGAAAGCGCGTTGCGTTTTCCAATCATCGCAACGAAGTGTGGTTCGGCGATGTAGCGACCGGCGAGCTGACCCGCGTCGACCGCTCCGACGCCGGCCGCACCGAAGAACTCGCATGGTCGCCCGACGGCGCGTGGCTCGCCTACACCTTCTGGACGGGCCCGCGCTTCTGCGCGATCAAGCTGTACGACATCGTGGCGCGCCAGGCAACCCTGGTTACGCAGCCGGAATTTCGCGACTGGAGTCCGGCGTTCGATCCCGAAGGCAAGTATCTCTACTTCATGTCGGCGCGCACCTTCGATCCGGTCTACGACAACGTGCAGTTCGAGTTGAGCTTCCCGCGCGCGGCGCGGCCATACCTTATCGCGTTGCGGGCCGATGCGCCGCCGCCGTTCGAGTCTGAGCCGAAGAGCATGAAGCCCACCGATCGCGACCAGCCGGCGCAGTCCGGCGTGCCCCCACCGCTCAAGGTCGACGTCGACGGCATCGCACGCCGGGTCGCTGCGTTTCCGGTGCCGGAGGGGCGGTATGGCCAGATCGCCGGCGCGCGCGGCCGTGCGCTGTGGACATCGCTCCCCATTCCCGGCGCGCACGGGCGCGGTGGACACAAAGAGTCCCCCGGCCGGCTGGAGGCGTTCGATTTCACGACACTGCGCACCGAGACACTCGCCGAGCGCGCCGACTCGTTCGAACTTGCTGCCGATGCCTCGACGCTCATCGTCCGGGACGGCAAACGCGTGCGCGCGCTCGATCCCAACAAGGATCACGAGCACAACGGCAAGCGGCAGGCCAGCGACAGCGAGTTTTCGCGTGCAAGCGGCTGGGTCGATCTTGCGCGCGTCCGCCTGTCGGTCGAACCGCGCGCCGAGTGGGCGCAGATGCTGCGTGAAGTGTGGCGGCTGCAGCGCGATCAGTTCTGGGTCGAGGACATGTCCGGCATCGACTGGAACGCGGTCTACCGCCGCTATGCGCCGCTGCTCGAGCGGGTCGCGACGCGCGCCGAACTTTCGGACCTCATCTGGGAGATGCAGGGCGAACTCGGCACGTCGCACGCGTACGAGGCGGGCGGCGATCACCGCCGTCCGCCGCAGATCGCGCTCGGCCATCTGGCTGCAGACCTGCGCCTCGCCACCGATGGGGCCGGATGGGAGATCTCCGACATCGTGCGCGGCGATCCCTGGGAGGCTGTGGCGGATTCGCCGCTCAACGCGGTTGGCGTGCTCGCGCGTCCCGGCGAGCGCATCGTCGCGGTAAACGGCCAGCCGACGCGGCGCGATCTGCCTCCGCAGGCGCTGCTCGTGAACCAGGCGGGCATGAAAGCGGAACTGACGCTCGAGTCTGGCAGCGGGGCCACGTTCGCGCGGCGCAACGTGCTCGTGACGCTGCTCGCCGACGAAGTGCCAGCGCGGTATCGCGCCTGGGTCGAACGCAACCGCGCGTGGGTGCATGAACGCTCGCAGGGTCGCGCAGGTTACCTTCATCTGCCCGACATGCAATCGGCCGGCTTCGCCGAGTTCCATCGTTACTTTGCCGGCGAGTGCGATCGCGACGCGCTGATCGTCGACCTGCGCTACAACCGCGGCGGGCATGTCTCGCAGCTTCTGCTCGAAAAGGTTGCGCGTCGCCGTATCGGGTATGACCTTCAGCGCTGGGGCCAGCCGCAGCCGTATCCGTCGGAATCGCCCGCGGGCGTGGTGGTGGCGTTGACCAACGAGCATGCAGGGTCCGATGGCGACATCTTTTCGCACTGCTTCAAGCTGATGAAGATCGGGCCGCTGATCGGCAAGCGGACGTGGGGCGGTGTCATCGGCATCTGGCCACGCCATAAGCTTGCTGACGGGACGGAGACGACGCAACCGGAGTTCTCGTTCTGGTTCCAGGACGTCGGCTGGGCGGTCGAGAACTACGGCACCGATCCGGAGATCGACGTGGACAACGCACCGCAGGATGCCGCAGCCGGGCGCGACCGTCAGCTCGCAACCGCGCTCGAGGTCGCGCTTCAGCGGGTGGCCGCTGGCGGCGCACCGAAGCCACAATTCGGCGAGCGACCGAAGCTCGCAAGGCCGCCGTTGCCGACACGGCGCTGACCGCGGGTGAGCGCAGTGGCCGAGCCACAGGATGTTCTCGACTTCTGGTTCGGCGTACCCGGATCGCCTCAGCACGGCGCGGCACGCGACTTCTGGTTCCGCAAGTCGGATGTCACCGATGCGGCGGTCCGTACGCGCTTCGGCGCCGACGTCGAGGCGGCGCTGGTGGGTGAACGGGCAAGCTGGGTCGAGGGGACGCGCACGGCGCTCGCATTGTTGCTCCTGCTCGACCAGTTCACCCGCAACATCTTCCGGGATACACCGCGTGCTTTCACCGGTGACGCGCAGGCGCTCGCGGTGGCGAAGAGCCTCGTCGCGCGGGGCAAGGATCGGACGCTGAGTCCCATCGAGCGTTGGTTCGTCTACTTGCCATTCGAACACGCCGAGTCGCTGCCGATGCAGGAGGAAGCGCTGCGGCTCTATGAAGGATTGGCCGGCGAGGGATATCCCGACGCGTTCGAATGGGCGCGCAAGCACTACGACGTGATTGCCCGTTTCGGGCGTTTCCCCCACCGCAACGCCATCCTCGGCCGGTCCTCGACCGAGGAGGAGATTCGTTTCCTGGAGCAGCCCGGCTCGCGCTTCTGAGCGAAGGCGTCGGGGTTGTTGCGCGCCGACGCCATCCGGTTTGACGAAGGTCAAGTCGGCGGGGCGGCTGCTGCCCACAATTGATGCGGGACGGGTTGACACCGGCGCCGCCGGGGGAAGGCAACTTGGAGCATTCGATTCCGGCGGAACGTGTTGCGCAGTACTTGGCGCGACTGCCGCTTTTCTCCGACATGCAGCCGGCCGAACTCGACCGGCTTGCCCAGGGCTGCACGATTGACCGGATCGAGCGCGGCCAGACGCTGTTCGCGGTCGGCCAGCCGTGCGACGAATTCCACGTGGTGCTCGCCGGGCAGGTCAAGCTGTTTGCGCTCTCCGCGGCCGGCCAGGAGAAGGTGATCGAACTCATCAGCCCGGGCCAGAGTTTCGCCGAGGCGCTGATGTTCACCGGCCGGCCGTACATCATCAACGCGCAAGCGCTTGCCGATTCGCTGATCCTCACGGTGCAGAAGCACGCCGTGCTGCGCGAAATCGAATCCGACCCGCGTTTCGCGCTGCGCATGCTCGCCGGGATCTCGCGACGCCTGCACGGCCTGGTGCACGACGTCGAAAGCTACGCGCTGCAATCGGGCGTGCAGCGCGTGATCGGCTACCTGTTGCGCGACAGTGAGGCAGAGAACCCGGAGGCGCCGCAAGGCACGCGTGTTGTCACGCTGCCGGTCAGCAAGGCAACGATTGCGTCGCGCCTGTCGCTCACGCCGGAATACTTCTCGCGCGTGTTGCACGAGTTGACCGAACAGCAGCTGATCGAAGTCGACAAGCGCGACATCCGCATCCGCGACGTACAGCGCCTCGCGAGCTACCCGGTGCAATAGCTAGCCGGGGCATTGGTCCGGCGCGCCGGGCCGAGCGCCCGCGGGGCGTGTCTTTTCGACCGCCGCGCCCGTGCATCCGATGGCACCGGGCCGGCGTAAGTCCTCCTCGAGACGAGGAGGACAACATGAACCACGCCATCGCATCGCAAGCTTCCCTGGCGCATCGCGCCGAGTCGGCAAGCCGCCGTCGCTTCCTGGCCTGCGGGGTCGCGGTGGCCGGTGCGGCTCTGGCCGGGCCAGCGCTGGCACGGCCTGCATTCGATGCGGCGCGCCAAAGCGAAGCGCCCGGTCCGCTTGTCAGCGTCGAGCGCCAGGGCGAGACGATCGTGGTGCGGGCCCAGGCCGACGTTGTAGCCACGCCGGCGCAGACGTTTGCGACGCTCGCCGACTACGACCGCCTTGCCGAATTCATTCCCGACGTCGCGCTGAGCCGCACCGTTTCCCGCAGCGGCGCCAGCGTACTGGTCGAACAGCATGGCCGTGCGACGTTCGGCCCGTTCCAACAGCAGTTCACCCTGATGCTGGCAATCGAGGAAGAGCCGGGCGCGTGGATCAGTGCCACCGCCGCGGGTGGTGACTTCAAGCGATTCGATGCGCGTTATGAACTCACGTCGCTGAGCACGACCACAACGCGTATCGACTATCGCGCCGCGCTCGAGCCCACCGCCGGGGTTCCGCCGTTTGTCGGCGTGCCGATCATGCGCGGACTGATCCGCCGCCAGTTCCTGGCGATGATCGACGAGATCGGCCGCCGCGCGATCGGCTGAGGCGCGCCGTCAGTGCGACGTGCCTTCGGAGTGCCCGATCTTGTTGCCGAGGTTGTACTTGCCGACCGGTTTGCTCATCGGCAAGCGCTTCACCTCGGTCATCGTCTGTGCGTCGTAGACCACGAGCGCGCCGTCGTCTTCCCAGAGGCTTGCCAGCGCGTAGCGGCCATCGTGCGTGAACTCGACGTGCGCCAGCGTCTTGCCCGGCGTGGCGGTCACTGTTCCGGCGGGTTGCAGCGTCTGCTTGTCGATCAGCATCAGCGTGTCCTTGCGCGGGCTCATCATCGCGTCGACCCATGCATACCGGCTCGCTTCGTGACTGCGCAGGAAGAAGCCCGGTCCCAGCGTCTTCACCTGTTGCACGGTCTTCCAGGTCTGCATGTCGATCACGGTGACGACGCCGTCGCGCAGGTTGGGCGACGCGAGCACCGTGGTCTTGTGTCCATCTGGCGCGGTCCACGGCCAGGTAATGCCGGACCCGAGGTGCGGCATACCGGGCAGATCGATCGTGGCGATCCGGCGCCGGACGTCGAGATTCACGACCTGGCCCTGCGCGACATCGCTGCCCGCCTTGGGCCGCGCCGCGCCGATCGCATGGCGATAGCTCGCATCGAAGAAGAAGTCGTCGAGCGGTTCGTCGAGTTTCGTGCGACGGATCGCGAACGGGCCTTTGTTTGCAATGGCCTCGCCCATGCGGTAGTCGTGCACGTAACCTTCGAACACGGGCTCGGCGTTCGGGTCGTAGGAGATCTCCCAGAGCTCCGCCACGTCCTTCAGCGCAACCACGAAACTCTTGCGTGGCGCGGCGTCGTAGACCGCGGATACGCGCGACGAGATCGAGCCGTCGCGCGTGGTGGCGGGAAAGAGCCGGGCGAGTTTGAGGTCGGCGTCGAACAGCACCACGCTGTGCGGCAGGGTGTTCGCGGCCATCACCCACTTGCCGTCGGCGGAGACCGCGATGTTGCGCATGTTCAGTCCCGCGCGCACCTCGGCGACGACGTTGAGCTGCCAGAGGTCGTATTTGGTGATCCAGCCGTCACGCGAACCGAAGTAGACGTAGTGGCCGTCCGGTGAGAACTTCGGGCCGCCATGCAGCGCAAAGCGCGTGGGGAATCGATGGATGACTTCGAAACGGTCGCCGTCGACCAGCGACACGTGATGATCGCCGCCCTCGACAACAACGAAGAGATTCATCAGGTCGCCGCGCCAGACGCGCTCGGCGGGCGCGTTTGCGGCCGCGACGTCGAACACACGGGAGCTCTCGATGTCCGCGGCCGTCCACGTGGGGGCCGGCTGCGCCGGTGTCTTCACGTAGCGCACCAGCGATTCGATCTGCTCGCGACCGAGCGGACCTTTGTCGGTTCCGAAGGCGGGCATCTGCGTCGCCGGCCGACCGGCGCGAATCACCTGCTGGAGTTCCGCGTCGCGCGCGCGTTCGAGGCTCTCGGGAAGCAGGGCAGGACCCATCGCACCGGTGCGCGTTGCGCCGTGGCAACTCGCGCAGTGTTGCTGGTAGAGCTGCGCGGCTTCCTGTGCGGCGGCCGGCAGCGCACTCGCGTTTGCCAAAACGAGCAGCACGGCGAGAGCGGCGCGCGCGCGAGTCAGGCGCCCTGCGCGATGGCTTTCATTCATGGGCCACCGGCACGGGGACACCGCCATCAGCCGGGGCGGTTTCAGTGACGACCGGGATCGGCACGCGCTTGCCGCGGCGGCCGGTGAATGGCGTGACTTCGAGCCGCGGCGCGCCGGCACCCACGCCGATCTCGTTGTCGTCGAGGTAGCAGCCTGGATCCTCCGCCCACGCATCGCCGGTGACTTGCTCGGCGCGCACGCGCGTATTGCCGCCGCAGATCGCGCGATACGCGCATGCTGCGCAGCGGCCGCCGACCGGACGAGGCCGTTGCTTCAGTCCCGCCATCAATGGGTCGCTCGTGTCCTGCCAGATCGCGGAGAACGGGCGCTCGCGCACGTTGCCGAGCGTGTGATGCCACCACATCGTGTCCGGGTGGACGTTGCCAAGATTGTCGATGTTGGCGACGTTGACGCCGGACGAATTGCCGCCCCACGCCTCCAGGTCGCGGCGCACGTCATCCGCCCAGCGCGGCAGACGGAGCGTCGCCCACTTGAGCAGGTAGACACCATCGGCATCGTTGTTGCCGGTCACGAACTCCCGCGTGCCGCCGCCCGCAGCGTCGAGCCAGGCGGTGTCGAACAGGAGGTCGAGCGCCGCGCGTGTTGCGTCGAAGCGCGCGTCGCTTGCGCGATGGATGTTGCCGCGACCGGCGTAGTTGAGGTGCGAGAAGTAGAACTTGTCGACGTTCTCGGCGCGCATCAGCGCGAGCAGGGCGGGCAGATCCTGTTCGTTGAGTGCCGTCATCGTGTAGCGCAGCCCGACCTTGACGTCACGCTCGCGCAGGTGACGCACGGCCGCGAGGCTGCGGTCGAACGCCCCGTCGAGGCGGCGAAACCGGTCGTGAGTGGCGCCGATGCCGTCGAGCGAGATGCCGACATAGTCGAACCCTGCAGCGGCGATCCGGTCGGCGAGCGGCGCATCGATCAGTGTGCCGTTGGTCGACAGGCCGACGTAGAAGCGCATGGCCTTGGCGCGCGCGGCAACGTCGAAGATGTCCGGTCGAAGAAGGGGCTCGCCGCCCGACAGGATCAGCACCGGCACGCGAAACGCCTTGAGGTCGTCCATCACGCCGAAGACCTCTTGGGTCGACAGTTCGCCCGCGTAGTCGTGATCGGCCGAGATCGAGTAGCAGTGCTTGCAGGTGAGGTTGCAGCGGCGGATCAGATTCCAGATCACCACCGGGCCGAGCGGCGGGGCCGACCTGCGCGCGGGATAGAGTCCGGTCGTCTCCGCCTGGGCGAGGCTGCGCATGAACTGGGAGATGCGGAACATCGGATTACTCCACGGCGGCGGAACTCAGCCGCACGCCGGTCTTCTTCAGGATGCGTGTGCTGTACAGGATGTCGAACGCCTGCGACGCACCCGCGAGCAGGCAGTGGATTTCGAGCGCATGGCGTTCGACGTCGGCGCGGGAACGTCCGTGCACCATCGCAAACAGGTTGTAGCGCCAGTCGGGCAGCACGCGCGGCCGGCGATAGCAGTGCGAGACGAACGGCAGCGCACCGACCTTCATTCCGAGTGCGTCGACCTGCGCGTCGTCGACGTCCCAGACCGTCATGCCGTTGGCTGTGAAGCCGAGGCGATAGTGATTCGGCACGGCACCGATGCGGCGGACGAGCCCGGCGGCAAGCATGCCGGCAAGTCGCTCGCGCACAACCGTGCCGCTCACACCAAGCTGCGCGCCGACCGTGTCATAGGGGTGGCGCTCCACGGGTAGTCCCGCCTGGGTCGCGGCGACAAGCGAACGGTCGAACGGTTCCAGTTTCATGGCGTGAGGGGAAGACGCAACTCGAGGTAGTACTCGCGCTCCTTGGGCAGTGCGATGACGGTGAGCCCGGTGAGCGACTCGATCCGTGCACGGACACTGGCGGCGGCCTCCGCCGACTCGGCGGCGATCACGAACCACATGTTCAGCCGGTGTTCGCGCTGGTAGTTGTGTGCGACCTCGGGCAGGGCGTTGACCTGCGCGGCGACCTCCTCGAACCGCTCGGGGGGCACGGCCATCGCCGCAAGCACGAAACACCCGCCGGCGCGTTCGATCTGATAGAGCGGACCGAAACGGGTCAGCACGCCCTCGTCGAGCAGGCGCCGGATGCGCCCGATCACGTCGGCTTCGTCGAGCCCGAGTTGGGCGCCGACGTCGGCGAACGGCGCGTCGGTCAGTGGAAAGTCACCGTGCAGCCGCTCGAGCAGCATCACGTCGACCGGATCGAGCAACGCCGCGGGCGGCGCCGCAGTGCGTGTCATCGTGGACGCGCCTGCTGATGCGTTCATACAAGCGCCTCGGCAAAGTAGCGGCTCCCGGTCTGCTTGAAGCGGCGGTTGCTGAAGAGAATCTCGCGCGGCGTCGTCTCGAGGTCGGCGTGATGGGTCGCCGCGGCGATGGTCGCCTCGACCGCCGCACGCGACTGCCCGTGCACCATGCAGTAGAGGTTGTAGGGCCAACCGGGCGCCGGAGCGCGTTCGTAGCAGAGCGTCACGCCGGGAAACGCAGCGAGCGCTGCGCCACGACGGTCGACGTTCTCGCTTGCGACCTGGAACACGGTCATCGCGTTGTGGCTCCAACCGAGTTCGTGGTGGCGCACAATGATGCCGAGACGGCGCAGCGTGCCGTCGTGACACCAGGTCTCCAGAACCCGCAGTACCTCGCTCTCGCGCTTGTCGCAACGTTCGCCCAGGGCTTCGAACGGACGCGCAACGAGAGGAAGACCCTGCTCGAGCTGCGCCGCCAGGGCACGCAAGGTCTCCGGCACCGGGCGCTGTGCCGGCATGAGTGCGGCGGTCGGTGTCGACCGATCGCGCAGATCGAATCCGAGATCGATGTGAAACGCGCGCCGCATCGGCAGGCGCAGCACTTCGCCTCCCGTGTCCTGCGCGATCTCGTCCGCGACGGATGCGGCCTGCCCCGCGTTGCCCGCAGTGACGACGAACCAGAGGTTCAGGCGATGCAGGCGTTCGTAGTTGTGATTGACCTCGGGGGCGCGCGAGACGCGCGCGGCGACGTGGGCAAGCTCAGAGGGCGGCACTGCCATCGCGCACAACAACCCCGCGCCGCCGGCACCGATGTTGAACGCGCCGCCGACCCGGCTGATTGCACCTTCGCCATGCAGCAGATTGAGCGCGCGGATCACCTGTTCG
>Ga0326726_10004287_pt1 | contig 13020 bp, 13 predicted proteins | sample MHFenrmetagenome_2_FD_207603 | JGI IMG/M metagenome (GOLD analysis project Ga0326726, IMG submission 207603) | Lab enriched peat soil microbial communities from Michigan Hollow, Ithaca, NY, United States - MHF15MN | ecosystem: Environmental > Terrestrial > Soil > Wetlands > Peat | place: USA... | reverse complement strand
CGGCCTCCACGACGGCGCGCACCCGCTCGACGTACCTCGGGTCGTGGACGATCGAGAGCTCGTCCGGCGTCGCGTGGCGCGACTCCACATGGCGGATGCGACCGAAGAAGTCCGGCTCCTCGCGCAACGCCTGCGGAATGGCGCGCAGTCGGCCGACGTGCTCGGGATGTCCCCAGCCCGTGTCGTGCCGCCCGCAGTCCGAGTTGGAGATGTACGCGATCGTCATCGGAGTCCCCGCCATCGCCGGGAGCCCCATTCGGCCAATAGCAATACCATGATGACAATCATATAAACGCGGCGATCGATCGGCGCGCGGCCACCCATGCCGGGGGGCAGCGGTCGCGCCGGCCCGATGCGGGCAATCATCGCGGCGAGCGGCGCCGCGCTGGTGCCCGTTTCGTCCGCGCCGGCCGGCGGCGCATACGCGACTCCGCTCACCAGGCGCGACCACCACGCGCGGTGCGCCACCTCGGAGCCAGGTCCGCCGGCCATGCGCCAGCGCCAACTGTCGTCGTAGCCGACCTGAATCACGCGGCCGGCGCCGACGCGACGCGCCGCGATCGACACGCCGCCGGTGCGCCGCTCGAGCGCGATCGCATCCCGTTCGAGCGACGCGACCGGATAGAAGCCGGTCGCCCCCAATCCGATCGTGTCGGCCGGCAACACCGCGGGGCGAAAACGTGCGCCGAGCGCGCCCGGCGCGAGCCGCGACGCCGGCGCGGCGAGACTCGACGATCCCGCGAGGACGAGGCCACCGCCGGAGCGAACGTACCGCTCGATGGCCCCACCGAAGCGGCCGAGCAGCGTGTCGACGGCGATGACGGCCGCGATGCGCGCCGTGTCGAGCACCAGCGCCGCGTTCTGCCCCACGTCGACGCTCGGCGCAACGGCGAAGCGGGCGATCACGTGCCACCCGCGCTCCTCGAGCGCGGCGACGATGAACTTTCCTTCCCAGCCGGCGCCCCCCACGACGACCACCGAGCGAACGTGCACCGAATCGGGCGCGCGGACCTTCGCCGTCTCGCCGCGCACGCCCGCCACCATGCTCCCGACGACGTCGGACGCCGTGACGCTGACGCCGAGATTCGCGATGCGAACGCTGTCGAGCACACTCGCGTCGTCACGCAGTACGACACTCGATCCCGCGGGCGCCGCCACGTGAACGCTGGTCCCGCCCCGCGGATCAGCGAGCGCTTCGGCGGCCACGGCCAACGGCGTCGGCGTTCCCGTCCACGTCACCGAGTGGCCGCTGTGTCCGAGCGCCGCCAGCCAGTCGATCGTGGCCGCGGCCGGCGTGACGTCGAGGTTCGCGTGCAACGCGACGTTGGACGGCAGTCGCGTCCACACTGGAAGGCGGCGCTCGAGGCCCGCGCCGTTCACCGTGTCGGCGCGGCGGCCGCCGGACGGAATGACGCTCGCGCCGAGCAGCCAGCCGAGCAGCGCAAACACGCCGACGCGACAGGCGAGCTCGAACCGGCTACGCGGAGAGCGCATAGACCACGATGTTCACGGCGAACCGTGTGTTGTCGACCGACAGGAAGCGTTTGCTGTCGGGGTGGTAGTTCCACTCGGAACTGTAGTCCTTGCTGCTGTAGAGCACCGCGATGCGGCCGCCGCGCATCACCGCGAGCAGGTGCCGGTGCACCAGATTGTCGCCCCACCCGTTGAGCTCGTGGCTCGTGGTGGGCGGACCGTCGAACTTGAAGAACGCCGTGTAGAGCTGATGGTCGTTCGGCAATTCGACGAGCGGGCCGACCGAGCGCGTGATCTCCTCCGTCGCCGTCTTGTGAAACGTGCCGTCGATGTCGTGGTTGTGGTCATCGACGAACAGCATGCCGCCGCGCTCGACGAACCGACGCACGTTCCTTCGCTCGGCCTCGGTGAACCGCACGGGCAAGTGGCCGGTGAGGAAGAGCAGCGGATAGCGCAGCATGCGATCGTCGCTCAGCGCGACGATCACGCCGGTCGGCGCGACCGCGATCTCGGTGTAGCGCGCGATGGTGTCGATGATGTTCGGCGGCACCAGCGGCGCGCTGTCCCAGTCACCGGACTCGTACTGCGCCGTGGCAAAAACGAACTCGGTGCTCACGGGACGATCCCCCAGCGGCCGAGCGAATCGTGGACGACCGGCACGCCGGCGAGGGCGCGACGGGCGCGCGCGAGCGCGGCCGTCGCGACGTCGCCCTTCCCGGCTCGCATCGCTTGGGCGGCGTCGCCGAGCGCGGCGGCGAACGCCGGCGCGCCGGTGAGGGCGTCGATGCGGAGGAGGAGCAGCGAATCCGCCGCGGCGCCCGGGTCGCGTGCCGCCAGCTCGATGATGCGCGCGAAGCGGTCGGCGCGCGCGTTGTCGGCGGAATCGGAGACGGTGAGCGCGCGCCGGACGCTCGACGAGCCCTTGTCCTTCCCCTTGAGCCGGGCCTTGTCGAGGTCGATGACGACTCGCGGCGGCGCGCCGTGCAGGTAGAGCCGCTCCGCCTGGCGTGCCCGCTGGATGGCCGCGAGCGCGCGTCGCATGTGTGGCAGCGCGCGATCGGGCTCGCCCAGCTCGAGGCTGAGCGATGCGTCCCACATCGCGTTGTAGGCCTCGAGGAGCGGCTTGTTCACGGCGACCACGGGACTTTCGTCGCCCCGAAAATCCATGGGATCGATCGACCGGTTCGTGGCCGAGTCGGCGCGCTGCAGCAGCTCGGCGATCGATTTCGCGCGCTGGGGATTTTCGTCGTTGGTGCTCTCCTCCGCGCTCGGATTGCCGCCGAGACGCGTGAAGACGATGTCACCCACCGTACGCCGGAGCTTCTTCTGATCGACGGCGATGCCGTGCGATTCGCGGAGCAACGTATCGCGCGTGAGGCGCGGCCGCTGCCTCTCGAGTGCCTCGGCGAGCATGATCAGCATCCGCTCGCTGATCGCGCCCTTCTCGGCGTCTGACGGAGCCGCGGCGTCAACGGCGAGCGAATCGTATTCGTCTGGCCGGGCGATGCGGATCGCGCGCGTCTCCGACGTGCCAATGCCGGGACCGGTGACCGTGTTGCCGTCTCGCGCGACGGCGCGCAGATGGAGGATGTCGCCCGGCTTGAGCGCGAGCGAATCGAGGCGGATCGACGCCGTGAGCGACGCCGTTTTTCCGGCGAGGCGCGTCGCGCCGATGGTCCCTGAGCGGAAGGTGAACGTCTCGCCCTCGCCCGAGCTCACGATGTACTCGAACGCCCCGCTCGCGAGACCGATGTCGTCGCCGGCGTCGGCGGTGAGCGCGATGCGCCCCGTGGCCGCGCGCAGCACGCTGTCGTGCGGTGGGGTGACGAGCGTGACCGTGGGCGCGTCGTCGGCGATCGGCTCGAGAGCGACGATCCGGGCGTTGGCCTCATCGCGGAATCGGACGGCGAGTGGGTGGGTGCCCACCGCAAGCGAGACGGTCCAACGATCGGCGGTGGTCGTCGCGCGCAGAGTGTCCGGACCGGCGATCGCGACGACGCTCGCGCCATCTCCGCGGCCGCGAATCGTCACGCGAGTGCCAACGAGCGCGCGGACGTCGCTGGGCTCGTCGATCGTGGAGGCACGTTGACCGCTGTACGCGGGCGGCGCAAGCTCGGCGACGAGCGGCGCGAGCCGGTTGCGCCGGCCGCTTCGCGACGCGGGCCTCCGCTCGAGGGAATCGCCCGCGTGTGGCGAGCGCACGCGCGCCACCGCGCCGCTCGGCAGGACCACCAGAACGATCACGGCGACGGCGAACGCAGCCGACGGCGTGCGCAGTGCGCGCGCCACGCGTCGCCGCGCCACGACCAACCACCGGTCGGTCGACGTCCCTTGGACGAACCGTGGTTCGCCCGATTCCACCGCCGTGACAAGCGCGTACTCGAGCGACGGAAACTGTTCTTCGACCCAGAGCGCGACGCGTCGCGCCGAGAGAACGGATCGGTCCCGCCATCCGAGCGCGACGAACGTAGCCATGCCGGCCGCGATCGCGACGCCGAGGACGCGACTTCGAACATCGAGCGAGAGCGGCGTGGCGACGTCGACCGCGGCTGCGCCCGCGACGACGGTGAGCGCCGCGGACGCGCCCCACACGAGTGCGCGAACCATGACACCGGCCGCCAGCGTCAGCCGCGCCGCGCGGAGCTCGACGAACACGTTCATGCGGCCCGCCCCTCGGCGCGGCGCAACGCGAGCTCGCCGATGAGGAGCAGCGCCGCGAGCGCGAACAGCCACGGCGCCCAGCTGGATGATTCGGCGGTCCGATCGCGAAGCGTGAGCGCGGCGGTCAGAGGACCGGCGCCGGCAAGGAATGCGCGTGTGCCCGGCGCGACCGCCGCGACGTCGCGTGTCCCGCCGCACGGCGCGAGCAGCGGGCGCGCAAACCGCTGGAACGGCGCGCGAAGCGTGAGGTCGCTCGCGTCATCGACGAGGACTGCGACATCGCGGATGCAGCCGTCGCCAACCGAGTGCTCCGCCGCCGCGGGCTCGCCGTCGGACCAGTAGGCCACGGCGCGCCCCGTCAGCAACCACGGTCGTGGAAAGCGCGAGACCAAGGTCGCGCCGCCTGCCGTGACGCCGCCAATCGCGTCGATCGTCTCGCGGCGTGGCCAGTGCGCTCCCGAATCCGTCGCGGGCCAGTGCAGGAGCACGTGGCCACGCTCACGTGCCCACGCGGAGTCGCTCGCGCTCGCCCGGTCGCGAATCAACCGAACGGATCCGCCGGGCGACGCCGCGCCCATGAGCGAGAGCCCCGCGACGACTGCATCCTGCCCATTCGTGCCGACGTCGACGCGAGGCGTTACCGTGTCGGGCGACGCCGCCCGAACCGACACGATTCGAATTCGTCCCGGCCACGTGGCGCGCAGGCGCGTGGTGGCGTCGTCCATCTCTTCGCGCGCCAGGGGAGAGACGAGGACGAGCTGCACCGAGTCGGCGTTCGCGGACGCGAGCACCGCGGTGCGAATGCCGGCGGCGATCGCGGCCGAGAGCGATCCGCGCGCGGACGACGTTCGCGTGCTGTCGAGCGCCGCGATGCTCTGCGCGCGCATCGCCAGGCTGTCGAACTCCACGAGCGCGTCGGTGCGAGCAGCGAGCCGCCGCACGCTGTCGCGCACCTCCTCCATGTTGGCGACGGCGCGCGACCGGTCGACGACGAAGACGCGCGCCACGCGTCCGTGCGAGGTGAACATCGGCCCCGCGACGGCAGTGCCGATGGCGGCGAGCGCCGCCGCCCGGAGCAGCAACAACGGCAAGTCGCTCAGCGCGACGGAACGCATCCGCGCTTGCACGGGCCGGCGCGGAACGAATCGCGCCGTCGGCAGCGGCTCTGCGACGGGACGACTGCGCGCGATGAAGTGCAGCGCGATCGTCGCCACGATCGCTGCGGCGGCAAGGCCGAGGGCCGACGGAAGCAGCCAGCTCATCGCAACCCCACCGCGCCCGAGAGCTCCACGATGCGACGGACCACGTGCGCGGCCGGCTGGCCGGTCACGACCTCGAGATACGTCGCGCCCGACGCGCGCCAAGCGCGTGCCATCTCGGCGCGCCAGTCGGCGAACGCGCGCTCGTACCCGGCGCGCGTGGGCTCGGCGAGCATCCGCTGCACCGCGGGCGCCTCCGGATCCGCGGCGAGGATGGGTCGCCGCGGCGGATCGATCTCCTCGCGCGCCACGACGTGCACGAGGTGCACTTCGCCGTGGGCGACGCCGTGGACTCGCGCCGCTGCGAGCAGCGCATCGGCGTCGCCGAGGAGATCGGTGAGGATCGCGATTCGTGGGCTTCGCAGCGCGGCCACGACCGGCGCGAGCGGAGCGTCGCCCTCGGGCTCGGCATCGCCGATCACCTGCGCGATCTCGGCAACGACGCCGCGTCGCGTGCGCGGCGGCAGGAGTCGCACGCGGCCGGCCTCGTGGACGGCGATGCCGACCGGGTCGCCGTCGCCGTGGACGACCGCGGCCAGCCCGATGGCGATCTCCTGCGCGAGGCGCCATTTGTCGCGTGTCGCGACGGGAAAGGCCATCGACCGCGACGCGTCGAGCACGATGGTCGTTGGCAGAATCGCGCGGTCAGTCGCGAGGCGGATGTAGGCACGATCGCTTCGCGCCAAGAGCCGCCAGTCGAGCCGGCGCGGATCGTCGCCCTGACGATAGAGCCGGTACTCGGTGAACTCGGCCGAGGAGCCACGCTGCGTCGAGCGGTGCGACCCGGGCGCGGCGTTGGCGACGGCGTGGCGCGCCTGCCAGTGCACGCCGCGCACGGCATCGAGCAGCGCGCCGTACGACGTCGCGCGCATCGTCAGACGCGAATGTCGCTGCGCGGGGGGTCGATTCGCTCGAGGAGATCGTCGACGATCCGCTCGACGCTCACACCCTCCGCTTCGGCGGCGAAATTGGGCAGCACCCGGTGGCGGAGCACCGGCGCCGCGACGCGCTTGACGTCGTTCGGCGACGCGGCGAGCCGGCCGGCGAGGAGCGCGTTGGCCTTCGCGCCGAGGATCAGCGACTGGCCGGCGCGCGGCCCGGCGCCCCATCGCACGTACCGCTTCACGAGGTCGGGCGCGCGACCGTCGTCGGGACGCGTCGCGCGAACGAGCGACGCGGCGTAGCGCAGGACGCCGTCCGCGGCCGCCACCTCGCGCGTCAGCGCCTGCAGCGCGATCAGCTCGCCGGCGCCGAGCACCGGCTCGAGCTCGTCCCGGCGCGTTCCGGTGGTGTTCCGGAGAATCTCGACCTCCTCGTCCTCGCGCGGGTAGCCGACGCGAATGTCGAACAGAAACCGGTCGAGCTGTGCTTCGGGGAGCGGGTAGGTGCCCTCCTGCTCGATCGGGTTCTGCGTCGCCAGCACGAAGAACGGCTCGGGAAGCCGCATCGTGTCGCCGCTCGCGGTCACGCTATGCTCCTGCATCGCCTCGAGCAGCGCCGCCTGAGTGCGCGGCGGCGCGCGATTGATCTCGTCGGCGAGAACGATGTTGGCGAAGATCGGCCCGCGCACGAACCGAAAGCTGCGCGCGCCCGTCACCGAGTCCTCCTCGAGAATCTCGGTGCCGGTGATGTCGCTCGGCACGAGATCGGGCGTGAATTGGATGCGATGAAAGCCGAGATGGACGGCTTCGGCGAGCGACCGGACCATGAGCGTTTTCGCAAGGCCGGGCACGCCGACGAGCAGCGCGTGTCCGCCCGCGATGAGCGACATGAGAATCTCGTCGAGGACGCGCTCCTGCCCGACGATCCGTCGCTGGACTTCGGTGCGCAAGCGGCCCGCGGCGGCGACGAGCGCGTCGCGCGGCTGCGCGGGTGGGGCGAGGGTCATGGCGCGCCCGCCTGCGTCCGCTACCGGACGGGCCGACGCCGGCGGAACGTCAGCAGCAGGATCGACCCGTCGATCACGCCCGCGTCGGCCAGCGAAGCGGCTTCGTCGAGAATCTCCCAGCCGCGCAGCTTGACGACGAAGTCGGCGTGGAGCTCGCCGGTCGCCTCGGGATAGAGCGCCTCGAGGGCCGCCAGCTTGACGGCGAGCACGGGCTGGGTGGGCGCGACGGCGACGCGCACGACGTCCCACACCTCTGGCATCTCGACGCGAATCGTGATCGCGCTCTCGCCCGCCGGCGCCAGCTGAATCGTCGCGCGACGCGAGCGGAGAGTGGTGACGAACGGCGCGGTCATGGAACGCCCGCCGGCTCCAGCGTCACGAAGAAGCGCGCGACCTGCATGTCGAACAGATAGCTCGACCCGGTGACGCGCGTGCCCGTGCCGGTCGCGGCCGGACTCACGCCGATCACGATCTCCTCGCCTCCCTGTCCGCGAAACGACGCGAAGCCCGGGCCTTCCTTATCGAGAAAGGTGGAGTACAGCGACGGCCGGCTCGTGAAAAACGTCTTGGCCCGCGCCAGCACTTCCTCGGCGCCGAGCTCCGTGGTGGTCTCCATCAACGTGAGGTGCGACGTGCTCATGTCTTCTCCAAGAGATCGTAGTCATCCCGAGCCCCGCTCGGGGATGACGCGCTAGTTCTTCACCGGAACATCCAACTTGAACGTCGAGCCCGCGCTGGACGACGACGCGAGCGTGACGTCTCCGTTCACCAACCGCGCGAGCCGCCGCGCGAGTGACAGCCCGAGCCCCGAGCCGCCGAACTGCCGCGTAAAGCTTCCGTCCGCCTGGCGGAACTCGTCGAACACCACCGTGCGGGCCTCCTCGGGGATGCCGACCCCCGTGTCCTCGATCGAGTAGACGACGTGCTCCGCCGTCACCTCGACCGACACCCGCACGCTTCCCTCGCGCGTGAACTTGAACGCGTTCTCGATCAGCGCTTTGAGCGCCTTGGCGATCGTCCGCCGATCCGTCTTCATCAATGGCACGATGTGCGGCTCGTCGATCTCGAGCGCGACGGTATCGCGCTTGCCCCGCGCCGCCGCCAACGCGTCGCGCAGCGGATCGCGCGGGTCGACGTCGGAGATCGTCGATTCGACGGCGCCCCGCTTGAGCGCGGTGATCTCGAGGAGATCGTTGATGAGCGTTAACAGATGCTCGCTCGAGTCCTTCACCTGCCCCAGCGTCTGCTGCTGCTCGTCGGTCATCGGACCGGCGAGCCCTTCCTGCATCAAGGAAATGTAGCCCATCACCGCCGTGAGCGGCGTCCGCAGCTCGTGCGTGACGTTGGACAGGAACTCGTCCTTCACCCGCCGCGCCTCGACGATCTCGGCGTACTGGCGCTCCAGCTTCGCGTTCGACACCGTGAGCGCCGCGTTCGCCTTGCGCAGATCCTCGATCATCCGCGCCTTCTCGGCCGTCGCCGCCATCTGATCGGCAACCATCCGCATGAGCTGGCGCGTGCCGGCGCTCACCGATTTCGATGACGCGAAGTAGAACGTCACCGTGCCGTGGACCGCGGCCGTCGTCTGGAGCGGCAGCGCCGCGAACGATCGGAAGCCGAGCTCCGTCGCGACCTCCTGCCAGTCCTCCAGGGTCGGGTCGGCGAACAGGTCGAGGACCTCGATGGTGCGACGCTCGCTGGCCGCCTCGCCGCTCGGGCCGAAACCGAGCCGCACGCGCATCTGGCCGAGGAAGCGCGCGTATCGCTCGGGCCAGTTGTGGACGGCGGCGAGCCGCATCAGCTCCGAGCCTTCGTCGATCAGATAGACGCAGGCGAACGTCGCGCCGACGAGCGGGCTCACCCGGTCGAGGGCGAGCTGATAGACATCCTCGGGTCGTTCGGCGGTGAGAAACGCGTGAGCGATCTCGCGCACCGCCATGAGCTCGCGCAGGCCGAGGTCCGCCGAGTCGGGCGGGAGGCGCAGGCGCTCGGGAATGCTCGTCACGGATGTCATGAGGCGGAGAAGTTATGAGTCACTGCCGAGCTCGGCCAGACGTTGGCGCAATCCGTACAGATCCGTCAGACTTCGACCTCAGGACTTCTTTGGCGCCGTCAACGTTCGCACTTCCAGACGGTGAATCAAGACCGTGGGCGGGGTCGCCAGCACCTGGGCCACCGCGCTCGCGACGTCCTCGGCGGCGAGAGCCCAGCTCTTACTCGAGCCTGACCCGAAGTGTGTCGAGACCGAGCCGGGGCTCACGACCGAGACCTTCACCCCGGCGTCGCGCACCTCGAGCATCAGGCACTCGGTGAACGCCATGACGGCGTGCTTCGTGCCGGCGTAGCAGGTCCCGCCCACGAACGCGCTCCGTCCGGCGATCGAGCCGATGACGACGACGTGACCCGATTGGCGCACGATCATCCGCGGCAGAAGCGCCCGGGTGACGTCGAACAGCGCGGTGAAGTTGACGTCGACCATCCGCGTCCACTCGTCGCGCGTGAGCTCGAGGAGCGGCTTGAGGTACCCGATGCCGGCGTTGTTCACCAGCACCTGCGCGTCGACGTCGGCGAGCGCGGCAGCGACCGCGCCGGGGTCGGTGATGTCGAGGACGCACGAGCGGCACGCGCCGCCCCGCCCCGCGATTTCCGCCGCGAGCGAATCCAGCTCGCCGCGCGAGCGAGCGACGGCGACGATGTCGTAGTCCGATGACAGCCGGAGCGCCGTCGCTCGCCCAATCCCGCGCGACGCTCCCGTCACGACGGCCACTGGTCTTGGCATGCAGACAATCTAGGTGGTTTGCGGTGTGGGCGTTCGAAACCCGCTGACGTTCGGCGTCGTCGCCGCGATCGAGTGTTCACGAGAGTGACCAAATCCACGGCACCGCAGTTTGGCTTTCGTCAGCCTCGAAGAGGATTTCCGTATGCGTAGTTTGGTTTTCTGTGTTGGGGTCGGACTGCTCGCGGTCGCTTGCGACGGCGAGCGCACCACGGCCGTCGCGCACGTGCCCGAGAGCAGCGCGGCAGGCCTGCAGGTGCCGGCAAGCAGCCACAACGTGTCGATCACCGCATCCGTCGGCGGACGCAGCGCGATCGGCGATTCAGTCACCATCCACATTCACAATGACGGCCCCGACGCCGCGTACATTCCGCGCTGCGGCAGCGGTCCGCTGCTCCTCGTGCAGACCTTCATGAACGGCATCTGGACGGGCGGCATCCAGAATTTCATGTGCGTGGCCCCGTCGGCACCGGGACCGGTGCAGTTGCTTCCGGGCGCCAGCGTCGACGTCGTTCGCGTGTTCCAGGCCGGCCGCTACCGCATCACGGCCTCCGTCGCCACCGCGAGCGATCTGTCCAACTCCGTCACCGCGATCTCGAACGCCTTCGACGCCCCGTAGACGGCCCGCGGTGGCGCGCGCGCGCAATCGGGTGTAGCGTCGATGCATGTCGCACGCGAAGGTACAGCCCGCCGACGTGACACCCGACCGCCCGCCGCGCATCCGGTGGAGCGTCGTCGCCGCGCTGTTCGCGCTCGCCACCGTCCTCCGGTTCCTCTACTTCTACCTCGATGATCTCACGCGCGCGATGCACGACACGTTCGTGCGGCGCGCGCTCGAGGAGGGAACCGGCAATTTCGCGTCGGCACTGCTCTTCCCGATCGCGCTGTTGCTCGAGCGGCGCTATCCGGTGGACGAGGGACGGTGGCGTCGCACGTGGGCGATTCATCTCGGCGGGTTCGTCCTCTACTCCGTCGCGCACACGACCGTCATCGCGCTCACCCGCGCCGTGCTTGCGCCGGCGATCGGACTCGGACCGTACGACTACGGCATCATGTCGGTCCGTTACTTCATGGAGGCGGCGCAGGACTTCGTCAGCTACGCGGTGTTCCTGGGACTGTTGACGCTGGTCCGCGTGCAGCAACGTCTTCGCGACCGCGAGCTGCGAACGGCGCAGCTCGAGCGCGATGCCGCCACGGCGCGCCTCCAGGCGCTGGGGCTTCGGCTCCAGCCGCACTTCTTGTTCAACGCGCTCAACACGATCTCGTCCGCCGTGTACGACGACCCCGCCGGCGCGGACGAGATGGTCGGTCACCTGGGTGATCTCCTTCGCCGCTCGCTCCGCGCCGGCGACCGAACCGAGGTGCCACTCGCCGAGGAGTTGGAAACGCTCAACGCGTATCTCGCCTTTGTCCGGGCGCGGTTCGGCGATCGCCTCCACTGCCGCGTCACGATCGACGACGCCGTGCTCGCCCTCGGCGTGCCCGCGCTGTCGCTCCAGCCGCTGGTCGAGAACGCGGTTCGCCACGGCGCGTCGCTGGAGTTCGGTCATTCCGAGATCGTGATCGCCGCGTCGAGAACGGGTGACGAGCTCCGCATCGTCGTCGAGAACGACGTGGACGGCGAGACGACTGGTGCGGATCGCATCGGCACCGGCCTCGGCGCAACGCGCGATCGCCTGCGCCTGCTCTACGGCGCCGCGGCGGACCTGACGGCCGCGGCGGACCACGGGCGCTTTCGGGTGACGCTGCGACTGCCGGCGCGCGTGGTGCCTCCCAGCGTCATCGCGGCCGACGAGCCCGAGCGTGCGCGCGCTCATCGTTGACGACGAGGCGCCGGCGCGCGCGAAAGTCCGGCGCATGCTCGAGGCCGCGCCGGACGTCGAGATCATCGGCGAAGCGTCGACCGGACGCGAGGCGGTGGCGGCCATCAAGCGGACCTCCCCCGACCTCGTCTTTCTCGACATCCAGATGCCGGGCATCGACGGCTTCGGCGTCGTCGACGCAGTCGACCGCGACGGAGGCCCGTACATCGTCTTCGTGACCGCCGACGACAGCAAGGCGCTGCGCGCGTTCGAGGTCGGCGCGGTCGATTATCTCCTCAAGCCGTTCACGCCGGAGCGATTCAGCCAGGTGCTGGAGCGTGCACGCGAACGCCTCGCCAAACCCGCGCCGGCCGAGGTGGCGACGGCAACCGAGCGCGCGCCGCTCAAGCGCCTCCTCGTCAGTCACAACGGGCGCGCGCTGTTCCTGACCGTGGATCGCATCGACCGCATCGAAGCGGAGCGCAACTACGCCGTCATCCACGTCGGGCGCGACGCCTATCGCCTGCGCGCAACGATCGGCTCCATCGCCGCGCGCCTCGATCCCGCGCAGTTCCTGCGCGTCAACCGATCGACGCTCGTCCGGCTCGACGCCGTGCGCGAAATGCAGGAGTGGTCGCACGGCGACTATCGCGTCGTGATGCACGATGGCGCCGAGCTGATTTGGAGCCGCCGCTATCGCGCGGCGGCGGAGCGCGAGTTCGGCCTCGGCGGCTGACCCGCTCGTCCTCGGCATATCCCGCTCGTCCCGGGCCATTCCCGCGTGTCCCTCCTCTCTCGGGAGCGACGTTCGCGGAGTCTAAGTTCGAGGCAACCGGAACCGCACGGCTCGGTCCACGACCATACTCCCGAACGGGAAATCCAATATGCGTACACTCTCATCGGCCGGATCTCTCATCGCCATCTCCGCGTGCGTCCTCACCGCACAAGCTCCACGCGGCGAGTGGCCCGCGTATGGGCACGACGCGCTCGGCAGCCGATTCTCCCCGCTCGCCCAGATCGACCGGAGCAACGTGTCGCGGCTCGCCGTTGCATGGACGTATCGCACCGGCGATGCGGGCGAGTCCACGCGGCAAGCCGTGAAGTTCGAGGCGACGCCACTCGTCGTCGACGGGACGATGTATCTGTCGACCCCGTTCGGCC
>Ga0326726_10004286_pt1 | contig 13021 bp, 7 predicted proteins | sample MHFenrmetagenome_2_FD_207603 | JGI IMG/M metagenome (GOLD analysis project Ga0326726, IMG submission 207603) | Lab enriched peat soil microbial communities from Michigan Hollow, Ithaca, NY, United States - MHF15MN | ecosystem: Environmental > Terrestrial > Soil > Wetlands > Peat | place: USA... | reverse complement strand
GCAACGGGCGCGGCCCTGGGCAATACGATCTTCACGGTCCTCGGAAGATATGCGGCGGATGCCGGAGGATTCCGGCCGTCATTGGGCCTGGCCTTCGCCATCGGCCTGGGGTGGGCGATCCTCGGCGCGGCAGTGGGTCTTTCCGGAGGCGTGATGATCCGCTCGCGCGAACGGGCGCTGTACGGGCTCACAGGAGGATATCTCGGCGGCCTGTTCGGCGGACTGCTGTTCAACCAACTTTCTTCGACCTCGATCTGGTCCGCCCTTGCGGGGCTGGCCCTGCTCGGGATGTCCGTCGGGGCCTTTATCAGCCTCGTTGAAGAAGCGTTCGTGTCGGCAAAGGTGAAGGTGATCAAGGGGAGACATATCAACAGGGAATTCCCGCTCCTGAAAGAGCAGAACGTAGTGGGCAGAGACGACCGCTCCGACGTCTGTCTCTCTGGCGCTGAAGGAGTCGGCATTCATCATGCCCTCATCAAGCGGGAGAACGGGCATTTCGCCATCGAGGCCGACGAGCAGGGGAAGGTCGTGTACGTGAATCAGAAACTGACCAGGAACAGCAGGCTCTCCGACGGCGACGTCATCAGGGTGGGCAGCATCCTCTTGATGTTCAACGCGGTGAAGAAGGCCGCGGCGTTCGTGCTCGTCATGGGGTCCCTGCTCCTGGGCATTCACAGCGCGATCGCCGGAGAACCATACCAGGTGCAGATCACGCAGTTCGACCTTTCAGCGTTCCCGACGGTCAAGGCCTACGTCTCCATCCTGGACAAGAACAACAGCCCGGTGCGCGGGCTTGATGACCGCATCGTGACCCTGAGGGAGAATGGCCTTCCCTCGCACGTTATAGATATGAGAATGGTGGGGACCGAGGGACAGAAAGAGCCGCTGTCAATAGCGCTCGTGATCGACAAGAGCGGTTCCATGACCGGGGACAAGATCGCCCGGGCCAAGGAGTCCGTCCTCAGGTTCATCTCACTCATGGAAAAACAAGACCGGGCGTCCCTGTTCGCATTCAGCGATAGGGTGACGGAGCTTGCGCCGCTGACCGGCAACGAGGAGAGCCTGAAGAGCGCAGTGGCCGGCATTCAGGCCGGCGGGCACACGGCGCTCTTTGACGCCATTTCTCAAGGCGTGGACTCGCTCAAGGCGGTGTCGGGCCGGAAGGCGGTGATCGTGCTGACTGACGGGATCGCCAACCGCGGAGTGATCGACATCGACCAGGCCATCGAATCGGCGTTCAAGTCCTACGTCTCGGTCTACACGATCGGCTTGGGAGAAGACGTGCGTACTGCACGGCTCGAACGGATCTCCCGGGAGAGCGGCGGCACCTACTTTTTCACGCCGTCAGCGGAGGGACTGGCATCTATCTATGAAACTATCAGTCACCGGATCAAAAACGAATACGTGGTCACCTTTGACACGGAGAGGCGCGGAGAGTTTCTGCGGAAGGTGTCTCTTGAGATAAAGGGCGGTCCCCTGGCCGAACGGATGTATTTTCAGCCGCAGTCTTCGCTGTTTGGAGCGGGTGGAAGGCCGCCCCGCTGGGCTTTTGCCATTCCCCTCATGAGCCTGCTGGGGCTTGTGGCCATATCGCTCAAGAAGATGGACCAACAGTACGGGACGGGCCACTTGAGCCTCGTGCGCGGCCGGGGAACGAAGAAGGATATTGACATCAATTCGACCGTGACCATCGGCAGGGACGAGCGGAACACCATCGGACTCTTTAAGGACGACCTCATCGCACAGCAGCATGCCGAGTTTATCAAAGAGGACGGGCACTACATCGTTGAGGACAAGGGCACAGAAACCGGCACGTTCGTGAACAGGAGGAAGGTCGCGGGCAGGCAAATGCTCAAGGACGGAGACATCATCGACGTCGGAAAGGCCACGATCGTGTTCAGCGAGGGGAACACGAGGACCTGCAAGGACTGCGGAGAGCCGGTGAGGGTGGAAGCCAAGTTCTGTCCGAAGTGCGGGTTGAAGGCGGCGTAATGCATTAACCACAGAGGTCGCAGAGGGATAGTTAAAAAATTGATTAATCACAGATGGGCACGGACAAACACAAAAAGAGAAGACCTTAACTCACAGAAATTATGGTTTGGTCTCACCCGGGCAAATCGTTCCTCGGTGATCTCTGTGGTCGACTTTACTTCTATGAAAAAGCTTCTCAAAAAAAGGTATGAAATCGAAAGCGTGCTCGGCAGGGGAGGGATGGGGTGCGTATACAAGGTAGCGGACCGTTCCCGGGGAGGAATGGTCCTGGCCGCCAAAGAGCTCCGGACGGACAATCTGTCCGCTGAAAAGCTCCGGGAAGCCGTTACCCAGTTCCAGACCGAGGCGAGGATCCTTATGCGGCTCACGCACCCGAATCTTCCAAAGGTCCATGATTATTTTTTACTCCCGGACGCGTACTATATTGTCATGGAATTTATCGAGGGCATGACGCTGGAGCAATTCCTCGCCTCCCGCAAGGGCAAGCCTGTAAACGAGCGCCTGGCGCTCAGCTGGGCGCTCCAGATCTGCCGTGCCATGCACTTTTTGAGCGTGCAGAAGCCGCGGCCCATCGTCTTCCGGGACCTGAAGCCTTCGAACATCATGATCAGCCGCGACAACAGGGTGAAGCTCATTGACTTCGGCATTGCGCGTTTTTTCAAGGAAGAAAAGCTTGAAGATACGTTCGTATACGGCACGCCGGGCTATGCCTCGCCCGAGCAGTACGGCACCGGCCAGACCGACGTGCGCTCGGACATTTTCTCCCTCGGCGCCACCCTGCACCATTGCCTCACCGGAAGGAACCCGTCACTGGATCCCCTGGACTTCCCCGACCCGCGGCAAATGAACCCGAAGCTCAGCCAAGAGACCGCGGCGATCATCAGGAAAGCGCTCGCGCCGGATATGGGGAAGCGGTTCCAGACCGCGCTCGAGATGAAGCAGTCGCTCCAGAAATCGCTGCTCGATCTGACCGCTCCAATAAGGGGAGTTAAAAAAGTCATTTACGCCAGACCGGGAAAGCCGATCCGGCTCCCGTGGTGGAGAAAGACCTCCTGGGTGAGTGTACCGGCGATGACGCTCGGGTTAAGCGGGACCACGGGGACCCTTTCAACGGATGCTCTCTGGATCAGGCCGAAGCCGGGGGTTTTCGGCCTGGATGCCGCGAGGCTTCTGTTCCGCGTGGAAAGCGGTATGCTTAAAGCCGGGCGCGAGTATCGGCCCGGCATCACGATACGGACCGACGCGGGTATCATCCGGCCCAAGCTCCTGTTCAGAAAGCCGTGGCCGTGGTTCATTGTCGGAGCAGCGGTGATCGGTGCAGCGCTCGCGCTTGCTGCCATCATGCAATAAGAAAAAGTCTTCTGTTCAACACTCCTTCTTATGCGCAGTTCGTGGGCCCTCCTCATTTTTTCCCCTTGTCTTTTTCCCCTGCTTATAGTAGGTTCTTTGACAAGAACGGTTGCCCGGCAGCTTACATTTTAAAAAGGGGATGAAAGGATTTTGAACGTGTCTCATACAATAAAATTGACGGCAATAGCAATATTGTGTTTTGTATTTGCGAGCGCGGAAAGCGGTTTTGCTGAAGAATTAAAAAAATATACATGGGAAGCAGGGCCCGAGATATCGTATTTTGCGTATGAGGAACCTCATTTTGCGGAAACCAGGGGTTTTTTGCTGGGATTAGCCGGCTCCTTCACCTACCATGATAATCTCATGTTAAAGGCGGAGGGCCGGTTCAGTTACGGCAGCCTTTATTACACGTCTCCCGACAGCGGAACGATGGAAAACATACCGGATTATATATGGGAGTTCAGAGGATTAGCCGGCTATGACTTTTCACTCCAGACGGGATCTATCCTTACGCCGTATATAGGAATAGGGTATCGTTACTTGAATGATAACAGCGCGGGGAAGGTCACTTCACTGGGCGCTCTCGGATACGAACGTGAATCCAACTATTATTACAGCCCCGTAGGAATAAAGTTTAATACGAATTCAAAGACTGGGTGGTCAACGGAAGCTACAGCTGAGTATGACATTTTCTGGCGAGGGAAGCAGGTAAGTCATCTGGGCGATGTAATTCCCGGTGTTACTGACATTGATAATGCCCAAAAGCGGGGTTATGGTTTACGGGGCTCAGTAGCATTTCAAACGAAGGCCAGTGATCTCGATTATGCCATAGAACCTTTCATACGATATTGGAACATCAAGGACTCGGAGCGAGTGCCAGTTTTTGATGCGACTACGCTTCTCTGTGGCGCTGAAGTCTGCGAGGGACTTGAACCTGCAAATCACTCCACAGAATACGGAATCAACTTTTTGGTAAGGTTTTAAATCCACAAGAGGATGAACGTGGCCCGATAGGGACCTCGAACAGCGCCGAACAAATCGGATACCATGGCTCCGTCAATCGCCGTTGCTGATGACAATCTTGTTCTTCCCGGTTTCCTTTGATCTATAGAGGGCCTTGTCCGCAGCCATGAGGAGGTCTCTCGAACTCTTTGCCGATTCCGGGCAGGATGCAAGGCCGATGCTGACGGTCATCCTTAAACTCGTTGCCCCGGCCTTAAAGTCATGCCGCCCGATGGTGTCTCGTATTCTCTCCGCAACGGGGAGCCCCCCTGTCGCAGCGGTTGCCGGCAACAACACCGCGAACTCCTCGCCCCCGTATCGAAAGGCCAGGTCATCGTCCCTGATCGACGATGCTATGCAATGTGCGGCATCCTTCAGCACGTCATCGCCTGCCATGTGCCCATGCTCATCATTGATTTTTTTGAAATCATCGGCATCGATCAGCAAAAGAGTAAACGCAGCACCATACTGCTCGAAGTGCGACATTTCGCGCTCAATACAATAGCGAAAATGCCTGAGTGAATAGAGGTGCGTCAGCTCATCGGATATTGCAATAGAGTAGAGATGGGCGTTTTCGAAGGCTATCGCCATATGGCTGCACACGGGGTCGATGAATTTGAGTCTCTCGAGATCGAAGGCCCGTTCCTTTTTCCTGATGCCGATGAGTGCAAGGCCCTTTTTCCCCTTGATGATAGGCAGGTATACCTCCTTGCCGTCGTCGCTCGTTGTCTTCTCGCGTAAGGCGCCCGAGAGCCAGTCGCTTATCGTCGAATAGAGCGCCGACGGTCTGTCAACCATCCTGCGCGACAGCTCCTGCGCTCCCCTCTCCCATACGTACACACGGTATTTTTTTTCATCCCGGGGGTGGATGATATACACCTCATCGGCATCAAAGGTATCACTGACGACACTTGCAACGACGTATCTCAATTCCTTCAGATCGATCGTATTGCTCAGTCGTTTTGCGATGGTCACCAGCAGTTCCACTTCGCGGTTCTTGCTGAGGATCTCATCCACATAGGCGTCGATCTTTCTCCGTAAAAAAGGGACGGCAAGGACAAGGCAGGCCCCCCCCGAGCCGAAGATGATCAAGTCTATCGATGAAATAAGGATTTCGGTGCGTTTGAGGGAGCGGTCGATGATCAATTTCCCATTGATGCGGTCTGACGGCGCGTGACATCCGTGGCAGGCCTGTTCATTAAAGATCACCTTGACGGTTCTCTGGACCTTGATGCCGTCGCTCTTGACGATGAGGGTCCGCTGCGAGGGCGCCCTATCCATGTTCATATGGCAGCCGCGACAGGATTGTTCGGTCAATCTGTTCAAGACCTTGCCGATCTCCGCCCTGTCCGAGGAATAGATGATCCTGCCGGTCTTATCGAGAATAAACGCCCTGACGATCGATTCTCTTTTCGTTCCGATTTGATCCATGGTGTCCTGAATGACATCGGGGTCCCTTTTCAGCATGAGGGTGCGCAGGTTTGCCTGTATCGTGTCGCCGAGTTCCTGCGTTTTTTCCGCGCTGTCGTCAATCAGGCTGTTACGCACCAGGAGGGCGATCAATAGCATCGCGACGGCGACGGAAACCGTCAAAATGCCCGAAAGACCGACGAGCATTTTTTTCTTGAGGGAGTATACCCATGCCAAATCGCTTGTTTTCGTGGTATTCTTCATGCCCGACCTACCCGGAGCCAGGAGGAAGAAATCTCCCCTGTACAATAAAACAAAACGCTCCAATGATGCCGGAGGGGAGGGATAGTTCTCAGCCGATATTTTTTCATTCTCGCATCCCGTACTTCTTCATCTTTTCATACAGGGTGGAATAGGCAATGCCGAGGACCTTCGCTGCTTCGGTCTTGTTTCCGGAGACCGACCTGAGCGTTGCGTGGATCGCGGCCTTTTCGATTTCCTCGAGTGTTTTGCCGCTTAAGCCTTCGAGAGTGTCCGTTTTCTTCCCCTGGGACAGGAAGAGGTCCTTGACCTCGATCCGGCTGCCATCGCTCAAGGCCCCTGCGCGACCGAGGACGTTCTTGAGCTCACGCACGTTGCCCGGCCATGGGTACGCGCGAAGGGCCTCTGCAGCTTCCGGCGAGAGTCCCTTGAGCTTTTTCCCAACAGCTGCCGACATCCCGGCCAGTAAATGCTCCGCGATCAGCTCGATGTCTTCCGCGCGTTTCCGGAGCGGCGGGAGAAATATGCTCACGGCCGAGAGCCGATAGAAGAGATCTTCACGGAACCGTCCGGCCTTCACTTCTTTTTCCAGCTCCCGGTTCGTTGCCGCGACGACGCGCACGTTTGCCTTTACGTTCTGCTCTGCGCCGACCCGCTTCACTTCGTGCTGGTCCAGAGCGCGGAGAAGCTTGGGCTGGAGGACGGGCGTAAGCTCTCCGATCTCGTCCAGGAAAAGCGTACCGCCGTCCGCCAGCTCGAAGGCCCCCTGCCTGGACTTGACCGCATCGGTGAAAGCGCCTTTTTCGTGTCCGAACAGTTCGCTCTCGATCAAGTTCGGGGCCACGGCGCCGCAGTCGAACACAACAAAGGGCCCTTTCGACACGCGGCTGTGGCCGTGGATCGCCCGCGCGGCGAGTTCTTTTCCCGTGCCGGTCTCTCCCTGGATGAGCACGGCGATGTCCGTGGGCGCTATGCGTTCGAGGATGCCGAACACCTCCCGCATGGGGGGCGATGCGCCGAGGAGATCGCCGAAATGGTCCGAGGAGCTTTGCACGGTCTCGATCCGCTCCTCCAGCGGGGAGAAGGTCATCTCGGTCTGTCCCAGCCGGATCAGGGAACCTGCCGCGAGATATCCCTCGCGGATGCGCACGCCGTCAAGGAACGTGCCATTGGTGCTGTTGAGGTCGCGCAGGACGTAGCCGCCTGCTTTTTCCTCGATCACGGCATGGCTGCGGGACACCGTGGGGTCGGTGAGCGCGAGGTCGTTCTCGGGAAGCGTGCCGACCGTGACCAGGGGTTTATGGAGCACGATCTCTTTGCCTTTGTCCCTTCCCGTGTTGACGACGAAGCGCGCTTTTTTCAGTATCAGCGGCTTTTGACCCGCAGCGGACAGTACCTGCGTCCGGTCGCCGTCTTTCCCGGACCTGTCGGGTTTTTCTCCCTGTTTAGACATGCCTCCATTGTATCATACTGCGCCGGAGAGAACAAACCATCCTGGCGACATTTTTGCTGCGGATGGGTGAATCCTCACGAATGAAGGTCAACGAGGGGTGTCTACCCTTCACGCACCATCTCTGCTACGCATTCTATGTGATACGTGTAGGGAAACATGTCCACGGGCTGGAGGCGGTCGAGGCGGAATCCGAAGAGGTGAAAAAATTTCAAGTCACGCGCGAGCGTGGAGGGGTTGCACGAGACGTAGACGATTTTCCGCGGCACAAAGGCGAGCACGCGCTCGAGCGTTTTGAGGGTGGCGCCGGCCCGGGGCGGATCGAGGACAATGACGTCGGCGCGGGTCTTTCTCTGGATCAGGGTCTTCAGTCCCTTTTGCAGGTCGTCTGCGATGAACTCCGCGTTCGTTATGTTGTTCAGCTTTGCGTTGGCCATCGCGTCTTCAATGGCCGACCAGCCAGACTCGATCCCGATGACCGCGTTTGCCTTTGTCGCGAGCGGCAGGGAGAAGTTGCCGATGCCGCAGTAGAGATCGAGCACGGTTTCTTTTCCCGCAAGCGCCGCGAAATCCAGGACGGTCCGCACCATGTTCCTGTTCTGCTCCCAGTTGACCTGAAAAAAGTTGCCTTCCGTGGCGCGGAGCGTCAGGCCTTCAACCTCGAGTGAAAGCCGGTTCCTGCCCAGGGAGAAAACTTTTTTCCTATTTGCGAAACCCGTTATGCCGATGACTTCCGGGGCTAAGTTCCTGAGCTTCTCGAAAAAGGTTTCCATGGACGGAAGGTGGCTCTGTTCACTGAACAAGAGGACGTGCGCCTCTCCGCCGGGCGAGGCATTGATATGGATTTCCGTCAGCAGCGGGAGGTCGTTTGAAAGGGACCTGATGCCTTTCAACACGGTGTCGATGAGGGGATGGATAAGGAACGCCTGCTCCACCTCGATCAAATCATACGAGCCCTGACGAAAAAAACCGATCCGCTGTACGCCGTCTTTCGCCCGAACGTTGAACTGCGTGCGGAGGCGGTAGTGGTCAATGCGCGGAGAAGGGAGGACCGGAAGGGGACGGGCCGGCTCCATGCCGCCGATCCGTTTCAGCGTGTCCTGGAGAATTTCCTGTTTATATCTGAGCTGGGCCGGATAGGAGATATGCGGCCAGGTTGCGCCGGTACACTGCTTCTCGCCGATGCAGGGAGGGGCAATACGGTCCGCGGACGGAGAAATAATTTCGATGAGCCCGGCCTGGAGAAACCCTTTTTTTCTTCTCTTGATCTCGACGGCGACCCGCTCTCCCGGAAGTACGTTGGGCACGAAAACCGCCTGGCCGTTATCGAGTCTCGCCAGGCCGCTCCCGCCGTAGACCAGCTTTTCTATCAGGACCTCCGTCCGACCGCTCATCCGAGGATCTTCTTTATCGTCTCACGAAGCAGCGACGTGTCCGCCGATTTCACAACATACGCGTCCGAGCACCAGCTTCCGAAATCATGTTTGTATTCTTCGTAGGCCGTGCAGATGACGATGGGCAGCGTGCTGTCCTTCTCCTTCATCTTGCGCAGGGTCTCGATGCCGTCTATGTCAGGCATGCGCATGTCGAGGGTGACGAGATCGAATTTCGTGGTGTCGATCACGGCGAGCGCTTCGGCGCCGTCGGCGACCGTGGTCACCTCGTAGCCCATGTCCTCGAGCTCTTCCCGGTAGAGTTCGCGGATATTCGCTTCATCGTCTACTACAAGGATCTTTTTCATCATTGCCTCCCCTGCATAGTGTGTATCCCGCTGACTGCCCTTTTTTTCAAGCACGATCACGCGCAGTGCGCGCAAACAACGCCGGGATTCATCCGGCGGCCTGCTCCTTCTTCACCACGGCCTTCGCCAGGTACGGCAGCCTTATCGTAAACGCCGCGCCGCCGCCTTCTTTGTTCCGCATCTCGATCCTGCCTTTATGGGCCTTCACGATCCTGTTCGTGATCGGCAGCCCCAGCCCCGTGCCGCGCGGTTTCGTCGTGTAGTAGGGGTTGAAAATATTATGCATCGCTTTGGCGGAAATACCGGGACCCGTATCGCTTAGTTCGATCGCGGTCTCGCCGGTCTCGGGAACATCATACGTCCTGAGCGTGAGCGTCCCGCCGTTCTCCATGGCCTCCATCGCGTTCTTCAGGATGTTGATCACCGCCTGCTTCATCTGCTGCCCGTCGAACGCCTGCTGCGGCAGGGACCGGCTCAGGTCCTTCTCGACCCGGATGCCGCGCTGCGCAAGCTCATCCTCATAGAGCGTGAGAATGTCCAGGAGCACCGTGTTGATATCTCCTTCGCTCATCTCAGGGGCCACTGCCTTGATGTACATGAGGTTGTCGTGGATGATCCCCTCGAGCCTGCCGACCTCGCTCAGAATGATGTCGATGTATTTTTTATCCTCGGCGCTTTGAAGCTTTTTGGCCAGCCTCCGCGTGAACCCGCCGATGGAAACGAGCGGGTTCCTGATCTCGTGGGTGATCTCGGCGATCATTGCGCCGAGGGCCGCCATCTTCTCGGACTGGACGAGCTGCTCGTGCAGGGCGCGCATGTCCTTGTTCATGGTCTCGAGGTTCGAATGGATGATGGCGTTCTCGATGGCGAGGGCAGCCTGGTGCGCGAACATGGTGAGGAACCGCATATCGCCGTCGGTGATGGGCCGCTGATTGAACATATTGTCGACAAGGATGACCCCGATGACCCGGTCCTTTGCCACGAGCGGAACGGTGGCGAAGCTGTCCACCCCCAGCGTGTCGAGAAGCCAGCGGGGCACGATGGGGTCCGAGGCCGCTTTGATGATATTGTACGGCCGTTTATCCAGAGTCGTGAGCGCAAGCACTCCGGCAGCACGCTCCAGGGACACCCTGATTCCTTTCGCGAGCGTGTTGAGCGCCGAATCCCTGTGCTCAAAAAGTTCGCCGGTCTGGATCCACTCCATCAGGCTTTTGTGCTTCATTGCCACCTCGCCCCAGGCGCGGGACGCTTCTTCCCAGCTTGCGGGGCCGATGCCCATCATGCCCTGGAGCGTATTGGTGCGATCGTTCGTGAGCAGGAGGATGGCCCGGTTGAACCCCAGGCCGCTGCCCCCCATGGTGGCCGCTGTCAGGATGATCCTGAGCAGGCGGTCCAGGTTGAGGGTCGTGCTCATGGCTGCGCCGATGTCGTAGAGGATCGAGAGCTCCTGTGCGCGGGTGCGCGCCTCGTTTGCCAGTTTCTCCATGCGCTCGAACATGGCGGCGTTCTCCACGGCCACCGCCGCGCCGTTTGCTACGGTCGCAAGGAACTGGAGATCGTCTTCCGTGAACCGGTGATCTTCCCGCTTGTCGTACAGCGTGATGACGCCGATCACGCGGTCATGGTATATCAGCGGAACGCTCATGAGCGAGCTTGCGGACAGCCCGTTGCCCTTCGGCAGGGAGGGCTCCTTCGTCACATCGTGGATGAGCAGCGGTTTTTTATCCCGCGCCACGCGTTCCGCAATCGCTTCCCCGATCAGTGCGTCCAGGTCCCCGATAAGGTCGCCGATGAGGCTGAATGACGAATAGGTCTTTCCCGACACGATCTCGGGCTGGTCCATGAGCCGGATGGCGCAGCCCTGCGCGCGGAGCGACTGGGTGGTGTTTTTGGCGATGAGCGCAAGGAGCTGCTCAAGATCCAGCGTGGAAGTGAGCGCCATGCCGATCTCGTAAATGGTGGCGAGCTCGGACAAGCGCTCCTGGATCTTCCGGAACAGTTGTGCGTTCTTGATAACGCCGCTCAGCTGGTTGGCCGTGGTCGTCAGCAGTGTGAGCTCCGAAGACGCGGCGTTCCAGGCCGAAAGCGAGAGCACGAAGATGACGCCGAGGCAGCGGTCTTCATCCATGATCGGCGCCGCCACGAGTGATTTGAATTTCTCGATACCCGACTCGGGAACGTACTGAAAACGCGGGTCCGTGTAGGGGTCCTCGAGCGCGAGGGGCACTTTCTGCTCCGCTACCCAGCCCGCGATGCCCATGCCGAGGGGAAAGCTCATCTTTCCGATAGACTCCTGGTTGAGGCCTATGGCGGCGGCAAGGGTGACCGTCTTGCCGGAGCGGTCGATGAGGAACACGGATGCGCCGTCTTTCCCCATGCCTTTCGCCACGACCGCGACGATACGGTTGAGCTTTTCAGGCAGGTCGATGTACGAGTTCGAGATCCGGCTGATCTCGCTCAGGATGCCCAGTTCCGTTTTTTCTATCGTGTCCATAGATAAAGACAGAAAGCAGTTGTCAGACGTCAGAAGACAGACAAAAGATAAGGGCTTTGCTTTTCGCTGTTCTCTGACTTCTGTCCTCTGATTTCTGTTCTCTGCCTCATTTTCTCAGCGCCTTCCGGTACACCTTGACGTATTCCCCGGCCGAGCGCTTCCAGGAAAAATCCTGCTTCATGCCGGACTGCACCAGTCGTTTCCATTTCTTCTCGTCGCCGTACAGCGCGAGGGCCCGATTCAGACACTCGACGAGCGCCGATGCGGTATAGTCCTTGAACACGAAGCCGGTCCCGCGGCCGGTCCGCCCATTGTAGTCCTGCACCGTGTCAGCGAGGCCGCCGGTCTTCCTGACGACCGGGACCGTGCCGTACCGGAGCGCGATCAGCTGGCCCAGGCCGCAGGGTTCGTATTGCGAGGGCATGAGGAACAGGTCGCACCCGGCGTAGATGCGTTTGGCGAGCCGGTCGTCATACCGGAGCAGCACACGCATCTGTCGCGGATACAGGTCGGCCGCTTCGGTGAGGATGCGATGATACTGCTCCTCGCCGGTGCCCAGGACCAGCAGCTGTACTCCCAGGGCCATCATCTCCGGAAGAGAGTCGGCAAGGATATCAAGCCCTTTCTGCGTCACAAGCCGCGTCACCATGCCGATGAGCGGCGCGTCGACGGCAGGGAGTCCGACGGTCTTCAGGAGCTCTTTCTTACAGGCTGCTTTACCCGAGGGCCTCAAAGAGCTGTACTTCTTCGCAATCGATACGTCCCGGGCGGGGTCCCATTCCGCGTAGTCGATCCCGTTCACGATACCATAGAGGTCCGCCACCCGCTTCGCGAGAACGCCCTCGAGTCCATGGCCGTAAAATTCCGAGGTCTGGATCTCCCGGCCGTAGGTCTTGCTCACGGTCGTAACGATATCGGAGTACACGAGGCCTGCCTTCAGGAAGCTGATCTTGCCCCAGAACTCGATGCCCTCGGGCGTAAAATGTTCCCAACCTATGCCGAGATAGCGCATGTCCCAATGCCAGAACGTGCCCTGGTATCCGAGGTTATGCACCGTAAAAACACTCTTCGTCCGCTCAAAGAGAGCGCTGTCCCGGTAGAGCGTTTTGAGAAAAAAAGGCACCAGGCCCGTTTGCCAGTCGTTGCAGTGCACGATCTCAGGGCTGAAGTCCAGCGCCCGGCAGAGCTCAAGCACTGCCCGCGAAAAAAAAGTAAATCGCTCGGCGTTGTCCGGGTAGTCGGCCTGCGCCGTACGATAGAGCTCCGGCCGGTCGTAGTAAATGCCTTTGTCGATGAAATAGACCGTGACGTTCTTTCCCAT